>JAANMY010000095.1_pt1 | contig 111003 bp, 89 predicted proteins | sample 7279691 | NCBI WGS metagenome assembly JAANMY01 (sample SAMN14094543, study PRJNA606508) | bioreactor metagenome | isolation source: A lab-scale SPAN reactor treating ammonium-rich wastewater day 388 | place: Ireland: Galway | collected 2018-02-07 | reverse complement strand
AACTAAATATCGCCATGCGTTGGCCGTGCAGGCCCCACTCTTGCCCCAAGAACAGAAAAATAATCGTCAGGCCAATCAAAAAGCCACACAAGGTCAGCAGCCCAATCGAGGCATTGGACAACCGCCCGCGCAAGTGCAAGTAGCGCAACTCACGCAAATTTTTTTCTATTTCAGTGGTTTTACTGGCATTTTCCAAAGCCAACTCCACCACCCGCGCACGATCGACGATGCGGGCCAGCCGTCCTGCAACCACGGCAATCATGCCCGCCACAGCCGTTAAAAAAAAGACGGGAGCCAGTGCCAGCTGCACGTTTTGGGCAACGGTTGAAGTATCCATACCAAGATTCATACTAGGAACTGCACAGCAGAGGGGGAGCGATAGTAAGCAAATGCCACAGCAAAGCACAACTCTAGGGTCAATCCTAAATTTTGATATGCGTCAAACAAAAAACTACTGAGAGCATGGATATTTAGGGCACTACCAACTTAAACAAACCGAGGGTTGCTATGCAGATGCTGACTGATTTATTCTCCACCGACTATGGCCTGATGAGCTTGGCGGTCATCGTTTTTCTGATCGTCATGTGGATCTGGTTCACAATTTTGTTCCTCGGCAAAATCCGCTTGGGTGAAGATCCAGAAAAAGCACAAACAAATTTGCCAAAGCCTTAAGCTTTCTCTGGCTTGCGCATGCAAGCAAAATTGAAAAAAAAAGCTTCTACCGCTGATAAAAAATGGAATTCATGGTGTTTTTACCTTGAATTCCACGTATTTAAAGCGGTAGAAGCTCTTTTTTTATTTGATTTTTTTACTACCAGCAGCGTTTTTTCCCGCTTTCGCTGCCCCACTGGCGCGACTGGGCGATTTGCTTTTGCTGGCTTTGCTGGCCTTCACCGCTTGAGCGCCGCTGGCCTTGTGCGTGGACGCGGTTTTCGCGCCAGAGGGGATGCGCTGCTCAGCCTTACCCACTTTTCCGAAGGCTAGGGCCTCATCAAAGCGTGCATCGGGGATGAATGCCCCCACCATCTCTTCCTGCTCTTGCTGCTGTAGCAAGGCCGCCGTGCGCCGCGCCGCCCGGCTGCGACCCGGGCCACGTTGCGGCGGCGGTGCAGCGGCAAGGTCTTTGCCCTCTTTCCCCTCTTTGCTCTCTTCCTGCACCAGGCAAAAATCAATGCGCCGGGCATCCAGGTCCACCCGGCTGACCTGCACTTGCATGCGGGTGCCAATGGCATAGCGCACGCCGGTGCGCTCACCGCGCAGCTCTTGGCGCATCTCATCAAAGCGGTAATAGTCCCCACCCAGCTCACTGATGTGCACCAAGCCTTCGACGTACATCGTCTCCAGCGTGACGAACAGCCCAAAGCTGGTGACCGCTGAGACCGTGCCCGAAAACTCTTCGCCCAAGTAATCGCGCATGTATTTGCATTTAAGCCAGGCCTCCACATCGCGGCTGGCTTCATCGGCGCGGCGCTCATTGGCACTGCAATGCAGGCCGGCGGCCTCCCAGCCTTGCATTTGCGCCTGAGCAACGCGGCTGCGGGTTGCCTGGGCGCTTTTGGGGGCCGTGACCCGCTCCGCCAAGCGTTTGGCCAACTTGGCCTGCGCTTCGCCAGGGGTAGGCAGTGCAGGCAGGGTGTAGGGCTTGTCGGCCAGGATGGCTTTGATCACCCGGTGCAGCAGCAAGTCCGGGTAGCGGCGAATGGGGCTGGTGAAGTGGGTATAAGCCTCATACGCCAAGCCAAAGTGGCCAATATTTTCCGGGGTGTACATAGCCTGCATCATCGAGCGCAGCAGCATGGTGTGCACCTGCAACGCATCTGGGCGGTCGTGCGTGGCTTTGGCGATCGCTTGAAATTCAGCAGCGGTGGGATGGTCGCTGATACTGGCAGGGATGGCCAAGGCTTTCAGGTAAGCCCGCAGAATTTCTATCTTCTCGATGGATGGTTTTTCGTGCACTCGAAACAGCGCCAAACGCTGGTTGTGCAAGATGAAATCACCGGCGCTCACGTTGGCTGCCAGCATGCACTCTTCAATCAGCCGGTGCGCTTGGGTGCGCTGGCTTGGCACAATTTTTTCGATTCGCCCCGCCTCGTCGCTGACGATTTTCGTCTCCACCGTGTCAAAGTCCACGGCACCGCGCGCTTCGCGGGCTTTGAGCAAGGCGCTGTACACCCCGTGCAAATCCAGGAGGTGTGGGACTAAATCTGCACGTTGTGCCGCTTCTGGCCCCCGGGTATTACTCAAAATCGCGGCCACTTCGGTGTAGGTCAGCCGGGCATGGCTGTTCATCACCGCCGGGTAGAACTGGTAGGCATGCAAATCACCATCAGCGGTAATCAGCATATCGCACACCAGGCACAGACGATCAACTTTTGGGTTGAGTGAGCACAGGCCGTTGCTCAGCTTTTCCGGCAGCATGGGAATGACCCGACGCGGAAAGTACACGCTGGTGGCACGGTCGTAGGCATCCACGTCAATGGCGTTGCCGTTTTGCACATAGTGGCTGACATCGGCAATTGCCACGAGCAAGCGCCAGCCCTTGGCGCGGCCAATTTTGGCGCTTTCGCAGTACACGGCATCGTCAAAATCGCGGGCATCTTCGCCGTCAATGGTGACCAGCGGCACATCGCGCAGATCCACCCGGCCTTTGCGGTCTTTGGCCATGACCTTGTCGGGCAATGCTTCTGCTGCGGCCAAGCAGTCCGCAGAGAACACATGCGGCACGCTGTATTTGCGCACGGCAATTTCAATTTCCATGCCCGGGTCATCCACCTCGCCCAGTACCTCAATCACTTTGCCAACGGGCTGGCCATACAGGGCGGGTGCTTCGGTCAAGGCAACAACAACGACTTGGCCCGATTTACCTTCCCCCGGCCCCTGCGGCAGCAGGACATCCTGGCCAAAGCGTTTGTCCTCCGGGGCCAATAGCCAGACACCGCTTTCTTGCAGCAAGCGGCCAATGAGTTGTTTGACGGGCCGCTCAACAATTTCCAGCACATGGCCTTCCGGGCGGCCTTTGCGGTCTTGTCCGATGATGCGCACGCGCACCTTGTCCTGGTGCAGCACGGCGCGCATTTCATTGGGCGGCAGATAGATGTCCGATTGCCCATCGCTGCGCAGCACGAAGCCATGGCCATCGCGGTGGCCTTGCACTTGTCCTTCAATTTCTTTTTGAAACTCGCGGGAATTATTGCGAGAGGTGTTTTTTTTAATATACAATTTGAGTCTTTCCTGAAATGCCCAGGTGGCGGAATTGGTAGACGCACTAGTTTCAGGTACTAGCGCTGAGAGGCGTGGAGGTTCGAGTCCTCTCCTGGGCACCAAGTTTAACGATATGCGGTGAAGCACTTCACCCAATTGTGAAAAGAATTCAGAGAAAAAAAGATTATTCAACGTGCTTTTAGCAAGAGCCCAGGTGGCGGAATTGGTAGACGCACTAGTTTCAGGTACTAGCGCTGCGAGGCGTGGAGGTTCGAGTCCTCTCCTGGGCACCAAAGCCGTTGATTGATTGTGAGTGATTAAAATTTTGCAGATGGTTTTGCTGAGTGCTACCACACTCCTAAGAAAAAGCAAAATGATCAGCCCAGGTGGCGGAATTGGTAGACGCACTAGTTTCAGGTACTAGCGCTGCGAGGCGTGGAGGTTCGAGTCCTCTCCTGGGCACCACATAAAAAGCCGTTGTGTTTACACAGCGGCTTTTTTTTTCGTGGGTGCGTTCATCCATCAAAAAACCCGGCCAAAGGCCGGCTGGGCTATGAATAAAAAAATAGCTTCATCCGCTTTGATCATAAGAATTTAAAGGCGTTAAACTCTTTAAACTCATAAAATTCAAGCGGATGAAGCTATATTTAATATAGCAATAACCGTTTAATTGCTGCCGGGCACCTTGCCCTCCACCCCTTGCACGAAGAAATTGACCCCGGCAAGGAAGCCATCATCGGCCACTTCACCGTCTTTCAGCACGACTTCGCCGCGATTGTTCACAAGGGGGCCTTGCCAGATGTGCAGGCTGCCGTCTTTTAAGCCAGCCTTGGCGGCGGCCACTTTGTCTTTGACCTCTTGGGGAATGTCATCGGCCATCGAAACCAAGTCGATTGCGCCTTCTTTCACGCCCCACCAGGCTTTGCCTTCGGCCCAGGTGCCATTCAAGACATCGTTGATCGATTGGGTGTAGTACGGCACCCAATTAATCGCCGCCGAGCCCAGGTGCGCTTGCGGGCCGTAGTCTTTCATGTCTGAATCCCAGCCGAAAGCACGCACGCCTTTTTCTTGGGCGGTTTTCAGCACGGCCGGGGAATCGGTATTTTGGAACAACACATCCACGCCGCTGTTGATGAGGCTGGTGGCGGCCTCGGTTTCTTTGGGTGGGCTAAACCATTCATTCACCCACACCACCTTGGTGCTGATGTTGGGATTGACGCTTTGCGCCCCCAGGGTGAAGCTGTTGAGGTTGCGCAGCACCTCGGGAATCGGCACCGAGCCCACCACGCCCAGCTGGTTGCTTTTGGTCATGCTGCCAGCGACGATACCAGCCAGGTAAGCACCTTCGTAGGTGCGGGTGTCGTAGGTGCGCACGTTGGCCGCCGTTTTGTAGCCGGTGGCGTGCTCCCATTTCACATCGGGAAAATCGGCGGCCAGCTTTTGGATGGTGTCCATGTAGCCAAAGGTGGTGCCAAAAATCAGCGTGTTGCCCTGGGTGGCCAGGTCGCGCAGCACGCGTTCGGCATCGGCCCCTTCCGGCACGCTTTCAACAAAAGTGGTTTCAATCTTGTCGCCAAACTGCGCCTCTAGTTGCTTGCGTGCTTGGTCGTGGGCAAACGTCCAGCCGCCATCGCCGACCGGGCCAATATAGGCAAAACCGATTTTTAAGGGGCCGGTTAGGGTGGCGGCTGGGGCTTCTTGCGCCGTGGGCGCTGCCGCCGGGGCTTGTGCTTGGGGCGGTGTTTTTTCACCACAGGCGCTCAAGCCCAAAACAGCGGCGGCAGAAACCGCTGCAAGTTGGAAAAATTGGCGTTTTTGCATGGTCTTCCTCACGAAGTTTTAAAAATTTAGGGGGTGCCGGGCACTTGGCCTTCAATGCCTTGGACAAAGAAGTTAATCCCGCGCAAGAAAGCATCGTCGGCCACTTGGCCAGCAGCCAGCACCTCTTGGCCTTGGTTGTTGCGGATCGGGCCGGTCCAGACAGCAAAGCTGCCATCCTTTAAGCCCGCTTTGGCGGCGGCCACTTTGGCATGAATCTCCTGGGGGACGATCTCGGGCACTTTGATCAAGTCCATCGCGCCTTCTTTCACTCCCCACCAGTAATTGCCGCCTTGCCATTGGCCATCCAGCGTGTCTTGCACCACTTTGGTGTAGTAGGGCTCCCAATTGATGACTGCCGAACCCAGGTGCGCTTTGGGTGCAAAGGCGCTCATGTCGCCATCTTTGCCAAAAGCGTAAGCACCGCGCTCTTCGGCCGTTTTCAGCACGGCTGGCGAGTTGGTGTTTTGGTACATCACGTCCACGCCGCCATTGAGCAGGCTGCTGGCCGCTTCGGCCTCTTTGGGGGGGTTGAACCATTCGTTCACCCACACCACTTTGGCCTGAATGGCAGGGTTCACACTTTGCGCCCCCAGCACAAAGCTATTGACGTTGCGCACCACCTCCGGAATGGGCACCGAGGCGACCACACCCACGGTATTCGTCTTGGTCATGCCCCCGGCAACGATGCCTGCCAGGTAGGCACCTTCAAAGGTTTTGCTGTCGTACACGGCCACGTTGTTGGCCTGTTTGTACCCGGTGGCGTGCTCAAATTTGACGTTGGCAAAATCGCCAGCGGCTTTTTGCACGTATTCCTGAAAGCCAAAGCTGGTGGCAAAAATCAGCTGTGTGCCTTGGCCCGCCATGTCGCGCAAAACGCGCTCCGCATCGGGGCCTTCGGGCACGCTTTCGATAAAACTGGTTTGTACCTTGTCACCAAACTTGGCCTGCACGGCTTGGCGGCCCAGCTCATGCTGGTAGGTCCACCCTCCATCGCCAATGGGGCTAACGTACATAAAGCCGATTTTTAAGGGGCCAGCGGCCTGGGCCGACTCAGGGGCTGGGGCCGCTTGCGGTGGTGGCGCTTCTTTTTCGCCACAGGCGGCCAAAGCGACGGCGGCCAAAATGGACAGCGCCAAGGTTTTGCCCCCAACAGGGCGTTGTGCAAATAAAGTCATAAAGCAAACACACAGTATGAAAAAAGGCGAGCCCAATGCGCTCGCCTGAAGCCCATGTTTACGATTGCCGCCCAGGTAGGCTACAGCGGCCACCTGGGCGCAAAGCGCCAACACGTTCCAAGGAAAAAACGGTCAATTGCCTGGATAAAAAGGCTTACCCAACGAGGCGGGCATATTCGCACGAATCCAAGTGGGATTGCGCGAAATCAACACCAAAACAACGATGGTTGCCACATAAGGCAGCATCGACAACAGCTGACTGGCCACCTGCACCCCTGAGGCTTGCAAGTGAAACTGCAGCATGGTCACGCCACCAAACAAATACGCACCCAGCAGCACCCGCACAGGTCGCCAGGTGGCAAAGGTGGTCAGGGCCAGGGCAATCCAGCCCCGGCCGGCGACCATGCCTTCGACCCACAGGGGGGTATAGACGGTGGAGATATACGCCCCGGCCAAGCCACACAAAGCGCCCCCGGCCATCACTGCCAGCAAGCGAATGCGGCGCACGGGATAGCCCAGGGCGTGTGCCGAATCGGGCGATTCGCCCACCGCCCGCAGCACCAAGCCAGCGCGAGAGCGATCCAGCCACCACATCAGCCCCAGCGCCAGCACCACGGCCAGGTACACCAACGGGTGGTGGTTAAACAGGGCCGGGCCGATCAGCGGAATATCGGACAAGCCCGGGATGCTGTACTTGGGCAAGGTCGGCATCTTGGCCTGGACGAAATTCAAGCCGGCAAAGGCAGAAAAACCCGCACCAAACAAACTTAACGCCAGCCCCGTGGCGTACTGGTTGGTGTTGAGCCAAATCACCAGCACCCCAAAAATACCGGCCAGCAAGGCTCCTGCCACCATGCCTGCAGCAAAGCCGAGCCAAGTATTGCCGGTGTGCACCACCGTCGCAAAACCGGCCAAGGCAGCGCACAGCATCATGCCTTCGGCACCTAAATTAACGATGCCGACCTTTTCATTGATCAGCAAGCCCAGCGAAGCCAGGGCCAATACCGTGCCCGCGCTCAGCGTCGAGGCAAAGAGTAAAGCGTAGGCATCCATGCTTAGCGCCCTCCTTGTGCAACGGCGACTGCTTGGGCGCGGCCCATCCAGCGCACGCGGTAAGCGATCAAGGTATCGCAGGCCAACAGGCTAAACAACAGCAACCCCTGGAACACGCCTGACAAGGCCTTGGGCAGCCCCAAACGGGATTGGGCCAACTCCCCCCCGATGTAAAACATACTCATCAAAATCGCCGAAAAAATCATGCCCACCGGGTGCAAGCGCCCCACAAAGGCCACGATGATGGCCGCAAAACCGTAGCCCGCTGGCACATACGGCGTGAGCTGGCCGATGGGGCCCGCCACCTCCAATGCCCCGGCCAAACCGGCGGTAGCCCCAGAGATCAACAGCGCCGTCCACAGCGCACGGCGCGAAGAAAATCCCGCATACCGCGCTGCGGCCGGGGCCAAGCCGCCCACCTGCAGCGCAAAGCCAGCGCGGGTGCGAAACAAAAACACCCACAGCAGCGCAGCAGCACCCAAAGCCAGGAAAACGCCGATGTTCAAACGGCTTCCAGCTATCAATTTAGGTATTTGCGTAATCGGCTCAAACAGCTTCGATTGCGGAAAGTTGTAGCCGGCCGGGTCTTTCCACGGGCCATACACCAAGTAACTCAGTACCAAGGTGGCGATGTACACCAGCATCAGGCTGACCAAGATCTCATTGGCATTGAAACGGTCACGCAGCAATGCCACGATGGCCGCCCAGGCCATGCCGCCCAGCACCCCGGCGAGCAAAATGACCGGAATAATCCAGGCCCCCGTGCTCTTGTCCGCCAGCAGCGCCACGCCACCGGCGGCCACCGCGCCGATGACAAATTGCCCCTCGGCCCCGATGTTCCAGATATTGGAGCGAAAGCACACGGCCAGCCCCAAGGCAATCAGCAGCAGGGGCGTGGCCTTCATGGCCAACTCGCCCAGTGCGTAGGCGGATTTGATCGGCTCCCAAAAAAAGGCTTGCAAGCCTTTCACCGGGTCTTTGCCCAGCAAAATAAAGAGCAGCACGCCAATGCCCACGGTCACCGCCAAGGCCAACAGCGGCGCCGCATAAGTCCACAGCTTGGATGGCTGCGGGCGTTGTTCCAACTTAAACATGCTGCGGCCCCTTCACCTGGGCATTTGCCTGCGCGGCTTCGCTGCTGGGCAGCACATGCTCCATTTCGGCCAAATGCTGTTGCACGTCGGCATTCCACAAGCCACTCATCCATTCCCCTACTTGCTGGACCGTGGCATCGGCACGGGCCACGCTGGGGCTTAAATGCCCTTTGGCCAGTACGTACAAACGGTCGCTTAACTCAAACAATTCATCCAGTTCTTCGCTCACGATGAGCACGGCACACCCGGCATCGCGCAGCGCCAAAATCTCGGCGTGAATTTGCGCTGCCGCCCCCACATCCACGCCCCAGGTGGGCTGGGCAATGATGATGAGCTTGGGCTGGGCGGCAATCTCGCGCCCGACAATGAATTTCTGCAAATTCCCCCCGGAAAGCGAGCGCGCTGGCGCATCGGCCCCCCCCGCTTTCACACCAAAACGCTCAATGATGGCCCTGGCCTGCGCCTTCAGTTGCCCCAGGTGCAACCAGCCCATGGCCCCCACCGCATCGTTGCGCGTAAGCAGCAGGTTGTGCGCCAACCCCATGGTGGGCACCGCCCCCCGACCCAAGCGCTCCTCGGGCACAAAGTGCAAGCCCAGCGCCCGGCGCTGCTGGGGGCCCAAGCGGGCCACGTCTTGGCCGGTAACCTGCACCATCGCGGGCTGCGCCCGGGTGTCTTCGCCGGACAAGGCCCGCAGCAGTTCTTGCTGGCCGTTGCCCGAGACACCGGCAATGCCCACCACTTCGCCACTGCGCACCTGCAGGCTCACATCGATTAAATCCACGCCAAACGCATCTTGGCGCGGTAGCAGCAAATCACGCACTTGCAAGACCACATCGCCGGTGTGCGCCGGGCGGTGCTCCAGCGCCGCAGGCTCGGCCCCAATCATCAGGCGCGAGAGCGAGGCATTGCTCTCGTTTTGCGGCTGGCACACGCCCGTGACCTTGCCGCCACGCAGCACCGTGCACGCGGTACACAGGGCACGAATTTCATGCAGCTTGTGGCTGATATACAAAATAGAGCAGCCTTCGCTGACCAGCTGGCGCAAAACGACGAATAACTGCTCCACCGCCTGGGGCGTGAGCACCGAGGTGGGCTCATCCAAAATCAGCAAACGGGGATTGGCCAGCAGCGCCCGCACAATTTCCACCCGCTGCATCTCCCCCACCGAGAGGGTGTGCACGGGCCGCTGCGGATCGAGCTCCAAACCGTACTGGCGGCCTTTGTCGATCATGCGCTGCGTGACTTCGGCCAGGCTCAAGCTTTTGTCCAAGCCCAGCCACACATTCTGTGCCACGGTCAAGGTGTCAAACAAACTAAAGTGTTGGAACACCATGGCAATGCCCAACTGGCGGGCCTGCTGGGGATTGCGAATTTGCACCGGCTGGCCATCAAACAGCACCTGACCGGCATCGGGCTGGGTGCTGCCGTAGATAATTTTCATCAGGGTTGATTTACCCGCACCGTTCTCACCCAAGATGGCATGGGCTTGGCCTGGTTGCACGCTTAGACTGACCGCATCATTGGCCACCACAGCAGGATACCGTTTGGTAATACCCACCAACTGCAAACGCGGCGCACTGGCGGTTGCAGGTGACATTGGGGAGGAAGAATTCATGGCGGGCGATTTTCGCTGAAGTTGCGAGGCTTGCTGCCAAAGATACGCAGGAAGGCTTAAACGATTGACGGGCTATTTTTTATTTTTTTATAGCTATTTGCACTTTATTTGCCAATATTTTAAATACTTTTATTTCTAATGTTCAATAAAAATGACCCGAAAGTGCTCCCATTAAAAAATGGGGTCAAACCCAGCTGCGTGGTGCTGCCCAGCCAAGGCCAGGGCTTGGCATTGGATTTTTTGTGCCAACGCCTGCCTGCCGTCTCGCGCAGCGACTGGCTGCAGCGCATGGCTGCCCACGAAGTGGTCGATGAGCGGGGCCGCCCCGTAACCCCAGAAACCCCATTTTTGACCGGCCTGCGCATCTACTACTACCGCCAAACAGCGCACGAGCCGCCCATGCCTTTTCGGGCCCAGGTGCTGTACCAAGATGCCCACCTGGTCGTGGCCGACAAGCCGCACTTTCTGCCCGTCACCCCCGGCGGCAGCTACATCCAGCACACCTTGCTGGTGCAGCTGAAAAATCAGCTGGGCCTGCCCGACCTGTCCCCCATCCACCGCATTGACCGCGACACGGCCGGGCTGGTACTGCTGTCCACCCAGCGCAGTGACCGGGGGGCGTACCAAGCACTGTTTCGCGAGCAGCGTGTGCACAAAACCTACCAAGCCATCGCGCCTTACCGGCCCGAGCTTGGCTTCCCGCGTGAACACCTCAGCCGCATGCAGGAAAGCGGCCACTTCATCCGCATGCAAGAAGTGGCCGGCCCACCCAATAGCCACACCCGCCTGACGCTGCTAGAGCACAACACCCACTGGGCCCGCTACCAATTGGAGCCCATCAGCGGCAAACGCCACCAACTGCGCGTACACATGGCGGCCCTGGGCATCGGCATCTTGGGCGATGGCCTCTACCCCGATGTAAACGATGCACCGGAAGGCGACTTTTCCCGCCCGCTGCGGCTATTGGCACAAGCGATTGCCTTCACCGACCCCCTAACCCAGCAACAGCGCCACTTTCACAGCCAGTACACCCTGGGCGCATTGCCACCAGCGCCAGAGCCAGCCCCGTCCGGCCAGCAGACCTGGCAAAGCCTGCCTGCAAATGCATAAAAACCAGATTCCTTATAACCAAATAAGAAAAAATTCCAATCCACGCCCACCAACCACCCCTAGACTATGCAACTTCTCACCCCACGGCCCATGGCAATCGCAACCGCACCGCGACCCCCAAGGCCCTGGACACCCCACAACCTGCTTGTTTTCTTGTTTGATTGACCACCATGTTGAAAAAAACCCTGACTGCCGTTGCCATCGCCACCCTGGCCTTCACCGCCCAAGCTGCTGACGTGCTCAAAGTGGCCGCCACGGCCGTGCCGCACGCGGAAATCCTGAACTTCATCAAGCCCCAACTCAAGGCCGCTGGCATTGAGCTGCAAGTCAAAGAATTCAGCGACTACGTGCAGCCCAACGCCGCCGTGCAAGACAAGCAGCTCGATGCCAACTTCTTCCAGCACCAGCCCTACCTGGACAGCTACAACAAAGACCGCCAAAGCAGCCTGGTCACCGTGCCCAATGGCAAGGTTCACGTCGAGCCATTTGGTGCCTACTCCAGCAAAATCAAAAACGTGGCCGAGCTCAAAGACGGTGCCTTGATCGCCATCCCCAACGACCCCTCCAACGGCGGCCGTGCGCTGATCTTGCTGGCCAAGCAAGGCCTGATTGAACTCAAAGACCGCACCAGCCTGACCCCCACCCCGCTGGACATTGTGAAAAACCCCAAAAAACTGAAATTCAAAGAGCTCGAAGCCCCCCTGCTGCCCCGCGCTTTGGCCGATGTGGATTTGGCCCTGATCAATACCAACTACGCCATCGAAGCCAAGCTCAACCCCACCAAAGACGCACTGTTCATTGAAGGGGCTGACTCGCCTTACACCAACATCGTGGCCGCCCGCAAAGACCGCGCTGACGGTGCTGACATTGCCAAGCTGATGAAAGCCCTGCACAGCCCAGAGACCAAACAGTTCATCCTGGACAAATACCAAGGCGCGGTCGTACCGGCGTTCTAAGCGCGGCTCGCCGACCAACGGCAATCATCATCCCCCTACCACGCCAGTGCAACACGCTTGTTTTGTTGCACTGGCGTAATGGTTTCAGGGGCTTGCAGGGGCTTAAAAGGGCAGAGAACCCGTGTGAAAAAGGCTAGTTTTACAACAATGAATGATTCAAACAATGAATTAAAACAAAAAGTTAAATATTACCCGCGCCTTTCCGTTGCGCCCATGCTCGATTGGACGGATCGGCACTGCCGCTATCTGCACCGCCTGCTCTCACACCATGCGCTGCTCTACACCGAGATGGTCACCACCGGCGCCCTGCTGCACGGCGATGTGGCGCGGCATTTGCGCTTGAATGCTGAAGAGCACCCCGTGGCCTTGCAGCTGGGCGGCAGCGAACCGGCAGACTTGGCCCGGGCTGCCCGCCTAGGGCAGGAATGGGGGTATGACGAGATCAACCTGAACTGCGGCTGCCCCAGCGAACGGGTGCAACGCGGCGCGTTTGGGGCCTGCCTGATGCGCGAGCCAGCGCTGGTGGCCGACGGCGTCAAAGCCATGCGCGATGCGGTGACGATTCCGGTAACGGTCAAACACCGCATTGGCATTGACCAGGACGAGAGCTATGGCTTTGTGCGCGATTTTGTCGGCACGGTGGCCGATGCGGGCTGCGAGGTGTTCATCGTGCACGCCCGCAACGCTTGGCTCAAAGGCCTATCGCCCAAGGAGAACCGCGATATTCCCCCGCTGCGCTATGGCGTGGTGGCGCAGCTCAAACGTGATTTTCCGCAGCTGACGATTGCCATCAACGGCGGCATCAAAGACAGCGCCACCGTGGCCGAGCAGCTGACCCTGGTCGATGGTGTCATGGTCGGGCGCGAGGCTTACCACAACCCTTGGTGGCTGACGACCTGGGATGAGCAATTTTTTGGCGCAGCGCCTTTTGCCCTGAGCCACCGCGAGATCGAAGCACACATGGTGGCCTACATGCAACGCGAGGCGGCAGAGCACGGCACCCACTGGTATGCCATTGCCCGGCACATGCTGGGCCTGCGCCACGGGCTGCCTGGGGCGCGGCATTGGCGCCAAGTGTGGAGCAACCACCGCTTGAAAGACCTGCCAGCCAGCGACGTTTCGCATATCGCCAACACCAAGCAAGATAAAAATGATAGCTTCTAACGCTTTCTACAATTGAAAAAACAAGAATCTTTAATAAAAATAGAAAAGTTAAAAACCCTGACTTGTATTGCGCGGGGAAAGGGCTTTTTGCTATATTTGCTGCACCGCAACATTTTAAGTTTTTCCTAATGCTGTACCACATTTACGAAGCGCAACGCTCCCTGCTTGAGCCCTTTGCCGATTTTGCGCAGGCCACCGCCAAGCTTTACAGCAACCCATTGTTGCCCCTGTCCAAATCGTTCACCACCCAGCGCACGGTGGCGGCGTTTGACCTGTTCTACCGCCTGGCCAAAGACTACGAGAAGCCGCAATTTGGCATTCAATCGGTGCAGGTCAATGGGGTGGACGTAACCATTCGCGAGCGCGTGGAAATCGACAAGCCCTTTTGCGAGCTGCGCCGCTTCAAGCGCTTTTCTGACCACCCCGCCACGCTGGACACCCTGCTGGGCCAGCCCCCGGTGCTGATCGTCGCCCCCCTGTCCGGCCACTACGCCACCTTGCTGCGCGATACCGTGCGCAGCATGCTGGGCGACCACAAGGTCTATATCACCGACTGGAAAAACGCCCGCATGATTCCCCTGTCTGAGGGCGAATTTCATCTGGACGACTACATCAACTACGTGCAGGAATTCATTCGCCACCTGCAGGCGCGCTATGGCAACTGCCACGTCATCAGCGTATGCCAACCCACCGTGCCGGTGCTGGCGGCCGTTTCGCTCATGGCCAGCCGGGGCGAAAAAACTCCGCTGTCCATGACCATGATGGGGGGCCCCATCAACGCCCAGCGTTCGCCCACCTCGGTGAACAACCTGGCCATGCAGCGCAGCTTTGAGTGGTTTGAGAACAACGTCATCCACCGCGTGCCCGACAACTACCCCGGTGCTGGTCGGCGCGTGTACCCCGGCTTTTTGCAGCACACCGGCTTTGTGGCCATGAACCCCGACCGCCACACCAGCAGCCACTACGATTACTTCAAGAGCCTGACGCGCGGCGACGAGGCCAGCGCCGAGCAGCACCGCAAGTTCTACGACGAGTACAACGCCGTGCTCGACCTGGATGCGCCCTACTACCTGCAAACCATCCGCGTGGTGTTCCAAGACTTCAGCCTGGTGCGCGGCACCTGGGATATCCGCAACCCCGAGGGCCAGCTGGAGCGTGTGCGCCCGCAAGACATCAAGGACACCGCACTCTTGACCATTGAGGGTGAGCTGGACGATATCTCGGGCATCGGCCAAACCCAAGCCGCCCACGATTTGTGCACCAGCATTGCCCCAGATGCCCGCCAGCACCTGGAAATTGCCGGTGCGGGCCACTACGGCATCTTCAGCGGCAGCCGCTGGCGCAAAGTGGTGTATCCGCAGGTGCGCGAATTCATCTTGCGCCACCACCCCAAACCATCGGTGCCAGCACAAGAGCCTGTCGAAAAAGTAGCACCACCCGCTGAAAAGACAACGGTTTCTGAGCAAAAACAGTTTGAAATCATTATCAACACTGCGCAAACAGCTCCTGAAAACACCAATCCTGCTGCTGTGCAGACCCCTGCCCTGCCCGCTGCCCCGGCGCCCACAGCCGCCGCCCCGGCCACGCCTGCTGCCCCCGCCATCGTGGTGAATGCCCAGTCGGCCGGAAAACGCAAAGAAACCGGGCGTAAAGCCAAGCGCTAAGCCAAAGGGTTGCGTCCAACGCTAAACTCGGCGGCCATGACTGCAGCTTTTGCCACCAAGCCAGCCTTATCCGGGCTGGCTTTTTTGATTGACCAAGCCCTGCCGCAAACCCAGTGCACGCGCTGCGGCTACCCCGATTGCGCCAGCTACGCCAGCGCCATTGCTGCGGGCGAGGCCCCCATCAACCAATGCCCCCCCGGCGGGCAAGAGGGCGTGCAGCGCTTGGCCGCGCTGACGGGCCAGCCTGCGCAGCCCCTGAACCCACAATTTGGCATTGAAGGGCCGCTGACCGTGGCCCGCATTGACGAGGCCTGGTGCATTGGCTGCACCCTGTGCATCAAGGCCTGCCCGGTCGATGCCATCTTGGGGGCCAATAAATTCATGCACACCGTGGTGGCCGAGCACTGCACCGGCTGCGAGCTGTGCATTCCGGCCTGCCCGGTCGATTGCATTGAGCTGGATGTGGTCACCCCCCATGCCAGCGGCTGGCAAGCCTGGAGCCCGCAGCAAGCCGCCCAGGCCCGCCAGCGCTACACCCAGCACCAGGCGCGTTTGAGTGCCGCTGCCCCCACTGCCAGCGCCACCAGCACGGCGCACGATGAAAAAAGCGCCAAAGCCTCGGCCATTGCCCAAGCGCTGGCCAAAGCCCGGGCACTGCGCCAGTCCGGGGCATAAGCCGATAAGCCGATGCCCAGGGCCAGCCCTAGCCGTTGAATTTTTTGTACACGCCACAGCCCAAATAGCCATCATCGAGCTTGCGCACGTACGACATTTTGGCTTGCACCTGCCCGGTCACTGGGTTGGTGAAGTCGTACTCCACCCAACCTGGCCCTTGCTCTGATTGGTTCACGATGGCGTTGAGCAAGCCCTGCCCATCCACCCCCGGCAGCTGGTGCACACTGGTGCCGACCTTGGCCGGGTTGCCACCAAACACGATGTAATTGCCCAGCGCATCGAGGATAAAAACATACATATCCTTGCAAAACAAGCGCTGCTGCGGATCGGTTAAAAAATTCCAAAACTGCGGCCCCCAGGTGTGGGAGCGGCGCAACTGCACCGCACGATCGACCAGCTCGATGGCCTCTTGCGGCTTGCCTTGTTGCAAATGAAACCCTTGCACCGATTCCCCCAAAGTGCGGGCGCGCAGCTCCAGGCTTTGCGCCTGGTGCACAGCATCGCGCACCATGTGGGCGTTGTTTTGGGTCAGTTGGTCAATGTGGTGTATGGCCTGGCCAATCTGCGCCAAGCCATGGCCTTGTTCGCTGGAGGATTGGGCAATCGCCTCAACGTGCCCGGCCACATCGTGAATGCCCCGAGCCACCTGGCGCATATCCTGCCCAGCTTGGCGAATCAGCCGGGTGCTGTCAGTGACTTGGCGCACCGAATCCTCAATCAGACCGCGAATTTCCTTGGCCGCATCGCCCGAACGCTGTGCCAAAGTGCGCACCTCGGAGGCCACCACCGCAAACCCGCGCCCCTGCTCGCCTGCGCGCGCGGCCTCTACGGCGGCATTGAGCGCCAGGATATTGGTTTGAAAAGCAATCGCATCAATCGTGCCAATGATCTCGGACATGCGCCCGGCGCTGCTCTCAATGGATTCGACAGAATTGACGGCCTTGTCCATCACCACCACGCCCGCATCCATGCTGGAGCGCACGTGTTGTGTCTGCTGCTGGGCGGCGGTGGCAGCTTGGGCATTGTTTTGCACGGCGGCGGTGATTTGCTCCACGCTGGCCACGGTTTGCACCACATTGCTGGCCTGCTGGTCGGTGCGTTCGGCCAGCAATTGATTGTCTTGCAGCAAAGTGGCTCCCGTGTGCGACACCAGGGCGGCATTGCTGAGCACATCGGCCACCATGCTGGACAGGGCAATCACCATTTTGTCCAGCAGCTGCGCCATCTGCGCCAGCTCATCGCGCCCCTGGACCTCGACCCGCACCGTCAAGTCGCCCTCCGTGGCGTGGGCCATGGCCCGGGACAACTGCCCCAGCTGCTGCATCAACACCGCTTGAAAAGCCCAGACCACATACAAAAAAAGCGCCCCCGCGCCCAGCACCACCCCCAGGGCGGGCAGGGTCGGCAGCGCTTGGACGGCCCAGCCAGCGCCCGCCATGCTGCCCAACCCCAGCATGCTGACCAAGGCAAACTTGCCACGCAAGCCCAAATGCTTTAACACCCACATGGCTGGCGCCGTCATAAACACGTTTTTGACTCCTTTGCAAGCTTGTTTCACCTAGATGCGAAACATGTTATTGCAAAAAATATAGCAGCCTGGTTAGTGATTTCGACAATAGAGAAAACTGAACAACGTCAGCCCTTCGTCAGGATTTTCTGCACAACGGCAAAAAATCGTCTTTAAGCAACAACGGCGCGCAGGCCTCCAGCACAATCGCCGTTTACCGGTGTAGCCTTGCTGGCTTGACATTCTTGAGAGGTATCTATGAGCACGATGGAACGCATCCTGCGTTTAATGGCCGATAAAAAAGCTTCTGACGTTTACTTGGCAGTCAACTCCCCCGTCCTCATCAAAATCAACGGCGAATGCATTCCCGTCAATAGCCAATTGCTGCCTGTCGATGGCCCGCGCTCGCTGCTGGCCGAGATCGTCACGCCGCGCGATATGGAAACCCTGCAGGAAACGGGCGAGCTCAATATCGGCGTCCCCCTGCAAGGCGTGGGGCGGTTTCGTATCAGTGCCATGCGCCAACGCGGCTCCATCGCCGTGGTCATTCGCTTTATCTCGCAGCACGTGCCCAGCCTGGCATCGCTGCAGCTGCCAGAAATTTTGGGCGACTTGATTTTGCAAAAGCGCGGCCTGCTGCTGGTCGTCGGCTCCACCGGCTCAGGCAAAAGCACCACGCTGGCGGCCATGATCGACCGGCGCAGCGAAAGCATGAGCGGCCACATCCTGACGATTGAAGACCCGATCGAGTTTCAATTTCGCAACAAAAAATCCATCGTTAATCAGCGCGAAGTCGGCACCGATACCCAATCCATGCAAATCGCCCTAAAAAACGCCCTGCGCCAAGCGCCCGACGTGATTTTGATTGGCGAAATTCGCGACCGCGAAACCATGTCGGCAGCCATCGCCTACGCCCAATCGGGCCACCTATGCCTGGCCACCCTGCACGGCAACAACAGCTACCACGCGTTGAACCGCATCTTGAGCTTCTACCCCGTCGAGGTGCGCCCCACCCTGCTGGGCGATTTGTCCTCGTCCCTCAAAGCGGTCATTACCCAGCGCCTGGTGCGCACCGTCGAAGGCGGGCGCATTGCCGCGGCCGAGGTGCTGCTCAACACCAAGCTGGTGTCCGAATTGATCGAAAAAGGCGACTTCTCCGGCGTGCGCGACTACATGGAAAAATCCATGGCCGAAGGCTCGCAAACCTTTGAAGAAGACCTGTGCCGCTTGATCCAAAGCGGCAAAATCTCGCGCGATGAAGGCCTGAGCAATGCCGATTCGCCCACCAACCTCACTTGGCGGCTGCAAAACGCCGCCCACGCAGCGGCCAAGCCCAACGCCGAAAAGCCCAAGCCCGATGCCATCCCGGAAATATCGGATGCTTCATTCAACGGCTTTCTTCTGAATGCTGAAACCGAAAGCAAGGCGTAACCAGCCCCTGCACAGGCACTGAACAGGCCGGACAAGATCGCTAAACTTCGGTGCATGACACACCAGCCCTTTTCAACCACTTTGCCCCACGGCACCACCACCGTGGGGCAACTTATTCATAGCGCCACTCAGCGCCTGGAACAAGCCCAAGTCGGCTTTGGCCACGGCACGCAAAATGCGCAACAAGAAGCCACCTGGCTCATCCTGTGGAGCCTGGGCCAGCCCCTCGACAGCGCACTGGGCACAGAAGAAAATTCAATAGAAAATCACCCTGTAACGCCCGACCAGCAAGCGCAAGCAGCTACGCTTATTGAAGAACGCATTCGCACCTGCAAGCCCGCCGCTTACCTCACCAAGGAAGCCTGGCTGATGGGCGTGCCCTTTTACGTGGACGAACGCGCCATCGTGCCGCGCAGCTTTATCGCCGAGCTGCTGGCCGATGGCAGCATCGACGGCTGGCTCTCGGACACCACGCGCAATGTCCTGGATTTGTGTACCGGCAATGGCTCGTTGGCCTGCCTGGCCGCCATGGCCTACCCCGATATCCACGTCACCGGTGCCGACATCAGCCCCGATGCCCTGGCCGTGGCCCGCATCAACGTAGAGAAACACCAGTTGCAAGAGCGCATCACCCTGGTGCACTCGGATGGCTTGGCGCAAACCCCCGGCCCCTGGGACCTGATCCTGTGCAACCCGCCCTACGTAAACAGCACCAGCATGGGCCAGCTGCCCAGCGAATACCGCGCCGAGCCTGCGCTGGCCCTGGCCGGCGGCAGCGATGGCATGGACTTCATCCGCCAGCTGCTGCGCGATGCCCCCGCCTGCATGACAGAAAACGCCGTGCTGGTGCTGGAAATCGGCAACGAACGGCCCTTTTTTGAAGCCGCCTTCCCCAGCCTGCCGGTGTTCTGGCTGGACACCAGCGCCGGCGAAGATGCCGTGCTGCTGATCACCCGGCAGGCACTTATAAGAACCGCTTGATGACACACAGCCTCAACCGTACGCAAACCGTCAGTGGCTCAGCAGAGAGTTTCAAGTGTTTTTGGCCTATAGCGCTTATGCAGAAAGCGTTAGAAGCTACTATTTTAATAGTGCCACCACCCACTAATGAGCACCCCACATCAACGTATCATTGCCTACTGTAATTTTTAATACGCTAATTCACACTCTCTGACATGGACAAGTTCTACAACCGCGAGCAACAGCTCCAGCAGCTGCGCGCCATCACGGCCCACATCGAACGCAGCAAGGGGCAGCTCTCGGTCGTGGTGGGCAGACGGCGGGTGGGCAAGACCCGCTTGCTCAAAGAGGCCTTTGCGCACACGGCGCAGCCCTATCTATACCTGTTCATCAGCCGCAAGAACGAAAAAGCTCTGGTGGAAGAGTTTGCCAACATCATTGGCCAGCAGTTGAATGCCAAATTCTTCCATCCAAAAAATCTGCTGGACATTTTTGAATTTTTATTCGACTACGCCCAAGGGCAGGCACTGACTTTGGTGGTCGATGAATTTCAAGACATTGATCGCTTAGATAGCAGCATTTTTTCCGGCCTGCAAAACCTATGGGACAGCTACAAAAGCAAAAGCAAAATCCATTGGATTTGCTGCGGCTCTTTGTATAGCTTGATGACCCAGATTTTCAAAGAAGCCAAACAGCCTTTGCTGAACCGGGATGATCATTTTTTCAAAATACAACCGCTGGGGCCGGAGTATTTGCGACAAATTCTGCAAGACAACCAGCTATGGAGTGCTGAACGCTTGCTGCAATGGTGGTGCTTGTCGGGCGGTATCCCAAAGTATCTGGAATGGCTGCTCAACGCGGGACAAAAGCCTTTTGATACGCTGATCTGCGCATCATCACCCTTGATCGAAGAAGGCCTGCACCGCCTGGTGGAAGACTTTGGTGCCGAACAGCGCACCTACTTCAGTGTGCTGGCCGCCATCGCCAACGGCTACACCAGCCGCGCACGCATCGAAAATTATCTGGATATGGGCGTAGGCCCGGTATTGGAGAAGTTGGAAGCTGAATTTGACATCATCGCCAAACAGCGCCCCATTCATGCCAAAGACAATTCACGCGATGTGCGCTACAGCCTCGTCGATCCATTTCTGCAATTTTGGTTTTACTTTATCCACGCCAACCGCAGTGCGGTGGAAATGGAAAACTACGATTACATCCGCAGCATCATCGCGCGCGATTTTGAAACCTTCTCTGGCAAACAATTAGAGAGCCTGTTTGTCGCGCTGCTCAAGCAATCGAGTCAATTCAACCGCATCGGCGGCTACTGGGACAACAAGGGCGAACACGAAATCGACATCGTCGCCATCAACGACCTGGAAAAACGCCTGCTGGTGGTTGAAGTCAAACGCCAATTCAAACGCTTCAAACCTGAGCAACTGGCCACCAAAACCGAGCATCTGCTGCAAAAGATCGACTGCGCGGGCTATGCGGTAGAGCAGCGCTGCTTTGCGCTGGACAATCTGGAGCAGGTGTTTGCAGAATTTCAACCCCAAGGCGCACGGCCAATGGTGGAAAGCCAGGGCAGCGCTGTATGAATACCCCGGCAATCCCCCCTTAAAACCCCTCCAGCACCGTCTTGCCGATGCTGGTGCCGCTTTCTTGCAGCGCATGGGCCTGGCGCAGGTTTTCGGCGGTGATGCGGCCCAGGTGCTGGCGCTGGGTGCTGCGAATGCGGCCTGCGTCCACCAGCTGGGCCACAGTGGCGAGTAATTGACCTTGCGCGGGCATGTCGGCGGTCTGGAACAGGGAGCGGGTGAACATTGACTCCCAGTGCAAAGAAATGGATTTTTGCTTCAGCGCGCGAATGTCGATGGCCTGCGGGTCATCAATCAGGGCCAGCCGCCCCTGGGGGGCCAGCAGTTCGACGATGTGGGGAAAGTGCTGATCGGTCTGCGTCAGGCTGGCGACCAGTTCCACCTGGGCCAGCCCGGTTTGCGCGCGCAGCGCCTGGGCCAAGGGCTGGCGATGGTCGATCACATCGTGCGCCCCCAGTTCGTGGCACCACTGCACGGTTTCCGGGCGCGAGGCGGTGGCCACCACGCGCAGCTGCGTCAATTGCCGCGCCAGCTGGATCAGCATGGAGCCGACACCGCCTGCGCCGCCCACAATCAGCAGCGCCTGCCCGGCCCCACCGCCCTGGGGCACGCCCAGGCGGTCAAACAGCAGCTCCCAGGCGGTGATGGTGGTCAGCGGCAGGGCGGCGGCCTGCGCATCGCTCAGGCTGCGCGGGGCATGGGCGGCGATGCGGGCATCGACCAATTGCCATTCGCTATTGCTGCCAGGGCGGTTGATGGCACCGGCGTAGTACACGCGGTCCCCCACGGCAAAGCCGCTGGCCTGGGGGCCAAGGGCTTGCACCGTGCCCACGGCATCCCAGCCCAACACGCGCGGCTGGCCAGCGGGCGGCGCGGCGGTGCGGCGCACCTTGGTGTCGATGGGATTGACCGATACGGCCTGCACGCGCACCAGCAGGTCGTGCGGCCCGGGCTGGGGCTGGGGCAGCTCAATGTCGTGCAAGGCAGCGGGATCGGTGGCGGGCAGGCAGTGGGTAAAGGCGATGGCTTTCATGGCGATGGCTTTCATAGGCAAAGAAAAACAATGGAGGTACTCTAGGCTATCTCGGAGGAATTGATAATCGACCAAATCAAAGAATTACTTTCAAATGAAAATTGAAAATATCGCCGATGTCCAGTTGGCCCTGCACATCGCCCGGCAAGGCTCCATCACCGCCGCGGCCCAGGCCCTGGGCCTGAGCCCCCAAACGGCCAGCGCCGCCCTCAAGCGGCTGGAGGCGCAATTGGGGGCCCGGTTGTTTGAGCGCTCCACCCGCAACGTGCGCCCAACCCCGGCTGGCCAGGGCTGGCTGGAGCAAATGCAGCGGGCACTGGAATTGATGGAAGATGCCCAAGCCCAACTGGACAGTGAACACGCCGCGCTGCGCGGGCCGATTCGGCTGACCGCCCCTTCCGACCTGGCGCGGCAGGTGCTGCTGCCGCTGCTGGACGATTTTTTGGCCCAGCACCCGGGGGTACACCTGTCGCTGGCGGTGGGCGACCAGCCACGCAATATGCTGCGCGATGCGGTGGATGTCGCCATCCGCTATGGCGAGCTGGCCGACTCCCGCCTGGTGGCCCGGCACCTGGCCGATGCCTGGCCGCTGGCCTGCGCTGCGCCAAATTACCTCGCCCGCCACGGCACGCCACAGCACCCGCTGGATTTGCTGCAGCACAACTGCCTGACTTTTCAGCGCAATGGACGGCCCCATGCCACCTGGCGCTTTGAGCGCAATGGCCAATGGCACGAAGTGCGTGTGCAGGGCAACCGCAGCACCGACGATGCCTCCCTGGCCCGCCAATGGGCGGTGGCCGGGCACGGTATTGCCCTGAAATCGCACATCGACCTGCAGGCCGACTTGCAGGCGGGTCGCCTGGTGCCGCTGCTGCCCGGCTGGCGCACGGCCCCCTACCCGCTGCACGCCATCTTGCCCAGCAAGCACTTCATTCCCCGCCGGGTGCGGGCGCTGGTGGACTATCTGGCCCAGGCGCTGCACGGTTTGGGCGCAACCAGCCCTGGCAATGCCGCTACCACGGCGATAATCCTGCCCGCATGATTTCTCTAAAAAATATCTCCCTGCGCCGGGGCACCAAACTGGTGCTGGACGGTATCTCCACCACCATCCACCCCGGCGAGCACGTCGGCTTGATCGGGCGCAACGGCGCGGGCAAGTCCTCCTTGTTTGCCTTGCTGGCCGGGCGCTTGCACGAAGATGGCGGAGAGTTCTTTATTCCGGCGCAATGGCGCATGGCCGAGGTCGCCCAGCACCTGCCCGATACCGACGAGAGCGCCACCGCTTTTGTGCTTGCTGGCGACACCCGCCTGCAAGCCTTGCAGCAACGCCTGGCCGAAGCCGAAAAAACCGGCGACGGGATGCACATTGCCCAACTGCACGCCGACTTGCAAGATGCCGGGGCGCACGATGCCACGGCCCGCGCCCAGGCCTTGATTTTGGGGCTGGGCTTCAAGCCCAAGGAGCTGGAGCAGCCAGTCAATAGTTTTTCTGGCGGCTGGCAGATGCGCCTGCAACTGGCGCGGGCCTTGATGTGCCCGTCTGACCTGCTGCTGCTGGACGAGCCCACCAACCACTTGGACTTGGACGCGCTGGTCTGGCTGGAAGCCTGGCTCAAGCGCTATGCAGGCACCCTGGTCATCATCAGCCACGACCGCGAATTTCTGGATGCCACCACCAGCGTCACCCTGCACATTGACCAGGGGCGGCTGACGCGCTACGGCGGCAACTACAGCAAGTTTGAAGAGCTGCACGCCCAGCAACTGGTGCTGCAACAGGCATCGTTTGAGCGCCAGCAAGAAAAAATCGCCCACCTGCAAAGCTTTATCGACCGCTTCAAGGCCAAGGCCACCAAAGCCAAGCAGGCGCAAAGCCGCGTCAAGCAAATTGAGCGCATGGAAAAAGTCGCGCCCGTGCTGGCCAGCGCCGATTTCACCTTTGCTTTTCAAGAGCCGGCCAACCTGCCCAACCCCATGCTGGCCATCAGCGATGCCGCCTTTGGCTACACCAGCGAAGCGGGCACCAACACCACCATCTTGCAGGGCGTAAGCCGCACCGTGCTGGCCGGGCAGCGCATTGGCATTTTGGGGGCCAACGGCCAGGGCAAATCAACGCTGGTCAAAACCATTGCCCGCGAGCTGCAGCCGCTGGCAGGCAAACTGACCGAGGGCAAGGGCCTGCGCATTGGCTACTTTGCCCAGCAAGAGCTGGACGTGCTGCGCCCCGACGAGCACCCGCTGCAGCACATGGTGCGCCTGGCGCGCGACCTGGGGGCCGATGCCCCAGCGGCCAGCCGCGAGCAGGATTTGCGCAACTGGCTGGGCAGCTTTAACTTCAGCGGCGACATGGTCACGCAAAGCGTGGGCAGCATGAGCGGCGGCGAAAAAGCCCGGCTGGTGCTGGCCATGATCGTCTGGCAACGCCCCAACCTGCTGCTGCTGGACGAGCCCACCAACCACCTCGACCTGCCCACGCGCGAGGCCCTGGCCATGGCGCTGAACGACTTTGACGGCACCGTGCTGCTGGTCAGCCACGACCGGCATTTGCTGCGGGCCGTGGCCGATGATTTCTGGCTGGTTGGGCGCGGACAGGTCGGCACCTTCGACGGCGACTTGGATGACTACCAGCGCTACCTGCTGGAAGAATCGCGCCGCCTGCGCGAAGCGGCCAAGGCCGCCGATGCCGCCGCCCTGCTGCCAGCAGACCCCCTGACCGCGCCGACCGCCCCCACCATCGACCCACGCGAAGCACGCCGCCTGGCCGCCCAGGCCCGCCAAGCACTGGCCGAAAAGACCAAACCGCTGAAAAAAGAGTTGGAAAAAATCGACACCCGCATGGCGCAACTGGGGGCAGAAAAAGCCGCCCTGGAAGAAAAACTGGCCACCCCCCTGCCCCCGGCAGACATTGCCGAAGCGGGCAAACGCCTGAAAGCCGTGGGCGATGAACTCGATGCCAGTGAGGAACGTTGGTTGGAATTGAGCGAAGCCATTGAGCAGCTGACCCAGGCCGCTGAGGCTTGAAACCACCTAAGAAAAGTATAAAAAATAGCTTTATGCGCTGATAAATAAAGGGTTTTAGGTAGTTTTATACCTAAAACCCTTTTTATATCAAGCGCAAGAAGCTATGTTTTTAATGAGCACATCCAATTAGAAACGCGCTTGCAAGCCCAGCGTCACATTGCGGCCCTTGAGCGGGGCCACATTCTTGATGAACGAGGTGTGCGCCAGCCCCAGGCGGTTGGTCAGGTTCTCGCCCTTCAGGTACACGCTCCACGGCGTGCCGTCGATGGCTTTGTACACACTCAAATTCAACATACCGTAGCCACCGGTGCGGGTTTCATAGGCGGCGGTGCGCGTCTGGCGGGCCACCTGCACCCACTCGGCCTGCCCTTCCCAGCCCTGCCAGCTGGTGTCCAGCCGCACACCGACACGGGCCGCCGGAATGCGCGGCAGAGGGCCGCCGCCATCGGCCAGCTGGGCGCGCACCACATCCCCCCACAGGCCAAGGCCCAGGTGCCGGCCCAGCGCCTGGCGCACCGAAGCTTCCAGGCCGGTGAAACGCGCATCGCGCTGGCGGTACTGCAGCAGTTGCAGGCCCTCGTGCTCATCCAGCGTCTGGCCGTAGATGTAGCCCTGAATGCGGTAGTGGTAGCCATTGAGCTTCCACGTCGTGCGGCCCGCCGTCTTGCCCAGGCCCAGCTCCAGCGCTTGGCTGGTTTCCTTTTTCAGGTTCGGGTTGCCCTTTTCCAGCGTGCTGGTGGCCATGTGCAGGCCGTTGGCGTACAGCTCTTCGGCCGTGGGCATGCGCTGGGCGCGGCTGAACGCGGCGCTGGCCTGGTAGCCAGGCGTGAAGCGCCACACGGCCCCCACCGAGGCCGAGGTGCCGTGGTGCTTGCGCTCTTGTGCCGCATGCTGCGCCTGCACGCGCTGGCGGTCGTGGCGCAGCGCGGCCTGAAAGCGCCAGTCACCCAGGGTGTATTCCTCCAGCAGGAACAGGCCCAGGCGGCGGGTGTCGGTGGGCTGCACGTAGGCTTCCTCACCATCGGCGCTGAACTGGCGCTGCCCGGTGCTCAGGCCCCACACGCCGCGCCAACCGGCCAGGGGGGCGTGCTGCACCTCCACCCGCACATCGTGGGCCCGGTTGCGAAAGCGGGTGGCGACGGCATCGCCCTCGATCTCATCGTGCCCATAGCGGGTGTGGCTGGCCCGCAGGCGCACGGCTTCGATGCCTTGCAGCGGCGCATTCCATTGCCCGCGCACATCCCAGCGGTGGCTGGTCATGTCCACCACGGGCACGCTGTGGTCATGGTCATGGTCATGATCGTGATCGTCGTGGTCAGCATGACCATGGCCGCCGCAATGCAGGTGCATGTTCGCGCCCAGCCCGTGGGTATGGCAGTCCTCAAATCCATGCGTGTGGCCGGGCAGCCCGTACTGGGCCTGCTGGCGGGTGTAGGCCAGGCCCAGGTAGCCGGCGCTGCCAATCCACGACAGGCCAATGCTGCCGGTGTCCGTCTCGTTGAAGCTGCCGTCCACCTTGCGCCCGCCCGACCAGCCAGAACCCACGCGGTAATCCCCCGCACGGCGGCTGGCCCCTTCCACGCGCAGGGCCAGCGGCCCCTTGCCGGCGGTCAGGCCCACCACGCCCGCGCGCTCGTTGGCGGCGCTGCCCCAGCGCAGTTCCGCCGTGCCCTGCAGGCCGTTTTCTGGCAGGGCGGTGGGGATTTTTTGATCCACCACGTTCACCACGCCGCCCACTGCGCCGCCATGCACCAAGGCGGCCGGGCCGCGCAGCACTTCGACCCGTTCGGCCAGCAGCGGCTCGGTCACCACGGCGTGGTCGGGGCTGATGGTGGAGGCATCGTGCAGCTCCATGCCATTGGCCAGCACGCCTACGCGCGGCCCGTCCATGCCGCGAATCACCGGGCGCGAGGCTCCGGCACCAAAGTGGGTGGCCTGGATGCCCGGCTCGCCCGCCAGGCTCTCGCCCAGGGTGGCCCCCCGGCGCAGTTGCCACACCTCACCCTCCAGCACGCTGACCGGCGCGGCCATGTCGTCGGCAGCCAGCGGCAGACCGGTAACGGTCACTTCCGCCAGGGTGGGGGCCGGGGCGGCCTCCTGCGCCTGGGCACTTAGCGCAGCGCACAGCCCGGCGGCCAGGGCGATCGGTGTCAGCACCGGGCGCAAAAAGGGGCGGGCAAGCCCACGGGAAACAGGCGCAGCACCAGCGGCTGCCACTGGGGCAGCCATGTTTTGAGCAATCAATGTCATATCAAACTATCGCAATCACAACGCACAGCCCGCCCCAGCACGCAGCAGGTGCCTGGGGCATAAGAACGTGTTCTAAGGGCCATGCCAATACATGGAGAACATGAAGAAAACACGCCGCCACGGTGCAAGCACCTGCTTCAAAAATGCGCACAAAAAAGCACACCAGCCCAATACAGGCAAGCGGTGACAGCTATGTTTTCAGGAGAAGTAAGCGGGAAATATGGGCCGTGCGCACAGGCGCTTAGAACGTGTTTACGTTCTTAGGCCAGGTGCTGCGCAGGCGGCGCACGGGCCTGGAACCGCCGCAGCGGTGCGGCCGCTGGCACGGCGTGCACATGCCATGCCGGGGTGGCGGCCGGAAACGGCTCGGCCCCGTGCCAAACGAACAGGGGCAGGTCATGGCCATCGTGGCCCAGCTGCTCGAACTCCCAGCAGTCGAGCACCGCATGGTGCTGAAACAACCCGGCCAGCGTGCCCGTGGGCTGCGGCCCGACCTGCCCCGCCGTGGGCTGGGCCAGCGCCACCACTGGCGGCAAGTGCAGCACGCTGTGCATCCGCCCCAGCATGGGGCCAAGCACCACCAGCAGCACCAGCCAGCAGACCAGCGCACGCGCACGCCAGCCGCCATGGGCTGAAGGGCTGAAACGCAGGGAGGGCAAACGCATGCGGGGTCAGAGATGGTTTTTTACAGAAACCGGCGATTATGGCCGAGCCGATGGGGGGCGGGTGCCTACTCCTGCGGCATCACCATCTCCAGCCAGTCGTACAGGGCACCCAAGATCTCTTCGCCCGCCTCGTCCACGGTTTCCGAGAGGGTGTCGATTTCTTCTGACAACTGCTGCGCCGTGCGGCCCCCGCCCTGGCCGTGCAGCAGCACCTGGGCGCAGTGTTCGCGCCAGCGGGTTTGCTCCTCGGGGCGCAGGGTTTCGGGCCAGTTGCGCGCGCGCCAGCGAAAGACCAGCTCGGGCAGGCGCGGATCGTCAAAACCGGTGTTGTCCACGGCCAGCTCTTGCGGCAGCAGTTCGCGCAGCTGGTTCAGGCGGCGGCGGTCTTGCGCCCCGACAAAGCCGCCGTACAGGTTTTCCTCGGGCAGCACGGGGGTGGCGGCCGTGGCTGGGGCCGAGGCATACACCTGCTGCCACAGGGCGCTCATGTCGGGCAGGTCGCGGGCGATCAGGGCGTGCTGCAGGCAGGCATCCACATCCAGGCCCCAGCGCTGCGCCATCTCGGGGGTGAGGGTTTTGAGGTTGCGCACCACCATGGGTGATTTGTTGATGTGGATGGTCTTCATCGGCAGGCGCGTCACCCCTTCGGGCAGTTCGCTGCTGCGGGTGAACAGGCGCTGGCGCAGGGTGTCGGCATCCAGGCTGCGCAGTTCGCTGGGGTCGGCGCGCAAGTCCCAGGCGATGATTTCGTTTTTGTTCACCGGGTGCTGGGCCAGCGGCCACATCAGGGTAATGCAGCCGCGCTCGGCCGCAATCATGCCGCTGACGTGCAAAAACGGGCGGGCATGGGTGGCGGTAGCAGGCAGGCCCAGCTCTTTTAAAACACCGTCTTTTTTGTGCAGGCCCAAGGCAAAGTCAAACAGCTTGGGCTGCTTTTCCTGAATCAAGCGGGCCAGGGCGATGGTGGCCTGCACATCGCTTAAGGCATCGTGGGCTTTTTCGTGCCACAGGCCGTTGGTGCGGGCCAGGTCTTCCAGTTTGAACGAGGCGCTGCCGTCTTCTTTTTTGGGCCACTGAATGCCTTGTGGGCGCAGGGCATAGACCATGCGCACGACATCCAAAATGTCCCAGCGGCCACAGCCGTTTTGCCATTCGCGGGCGTAGGGGTCGATCAGGTTGCGCCAAAACAGGTGGCGGGTGACTTCATCGTCAAAGCGGATGGTGTTGTAGCCCACGCCGATGGTGCCCGGCTGGCTGAAAGCCGCCTCGATCTGGCGGGCAAAGCTGTCTTCGCTCACGCCTTGGGCCAGGCACTGCTGGGGGGTGAGGCCGGTGATTAAACAGGCCTCGGGGCTGGGCAAATAGTCGGGCGCGGGTTTGCAAAACAGCACCAGCGGTTCGCCAATTTGGCGCAGCTGCAGATCGGTGCGGATGGCGGCAAATTGCGCGGGGCGATCACGGCGTGGATTGGCACCGAAGGTTTCGTAGTCGTGCCACAAGAAAGTGGTTTCAGGCATGGTTGGGCTTGGTTTTGATTTAAAAAAAGAGGGTTACAACAAGGGCGAAAAGAGCCGCGCCACCGCATCGCCCAGCCGCTGGGGCAAGGGCTGGGGGCGGTGTTCAAAGATGCGCTCGGCCTGGGCCAGGTCGCGGCTGAATTGGTCGGCCAGCTGTTGGGCAAACACGGGGGTATAGACCAGGGCGCAGACTTCGTAATTCAAACGAAAGCTGCGCGTATCGAAATTGGCGGTGCCCACCATGCCCAGCATGTCATCGACCACCATGGTTTTGGCGTGCAGCATGCGCTTTTGGTAGAGGTACACCTTCACGCCACACTCCAGCAATTCATCAAAATAAGAGCGTGCAGCGCACGTGACTAAAAGGGAATCACTGCGTTCAGGCACCAAAACCCTTACATCTACACCGCGCAGCGCTGCACTGGTAAGAGCAAGCAGGGCCGCCTCCGTGGGCACAAAGTACGGCGTGGCCAGCCACAGGCGCTGGTGTGCGGCGTAGCAGGCATCGACAAACACGCGGTGAATGGCCTCCAGCGGGCTATCGGGGCCCGAGGCCATGATTTGCGCCAGGGCGGGCCCATCGTCCTGCGGGGGCAGCAGGGCGGCAAAGTCCTGCGGCATGGCCGGGTGGCGGTAATCCAGCGCATAGGCCCAGTCTTCTAAAAACACATGCTGCAGCCAGCTGACCACGGGGCCTTGCAGGCGCAGGTGGATGTCGTGGTAGGCGTGGCAGGGATCGGCCTGCAGGCGTTTGTCCTCGGTATCGGTGATGTTCACGCCGCCAGTAAAGCCCAGGGTGCCGTCAATCACCACAATTTTGCGGTGGGTGCGAAAGTTGATCACCGGGCGCAGCCGCCGCCCCAGTTTGGGGGGGTGAAACAGCGCCACCTCGGCCCCCGCATCCAGCAGCGCCTGGTAATGCCGACGGCCCAGGCGTTTGGAGCCCAGGGCATCGACCAGCAAGCGCACCTGCACGCCGGCCTGGGCCCGCTCGGTCAGGGCCTGCAGCACGCGCTGGCCGGTGGTGTCGGGCTCAAAAATGTAGTACTCCAAATGCACATGGTGCTGGGCCTGGCCAATGGCGTGCACGATGGCATCAAAGGTGCGCGCCCCGCCAACGAGCAGCTGCACCTCTTGGGCGGTGGACAGGGGCAGCTGCGTGGCATTGCTGACCAGGCGCACCAATTGCTGCAGCCGCGCAGGCGCTTGGGCTGCGCGGTCGCGCAAATGCGCCAGGCTTTGGCGGCGCATGCGTGCTTTGCGCCGGCTGCGCAAGCGCTTTAACCGCTGGCGGCGAAAGCGCCGGGGACCAAAAACAAAATACACCAGCAGCCCCACCACCGGCAGCACCGCCATAGACAGCAGCCAACCAATCGTCGCCACTGGTGCCCGGCGTTGCAGCAAAATCCAGGCCCCCACCAGCACCAGGTAAAGCGACCAGATGATCGACAGCGCCAGGGCCAGGTGGCCATGGGCCAGCCACTGCTGCCCAAGGTGCCAAAGTGCTGGTAAAGAAGCCATCAGGAGCAAACAGTAAGCGGCTACCCGCAGGTCATACCGGGGCACCCGCCACGGCCAGATCGTGCAGAAAATCCTGCGCTGCTGCCAGCACCTGCGCCACCTGCTGGCGGTGCGGGTGGTGCGCACAGTCCAGCAGCAGCACCTGCCCATGGGCCACCCCGGCGGCAATGCGCTGGGCAAACTGCGGGCTGCCGTACTCATCGTGCTGACCGTGGATGGCCAGCACCGGGCACGATACCTGCGGCAAGACGGGGTCGAGCGACCAGTCGGCAAAGTCCGGGTGCAGCCACACATCCGTCCAGGCGCGAAACACCCAGTCCAGGCGCGGGCCATGCCACTTTTGCAGGCGGGCCCACTGCTGGGGATCGGCAAAAAACCGCTGCGCCGCACGGATGCCCTCCAGCGTCTGCGGCTGCACATAGGCCTGCGCCGATAGGGACAGCACCGCCTGGCATTGCGCCGGATGCGCCGCCGCAATGTGCAGCGCCATCACCGCCCCCACGCTGTGGCCCAGCAGGGCGTAGCGCTCAAGCCCCAGCGCGGCCACCAGGGCCGGAAAGTGCTGCTGCGCCTCGTGCGCAATGAACTGCAGGCTGGGCGCATCGCTGCGCGGGCTGGATTGGCCAAAGCCCAGGCGGTCGTAGGCCAGCACCTCGCGCCCGGTGGCCTGGGCCAGCCGGGCCGGAAAGTCATGCCACTGCCCCACCGACCCCAGCGATTCGTGCAGCAGCACGATCGGGCAGGCCGCGCCGCTGGTGGCCGACGCGGGCTGCCAGCGTTGCACAAAAACCTGCCCTCCAGGCACATCCACCATGAACGATTGCGTTTGCACAGTCCGTCTCCTTCGGTTGTTTTTGGTTGTTTAAGCCAACGGCACCTGCGCCCACACCCGCGCTTGCAATTCCAACGGCAATTCGCTGGCCAAGGCGGTGTGCTCACGCTCGTGGTGGTGCTCAATCACATGGCGCAGGGCGTGGATGGCATCCAGCAAATACAGGCTGGCGCGGCGCTGGGCCAGGGCATCAACCGGGGGTTTATCCAGCACCAGCTGCAGGCGCTGCGCATAGTCATCGGCCAGCAAGGTGATGCGCTCGTGCTCCAGCAGATACACCTTGGCCGCCCAGCGGGCCCCTTCGGGCACATGGGGCAAGAGTTCTTGGTTTTCGATGCGAATGTGTTCGTCCAAGGCTGTGCGCCATTGGGTGAAAACTTCTTTGGCCTGGATGAAGTCGCCGCCCACGATGTCGAGCAAATGGGCGTTCAGCAGGGCTTCGATGCGTTCGTGCTGGTCTTGAAAAAATTGGGACATTGTGAGTAATAAATAGCTTGTACCGCTTGATAAATAAGGCTTTAACGATGATTCATCTTTAAACCTGTTTATATACCTACGAAACCAGCACCTTGATTGATAGCATGCAGAAAAAAAGCCGGTTCCTGAGAACCGGCTTTTATCACAAGGCCCCAAGGCTTAATCCGTGGCAGTGGCCGCAGGCGAAGGGGTTTGCCCCTCAGGGCTGGTTTCGTCGGCGCTTTGGATGTCCAGCAGCACATCGCCCGCGCCGTCTTTAGCGGCAGCATCCCAATCCACCGTCAAGCGCCCACCGCGCACCAAGCCGCCAAAAAGCAGCTCATCGGCCAGCGCCTTGCGGATGGTGTCCTGAATCAGGCGCTGCATGGGCCGTGCGCCCATGAGGGGGTCAAAGCCCTTAGCCGCCAGGTGCTTGCGCAGGGTGTCGGTAAAGGTGACTTCCACCTTTTTCTCGGCCAGCTGCTGCTCCAGTTGCAGCAGGAATTTATCAACCACGCGCAGGATGATCTGCTCATCCAGCGGCTTAAAGCTGACCGTGGCATCCAGCCGGTTGCGGAACTCGGGCGTGAACAGGCGCTTGATGTCGGCCATCTCATCGCCTGCCTGGCGTTGGGTGGTAAAGCCAATCACGGCCTTGTTCATCGCCTCGGCCCCCGCGTTGGTGGTCATGATGATGATGACGTTGCGGAAATCGGCCTTGCGCCCGTTGTTGTCGGTCAGCGTGCCGTGGTCCATCACCTGCAGCAGCACGTTGAAAATGTCCGGGTGGGCTTTTTCGATTTCGTCCAGCAGCAGCACGCAGTGCGGCTTTTTGGTAATGGCTTCGGTCAGCAGGCCGCCTTGGTCGTAGCCCACATAGCCGGGGGGCGCACCAATCAGGCGGCTGACCGCGTGGCGCTCCATGTATTCCGACATGTCAAAGCGCACCAAGTCCACGCCCAAGATGTAGGCCAGCTGTTTGGCCGCCTCGGTCTTGCCCACGCCGGTGGGGCCGCTGAAGAGGAAGCTGCCAATCGGCTTTTCCGGCTTGCCCAGGCCCGAGCGGGCCATTTTCACGGCACTGGCCAGCACTTCCAGCGCCTTGTCCTGGCCGAAAACGACGCTCTTCAAGTCGCGCTCCAGCGTTTGCAGCTTGCTGCGATCGTCCTGCGAGACGTTGGCGGGCGGAATACGGGCAATCTTGGCGATGATGTTTTCGATGTCCACGCGCTCGATGCAGGCTTTGCGCTCTTCGAGCGTGCGGATGCGCTGGGCGGCACCGGCTTCGTCAATCACGTCAATTGCCTTGTCGGGCAGCTGGCGGTCGTTGATGTATTTGGCCGACAGCTCGGCCGCGGCCTGCAGCGCCTCGGGGGCGTAGGCAATGCCGTGGTGCTCTTCAAAGCGGGTTTTCAGGCCTTTGAGGATTTCCACGGTTTCAGGCACGCTGGGCTCGACCACATCGACTTTTTGAAAGCGCCGCGACAAGGCAGAGTCTTTTTCAAAAATACCCCGGTACTCGGTGAAGGTGGTGGCCCCAATGCATTTGAGCTGACCGCTGGACAGCGCCGGCTTGAGCAGGTTGCTGGCGTCCAGCGTGCCGCCCGAGGCAGCACCGGCCCCGATCAGGGTGTGGATTTCGTCGATGAACAAAATCGCGTTGGGTTTGTCCTTGAGGGTTTTGATCACGCCTTTCAAGCGCTGCTCAAAATCGCCCCGGTATTTGGTCCCGGCCAGCAGCGCGCCCATGTCCAGCGAATACACCGTGGCCTCTTCCAGCACTTCGGGCACTTTGCCTTCGGTGATGCGCCAGGCCAGGCCCTCGGCAATCGCCGTTTTGCCCACGCCAGCTTCACCGACCAGCAGCGGGTTGTTTTTGCGGCGGCGGCACAGGATTTGGATGGTGCGCTCCACCTCGTAATCGCGGCCAATGAGCGGGTCGATCTTGCCCTCGCGGGCGGCCTGGTTGAGATTTAGCGTGTACTGCTCCAGCGGCGAGGCTTTTTCGCTGCGCTCGTTGCCGCCCTCCTCGCTCTCGGCCGGGTTGTCGGCTTTGGCCGGTTCGTTTTGGTCGGTTTTGCGGATGCCATGGGCAATAAAGTTCACCACGTCCAGCCGCGTTACGCCCTGCTGGTGCAGGTAGTACACGGCGTGCGAGTCTTTCTCGCCAAAAATGGCCACCAGCACATTCGCGCCAGTAACTTCCTTCTTGCCGTTGCCGGTGGACTGCACGTGCATGATGGCGCGTTGAATCACCCGCTGAAAGCCCAAGGTGGGTTGGGTATCGACCTCTTCGGTGCCGCTAATTTGCGGGGTGTTGTCTTTGATGAAATTGGTCAGCGAAGCACGCAAATCGTCCAGATTGGCGGCGCAGGCCCGCAGCACTTCGGAGGCGCTGGGGTTGTCCAAGAGCGCCAGCAGCAGGTGCTCGACGGTAATAAATTCGTGGCGTTGCTGTCTGGCTTCTACGAAGGCCATGTGCAAGCTTACTTCCAGTTCTTGTGCAATCATTTTGCTTACTCCTTTGCGCTTGCGGATGGTATCAATGCCTTAAAAGACTTAATGGTTAAGACGCATATAAGGGCGGCGAAGTTTCATTCAACCGGTTCGCTCACCGCTTGCAGCGGATGGCCGGCATGTTGGGCGGCCATGAGCACTTGTTCGACCTTGGTATTGGCAATGTCGCGCGAGTACACGCCACAGATGCCGCGGCCGTCGAGGTGAATTTTCAGCATGATGCGGGTTGCCTCCTCTCGGTCTTTGCCAAACAGCTCTTGCAACACGTCAATGACAAACTCCATGGGTGTGAAATCGTCATTGAGCAAAACCACTTGAAACATCGGCGGCGGCTGCACTTGAAGCGTTTGGCGCTCCAACACGACGGAGTCGCTGCCCTCCTCCTTGGGAGGAAAAAACTGCGGCTTCTTCGGCGTGTAGGGGGGGTTACGGGTTGCCATATTGAAAATTCATTCTAGCCAGCCGCCTTCAGGGCAAGGCCAGCGTTAAGAGGATAAAAACCTAGGTTTAACCAGTAAAAAAACGGGGGAGAAAGAAAATACTGGCGCTTTTAACGCCACACCACGTGGCAAGCGCTGCTGCCCACCACGCTGCGCCAATCGGCCAAGGCGGCATCGCTGGGATAAAAAACGTGCTCGGGGCCAAAGTCCAGCTCCACTTCGGCCTGGCCATCGGCCCCTTGGCACTGCACCACTATGCGCAGGCGCAGTCCTCGGGCCAAGGTGGAGCCATCTTGGCCTACTTCAAGCGGGGCGGGGTAGGTTTGCAGCAAGCGGGCAATGGCCGGGGCCAGTTCTATGTGCGCAGGTGCCTGCACTTGCCAGTAGCGGGCCAGGCGGCTGCGGGCATCGGCCAGGCTCCAGACCTGGGTGGCCTTGATGCGCAGCCCACCGCTGAAGTGGTCGTGCTGCACCTTGCCTTGCAGAACCACAAACTCGTCGTCCTTGAGCACATCTTTGGCCGCGGCCAAGGTGGCTTCATCCACCGAGGCCTCTAGCGTGGCGCTTTTATCGTCCAGCTTGAACAAGCACAGCTTGCCGCGCTGGCCGTTGATCACCCGCAGGTCACTGACGATACCAGCCAGCAGTTGCGGCTCGCGGCTATCGGCCAAATCGGCCAGAGGGGTGCGGATAAATTGCCGCACTTCGCTTTCCACCTCATCGAATAAATGGCCGGAGAGGTAAAAACCCACAGCCGTTTTCTCTTGCATCAAACGCTCTTTGATCCCCCAGGGAAGCGTCTGGGGCAACTCAGGCGCTTGGCTGCTGGCCCCTTGGGCATCGTCGCCCATCATGTCAAACAGCCCCCCTTGGTGGGCGTTGGCCCATTGGGCGTTGGCAAATTCAAAAGCGGCATCGGTGGCTGCCATCAACGCAGCGCGGTTGCGCTCAATGCTGTCAAAAGCACCGGCTTTGATCAAAGCTTCCAGGGTGCGCTTGTTGAGCTTGGCGCGGTCCACCCGGGTGCAAAAATCCCATAGGCTTTTAAACGGCCCTTGCACATGGCCTTGGGGGCCTGGGCCTTGGCCATTGCGGGCGGCAATGATGGCTTCAATGGCCGCTTGCCCCGAGCCCTTGATGGCCCCCAGGCCGTAGCGAATGACTTTGTCCGTCACCGGCTCAAAGCGGTAGCCGCCCCGATTCACATCCGGCGGCTCAAACGTCAGGCCCATTTTCAAAGCATCTTCGTGCAGGACTTTGAGCTTGTCGGTGTTGTCCATCTCCACGGTCATGTTGCCGCAGAAGAACTCGGCCGTGTAATGCACCTTGATCCACGCCGTGTGATAGGCCAGCAGCGAATACGCCGCCGCGTGCGATTTGTTAAAACCGTAGCCAGCAAACTTTTCCATGAGGTCAAACACCTCATCGGCCTTCTCCGGGGGGATGCCCTGCTTGCCCGCCCCTTCGCGAAACAGCAGGCGGTGCTGGGCCATCTCTTCGGGTTTTTTCTTGCCCATGGCGCGGCGCAGCAAGTCGGCCCCGCCCAGGCTGTAGCCGCCCAGCACCTGCGCGGTTTGCATCACCTGCTCTTGGTAAACCATGATGCCGTAGGTCTCGGCCAGCACTTTTTCGACCAATGGATGCGGGTACTCAATCACCTCGGTACCGTGCTTGCGGGCCACGAAGGAGGGGATCAGGTCCATTGGCCCTGGGCGGTACAAAGCGTTCAGGGCAATCAGGTCTTCCAGGCGGCTGGGGCGGGCCTCTTTGAGCATGCCCTGCATACCGCGCGATTCAAACTGGAAGACGGCCTCGGTCTTGCCCTCCTGGAACAGCTTGTAGGTGGGCCAGTCGTCCAGGGGAATATCTTCAAATTTGAAGTTTTCCTGCCCCTTGTGGCGTTTTTGGATGAATTCGCGGGCAATTTCCAAAATGGTCAGCGTGGCCAGGCCCAAAAAGTCAAACTTCACCAGGCCGATCTGCTCCACATCGTCCTTATCAAACATGGACACCGCCGAGTCGCTGCCCGGCTGCTGGTACAGCGGGCAAAAATCGGTCAGCTTGCCCGGCGCAATCACCACCCCACCGGCGTGCATGCCGATGTTGCGCGTCATGCCCTCAAGCTTTTGTGCCATTTCGATCAGGTTTTTAACGTCTTCTTCGCGCTCCAGGCGCTCGGCCAATATCGGTTCGGCTTGCAGGGCATAGGTGTATTTGTCGCCCTCTTTGGGCGGATTGGGCGGGTAGCGCAGCGTGACGTGCAGGCCCGGTTTATTCGGAATGAGCTTGGAGATGCCATCGCAAAAGCCATAGCTCATGTCCATCACCCGCCCCACATCGCGAATCACCGCCCGCGCCGCCATGGTGCCAAAGGTGGCAATCTGGCTGACGGCATTGCGGCCATAGCGCTCTTTGACGTACTCAATCACCCGATCGCGGTTGGCCTGGCAAAAGTCCACGTCAAAGTCGGGCATGGAGACGCGCTCGGGGTTCAAAAAGCGCTCGAACAGCAAGTTATAGTGAATCGGATCCAGGTCGGTAATCTTCAGCACGTAAGCCACCAGCGACCCCGCCCCCGAACCGCGCCCGGGGCCCACCGGGCAGCCGTTGTTCTTGGCCCAGTTGATAAAGTCGGCCACGATCAAAAAGTAGCCGGGAAAGCCCATTTTCAAAATAATGCCCAGCTCAAACTCCAGCCGCTCCAAATACTTGGGCCGTTGGGCATCCCGCTGGGCCGTATCGGGGTAGAGCTGGGCCAGGCGCTCTTCCAGGCCGTTGAGCGACTCTTGGCGAAAAAAGTCCTCCGGGGTCATCCCTGGCGGCACCGGAAAATCGGGCAGAAAGTTTTTTCCTAGCGTTAGGCCCAAGCTACACCGGCGTGCAATCTCTAAAGTATTCTCTAATGCAGAAGGAATATCCGCAAACAGCTCCTGCATTTGTAGCGAATTTTTAAAATACTGCTCCTGGGTAAAGCGGCGCGGGCGCTTGGCATTGGCCAGCACCTCGCCCTCGGCAATACACACCCGCGCTTCGTGGGCTTGAAAATCGTCCGGTGTCAAAAACTGGATCGGCTGGGTGGCCACCACCGGCAATTGCAGCCGCGCGGCCAGCTCTACCGTTTGGGCGACCAGCGCCTCGTCTTCGGCACGGCCAGCGCGTTGCAACTCCAAATAAAAGCGGTGCGGAAACATTTCGGCCAACGCCAGCGCATGGCGGCTGGCCGTGGCCGCGTCCCCGCGCAGCAAGGCCTGGCCCACCAGGCCGGTATGGGCACCCGACAGCACGATCAGGCCCGCGTGCAGCTCTTGCAACCAGGCCCAGGCAACCTGGGCCTGGGTTTGGGTTTTGCCCAGCGGCTGTGTCCAGGCACGGGCCAAGATTTCGGACAGGTTCAAATACCCTTGGTGGTTTTGCACCAGCACCAGCAAGCGGCTTTCGCCCTCATCGCCCTGGGGCTGCATCACCAGCTCGGCCCCCAGCACGGGTTTGACCCCTTTGCTGCGGGCGCTTTTATAGAACTTCAAGCCGCCAAAGAGATTATTCAAATCGGTAATGGCCAAGGCGGGCTGCCCATCGGCCTGGGCAGCTTTTAAAACATCATCGATACGGCAGGTTCCGTCCACGACGGAAAACTCAGTGTGCAGGCGCAGGTGAACAAACATAGGGGCGCCATTGTAGAGAATGGCCCTGCAATCTCTGCTCAGGAGGGCTCAGATAGGCCGCTACAATGCAAGCCGCTTGGCCGCGCCCTCTGACCAGCGCAGATTAACAGGGCAGGCATTTTTTCGATTGATTTGAAAGCTGCACCCATGCTGCGTTTTGCACGCCCTGCTCTTGTGACCACTTTGGCCCTGGCCGGCTTGTTGGCTGGCTGTTCTACCGTCGAAGAGGATAAAACCGCCAACTGGACACCCGAGCGCATCTACACCGAAGCACGCGATGAAGCCCAGGGCGGTGGCTACGAACAAGCCGTGCCCCTGTTCGAAAAACTCGAGGGCCGCGCCGCCGGGACCCCTTTGGCCCAGCAGGCCCAGCTGGAAAAAGCCTACGCCCAGTACAAATCGGGCGAAAAAGCCCAGGCTGTGGCCACGCTGGATCGCTTCATGAAGCTGCACCCCAGCAGCCCGGCGTACGACTACGCGCTGTACCTCAAGGGCATTACCAACTTCAACGACAACCTGGGCCTGTTTGCCTGGCTGTCGCGCCAGGATTTGTCAGAGCGCGACCAAAAGGCGGCTAAAGAATCGTACGAATCTTTCTACGAGCTGACCCAGCGCTTTCCCAACTCGCGCTACGCACCAGATGCCCTGCAGCGCATGACCTACATCATCAACTCGCTGGCGCAGTACGAAGTCCACGTGGCCCGCTACTACTACCAGCGTGGTGCCTATGTAGCGGCCATTGCCCGGGCACAAACGGCTTTGTCGGAATACCAAGGGGTGCCGGCCAGCCAAGAGGCATTGAAAATTTTGGTCAAGTCCTACGACCAACTGGGCATGCACGACCTGCGTGACGATACCCAGCGCGTGCTGGAGACCAACTTCCCCGGAACCAGCAAAGACTCACCGCTGCTGAAAAGCCAGAATCCCTGGTGGAAACTTTGGTAAGCCTCAGGCCGTAGGGGCTGTTTTTAATAAAAATTGGCCAATTCCGGCAGTTGCAGCAATGCGGCATGGTGGCCAGCCTCGATGGCCTCTTCGGCACGGTGAAAATCCAGCAAGCCCAAATGGGCCAAGCGCGGGGTGATCAGCACCTCGGGCGGGTCACCTGCCAAACGGCTGCGGCTAATGCGCATTTGCATGATGTTGATGCTGTTGAGCCCAACATCCAGCACCGATGGCATTTGCGCCGTGCTGGCCGCCACCGCGGGCAGCGACTCTTCTTCTGCGGTTTTTTCAAAGCGCAACGGATGCCAACGGCTCAGCCACGACGATGGCGTGGCGGCGGTTTCATCCGCATCCACCACCGGCAAGGCCTGGCGGCGGCGCATGATATCGGCATTCAAATCCACAGCAATCACAACATCAGCCCCCAGGGCACGGGCCACCGAGACCGGCACCGGATTGACCAGCCCGCCATCCACCAACCAGCGTCCCTGCGTGGCCACCGGCGTAAACAAGCCCGGTAGCGCGATGGAGGCCCGCACGGCATCGACCAGGGGGCCACGGCGCAGCCAGACTTCAGCCCCGGTGTACAGATCGGTGCTGACGGCGGCAAACGGCAGCTGGCACTCTTCGATGGTGGTGCGGCCAAAATAGTGCTGCATGGACTTCATCAACCGATCGCCTTTGAGCATGCCGCCCGACCAGCGAAAGTCCATAAACTGAAAAATCTTGCGCCGGTCCAGCGCCAAAATCCAATCGGTAAAGCGATCAATTTCCTTGGCGGCGTACACCGCGGCAATCAGTGCGCCAACCGAGGAGCCACAAACAATATCGGGCCGCACCCCCGCTTCTTGCAAAGCTTTTAAAACCCCTAAATGCGCCCAGCCCCGCGCCGAGCCGCTGCCCAGAACCAAACCGATTTTCGGGCTGCGGCGGGAGGCTGGGGGCATGGCTTGGTCTCCTTGGAGCGAATGCGGTTTTCAGGGGGCTGGCGCGGCAGGGGCTTGCAGCCGCGCCAGCATGGCCGCTTCGTCCAGCACGGGCACGCCCAGCTCCTGGGCCTTGGCAAGTTTGCTACCGGCATCGGCCCCGGCCACGACAAAACTGGTTTTCTTGCTGACGGAACCGGCCACTTTGGCACCGGCCGCTTCCAGCAGCGCTTTGGCGGCATCGCGGCCCAAGGTTGGCAAGGTGCCGGTGATCACCACCGTCAGCCCCGCCAAGGCTTGGGTGTGCTGCGGCTGGCCTGGCCCCTGCGGCCAGTGCACACCGGCGGCTTGCAAATCGGCCAGCACTTGGCGGTTGTGCGGCTCGGCCAAAAAACGGTGGATGCTGTGGGCCACGATGGGGCCAACGTCGGGCACGTGCAGCAAATCGTCTTCGCTGGCGGCCAGCAACGCATCCAAATCACCAAAATGGCGGGCCAGCTCTTTGGCTGTGGCTTCGCCCACATGGCGAATACCCAGGGCAAAAATAAAGCGGGCCAAGGTGGTGGTTTTGGAGCGCTGCAGCGCGGCCAGGATATTGAGCGCCGATTTTTCGCCCATGCGCTCCAGGCTGGACAGGGTTGCCACATCCAAGCGGTACAAATCGGGCAGGCTGTGGATGAAATCGCCATCGACCAATTGATCGACCAGCTTCTCACCCAGCCCTTCGATGTCCATGGCGCGGCGGGCGGCAAAGTGCAACAGGGCCTCTTTGCGCTGGGCGCTGCAAAACAGGCCACCGGTGCAGCGGTGGTTGGCCTCGCCCTTTTCACGCTCGACCACACTGGCGCAGATGGGGCAGTGTGCAGGCATGCGAAAGTTGGGCACATAGACCGGGCGGGGCTGGACGATGCGGCCAACCACTTCGGGGATGACATCGCCGGCGCGGCGCACGATAACGGTATCGCCCACGCGCACGCCTTTTTTACGGATTTCAAACAGGTTGTGCAGCGTGGCGTTGGTGACGGTCACGCCGCCCACGCTGACCGGCTCCAGCCGCGCCACGGGGGTGAGTTTGCCGGTGCGGCCCACTTGCACATCCATGCCCAAGAGCACGGTGGGCATCTCTTGCGCCGGGTATTTGTGCGCCACGGCCCAGCGCGGCTCGCGGGTGATAAAGCCCAGTTGCTGCTGCAGCGCCAGGGCATTGACTTTGTAAACCACGCCATCAATCTCATAGGGCAGGCGGCTGCGCTCTTGCCCCAAGCGCTCGTGAAACGCCACCAATTCAATAGCACCTTGCGCAATACTGACCTGCCCTGCCACCGGAAAACCCCAGTTTTTTAATTGCTGCAACAGTGCGTAGTGGGTGGCAAACTGCGGCCCGCCCTGGGCGGGCGGGGTGACGGCCCCGATGCCATAGGCAAAAAACGACAAGGGCCGCTGCATGGCGATGTGCGAATCAAGCTGGCGCACCGACCCAGCGGCCGCATTGCGCGGGTTGGCAAAGCGCTTGGCCCCGGCGGCCTCTTGCTGGGCGTTGAGGCGCTCAAAATCGGCGCGGCGCATGTACACCTCGCCCCGCACTTCCAGCACGGGCGGGGCGCTGGCGGGCAATTGCAGGGGAATTTGCCGAATGGTGCGGATGTTGTGCGTGACATCTTCGCCCACCTCGCCATCGCCGCGCGTGGCCGCTTGCACCAGGCGGCCGGCTTCGTAGCGCAGGCTCATGGCCAGGCCGTCGAACTTGGGCTCGGCCACGTATTCGATGGGGGGGTCTGATTCTGTCAGCCCCAATTCCCGGCGCATGCGGGCATCAAAGGCCTGCGCCCCGGCCGCGGTGGTGTCGGTTTCGGTGCGGATGCTGAGCATGGGCACGGCGTGGCGCACGGGGGCCAGGCCATCGCGCACCGCACCAATCACGCGCTGGGTGGGGGACTCGGGGGTGATGAGCTGGGGGTACACCTCTTCCAGCGCTTGCAGCTGTTGAAACACGCGGTCGTACTCGCCATCGGGCACGCTGGGGGCATCGAGCACATAGTATTCATGCGCCCATTGCAGCAATTGCTGGCGCAGGGTTTGCACTTTATCAACTACGCTTTTAGGAGCTTCTTGCGCTTTGATTGATTGGTTTTCTAAGCCAAATAAGTCTAAATTCGCTGTCATACGTACGCAACAAGCTCTGAAATATGAAGTATCAACTGAACAAACGCCGGGCCAGGGGCGAGCCTGCGGCAAAGTCTCGGGCGCTCAACGCGGCGTACAAGCCACTCAGATCCACCCCGATTTGCTCCAGCATGGGCAGCGGCAAGGGGTTGCCATCGGGGTCGCACAGCACTCCGTCCATGGCCACGCCCAGGCGCTGCAGCACCTCGCACAGGCGCTCGAACGGGGCTTGGGTTTGCGCCACTTGCGGCACATCCAAGCTAAGCAGCACGTCGTACACGGCGGTGCGGTCCAGGTCTTCGGCCTGGGCGGCTTGGGCATCAAAGGCCAAGGTCAATAGCGGGGGCAAGCCCGGTTCAGCGGCGGGCAGCACCATGCGCCCTGGCATCGCCGCCGGCACAAAGCCCAACGCTCCTGCGTGCTGGGCGATATAGCCGGGGCTCCAGGCCGCCCGGGTGGGGCGCAGCATAAAGTTCAGTTGCGCATCGTGCTGGCTGGCAAATTGGTCCAGCTCGCGGGCGCGGAAGACTTCGTGCAGCATGTCGGGCAGCTCCACGCCAACGTTCAGGCTGTCGGCAAAGGTTTGCACTTTGGCGACAAATTCGGAAAACTCAATCTCATTGAGCGCGCCCAGCCGGTTGGCCAACTGCACCCCGGCTTGCAACTGGTCGTAGCGCTGACCGGCACGCACGATTTCCCACTGGCCGCTGAGCAGATTGCGCCCCTCCACTTGAAACAGCTTGCTGCCTGCGCGGCGGGTGGTGGGCTGCGCTTGCAAGATGGCCTCTCCGGCCAGGGGCTGCTCCAAGGGCAGTTGGGCAATGGCATCCAGCAGGGCATCCAGCTGCGGGCGGGTGGCAGCGAGCAACACCCCAGCCCCAGCAGGCGTGGCCGAGGGGGCCGCCGGGCTGGGGGCGGCGGGCGCAGCCACCGCAGGGGCCACCGAGGGCCCAGCGGCATGGGCCGCTTGCGCCTGCAGCGGCGCGGCATCGGCCAGGGCAAAGGGTGCCTCCAGCCCAGGCTCCACATGGCCCAAATCAAACGCCTGCCCTGCAGCAGGGGCGGCTTCAGGTTCAGCGCCCACAGGGGCGGGTGCCGCCGGGTGCGTGCTGGCCTGGGTGATGTCCACCCCGCCCAGGTCCGGCTCTTGCCGCAGTGCGGCGTTGGTGCCATGCGCAGCCTGCCCCTGTGGCCGGGCCTTGCGCGGCGCGACACGGCGGTAGGCCCAGGCGTTGTAGGCCAGTACCAAGCCTAAAAAAACGATGCCCAAAATGGCCAAGCTGATTTGCAAAGTACTCATTGCGGTATCCCTGTGCTTTGAAATGTCATGGTGAGGCTCACGTTTGCGCCATGGTAACGGTGGAAAAGCCAAGGGCCGCTTCCATGTCCACGGCCACAATGCGCGATACGCCTTGTTCTTGCATGGTCACGCCAATCAACTGCTCGGCCATTTCCATGGCGATTTTGTTGTGGCTAATAAATAAAAACTGGGTTCCACGGCTCATGTGGGCGACCAATTTGGCGTAGCGCTCGGTGTTGGCATCGTCCAGCGGCGCATCCACCTCATCGAGCAGACAAAACGGTGCCGGGTTGAGCTGAAAAATGGCAAACACCAGGGCAATCGCGGTCAGCGCCTTCTCTCCGCCCGAAAGCAGGTGGATGGTTTGGTTCTTCTTGCCTGGCGGCTGGGCCATGACTTGCACGCCCGCGTCCAAAATTTCGTCGCCGGTCATGATCAGTCGCGCTTGCCCACCACCGAACAACTCGGGGAACATGCGGCCAAAGTGCGCATTCACCGCGTTGAAGGTGCCCGAGAGCAGCTCGCGCGTTTGCGCATCGATTTTTTGAATCGCCCCTTGCAAGGTGGTCATGGCCTGGGTCAAGTCCTGCACTTGGGCATCCAAAAAGGTTTTGCGCTCGGTGGCCAGCTGCAGTTCTTGCAGCGCTGCCATATTCACCGCCCCCAGGGCGGTGATTTCGCGGTGCAGGCGGTCAATTTCGGCCTGCAAGCCGTGCAGGCGCACATTGCCCTCAGTGATCGACTGCGCTACGGCGGCCAGGTCTGCCCCGGCTTCTTCGAGTTGCTCGGCATATTGGGCACTGCCCAGGCTGGCGGCTTGCTCACGCAGTTGAAATTCGGTGATGCGCTGGCGCATAGGCTCCAGGGTGCGCTGAATCTGGCTGCGCAGCTCATCGCTGGCCCGCAGCTGCGCAGTCAGCCCCTCGTACTCGCTGCGGCGCTGGGCCAGGGTGTGCTCGCACTGGGTTTTGCGCTCCAGCGCGTCTTGCAGGCCGCCCTGGGCGGCCGCATCGCTCAGGCGCTCGGCCTCAGCATGGGCGCGTTGCTCTTCTTGCGCCAAATCGCGCATTTGCTGTTCTGCGGTTTGCAAGCTGCGCTGCAGTTCGGCTTGCCGCGCTTGCAGGCTGCGCTCACCAAACCGCGCCTCTTGCGCTTGACGCTCCAGGCTGCGCAGTTGCTCACGGGCGCTGTGCAGTTGCTGCTGCGCGGCCATGGCACGGTCTTCCTCGTGGGCGTGCTGCTCTTGCGCCTGGGCCAGCTGCGCATCAAGTTCTTCAAAGCGGGCCTCGGCCTCGGCGCTGCGCTCTTGCAGCCCATCGAGCAAGGCCCGCACCTCATCGCTGTCGGCCTGCAGCTGCTGGCTGCGGCTGCTGGCTTGCTCCATTTGCTGCTGCAGGCGCAGCCATTGCACTTGGCTGTCATGTGCGGCCTGCTGGGCCTGCTGGGCTTGGCGGCGGGCGCTGACCAAGCCAGCGCTGGCCTGCTGGTAAGCGTGGTCGGCCCGGGCCAGCGTGGTTTGGGCATCTTCTACCAGCAGCTGCTGGGCACGCAGGGCTTTGTCCAGCTGTTCTATCTCTTGGGCGCGGGCCAGCAACCCCGATTGCTCGCTGTCTTGCGCATAAAAGCTCACGCTGTGCGCGGTCACTGCATGGCCAGAGGCGATAAAAATAACCTGCCCATCGCCCAACTGGGCGCGCTGGGCCAGCGCTTCATCCAGGCTATTGGCCGTGCTGCAGCCGTGCAGCCAATGGGCCAAAACAGCCCGCAGCCCATCATCGCCAGTGCGGATTTTTTGCATCAAGCCCTGGGGGGCTGAAGCATGGCCTGCTGCAATGTTGGCGGCCGAATAAAACGCCAGCCGGGTCGGCGGTGCCGCACTGGCCGTGGCAAAACCGCGCACCGTCTCCAAGCGGCCAATATGCAACGCGCCCATGCGTTCACGCAGGGCCGCTTCCACCGCATGCTCCCAACCGGGCTCCACGGCAATGCGCGTCCACAGCGCAGGCAAGCTCTCCAAGCCCTGTGCAGCCAGCCAGGGGTGGAGTTTGTCGTCGGTTTTCAGCTTTTCTTGCAGGGCTTGCAGGGCTTGCAAGCGGGCCGACAGCTCGGCATGGCGGGCGTTTTCATGGTTTACGGCCTGCTGGCTGCTGCGCCGCGCTTCTTCCAGGGTGGGCAGGCTGTCTTGCAATTGCTGGTGGGCCGCTTCGGCCAGTTCGGCGGCCTCTTGGGTGAGCGCATGGTGTTCTTGCACGGCTTGGATCTGCGCCGGATCCGGGCTGACCAGGGCTTGGCGCTCGGCCCGCAAGCGCTCCAGGCGGTTTTCTTGCTGGCGGCTTTGTTCTTGCAAACTGCGCTGCTCAGCGGCCAGTACCTGAATGCGTTGCTGCACCTGCACGACCTGCTGGTGCTGCTTTTGCGCCTGCGCTTGGGCACGGTGCATGGCCTCTTCCAGGGCCGGCAAACAATCGGTTTGCTCTTGCACTTGCGCATCCAATAGCTCGGCCTGTTCTTGGGCATCCATGCCACTGGCGCAGAGTTCTTCCAGCTCCAACGCGGCCGCTTCTTGGCGCTCTTGCCACTGCTGGGTTTGCTCGGCCAGCTGCTGCAGGCGCTGGGCGATGCGCTGGCGGCCTTCGAGCACATAGCGAATTTCGGTTTCCAGCTTGCCCACCTCGGCGGTGGCGGCATACAGCTGGCCTTGGGCTTGGTTTACGGCATCGCCGGCGCTGTAATGCGCCTGGCGCTGGCCCTCCATGTCCGCCTCAATGTGGCGCAGCTGGGCCATGCCTTCTTCCAGGGCATTGACGGCCTCTAAGCCCTGGGCGCGGATGGCAGCCAAGTCGCCCTCGGCATCTTGTTTTTTCAGCAGCCACAGCTGGTGTTGCTTCAAAGTGGCACTGGCGTTCAGGGCGTGGTACTGGGCGGCGACTTCGGCTTGTTTTTCGAGTTTTTCCAGGTTGCTGCCCAGCTCGCGCAGGATGTCTTCAACGCGGGTGAGGTTCTCTACCGTGTCGTGCAAGCGGTTTTGCGTTTCACGCCGACGTTCTTTGTATTTGGAAACGCCTGCGGCCTCTTCCAAGAACAAGCGCAGCTCTTCGGGGCGGCTTTCAATGATGCGGCTGATCGTGCCCTGGCCAATGATGGCGTAGGCCCGAGGCCCCAACCCGGTGCCCAAAAACACATCCTGCACATCGCGGCGGCGCACGGGCTGGTTGTTGATGAAATAACTGCTGCCACCATCGCGGGTGAGCACGCGCTTGACGGCGATCTCGGTAAATTGATTCCACTGCCCACCGGCGCGGTGGTCGTGATTGTCGAACACCAGCTCAACACTGGCGCGGCTGGCCGGTTTGCGGTGGGTGGTGCCGTTAAAAATCACATCCTGCATGGATTCGCCGCGCAGCTCGCTGGCTTTGGACTCACCCAGCACCCAGCGCACGGCATCCATGATGTTGGATTTGCCGCAGCCATTGGGGCCCACCACCCCCACCAACTGCCCCGGAAGCATGAAATTGGTTGGTTCCGCAAAGGATTTGAAGCCCGAGAGCTTGATGGACTGAAGGCGCACAACAATACAAAATAAATGGCCCTACTCTCCAACAGAATAGGGCCATAAATGATAACGCGGCCCAGCGCATCAGAAGGCCAGAAGAAGGCTTTATTTTTAAAACAAAAAGTTAAAAATCTGATGCAAACAAAGTGGAGCAAGCTATTTTTTTAAAAGCAAAGCACCCCGCTTTTCGCCTGGCAATCACCGCTGCACTTCGCTCTCGACCACCATGTCTAAAACATACACATAGCGCGAAGCATCGGCGGGTGGATTGGGGTTGGTAAAGCGTTTCAAGCGCAGCACATTGCGCTCACCCGCACGGTGCTCAAAGCCTTGGATCGTGTCGAAAAAGTTCTCCCATGGGCCCACGTTTTGCTTCAAGCCTTGCGCATTGAACTCCAGGCTGCGCACTTGCAGGCACTGGGCATCCGCCATCAGGGGATGGGGGCAGGCTTGTTTCTGCGGTGCCACTTCCAAAAAAATTCGCTCGGGCTTGCCATACACCACCTCGGGCTTGACCTGACCATTCAGCACCCAGCGCTGGCCATCGGCAAAGGCAATTTCCAAAGTGTGCCCTTGCAGCACACGCCACGATTGGGCCAGCGGCAAAGCCATGCGCACCTGGTCCTCAGCCGCCATCACACCGGCATCTGCGCACGCCATCATGGTGGCCGCCAAAGGAGTGACCTGCAGCCGCGCCTCCTGCGCTTGGTAGCTGCCATGCAAGGTGTTGCACAGGCCTTTGACGACCACGCTTTGACCATCGATAAAGTTCAGCTGCAGCTTGGCCACAGCAGCCTGTCCCCACGCCTGGGACTGGGCCGGTCCCTCGGTTTTGGCCAACGTCCAAACCTGGGCTTGCAAATCCAGGGGGGTTGAAGCAGCCGCCTGTGTTGGTGCCGAGGGTGCTGGTGTCGAATTTGCCATGGTCGCACCCGTTTCTTTTTGCTGAGGTACCGTGGTTGCTGCGCAGCCGGCCAAGCCGATCGCAGTGACCACAACCACGGTTTTCATGATTGCGTTCATAGTGATAAGCCTTTCTTTTTTGCCACTAGCAACGGCTTATTCGCGCCAATGCTCGGCCACCCAGCGGGCTGGCCGGATAAACCGAAAACGCCGGTTGCGCCGCCCCGCCAAGGCATCGGGCGGGTTGCATTCGCCGTGAAAAATCACAATGCGGGCATCTTCCGGGACAAACGGTGGCTGCCAATAATTCGTTGGCCAAGTGGGAATGCAGTGGTACTTGAAGCTGGGGCACCACGAGGCAGGCCAGTATTGCAACTTCCCTTGCTTGTGCAGAACGTCGGACAAATACGCCTGTTCATTGCGAAATTGCTGGCGAATCTCGTCGAAATGCCCTCGAAAATACTCCAAGACATCCGGGTGTGCCCCCAGCTCAAAGCGGTAAACCGACGAGTTGCCCGTCACCCGCCAAGGGCGTTTGTGGTCATGAATGATGAGAAATTCCCCTGGATGGGTAAAAAACTCATCCAACGGGCCGGTAACGACCACATCCACATCCAAAAACAAGGCCGTGCCGCGCAAGCCGTGCAAGTCAGCCGCAAAAGTCGTCAGCTTGGTCCAGCCGCGCTCAGGAATACCCGGCGGCAAATCCAGCGAAGGGATCGGCAAACACTGCACCTCCGGGCGAATACCCTGGGCGTTATCGGTCAGGCAAACAAAGTTGAAATCACCTTGCAAGTGCCGCCGCACCATGGCGTACAGGCGATTGACGTATTCCGGGCCGTACTTGGTGCCCCATTTCATGCACAAAATGTGGCGCTGCGGCTGCGGCTGGGCAGAAAGCTCAGAACGAGCAAACGGGCTGGTCATGGCCGGGTTACGCGCCTTTTTTCAGCGACTTGGGCGAGGTTTTCTTCGCACGCTTGATCGAACCACCTGCCGTGAGGCGCTGGTTGCCCAGCACACGCACTTGCTTGACCGTGGGCTTGGTGCCCGGGCGGCCAAATTGGAGCAGCTTCACATCGCGGGGGCCTGCTTTGCGGTCTTCGTCGAAGGCTTTGGTTTTTTCTGGCTGCGGGCGCCACAGCACCAGCAATTTGCCAATATGCTGAATCGGCGCAGCATTCAGCTCTTCGCAAAGCACTTGGTACATGGTTTCACGCTGGGCACGGTCATCACCAAAAACGCGCACTTTGATCAGACCATGGGCGTTCAAAGCGGCATCGATTTCTTTTTGTACGCCAGGGGTTAAACCATCCGCACCAATGAGCACAACAGGGCTCAGGTGGTGGGCATTGGCGCGGTGTTCCCGGCGCTGGGCGGGGGTCAATTGAATTTGAGGCATCTGCGTATTATCAAGTCTGTGAGAATTTTGCGATGAAGATTCAAACGAAAAGCAAGAAAGTCAATAAAAACTGGTTGCACCAGCACATCAACGACCCTTATGTGCAAGCCGCCCAGAAAGACGGTTACCGCGCCCGCGCAGCCTACAAGCTCAAAGAAATTGACGAGGCCTTTGGCCTGATTCACCCAGGCCAGGTCGTGGTGGACTTGGGTTGCACCCCGGGGGCCTGGAGCCAATACCTGCGCCGGCGCATGGCCCCAGACGGCGCTGCCGCCGGCCAGTTGAACGGCACCATTATTTCGCTTGATCTGCTGCCCATGGAGCCGATTGCGGGCGTGCAATTCATCCAGGGCGATTTTCGCGAGGATGCCGTGTTGGCCCAACTGGAAGCCGTGCTGCAAGGCCGCCCGGTGGATGTGGTGGTCTCGGACATGGCCCCCAACCTCAGCGGCCACAGCAGCACCGATGCCGCGCGTGTGGGCCATTTGATTGAATTGGCCATCGACTTTGCCAGCCGCCATCTGCGCCCCGGCGGGGCGTTGGTGACCAAAGTGTTCCACGGCCCGGGGTACGACGCGCTGGTACAACTCTTTCGCGCGCACTTTGCGCAGGTCAAACCCCTCAAACCCCTGTCTTCCCGGGCCAAATCCACGGAAACTTTTTTAATTGGCCGCACCCTTAAACACCCAATGCGTTGATTTCTTAACCCTGCAGGGATCTTTCAACCCGGGCAAGCACCTCGTTGAAGACAAGCTTATGACGATGGTGCTTGAAACGCCTAAAATCAGCCTCAGTTGCATCGCAGCGCTTTTTATTTTTTTCGTCCCTCTCGTCCTTATTGGAGCCCCGCTTGAACAATCAGTGGTTTTCTAAAATTGCCGTCTGGCTCATTGTGGCCATGGTGCTGTTTACTGTTTTCAAGCAGTTTGATACACGCAGCACCGTGGGTACGGGCTATATCGGTTATTCCGACTTCCTGAACGAAGTAAACAACAACCGCATCAAAAGCGCCACCATCCAAGAAGGCCCCGGCGGCACCGAAATTGTGGCTTTCACCACTGATGATCGGCGCGTGCGTACCACTGCCACCTATCTGGATCGCGGCTTGGTGGGCGACCTGATTGATAACAACGTCAAATTCGACATCAAGCCCCGCGAGGAAGGCTCCTTCTTGGTCAGCCTGCTGCTCAGCTGGGGGCCCATGCTGCTGTTGATTGGTGTCTGGGTTTACTTCATGCGCCAAATGCAAGGCGGCGGTAAGGGCGGTGCGTTCAGCTTTGGCAAAAGCAAAGCCCGCATGCTTGACGAGAACACCAACACCGTCACCTTTGCCGACGTAGCCGGTTGCGACGAGGCCAAAGAAGAAGTCAAGGAAGTGGTGGACTTCCTCAAAGACCCTAGCAGGTTCCACAAGCTGGGCGGGCGTATTCCCCGTGGTTTGCTGCTGGTTGGCCCACCGGGTACGGGCAAGACGCTATTGGCAAAATCCATCGCTGGAGAAGCCAAGGTGCCGTTCTTCAGCATTTCAGGCTCCGACTTTGTGGAAATGTTCGTCGGCGTGGGCGCGGCCCGCGTGCGTGACATGTTTGAAAACGCCAAGAAAAACGCCCCCTGCATCATCTTCATCGACGAAATCGATGCCGTCGGCCGCCAGCGCGGTGCCGGTTTGGGTGGTGGCAATGATGAGCGCGAGCAAACCCTCAACCAGATGCTGGTTGAGATGGACGGTTTTGAAACCAACCAAGGCGTGATTGTGGTGGCCGCCACCAACCGCCCAGACATTCTGGATGCCGCCTTGCTGCGCCCAGGCCGCTTTGACCGCCAGGTGTATGTAACGCTGCCCGACATCCGGGGCCGCGAGCAAATTCTGGCCGTCCACATGCGCAAAATCCCCGCTGGACAAGATGTGAACCCCTCGATCATCGCCCGGGGCACTCCAGGCATGAGCGGGGCTGACCTGGCCAACCTGTGCAACGAAGCGGCGCTGATGGCCGCCCGCCGCAACGCCCGCATGGTGGAAATGCAGGACTTTGAAAAGGCCAAAGACAAAATCATCATGGGCCCCGAGCGCAAAAGCATGGTCATGCCCGAAGAAGAGCGCCGCAACACTGCCTACCATGAAGCCGGTCACGCACTGATTGGCCGCCTGCTGCCCAAGTGCGATCCGGTGCACAAAGTCACCATCATCCCCCGTGGCCGCGCTCTGGGCGTGACCATGAGCCTGCCGGAAAAAGACCGCTATTCCTACGACAAAGAGTTCATGCTCAACCAAATCGCCATGCTGTTTGGCGGGCGCATTGCCGAAGAAGTGTTCATGGGCCAAATGACCACGGGCGCGAGCAATGACTTTGAACGCGCCACGCAAATTGCCCGCGATATGGTGACGCGCTACGGCATGAGCGACGCTTTGGGCCCCATGGTGTATGCCGAACAAGAAGGCGAGCCTTTCCTGGGGCGCTCGATGAGCAAAGCCAGCAACATCAGCGAAGAGACGATGCAAAAAGTCGATGCCGAGGTGCGCCGCATCATTGACGAGCAATACTCTTTGGCCCGCAAGCTGATCGAAGAAAACGCCGACAAAATGCACGCCATGGCCAAAGCCATGCTCGAATGGGAAACCATCGACATGTCGCAACTCGATGCCATCATGGCCGGTGAAGAGCCCCAGCCCCCCAAGGACTGGACACCCCGTGTGCAAAAGTCTCCCGATGACAGCATCCCGCCCCCGACCAATGGCGGTGCATCTGCCACCGACAGTGCGCAACCCTCGCCCAGCGCCTCGTAAGCGCGCCGGCACAACCACCGCACAACCAGCTGAAGGGGCCTCACGGCCCCTTTTTCACGGCACCAACTTCCACATAAAACCATGGCGCTTTGGCAAACCACCCGCTTTCGTTTAGATCTCACCCGCCCTTTGGTGATGGGCATTGTGAACAACACCCCCGATTCTTTTTCGGATGGTGGCCACCACCACAGCGTGACTGCGGCACTGCGCCATGCTGAAAAATTGCTCAAAGACGGCGCCCATATCCTGGACATTGGTGGTGAATCTACCCGCCCCGGCTCCCCTCCCGTCCCCTTGGAAGAAGAGATGCGCCGCGTACTGCCTTTTGTGCAAGCGGCCGTGCAGTTTGGCGTGCCAATTTCGGTCGATACCTACAAAGCCCAGGTCATGCAAGCCGTGCTGGATGCGGGTGCCGACATCATCAACGACGTGTGGGCGCTGCGCCAACCTGAGGCCCAGAGCGTGGTTGCCAACCACCCCCATTGCGGCGTGGTGCTGATGCACATGCACAAAACCCCGCAAGACATGCAGCAAACCCCCATGCAAGGCGATGCCGTGGCCCAGGTGCAGAACTTTTTAGCGCAACAAACCCAGGCCCTGGTGGCCCTGGGCGTTGAGCGCCAGCGCATCGTGTGGGACTACGGCATTGGCTTTGGCAAAACCGTGGCGCAAAATTTTGCCCTGCTGGCCCACCAGGCCGCACTGACCGACCAAGGCTTTGCCCTGCTGGCCGGTTGGTCGCGCAAAAGCTCTTTGGGCCAAGTAACGAACCGTCCTGTCGAGGAGCGCATGGTGCCCAGCGTGGCCGCTGCAGTCTTGGCCGTCGAACGCGGCGCACGCATCGTGCGCGTGCATGATGTGGCAGAAACTGTCAGCGCCTTGGCTGTCTGGCAGGCCATGCACGACAACGAATAACACCTCCCCTCACTTTCTTTCCCAATTCCTATGGCACGTCAATTTTTCGGCACCGATGGCATTCGCGGCACGGTAGGCCAAGCCCCGATCACCCCAGATTTTGTTTTGCGCCTCGGCCATGCCGTGGGCCGCGTCTTAAAGCGCAGCCACGACAAACCCCTGGTGCTGATTGGCAAAGACACGCGCATCTCTGGCTATATGCTGGAGGCCGCGCTGGAAGCCGGTTTGAACTCCGCCGGGGCCAGCGTCATGCTGCTGGGGCCCCTGCCCACGCCGGGTGTCGCCTACTTAACCCGGGCCCAGCGGGCGCAGCTGGGCGTGGTGATCAGCGCCAGCCACAACCCCTATCCCGACAATGGCATCAAATTCTTCAGCGCCCAAGGCACCAAGCTGCCGGACGACTGGGAAGAAGCCGTCGAAGCGGCCCTGCAAGAGCCCCCCCAGTGGGTCACCGCAGCAGAACTGGGCAAAGCGCAGCGTCTGGACGATGCGGCAGGCCGCTACATTGAATTTTGCAAAAGCACCTTTGCCAGTGACTTGTCACTGCATGGCTTGAAAATCGTCGTCGATGCCGCCCATGGCGCGGCCTACCACATTGCCCCAAAAGTCTTTCACGAGCTAGGGGCGGAAGTCCTCTCCATTGGCTGCCAGCCCAATGGCCTGAACATTAACGACCACGTTGGTGCCACCCACCCCGAGGCCCTGGCCCTGGCTGTGCGCGCCAACCATGCCGATTACGGCATCGCCCTGGATGGTGATGCCGACCGCCTGCTCATGGTCGATGCCCAGGGACGCATCTTCAACGGCGATGAGCTGCTCTACCTCATGGTGCAAGACCGCCTGCAGCAAGGCCACAACATCCCCGGTGCCGTGGGCACCCTCATGACCAATATGGCGGTAGAGCTGGCCCTGCAACAGCAAGGCGTGGCCTTTATTCGGGCCAAAGTGGGCGACCGCTACGTGCTGGAGCAACTGCACGCCCAAGGCTGGCAACTGGGGGGCGAGGGCTCGGGCCACCTGCTGGCACTGGACAAACACTCCACCGGCGATGGCCTGATCAGTGCCTTGCAAGTGCTGCAAGCCTGCGTGCGCAGCGGCAAAACGCTGGCTCAACTGCTACAAAATTTACAGCTATTTCCGCAAGAATTAATTAACGTTCGATTGCGAAAAGACCAAAATTGGCAAGAAAATCAGGCGCTAAAAGCTATGCAAACAGAAGCTGAACACGCCTTAGCCGGACAAGGCCGGGTGCTGATTCGCGCCAGCGGCACCGAGCCCTTGGTGCGCATCATGGTCGAAGCCCAACAAGCTCAGCACGCCCACGACTGGGCCCAGCGCTTGGCCGACACCTTGCGCAATTGATGCGTGTCAAATCAGGCGGGTTTGATATATAGCAAATCTGTGTTTAACAGCCCGCCTGACAATCGCGCGACTATGCCCGCTTCGCCCACTTTTTTGCACCGCACACACCGCCCCTGGGGGATGGTGCTGGCCGTTTTGGCCCTGTGCATGCAGCTGTGGGCCGGCCAAGCCACTGCAGCCCATTTTGGCCAGGCCGTGGTCGATGGCACTTGGCGCAATGATCTTTGCCGCACTGAAAATACCCCGGGGCTGGACCCCCACACCCTGCAGGCGCTGTGCATCAGCGAGCATTGCCCCGCTTGCAGCGTGGCCGGCAGCAAGCCCCTACCCCCTTCAGCGGCGGGTATATTGAACACTGCAGCGCTGCACAATGCGCCCCCCTGCAGCGATGGCCAAAACCAACATTCGATAAGCACGCGGCTACGCCCGCCGGCCCAGGCCCCACCGGCCATGCCACCCCACCAGGCTTTGGCAGCAGCCACCCCGCTGCCACCAAGAATGACTCTTCATACCTCCAGCTAAGGTTTTCAGCTGGAGGTTTTTTTATGCCCCATGGCGCTTCGATTTACCCCAACTGCAGCCGCTGGCGGGCCGCTTGGTATTGCTGTTGCAGCTGGGCGACCAACTCCGCCGTCGGCTGCACTTTGTCAATCGCCCCAATGCCCTGGCCGCAGCCCCAGATGTCTTTCCAGGCTTTGGCCGCAGCGTCACCACCAAAATTCATTTTGCTGGGATCGGCCTCAGGCAAGTGCTCCGGGTCGAGGCCTGCAGCCCGAATCGACGGGGCCATGTAGTTGCCATGCACGCCGGTAAACAGGTTGGTGTAAACGATGTCGTCTGAATTGCCATCAACAATCGCCTGCTTGTAGGCTTGGCTGGCGCGGGCCTCGGCCGTGGCAATAAAGGCCGAGCCGATGTAGGCAAAGTCGGCCCCCATAGCCTGGGCCGCCAAAATGGCCCCGCCCGAGGCGATGGCACCGGACAGCGCCAGTGGGCCATCAAACCACTGGCGAATTTCTTGCACCAAGGCAAACGGGCTTTTGCTGCCCGCATGGCCGCCCGCACCCGCCGCCACGGCGATCAGGCCATCGGCCCCTTTTTCAATGGCTTTGTGGGCAAATTTGTTGTTGATGATGTCGTGCAGCACCACCCCGCCCCAGCTGTGTACGCCCTGGTTCACATCCTCACGCGCGCCCAGGCTGGTGATGACCAGCGGCACTTTGTACTTGGCACAAAGCTGCATGTCCTGCTCCAGCCGGTCGTTGCTTTTGTGCACGATCTGGTTGATGGCAAACGGTGCGGCAGGCTGGTCGGGGTGGGCGGCATCCCAGGCGGCCAGGGTTTCGGTGATTTCGGCCAACCAATCATCCAGTTGCGCCGCAGGGCGGGCATTGAGCGCGGGCATGGCACCCACGATGCCCGCCTGGCACTGGGCAATCACCAGCTGCGGGTTGCTGATGATGAACAAGGGTGAGCCAATGACCGGCAAGCGTAAATTTTGTAAAACAGCAGGAATGCGTGACATGGTGGAAGTCTCCTCACAGCCTAAATAAAGTAGAGCTTTTTGCGCTTGTTATATATATGTTTTTTGAATAAAAATGCCTAAATATCAATATTCATAAGCGCAAGAAGCTATGGTTTTTAATGTTTCTTAAAAGGCCTCCAACGGCAAGGCGCAAGCGCTTTCGCCCCCAGTGCATACGGTGTGTGCCAGGCCGGGCACGCGGGTCAGAATGTGCTCGGCATAGAACTGGGCCGTGATGATCTTGGCCTGCATGAACGCTGCCTCTTCGCCAGCGGCCAGCTTGTCCTGGGCCACCAGCAGGGCGCGGCCCATTTGCCAGCCTGCGACCAGATTGCCCGCCAGCATCAGGTAAGGAACGCTGCCGGCATACACCGCGTTGGGCGAGGCCTTGGCCTTGCCTGCCACAAAGTCCACCGTTTGCAAGAAGGCTTCGCGGGCCGTTTGCAGGTGGCGGGCCATGGACAGGGCGGCGGCTGTGCCGCTGGCTTGCAGATCGGCCTCGGTTTTGGCAATTTGCTCAGCAATGGCGCGGGCGCTTTGGCCGCCATCACGGGCTGTTTTACGGCCCACCAGGTCGTTGGCCTGAATGGCGGTGGTGCCTTCGTAAATGGTCAAAATTTTTGCGTCGCGGTAGTACTGCGCTGCACCCGTTTCCTCGATAAAGCCCATGCCGCCATGCACCTGCACGCCCAGGCTGGTCACTTCCAGGCTCATCTCGGTGCTAAAGCCTTTGACCAGCGGCACCATGAATTCGTAGAAGGTGGCATTGGCCTGGCGCACGGCCGCATCGGGATGGTGGTGCGCCGCATCGTAAGCCGCCGCCGCTGTGGTGGCCATGGCGCGGCAGCCTTCGGTGAAGGCGCGCATGGTCATCAGCATGCGGCGCACATCCGGGTGGTGGATGATGCTGGCTGCGCCCGGCACGCTGCCATCCACCGGCCGGCTTTGCACCCGATCGCGGGCGTACTGCACGGCGCGTTGGTAAGCGCGTTCGGCCACGGCAATGCCTTGCACGCCCACGCCGTAGCGGGCGGCGTTCATCATGATGAACATGTACTCCAGCCCACGGTTTTCCTCACCGACCAGGTAACCGATGGCACCGCCATGGTCACCAAACTGCAGCACGGCGGTGGGGCTGGCCTTGATGCCCATCTTGTGCTCAATGCTCACGCAGTGGGCATCGTTGCGCGCGCCCAGGCTGCCATCGCTATTGACCAAAAATTTCGGCACCACAAACAGGCTGATGCCTTTCACGCCTTCGGGCGCACCGGCAACGCGGGCCAGCACCAGGTGCACGATGTTTTCGGCCATATCGTGCTCACCGTAGGTGATGAAGATTTTGGTGCCAAAAATTTTGTAGCTGCCATCGGGCAGGGGCTCGGCCTTGGTGCGCACCAGCGACAGGTCGGAGCCGGCCTGGGGTTCGGTCAAGTTCATCGTGCCCGTCCACTGGCCAGAGATGAGTTTTTCCAAGTACACGGCCTTGAGTTCGTCACTTCCCGCCATCAGCAAAGCCTCAATGGCTCCATCGGTGAGCAAGGGACACAAGGCAAAACTCAGGTTGGCGCTGTTGAGCATTTCCAGGCACGCAGCACCAATGGTTTTGGGCAGACCCTGGCCCCCAAAATCGACCGGGTGTTGCAAGCCCTGCCAGCCACCTTCGGCAAACTGGGCAAATGCTTCTTTAAAACCGGCAGTGGTGGTGACGACACCGTCGTTCAGGCTGGACGGGTACTTGTCGCCCACAATATTCAGCGGCTCAATCACGCCCTCGCACAGCTTGGCGCACTCTTCCAGCACCGCTTGGGCCGTTTCCAGGTTGGCATCTTCGAAACCGGGGATTTGGGCCACTTGGTCCAGATTGGCCAAGTGCTCCATGGCAAACAGCATGTCTTTGACAGGGACAGAAAAACTCATCACAGATCTCCTAATTTTCAAAAGAACGATCGTTCTATATCGCTACTTACGTATAAAAAAAGGGGGACAGGCCCCCTTTGTTCTTTGGTCCCTGGCTTACAGGGCTTTGACCAGTTCTGGCACCGCCGTGAACAGGTCGGCCTCGAGCCCATAGTCGGCCACCGAGAAAATCGGCGCTTCGGGGTCTTTGTTGATGGCCACGATGATTTTGGAATCTTTCATCCCAGCCAAGTGCTGGATGGCCCCCGAAATACCGCAGGCAATGTACAGCTGGGGCGCAACGATCTTGCCGGTTTGACCCACTTGCAAATCGTTGGGGGCGTAGCCCGCATCGACCGCCGCGCGCGAAGCGCCAATGGCCGCGCCCAGCTTGTCAGCCAGCGGGGTGATCACTTCGTCAAACTTCTCGCTGCTACCCAGAGCACGGCCACCAGAGACGATGATCTTGGCGGCAGTCAGCTCGGGGCGGTCGCTCTTGGACAGTTCGCTGCCCACAAAACTGCTCTTGCCCGAGTCAGCCACGGCAGCCACTGTTTCTACGGCAGCGCTGCCACCGGTAGCGGCTGCAGCGTCAAAACCGGTGCCGCGCACGGTAATCACCTTCACAGCATCGCTCGATTGCACCGTGGCAATGGCGTTACCGGCGTAGATGGGACGCTCAAAGGTATCGGCACTCACCACTTTGGTGATGTCAGAGATTTGCGCTACATCCAGCTTGGCCGCCACACGAGGAGCTGCGTTTTTGCCGCTGGCTGTCGCAGGAAAAACAATGTGGCTGTAGTTGCTGGCCACCGCCAGCACTTGGGCGGCCAAGTTTTCGGCCAAGCCGTTTTTCAGGGCAGCGCCATCGGCGTGCAGTACTTTGGCTACACCAGCAATCTGGGCGGCGGCCTGGGCCACAGCGGCAGCGTTTTCACCGGCCACCAGCACGTGGACATCGCCACCGCAGGCCATAGCGGCCGTGACGGTGTTCAAGGTTGCGCCTTTCAAGGAGGCGTTGTCGTGTTCAGCAATAACGAGTGTGGTCATTTTCATATCCTCCTTAGATCACCTTGGCTTCGTTCTTCAGCTTTTCGACCAAGGTGGCCACATCAGGCACTTTCACACCGGCTTGGCGACCAGCGGGCTCAGCCACTTTCAAGGTTTTGATGCGCGGGGCCACATCCACACCCAGGTCTTCGGGGGTGACGGTGTCCAAGGGCTTTTTTTTGGCCTTCATGATGTTGGGCAGGGTCACAAAGCGCGGCTCATTCAGGCGCAGGTCGGTCGTGATGACAGCAGGCAGGCTCAAAGCCACAGTTTCCATACCGCCATCGACTTCACGGGTGACGGTGGCTTTATCCCCCGCAACTTTTACTTTCGAGGCAAAAGTAGCCTGGGGCAAATCGGCCAGAGCCGCCAGCATTTGGCCGGTTTGGTTGGCATCATCATCAATGGCTTGCTTGCCCAAGATCACCAAGCCAGGCTGCTCTTTGTCCACCAAGGCTTTGAGCAATTTAGCCACCGCCAGGGGCTGCAGCTCAGCATCGGTTTGCACCAGGATGGCGCGATCTGCACCAATCGCCATGGCGGTGCGCAGCGTTTCTTGGCACTGGGTCACACCGCAGGAGACGGCGATCACCTCAGTGACGACACCCTTTTCCTTCAAACGCACCGCCTCTTCGACGGCGATTTCGTCAAAGGGGTTCATGCTCATTTTGACGTTCGCGATATCAACGCCGGTTCCGTCCGATTTGACGCGAACTTTGACGTTGTAGTCCACCACGCGTTTGACTGGGACCAATACCTTCATGCTACGGCTCCTTCTGTCCTTAAATTGACGTTTACGTAAACTGCACATTCTAGGGCAGGAAATTTAGACTTCCCAACCATTACCAATGGTGATTGCAGAAAAAACCAAGGTTCAAAAAGAAATTTGGTCAAAATGCACCCAACACTTTAAATAGAACGATCGTTCGATTTTAATGGACTACCGCTCTTTTTCAAGCTTTTTCATCCTCTAAAACCAAGGGGTAACCCTAGGAGGGATCTCGCCAAGCAGGCAGGCGCTTTTCCGCAAAGGCCTGCGCCCCCTCTTGGGCATCGGCATCCATCATATTCAGCGCCATGGTCTGCCCAGCCAATTGGTAGGCTGCCTCCAGGCCCATCTCACGCTGTCGGTAGAGCATGGCCTTGCCCATCCGAACTGCGGTCTGGGGTTTTTGCAAGATGGCCGTTACCAGCTTGTCCAGCTCCGCATCCAAACTGGGGGCTGCCACCACGCGATTGACCAAGCCTTGTGCCTGAGCAGTCTGGGCATCGATAAAGTCGCCGGTCAGCAGCATTTCCATGGCCTGCTTGATGGGCAGATTGCGCACCAAAGGAACGCTGGGGGTCGAGCAAAACAGCCCATAGTTAATCCCGCTGGTGGCAAAGCTCGCCTCTGTACTGGCCACAGCCAAATCGCATTGCGCCACCAGCTGACACCCCGCTGCCGTGGCCATGCCGTGCACACGGGCAATGACTGGCACAGGCAAATTTTGGATGGACAGCATCACCCGTGAGCACTGGGCAAACAGCTGCTGGTACCAGGCCAGCTCTGGATGGGCGGACATTTCCTTCAAATTGTGCCCGGCACAAAACGCTTTGCCGCTGCCTGCCAGCACCACAACCCGCAGCTGCGCATCTTGGGCCAAAGTGTCCAGCACCTGCTGCAATGCCGCCAGCATTTCCTGCCCCAGGGCATTGAACCGCTTGGCATCATTCAAAGTGACTGTCGCCACCCCACGGGCATCGCGCTCAACCAGTACCAAGCCTTGATCTGCCGTATTCCTCTCACCCATTGCTCACACTCTCCTCAATTAAACATCGGCCAAAACACGCAAATGGGCTTCCACACTGCGTGCCAGTGGACTCATCATGTAGCCGCCTTCCAGGCAGGAAACAATGCGCCCTTTGGAAAACCGGCGGGCAACATCCTTGATTTTTTCGGTAATCCAGGTGTAGTCGTTTTCAGTCAGCCCCATTTGTCCCATATCGTCCTCGCGGTGGGCATCAAAACCGGCACTGATAAAAATCATTTCGGGCTTAAACGCTTCCAGGCGCGGCAACCACATCATTTCAATCATCTCGCGCACCTCCATGCCTTTGGTATAGGCAGGCATGGGCACGTTCAGCATGTTCGATGCAGGCTCTTTATCGCCGCTGTACGGATAAAAGGGATGCTGGAAAAAGCTCACCATCAATACCCGATCATCTCCGGCCAGAATATTCTCTGTGCCATTGCCATGGTGCACATCAAAATCAATCACGGCCACGCGTTCCAGATTACGGCGATTGACGGCATGCAAAGCGGCGATGGCCACATTATTGAAGAAGCAAAACCCCATGGCCTTATCCCGGCAAGCGTGGTGGCCAGGCGGGCGAATGGCGCAAAAGGCGTTTTCCAACTCACCCGATAACACGGCATCGGTTGCCGCCAGTGCCGCACCGGCTGAATGCCGCGCCGCATCAAACGTAAACGCGTTAATCGATGTATCGGTATCGATTTGCGCATAATCCGGGCCGCCTGCCTGCTGCTCTTCCAGCAAGCGCTCCGTCAATCCCCGCAGTGAAGCGACATACATGCGATCATGGGCCAGCTCAATATCTTCCCACGTGGCCTGCGGTGCATCGATGCGCTCCAGCGCATCAAAGACACCGCTGATGAGCAAACGATCTTCAATGGCTGATAACCGCTCAGGACACTCGGGATGACCGGGACCCATTTCATGTTTACGAAATAAAGAATGGCTGTAATACCCAGTTTTACTCATAAGTTCTTGTCTCCGCTTTCTTTCTTTTTCACTTCATTTACGCATGTTCACACAAACGATTGAATCTCTATTGCTGCAGCTTAACACGGTGATTGTCGGCAAAAAACAGCAGGTGCAGGACTGCGTGACCTGTTTGTTGGCAGGAGGACATTTATTGCTGGAAGACATCCCCGGGGTAGGAAAAACCACCCTGGCACACGCTTTGGCCCACAGTTTTGGCTTGCAATTTTCCCGGGTGCAATTCACCGCCGATTTAATGCCCAGCGACCTCACAGGCGTAAGTGTTTATGAAGCAGCCGAGCAAGGCTTTCGCTTTCACCCCGGCCCGGTGTTTGCCCAAGTGCTCTTGGCCGATGAAATCAACCGCGCCAGCCCCAAAACCCAAAGCGCCTTGCTCGAAGCCATGGAGGAAAAGCAAGTGAGCATCGAAGGGCGCAGCCACCCCTTGCCCACGCCATTTTTTGTCATTGCCACCCAAAATCCGCTGGAGCAACTGGGCACCTACCCGCTGCCAGAAAGCCAGTTAGACCGCTTTTTAATGCGCATCAGCCTCGGCTACCCCAACCGCGAGGCCGAATTGCAGCTGCTGCAAAACCATGGCCACCGCCAACTGGCCGATGCCCTGCCCGCCCACATTGACAGCACCACCTTAGCGCAGCTGCAAGCGGCCGTCCTGCAAGTGCATGCCGCTGTGCCTTTGCTGCACTACATCCAGGACTTGCTGGAGGCCTCGCGCAATGGGCAATGGTTTTCACAAGGCCTGTCGCCCCGCGCTGGCATCGCCTTGCTGCGTGCCGCCAAAGCCCATGCCCTGATTCAAGGCCGCGACTACGTCGCCCCAGACGATGTGCAGGCCATTTTTGTGCAAACCATGGCCCACCGCTTGCACCCCATCGCCAGCGCCGGGCGCAGCAGCAGCGCGCAAGCCCAGGCCATGCTGGCAGCCACGGCCCTGCCATGAAGCAGCAGCGCCCCCCTCGCCTTTCCTGGTGGCAACGGCGCTGGCAGCATTGGCTGGACGCACGCCACCCACCCGGTGACCAACACACCCTTAGCCAGCGCAGCATTTATATTTTGCCGACCCGGGCTGGTTGGTTTTTAGGGCTGACCTTGCTGCTCTTGCTGGTGGCCTCGATCAACTTTCAGCTCAACCTAGGCTACCTGGTCACCTTCTGGCTCTTGGCGGCGGCTGCGGCCAGCGTGGGGGTGGCGCATCGCAACCTGCACGGACTGCAAATTCAGCTGGGGGCCTTGTCCCCGGTCTTTGCCGGACAAACGCTGGATATTCCGATCCAGCTAAAAAACTCAAAAAAAAGAGCACGTTACGCTGTTGCAATAAGGTTTTTAGAGCAAAAAGACAATAAATCTTTTGTTCTTAATGACGTTACCACTAGCCAAAACACCGCTTTAAGCTTTACCCCGCGCACCCGTGGCTGGCAGCCCTTGCCCAAAGTACTACTGCAATCGCTCTACCCCCTGGGGGTGTTTCGTTTATGGAGCTATTGGCAACCGCACAGCCGCATCCTGGCCTACCCGCAGCCCGAAACCCCCTGCCCGCCCCTGCCCTCGGCGCACAACCCCGCCGCCCCCCCCACCAGCGCGGCCGCGCCACAGTCCGGCCAAGGTCAGCACGACAGCGTGCGCCCCTACCTGCGCGGCGACCGGCTGCGCGACATCGTTTGGAAAAAATCAGCCCAAACCCTGGCCAGCGGCAGCGGGGATTTGGTGGTGCGCAGCTACCACCCCCCAAGCGGACACCTGCTCAGCCTCGATACCGAAGCCACAGGCCTGCACGAGCGCGAAGCCCAGCTCTCGCGCCTGACCGCCTGGGTGCTGCAAGCCCACGAAAAAAACCACCGCTGGGAGCTGCGCTTGCCCAGCGGCACCCACATTGCTACCGACAGCGGGCCGCTGCACATGCAGCGCTGCCTGCAGGCGCTGGCACTGGAGCCCTAAGCAAGCAGCGCGCGCCCCCTCAGCTCCACTGCTCACCCAGCGCCTTGGCCTGCTCCAGCACCTCACAGCGCCGCGATACTTTGCGGAACTTCTTGGCCATTTCGACCAGTTCTTCTCTCACCTGCGCCAAGAATGCATCGTCCAGCAGGCCGATATTGGGCTTGTCCAAGCCAACAGCAGCAAAAATACCGACAAATTTTCGGCATAGGGTGGTGCGCTATGGGACGACTTGAAACAACAAAAAACCCGCTTACCTAGGGAGGTAGCGGGTTTTTGGGCATTCATGACGCTGCATGAAAGCGTGATTTGGTGGGTCGTAGTGGGATCGAACCACTGGCTTCCACCGTGTGAAGGTGGCACTCTACCGCTGAGTTAACGACCCGGTAGTCGTGGTGGGTGATGCAGGGTTTGAACCTGCGACCCCTGCCGTGTGAAGGCAGTGCTCTACCACTGAGCTAATCACCCTTTTGCCGAAACATGCCTGGGGCGCTGTTTGCGGAAAGACAGGATTATGGCACAAATTTAACGCGCTTTTTCAGGATTTCAGGATTGGGCACTGCGCCAGACTGTTTTTCCGCCACTGGCTTTGTCGATGGCGGCCAAGGTTTCTTCGTGGGCTGCCAACTCTTGGGCACTGGCGGGCAAGACGGGCAGTTGATACTGGCGCAGGTCGATGCGCTGGGCGGGGTTGTCGTGTGCGCTGCTGGACTGGCCATCGTCGCCCAACAGGGCGTGCTGGCCGCGCGTCATGTAGATGTAAACATCGGCCAGCAACTGGGCATCGAGCAATGCGCCGTGCAAGGTGCGCCCGCTGTTGTCCACGCCCAGGCGGTCGCACAGGGCATCGAGCGAGTTGCGTTTGCCGGGGAAGAGTTCTTTGGCCAGGGCCAGCGAGTCGGTCACGCCGGCCACAGCGGTTTTCAGCGGGGGCAGGCCCAGCAGGGAAAACTCTTTCTCCAAAAAGCCCATGTCAAACGGCGCGTTGTGGATGACCAGTTGCGCCCCTTGCAGGTAGGCCAGGATGTCGCGGGCTTTTTCGGCGAATTTGGGCTTGTCGCTTAAGAATGCGGTGGTCAAGCCGTGTACGCGCAAGGCATCTTCGTGGCTGTCGCGCTCGGGGTTGAAGTACAGGTGCAGGTTGTTGCCGGTGGGTTTGCGCCCGATCAGCTCAACGCAGCCCAGCTCAATGATCCGATCGCCGTTGTCGGGCGAGAGGCCGGTGGTTTCTGTGTCCAGAACAATGAAACGCTGCATATTTTTTTATAGCTTGTTGCGCTTTAAATACGGGGTTTCAGATACCTTTAATATCAAAAACAAGGCAAATAAAGCGCAAGCAGCTCCTTTAAATGCGGAAGCTTTCACCGCAACCACAACGATCGCGCTCATTGGGGTTGGTGAATTGGAAGCTCTCGTTCAAGCCGTTGCGCACGTAATCAATTTGCGTGCCATCGAGCAAGGCGAGGTGCTCCGGGGCAATCAGCAGCTTGGTGCCGTGCTGCTCAAACACCACGTCTTCGGCCCTGGCTTCATCGGCGTATTCCAGTTGGTAGGCAAAGCCGGAGCAGCCGGTGGTTTTAATCCCCAGCCGCACGCCAATGCCGTGGCCTTGGCGCTGCAGGTAGTTGCTGACGTGGCGAGCTGCACGCTCGGTAACCGTAATCGTTGCCATGGACGACTCTCTCCAAAGAAATAAAAACTAATGATTGGCACGGTGGTGTTGGCGGCAGTCGGCCACCGCGCTGCGCACGGCATCTTGCACCAACATGGCACCAAACACCCGCGCGGGTGGTATTTGCAGCGCCTGCACCAATTGGCTGCTGGTCAGCTGCAGGGCCTCATCCAGGGTTTTGCCGTGCAGCCATTCGGTCATTAACGAGGCGGCGGCAATCGTGGCGGTGTCGCCATAGGCTTGAAAGCGCACGGCCTCGATGCGTTGGGTGCCGATGGGGCATTGCAAGTGCAGTTGCACCACCGCCCCCGTTTCTTGGCTGCCCACACGGCCCACGCCCACCCCAGGGGCCGGGGTGGCCAAGCTGCCCACGTTGCGTGGGTGGCGGCTGTGCTCTAAGAGCAAATCACTGTAGTGCTGAGAAGCCATAACTCTTTACCGCCCAACAAAGCCTAAACCCGCAGGCACCGCCAGTGGGCTAATGGCTTGCAGCGCCAGCACCGCGCTGCGGATGCAGACCAGCGCCTGGGCGATGTCGGCCTCGGTGCTAAAGCGCCCGTAGCTGATGCGCAAACTGCTGTGTGCCAAGGGGTGGCTGCGCCCCAAGGCTTGCAGCACATGGCTGGGTTCAATGCTGGCCGAGGTGCAGGCCGAGCCACTGGACAGCGCGACGGTGTCGCTGACGCGGGTCATGAGCGCTTCGCCCTCAATGCTGGCAAAGCTGAAGTTCAGGTTGTGCGGCACGCGCTGCGTGGCATCGCCGTTCAAAACCACACCGGGCACATCGGCCAAACCTGCCAGCACTTGCTGCTGCAGCTGGCGGGCATGGGCGTTGTCGTGCGCCATTTCAAGGTGGGCCAGGCGAAAGGCTTCGCCCATGCCCACGATTTGGTGGGTGGGCAAGGTGCCCGAGCGCAGGCCGCGCTCATGCCCACCACCATGCATTTGCGCCTGCAGGCGCACGCGTGGCTGGCGGCGCACGTACAGGGCACCAATGCCTTTGGGGCCATAGGTTTTGTGCGAGGCCAGGCTCATCAAATCCACCTGCATGGCCTGCACATCCAGCGCCACTTTGCCCGTGGCCTGGGCCGCATCAACGTGAAACAGCACGCCCTGCTGCCGGCACAGCTGGCCAATGGCGGCGCTGTCGTGTACCACGCCGATTTCGTTGTTCACCGCCATGACGCTGACCAGAATGGTGTCCGGCCGCATGGCCGCTTGCAGCGCGCTTAAATCCACCAGGCCATTGGGTTGCACATCCAGAAAAGTGACGGCAAAGCCTTGCTGTTCTAAGGCCCGCATGGTGTCGAGCACGGCTTTGTGCTCAGTTTTCAGGGTAATAAGGTGGCGACCTTTGTCCTGGTAAGCCAGGGCTGCGCCCGTGATGGCCAGGTTATTGGACTCGGTGGCCCCACTCGTCCAAACCACGTCGCGGGCCTGGGCACCAATCAAGGCGGCCACATGGCTGCGGGCCTGCTCGACGGCTTCTTCGGCCTCCCAGCCCCAGGCGTGGGTGTTGGATGCGGGGTTGCCAAAATGCTCGGCCAGCCACGGCACCATGGCCTGCACGACCCGAGGATCGACCGGGGTGGTGGCGGCATAGTCCAAATAGATAGGGCGATTGAACGACGGCACCGAAAGCTCACTCAGGATTTGTTGCTATTAAAAACATTCCCCAGCGCAAACACCGAATTGGGGGCGTTTACGCGAATGGGTTTGACCACGGGGGCCGAAGAAATGGCGCGGCGCACCACCGGCTTGTCTTCGATTTGGATGCCGCGTGCCAGCTGGTCATCGACCAGCTTTTGCAAGGTGACGGAGTTTAAAAATTCAACCATGTGGTTGTTCAGGGCCGCCCACAGGTCGTGCGTCATGCAGCGGCCTTGTTCGCCCAGACAGTTTTCTTTGCCGCCACACTGGGTGGCATCAATGGGTTCATCGACCGAGGTGATGATGTCGGTCACCGTAATGTCGACCGCTTTGCGGGCCAGGGTGTAGCCGCCGCCGGGGCCTCGGGTGGATTCGACCAACTCGTTGCGGCGCAATTTGCCAAACAGTTGCTCTAGGTAGGACAGCGAAATTTGCTGGCGCTGGCTGATCGCCGCCAAGGTGACGGGGCCGCTGTTTTGGCGCAGGGCCAGATCAATCATGGCAGTTACGGCAAAACGGCCTTTGGTGGTCAAACGCATGGCAAGCTCCTTTAAAAAATAGAACAAAAACGCCAAAAACAGGTCAGCGGGCCACTCCCAGGTTTCTGTGCAATGGCCCTACTTTCTTATTTCTTGACTAATTTGTAGGACTATAGCACAAAAACCCCTTACCCCAGTCGGACAAAGTGCAATACCCGATTCCACCCGCACCGGCCGGGGCCGAGTTTGCGCAGGCTTTAGCCAAGCCCGAGCAGCTGATTTTTCAAGATGGCCAGCTGGTCGCGCAAGCGGGCGGCAGATTCAAATTCCAGGCGTTTGGCCGATTCGAGCATCTCTTTTTCAACGCGCTTGATTTCTTTGGCCAGCTCCACTTCGGACAAGGCGGCCGCAGCCTGCGCCCCAGCGGCGGCGCGGGCCACCTCGCGGCTTTGTTGCTGGGATTTATCGCTGTACACGCCGTCGATCAAATCCTTGACCCGCTTGACGATGGCGGTGGGGACGATGCCGTTGGCCAGGTTGAACGCCGTTTGCTTGGCGCGGCGGCGCTCGGTTTCGTCCATGGCTTTGCGCATGGAATCGGTGATGCGGTCGGCGTACAAAATCGCCTTGCCGTGCAAGTTGCGCGCCGCACGGCCTATGGTTTGAATCAGGCTGCGCTCAGAGCGCAAAAAGCCCTCCTTATCGGCATCCAAAATCGCTACCAACGAGACTTCGGGAATGTCCAGCCCTTCGCGCAGCAGGTTGATACCCACCAGCACGTCAAACGCCCCCAGGCGCAGGTCGCGGATGATTTCTACGCGCTCGACCGTGTCCACATCCGAGTGCAAATAGCGCACCTTGACACCGTTTTCGCTCAGGTACTCGGTCAGCTGCTCGGCCATGCGTTTGGTCAGCGTGGTGATCAGCACCCGCTCATGGCAGGCCACGCGCTGGTGAATTTCCTGCAGCACATCATCGACTTGGCTGCTGGCTGGGCGCACTTCAATCTCAGGATCGACCAAGCCCGTGGGGCGCACCAATTGCTCCACCGTCTGGCCACTGTGCTGTTTTTCGTAATCCGCCGGGGTGGCTGAGACAAACACCACCTGGCGCATGCGCTGCTCAAACTCTTCCAGCTTCAAAGGCCGGTTGTCCAGCGCCGACGGCAGGCGAAAGCCGTACTCGACCAAGGTGGTTTTGCGCGAGCGGTCGCCGTTGTACATGGCAGAGAGCTGCCCCATCATCTGGTGGCTTTCATCCAAAAACATCAGCGCATCTTTGGGCAGGTAGTCGATCAGCGTGGCCGGTGGCTCGCCCGGTGCCGCGCCAGAAAGGTGGCGCGAATAGTTCTCGATGCCTTTGCAGTGGCCCAGCTCGGCCAGCATTTCCAGGTCAAAGCGGGTGCGCTGCTCCAGGCGCTGGGCCTCTACCAGCTTGCCCGCCTCGACCAGCTCGGCCACACGCTGGCGCAATTCTTCCTTGATGGTTTCCACCGCCCGCAGCACCACGTCGCGCGGGGTGACGTAGTGGCTGCTGGGGTACACCGCAAAGCGCGGAATGCGCTGCTGCACCTGGCCGGTAAGCGGGTCAAACAATTGCAGGCCATCGACCTCGTCGTCAAACAGCTCAATGCGGATGGCCAGCTCAGAATGCTCGGCCGGGAACACGTCGATGGTGTCGCCACGCACGCGAAACTTGCCCCGGCTGAAATCGTCGTCGTTGCGCTGGTACTGCATGCGCACCAGCTGGGCGATCAGCTCGCGCTGGGCAATGCGGTCGCCCACGCGCAGCATCAGCACCATCTGGTGGTAGCTCTCAGGCTCGCCAATGCCGTAGATGGCCGAGACGGTGGCCACAATGATCACATCGCGCCGCTCCAGCAGGCTTTTGGTGCAGGACAGGCGCATTTGCTCAATGTGCTCGTTGATGGCGCTGTCTTTTTCGATGAACAAATCGCGCTGCGGCACGTAGGCTTCGGGCTGGTAATAGTCGTAATAGCTGACGAAATACTCCACCGCGTTCTGCGGAAAAAACTCGCGAAACTCACTGTACAACTGCGCCGCCAGCGTCTTGTTGGGCGCAAACACAATCGCCGGTCGGCCCAATTGGGCAATGACGTTGGCCATGGTGAAGGTCTTGCCCGAGCCGGTCACGCCCAGCAGGGTCTGAAACGCCTCGCCGTCCTGCACCCCTTCGACCAGCTGCGCAATCGCCGTGGGCTGGTCACCGGCCGGGGGATAGGGCTGAAACAGGGCAAACGCAGAGTTGTCAAAGTGAATGAATTGCCCCGCCGGGGCGGGTGAGGGAGTTTTTTGCATACGGGGAAAACTTTAACGGGCACGCTGCCACAACAGCCATCAGGCCAATAACTCGCACAACATGTCGATATGCGCCTGGCGGTAGTGCGGATCGGGTTCTGCACCTTCGCCAAACACGGTATGCCACAGCAGCACATGCACGATGGGTGACAGCACCAGCCAGGGGTGGCGGGCCAGCACGGTGTCTTTGCGGCCGCTGGCCTCCAGGTTGTGGTGGATCACGGCCATGACCTGCTGGGTGTGCTGCTGGGTGAGCTTTTTCCACTCGTCCACGCGCAGCGGCACTCGCTCGCGCTCCGGGATCAAAAGGCGCAAAAGCATAATCACCTCCGGCGCCAGCAAGGCAACGTGCAGCCGATCGACCGTCCACTGCGCCACCGCCCGGGTATTGGCGCCAGCGGCCAATTGCGGCATCTGCGCCCAGTCGGTGCGGTTCAGGGTGCGATCGAGCAGCGCCTTGAAGATGGCGTCTTTGCTGTCGAAATGGGCATACAGCCCGCCCTTGGACAGGCCGCAGCGCCGGGCGATGTCGTCCATCCGCGCCGCCGTGAAGCCACGGCGGGAGAACTCCTGCAACGCCGCGTCCAGTATCTGCGGCACACGCTGCGCCGGTGCCAGGCGCAATCTGCGCTTGGGCTGATCCCTGTCGTTATCCATCATGTCCGGTATTGTCATGCCGCAAAGGCCGCCGCCAGGAAAAGCAAGTAAGCTATTAGATACCGACTAGTCGGTTGTTACTCTGGTTTGAACCATGCACGACTTCCCGACCTTTAGCGCACAGCACGGCTGTGCCCCCTCCTCCCGCCGCAATGGCTTGCCTGCCTTGCTGGCCCGCAGCCTGCCCCCTCTGGTGCCCCTGGTATGCGGCCTGGCCCTGGCCGGCTGCACCAGCCTGGCCCCGGTGTACGAGCGTCCATCCACCACCCTGCCCGCACAGTTTGCAGACAGCGGCCCGGCGCAGGCCGGCGACGTGGGCCAACTGGCCTGGCGCGATTACTTCCGCCACCCCGAACTGCAGATGCTGATCGAACAAGCCCTGCACGGCAACCGCGACCTGCAGGCCGCCATGCTGCAGGTGGCACAGGCCCGCGCGGCCTACGGCATCGCCCGGGCCGAGCGCAGCCCCGCCGTGGGCCTGGGACTGGAATCGCAACGGGCGCTGGTGCCGGGCGACCTGAACCTCAGCGGCCAGCCGGTGATCTCCAGCCAGCACCAGCTGGGCGTGGGTTTCACCAGCTGGGAGCTGGACCTGTGGGGCCGCGTGCGCAGCATGAACGAGGCGGCCCTGCACAGCTACTGGGCCAGCGCCGAGGGCCAACGCGCCGCCCACCTGCTCCTGGTGGCCCAGGTGGCCGATGGCTGGCTGGCCGTGCGCGAGCTGGACTGGCGCATCCACCTGGCCGAGCAGGCCCTGGCCACCCGCGCCGAGGCACGGCGCGTATTTGCCCGCAGGGTGGAAGTGGGTTCGTCCTCGCGCCTGGATTTTGTCCAGGTGGAGCTGCTGTGGCAGCAGGCCAGCACCCTGGTGGCCCAGCTGCAATTGCAGCGCAGCACCCAGTTGCACGCCCTGGGCCTGCTGGTCGGGCAGCCCGATCTGGCGCTGCCGCCCGGCACCCAGCCGCTGGCAGAACTGCTGCCGCTGGCACCCCTGGCCCCAGGCCTGCCCGCGCAGTTGCTGGAAAACCGGCCCGACATCCTGGCGGCAGAACACCAGTTGCAGGCGGCCAACGCCCGCATCGGCGCGGCGCGGGCCATGTATTTCCCGCGCATTGCGCTCACCGCCCTGGGCGGCACGGCCAGCGCCGAACTGGATGGCCTGTTCACCTCCGGCAGCCGCGCCTGGACGTTTGCGCCCAGCATCGCCCTGCCGCTGTTCGACGGGGGCCGGCGCAAAGCCAATGTGCAGTTGAGCGAAGTGCAGCGCCAGCAAGCCGTGAACCAGTACCAGCGCACCATTGAAGCAGCCTTCCGCGACGTGGCCGACGCCCTGGCGGCCAATCAGTGGCTGGACACGCAGCTGCGCAGCCTGCAAGCCACCGAAACCACCCTGACCGAACGCGCCCGCCTGGCCCGGCGCCGCTATGACGCGGGGGCCACGCGCTACTTCGAGGTGCTGGACGCCGAGCGCGATCTGCTCGCCGCCCAGCAGCAGGTAGTGCAGGCCGAACGTACCCTGCACAGCGCCCGCCTGCAGCTCTACACCGCCCTGGGCGGCGGCAGCGCCCAGATTGTCCCGCCCGCCGCACAGTAAAACACCTTCAGGAAAGCACGCCATGCACGCAAGCACCAAGAAATGGATTGCCCCGGTCGCCATTGCGCTGATCGCCGCAGCCGCCTACTTTGCCTGGAACGCCAGCCGCGACAGCGGCCCGGGCGCGGGCTTTGTCCAGGGCAATGGCCGCATCGAGGCCACCGAGATCGACATCGCCACCAAACTGCCCGGCCGCCTGGCCGAAGTGCTGGCCGCCGAAGGCGACTTCGTCCAGGCGGGCGCAGCGCTGGCCCGCATGGACGTGGCCGCCCTGCAAGCCCAGCGCAGCGAAGCCGTGGCCCGCCATGCCCAGGCGCAGTACGGGGTAGCCACCGCCCACGCCCAGGTGGCGCTGCGCCAAAGCGACCTGCGGGCCGCCCAGGCACAAGTGGCCCTGCGCGAAAGCGAGCTGGATGCCGCGCAGCGCCGCCTGGCCCGCTCCACCGAGCTGGCCCGCGACGGCGCCTCGTCCCAGCAGGAGCTGGATGACGACCGCGCCCGCCAGCGCAGCGCCCAGGCCGCCGTGACTGCCGCCCAGGCCCAGACCGACGCCGCCCGTGCCGCCGTGCAGGCCGCCCGCACCCAGGTCACCGGCGCAGAAGCCCAGGTCGCCGCCGCGCAGGCCAGCATCGAACGCATCGACGCCGACCTGCACGATGCCACCCTGACCGCCCCGCGCGATGGCCGGGTACAGTTCCGCATCGCCCAGGAGGGCGAGGTGCTGGGTGCCGGTGGCCGGGTGCTGAACCTGGTCGATCTGTCGGACGTCTACATGACCTTCTTCCTGCCCGAAACGGCCGCCGGGCGCGTGGCCATCGGCAGCGAGGCCCGCATCATCCTTGACGCTGCGCCGCACATCGTCATCCCGGCCACCATCCGCTTTGTCTCGGCCACCGCACAGTTCACGCCCAAAACCGTGGAAACCGCCAGCGAGCGCCAGAAACTGATGTTCCGCGTGCGGGCGCAGATTGACCGCGAACTGCTCGCCCGCCATCTGCAACAGGTCAAGACCGGCCTGCCCGGCGTCACCTGGGTGAAACTGGATGCTGGCGCCCCCTGGCCTGCCACCCTGCAACCCAACGTTGCGCCATAACCGCCATGGCAGAAGCTGTCGTTCGCCTCACCAATGTTGCCCTGCGCTATGGCGACACGCACGCCCTGGCCGGCATCACCCTGGACATTCCCGCCGGGCGCATGGTCGGCCTGATCGGCCCCGACGGCGTGGGCAAATCCAGCCTGCTGGCGCTCATTGCCGGGGCACGCATCATCCAGCACGGCCAGGTCGAGGTGCTGGACGGCGACATGGCCCAGCGCCGCCACCGCAACGCCATCCTGCCGCGCGTGGCCTACATGCCGCAGGGGCTGGGCAAGAACCTGTACCCCACCCTGTCGGTGGAGGAAAACCTGCAATTCTTCGCCCGCCTGTTCGGCCACGACGCGGCCGAGCGGCGCAGGCGCATCGACGACCTGACCCAGGCCACCGGGCTGCAGAAATTCCTGCAACGCCCGGCGGGCAAGCTCTCCGGCGGCATGAAGCAGAAGCTGGGCCTGTGCTGCGCCCTGATCCACGACCCCGACCTGCTCATCCTGGACGAGCCGACCACCGGCGTCGATCCGCTGGCCCGCGCCCAGTTCTGGGACCTGATCGCCCGCATCCGCACCACCCGCCCCGGCATGAGCGTGCTGGTGGCCACCGCCTATATGGACGAAGCCCAGCGCTTCGACTGGCTGGTGGCCATGGACGCCGGGCAGGTGCTGGCCACCGGCACGCCCGCCGAACTGCTGGCGCAGACCGGCACGCAGCACCTGGAGGCAGCCTTCATCGCCCTGCTGCCCGTCGAGAAAAAGCGCGGCCATGCCGAGGTGGTCATCCCGCCGCTGCAGGCGCACGCCGACGACATCGCCATCGAGGCCCGCGACCTGACCATGCGCTTTGGCGACTTCGTGGCCGTCGATCACGTGAACTTCCGCATCCGGCGCGGGGAGATTTTCGGCTTTCTCGGCTCCAACGGCTGTGGCAAATCCACCACCATGAAGATGCTCACCGGCCTGATGCCCGCCAGCGCGGGCCAGGCCTGGCTGTTCGGCAACCCGGTGAACCCGCACGACATCGCCACCCGCCGTCGCGTGGGCTATATGTCGCAAGCCTTCTCGCTGTACGGGGAGCTGACGGTGCAGCAAAACCTGGTGCTGCACGCCCGCCTGTTCCACGTGCCGGAGGACGAAGTGCCCGCCCGCGTGCAGGAAATGCTGGAGCGCTTCGGCCTGCAGGGCGAGGCCGACGCCCTGCCAGAGCGCCTGCCCCTGGGCCTGCGCCAACGCCTGTCGCTGGCCGTGGCCATGGTGCACCGGCCCGAGCTGCTCATCCTGGACGAGCCGACCTCGGGCGTCGACCCCGTGGCGCGGGACCAGTTCTGGCGGCTGCTGGTGGAGCTGTCGCGCCGCGACCAGGTGACGATCTTCATCTCCACCCACTTCATGAACGAGGCCGAGCGCTGCGACCGCATGTCCATGATGCACGCGGGCCGGGTGCTCGACAGCGACACCCCCGCCGCCCTGGTGGCCAAACGCGGCGCGGCCACTCTGGAGGAAGCCTTTATCGGCTATCTGCTCGAAGCTTCTGGCGAAGCTCCGCCCCCGGCAGGAGAAACATCAACAAACATAGCTTCTTCCGCTGAAAAACAAACAGATTCAGAAATAAAACATCATGAAAACGTTTACAAATCAGCGGAACAAGCACCTGAAAAAATAGCGCACCGCCCCGCCACCCCGGCTTTCAGCCTGCAGCGCCTTTGGAGCTACGTCTGGCGCGAAACCCTGGAGCTGCAGCGCGACCCGGTGCGGGCCACGCTGGCGCTGGTCGGCTCGCTGGTGCTGATGGTGGTGATCGGCCTGGGCATCAACATGGACGTGGAGAGCCTGCGCTTTGCCGTGCTCGACCACGACCAGACCAGCATCAGCCGCAGCTACGCGCAAAGCCTGTCCGGCTCGCGCTACTTCACCGAGCGGGCGCCGCTGGCCAACTACGCCGAACTCGACCAGCGGATGCGCAGCGGCGAGCTGTCGCTGGCGCTGGAAATCCCCCCCGGCTTTGGCCGCACGGTGCTGGCGGGCAAGCCTGCGGCCATCGGCGCCTGGTTTGACGGGGCCATGCCCCAGCGCGGCGAGACCGTCAGCGGCTACGTGCAAGGCATTCACCAACACTGGCTGGCCGAGCAGGCGCACGAGCGCACGGGCTTGCAACTGGGCAGCACCGTGGCGGTGGAGACGCGCTTTCGCTACAACCCGGACGTCAAAAGCCTGCCCGCCATGGCCCCGGCGGTCATGCCCATGCTGCTGCTCATGCTGCCGGCCATGCTCACCGCCTTGGCCGTGGTGCGCGAAAAAGAGCTGGGCTCCATCCTCAACCTCTACACCACGCCGGTAACGCGCGTGGAGTTCTTGCTGGGCAAGCAACTGCCCTATGTGCTGCTGGCCATGCTCAACTACCTGCTGATGTGCGCCCTGGCGGTGTTCGCCTTTGGCGTGCCGATCACCGGCAGCTTTGCCACCCTGAGCCTGGCGGCGCTGCTGTTTTCCATCGTCGCCACGGGCATGGGGCTGCTGGCCTCGGCGGTCACGCGCAGCCAGATTGCCGCCATGTTCTTCGCCATGCTGGGCACCATCATCCCGGCCTCGCAATTCTCCGGGCTGACCGACCCGGTTTCGTCCCTGGAAGGCGCGGGCCGCTGGGTGGGCGAGATCTACCCGGCCACCCACATGTTCGCCATCAGCCGGGGCGTGTTCAGCAAGGCGCTCACCCTGGGCGACCTGACGGCGGCGTTCACCGCGCTGGCGCTGGCCATCCCCGTCATCATGGGCATCGCCATCTGGGCGCTGCCCAAGCAGGAGCGCTGAAGCCATGCTGCTCACCCTGAAAAACATCTGGCGCCTGGGCATCAAGGAGCTGTGGAGCCTGTGGCGCGACCCGGTGATGCTGATCCTGATCGTCTACACCTTCACCGCCTCGGTCTACACCGCCGCCTCGGCCATGCCCGAGACGCTGCACCACGCGCCCATCGCCATCGTGGACGAAGACCACTCGCCCCTGTCGCAGCGCATCGCCTCGGCCTTTTACCCGCCGCACTTCATGCCGCCGCAACTGCTCTCCTGGCAGGCGGTGGATGCGGGCATGGACGCGGGCGACTTCACCTTTGCCCTGACCATTCCGCCCAACTTCCAGCGCGACGTGCTGGCGGGCAAAAACGCCACCCTGCAACTGAACGTGGACGCCACGCGCATGAGCCAGGCCTTCAGCGGCAGCGGCTACATCCAGCAGATCGCCCTGGCCGAGGTGCGCGAATTCACCCAGCGCCACCGCACCGCCACCGCCCTGCCCGTGGCGCTGGAGCTGCGTGCCCGCTTCAACCCGGGGCTGAACAAGATCTGGTTCGGGGCGCTGATGCAGATCATCAACAACGTGACCATGCTCTCCATCATCCTCACCGGCGCGGCGCTGATCCGCGAGCGCGAGCACGGCACCATCGAACACCTGCTAGTCATGCCCGTCACGCCCACGCAGATCATGCTGGCCAAGGTCTGGTCGATGGGCGCGGTGGTGCTGCTGGCCGCCGGCATCTCCCTGCACCTCGTGGTGCGCGGCCTGCTGCAGGTGCCCGTCGAGGGCAGCATCCCCCTGTTTATGGCCGGGGCGGCGCTGTGCCTGTTCGCCACCACGGCCATGGGCATCTTCCTGGCCACCATTGCCCGCTCCATGCCGCAGTTCGGCCTGCTCATGGTGCTGATCCTGCTGCCGCTGCAACTGCTCTCGGGCGGCATGACGCCGCGCGAATCCATGCCCCAGCTAGTGCAGAACATCATGCTGCTGGCCCCGACCACCCACTTCGTCGAGCTGGGCCAGGCCATCCTCTACCGGGGTGCCGGGCTGGACGTGGTGTGGCGGCCGTTTCTGGCCCTGGCGGCCATCGGCAGCGCCCTGTTTGCCCTGTCACTGGCCCGGTTTCGCAAAACCATCAGCCAGATGGCGTAACAAGTTCTCGCAATGGGCTGCAAAAGCGGCCCATTCGCCCATAAAATGGCGGGCTTTCCCTAGCAGCACCCTGCTTGCCACCGAGAGGGGGAGCACGCTTTCTTCTATCCTCAAGGACGAAAAACCATGTCTCTGTTTTCCGCTGTCGCAATGGCCCCGCGCGATCCCATTTTGGGCCTGAACGAACAATACGCTGCCGATCCCAACCCGCAAAAAGTCAATCTGGGCGTGGGCGTGTACTTCGACGACAACGGCAAATTGCCCCTGCTGCAGTGCGTACAAGCGGCTGAAAAAGCCCTTATGGACACCCCGACAGCCCGTGGCTATCTGCCCATCGACGGGATTGCTGCCTACGACAACGCCGTCAAAGCCCTGGTGTTTGGCGCCGATGCCGAGCCCGTAACCAGCGGCCGCGTGGCCACCGTGCAAGCCATTGGCGGCACCGGCGGCCTGAAAATCGGTGCCGACTTTCTGCACAAGCTCAACCCCAATGCCAAGGTGCTGATCTCTGACCCCAGCTGGGAAAACCACCGCGCCATCTTCCAAAACGCCGGTTTTGAAGTTGATACCTACGCCTACTACGACGCGGCCAAGCGCGGGGTGAACTTTGACGGCATGCTGCAAAGCCTGCGCAGCGCCGCCCCTGGCACCATCGCTGTGCTGCACGCCTGCTGCCACAACCCCACCGGCTACGACATCACCCCCGCGCAGTGGGACCAGGTGATTGAGGTGGTCAAGGCCAACAATCTGGTCGCCTTCCTCGATATGGCCTACCAGGGCTTTGGCCATGGCATTGCCGAAGACGGCGCAGTGATTGGCAAATTTGTTGCTGCCGGGCTGAATATTTTTGTCTCCACCTCGTTCAGCAAAAGCTTCAGCCTGTACGGCGAGCGCGTGGGGGCCCTGTCGGTGGTCGCCAGCGACAAGGAAGAAGCCGCCCGCGTGCTCTCGCAGCTGAAAATCGTCATCCGCACCAACTACTCCAACCCGCCCACCCACGGCGGTGCGGTGGTGGCCAAGGTGCTCACCACCCCGGCCCTGCGCCAGCAATGGGAAGAGGAGCTGGGCGCCATGCGCGTGCGCATCAAAGCCATGCGCCAAAAACTGGTCGATGGCCTGCAAGCCGCCGGTGTGCAGCAAGACATGTCTTTCATGACGCAGCAAATCGGCATGTTCAGCTACTCGGGCCTGACCAAAGAGCAAATGCTGCGCTTGCGCAGCGAATTTGGCGTTTACGGCACCGACACCGGCCGCATTTGCGTAGCCGCGCTCAATAGCCAAAACGTCGGTTACGTCTGCCAGGCGATCGCCAAGGTATTGCAAGGCTAAATCTGGCATCACTTTTTTGGCTCAAACCGCCTTCGGGCGGTTTTTTCATACCCGTTTGATTTCCAAAAACCTTCCATGCAAACACAAGGCACCATCCACCGCTGGAATACAGAAAAAGGCTTTGGTTTCATCCAAAACGCCCAGACCAACAATGTTTTCTTCCATATCCGCGATTTCCGTGGCCCAGGCACGCCAACCGTCGGAATGCAAGTCGTTTACGAAGAAATTCATGTCGGAAGCAAAGGCCCTCGGGCCATGGCAGTGCAAGTCAAGCAAACGATGGCATCGCCCTCGACACCACCCAAACATACCTCAACGAACAACACCGCCCCAAGACGGGCTAACGCGCCCCGCCGCACAAATGCACCCCAGCAGCGAACTTTCAAAGCAGCCCCTGCAGGGGCTGCTTTCGCCAAGGGGCTAATGCTGGCTTGGCTGTGCTTGCTGGTATGGGGGGTGGTCAGCGACAAACTCCCTGGCATGGCCCTTATTGCCATCGCTGGTCTGAACCTACTGACCTACTTCGCGTACTGGAACGACAAAAATGCTGCCCAAGCCAAGCGCTGGCGCACACCAGAAAGCACGTTGCATTTATTGGCTCTGTTAGGCGGCTGGCCAGCCGCTTGGTGGGCCCAGCAATCCTTACGACACAAATCCAGTAAGCAAGAGTTTCGCCAAATTTACTGGCTCACCATCGCACTCAACTGCGCCAGTTTGCTCGCCCTGGCCCTGCAGCAAGGATAGAAATAATTTAATAGCTATCCCCGCAATAAAAAAACATGGCGGATTCAAGTTCAAGTGCAACATTTAACACACACAAACTTGGCCTGCTTGAGCCGATTCTCTTTGGCAACATCGCCGCAAAAGGGGCAAGTCTGGCTGGTGTGATACGCAGGCACCGCAATAAACAGCCCGCCAGCCCAAGCCAATGTGTATTCCAACTGGCGGCAAAACTCGCACCACTCTTGGTCGAGAATGGCCTTATTCAGACCCGCCTTTTGCTTGATCCGTTTGCCGAGCTTTTCGCTATTACCCTTGGAATACTTGAACATGTTCCTAACCTGCAAATCCTCAATGCAAACGAGCGCGTGGTTTTGGCTTGGCCCACAACGTCCCGGCTGTTGCGATAACGCATCCAACCCAATTTAGGAAATTTAATGCGGCTGCTGGTCTGGTCGATTTCAAACTAAACGGCGCATATCGCCAGTCAGATCTCCATGGTGGCGGCCTGACTTAAACCAACCGGCCTCCACAAAACCCAGGGCGGTTCAAAACGAGAAATTAATCATGAATGAAGTCATCTGTCCCCACTGCCACAAAGCCTTCAAGATTGACGAGGCTGGCTATGCGGACATCCTGAAGCAAGTGCGCGACAGCGCGTTTGAGCAGCAACTGCACGAAAGGCTGGAGCTGGCCGAGAAGGACAAGCAAAGTGCGGTCGAGCTGGCCAAGGCGCAGTTAACCAGCGAGCTGCAAAAAGCAGCCGCAGCCAAGGATGCTGAAATCCAGGCATTGCAAGCCAAGGTGACCTCAGCCAAGCAGGAGCAACAACTGGCGGTAGTCCAGGCACTGAGCAGTGTTGAAAAGAAGCGCGACGAGCTAGCTCACCAGTTAGAGCAAGCCAGGCGCGACAACCAAGCTGCTGCCGCCTTGGCGCAGGCCCAACGCATTGCAGATCTGCAGCAAGCGGAAGCTGCCAGCGCAGCCGAAATACAGGCGCTGAAGGCGCAGCTGGACGCTGCGACAAAGGAGCAGCAACTGGCCGTCACCCAGGCGCTGAGCACGGTTGAAAAGCAGCGGGATGAGTTCAAGAGTCGCTTTGAACAAGCGCAGCTGGAGAAGCGCCTTGCTGAGCAGTCGCTCAAGGAAAAGTACGAACTCCAGATCAAAGAGCGCGAAGACGCCATCGAGCGCCTGAAAGATCTCAAGGCCAAGCTCTCAACCAAGATGGTGGGCGAGACGCTGGAGCAGCACTGTGAGACAGAATTCAACCGGTTGCGTGCCACAGCTTTCCCTCGCGCGTACTTTGAAAAGGACAACGACGCCAGCAGTGGCAGCAAGGGCGACTACATTTTCAAGGAATCGGACGATGCGGACACCGAGATCGTGTCAATCATGTTCGAGATGAAGAATGAAAGCGACACGACCGCAACCAGGAAGAAGAACGAAGACTTCTTCAAAGAACTGGACAAAGACCGCTCTGAAAAGGGTTGCGAATACGCTGTTCTGGTCTCACTGCTGGAGCCCGACAGTGAGCTCTATAACACTGGCATCGTGGATGTGTCGTACCGCTACCCCAAGATGTATGTGGTGCGCCCACAGTTCTTCATCCCCATCATCACGCTGCTGCGCAACGCCGCGCTGAATTCGCTCAAGTTCAAGACCGAGCTGGCATTGATGAAGTCGCAAAACATCGACATCACCAACTTCGAAAGCCAGCTGGAGGGCTTCAAGGAGGCCTTCGGCAAGAACTACGACTTGGCTTCTCGACGCTTTCAAACCGCCATCGACGAAATCGACAAGTCGATAGACCACCTGCAAAAGACCAAGGACGCCTTGCTGGGCGCCAACCGTAACCTGCGACTGGCCAACGACAAGGCGCAGGATGTGACGATCAAGAAGCTGACCCGGGGCAACCCCACCATGGCCGCTAAGTTTGCCGAGCTGAAGCAAGTGGCCAAAGATAGGGAATAACAATATGGAAAAACTGAAGATGCACTCTCCTAACCTCACCCCTGTGCGCTTGGCGCTGTGGCATCCCACACCACCGAGCGCATACCAATCGAGGCCATTTGAAATCCAGCATTGAAAAAGCGGGGGCGATCGCCCGGCAGCACCGCTGCAGCCGCGTAAAGCAGCGGCAAGAAGTGCTCGTGCGTGGGATGGCAGACCTCGGTGATATCCCCCCATTGGGCAAACTGCACCAGCGACTGCCTATCGCCCGCCACAATGTGATTGGCCACGCGGTCATCAAACTGCAGCGCCCAGCGGTAGGTGGCATTGAGGCCCATGCCCTGGCGCAGGGTGGACAGGTTGTGCACCACATTGCCACTGGCCACCAAGAGCACGCCGCGCTCGCGCAGCGCAGCCAATTGCTGGCCCAGCGCCCAGTGCTCGGCCGCCGGGCGGGTGATGTCCATGCTCAGTTGCACCACGGGGATATCGGCCTGCGGAAACATGGGCTGCAGCACGCCCCAGGCACCGTGGTCCAGACCGCGCTCCCAATCGACGTTCAGCGGCTTGCCTGTGGCCGGATTTTTTAACACCGCCGCCAATGCCGGGGCCAGTGCGGGGGCCCCCGGGGCGGGGTAGCGGCACTGGTACAGCTCAGGCGGAAAACCACCAAAATCATGCAAAGTGGCCGGTTGTGCGGCCCCGCTCAGCGCCCAACCGCCGCCGGTCAGCCAATGCGCAGAGATGCACACAATCAGCCTGGGCCGGGGGGTGCGTTGCAACAATTCTTGCCCCAGATCGGCCCAGGTTAAATGCCAAGCGTTTTTTTCAATAACATTCATGGGGCTGCCATGGCCGACAAACAGCACCGGCAAGCGTGGGGTGACGGGGAGCAAATCGGATAACAAAGCAGCAGTCATGTCCATGATTACAACAAAAATACACCAAAAAAAACCCGCTGACGCAGGCCAGCGGGTGGAGCCGAAGGGGAGCTCTTCAACGGTTAAGGCTGAGTGCCTGCTGACGCTCAGGCGGCAAAGTTGGCCTGGGCAAAATCCCAGTTAGCCAAGTGGTTCAAGAACACTTCGACAAACTTGGGACGGGCATTGCGGTAGTCGATGTAGTAGGCGTGCTCCCACACGTCCACCGTCAGCAAGGCCTTGTCGGCGGTGGTCAGGGGGGTGCCAGCCGGGCCGGTATTGACGATGTCCACGCTGCCATCGGCTTTTTTCACCAGCCACGTCCAGCCCGAGCCAAAGTTGCCCACGGCCGATTTGGTGAATTCTTCCTTGAACTTGTCAAAGCTGCCCCACTTGGCGTTGATGGCCTCCAGCAACGCGCCGGTAGGAGCGCCGCCGCCTTGGGGCTTCATGCAGCTCCAGAAGAAGGTGTGGTTCCAGATTTGCGCCGCGTTGTTGTAGATGCCGCCGGAAGATTTTTTGATGATCTCTTCCAGGCTCATGTTTTCAAACTCGGTGCCTTTTTGCAGGTTGTTCAGGTTCACCACATAGGCGTTATGGTGCTTGCCGTGGTGAAACTCCAGCGTTTCTTGGCTGTAGTGGGGGGCCAATGCGTCGATGGCGTAAGGCAGAGCGGGCAGGGTATGTTCCATGGTGTTCCTCTTGATGGTTAGAAATTGTGAGAAAAAAACTGCAGGTTTCTTTGCGTTAGCACTAAGTCAGCACTGAATTTGATTTAACGCAAAAAGTCGCCAACCGGTTAATTGTAGGCATAAGCACACACTTTGGCTGACCGCCCCGGACAAAAGGCGCCAGGCCCCACAACCGGCTTCAACCTGACGCTTACAGCAAACGCGGTTGCACCACGGTTAAATCCAAACGGCCATCGGCCAATTGCGCTTGCAAAGCCGTACCGACCGGAGCGCTGCCCACCGAAGATACCACCTGCCCCTGGGGGGTGGTCAGCCACGCAAACCCGCGCTGCAGCACGTGTTCCGGGTTGAGCAGCTCCAGCCGCTGCGTCAGCAGCGCCAAGGCTTGGCGGCGCTGCTGCAGCTGGCGTTGAAAATTTTTATGAAAATTGGCCTCTAACGCTTGCTGGTTAAGCGCTGATTGCTTCAATTTTAATTGAACGGCTTGCGCCATTTGCTGGCCTTGGCGCTGGCACAGCAAGCGCTGGGTTTGCAGCGCCTTGCCCGGCTGCCCCAGGCGCAGGGCCAGTTTGTCCAGCCACTGCTGCTGGTTTTGCAAGCGCTGCTGCAGCAAGCGCTCGATGCGTTCTGCCCAAGCCTGCAGTTGCAGCAAGCAATCGGCGCGGGCCGGGGCCACCAGCTCAGCGGCGGCCGTGGGGGTGGGCGCGCGCACATCGGCACAAAAATCGGCAATGGTGAAATCGGTCTCGTGCCCCACGCCACTGATCAATGGCACCGGGCTTTGCACAATGGTGTGGGCCAGGGCCTCATCGTTAAAGGCCCACAGGTCTTCCATGGAGCCGCCACCGCGCACCAGCAAGATGGCATCCACCGGGGGGTGCGGGCCCGGTTGCTGCGCCAGCGCGTACACCTGGTGCAAGGCCGCCACCAAAGAGGCCGGCGCTTGCTCCCCCTGCACCAAGGCGGGCACCAGCACCACCGGCAAATACGGGGCCCGGCGCTGCAAGGCGGTCACCACATCGTGCAAAGCGGCCGCCCCCAGCGAGGTCACCAAACCAATCCCCCGGGGCATGGCGGGCAAGGGGCGCTTGCGCTCAGCAGCAAACAGGCCCTGCGCTTGCAAACGCTCTTTCAGGCGCAAGAACTGCTCCATCCAGCTGCCTTGCCCGGCCCGCTGCAGTTTTTCGACAATCAGCTGCAAATCGCCACGCTGCTCGTACACCCCCAGCTGGCCTTGCAGCTCGACCAAATCGCCATCGCGCGGTGAAAAATCCAGGTTTTGCGCAGCACGGCGAAACATGGCGCAGCGCAGTTGGCCGGTGGCATCCTTGAGCGAAAAATAGCAATGCCCACTGGGCGCACGGGAAAAGCCGGCGATCTCCCCACGCACCTGCACGGGGTTGAAGCGTGCCTGCAAACTATCGGCAATGGCTTGGCACAAGGCCCCCACCGCCCATACGGGCGCAGCACCGGGGCCATTCAAAGAAGCTTGATACATAAGAAAACCGGTAAAACGGCAAAAGCACCTTGTCAGGCAGTGATAATCAGCGGTTGATTTTCACCTACACCACGCGGAGAGAATACGTTGCTGACCATCATCCAAGCCGCTGGCTGGCCCATCTGGCCCCTGATTGCCTGCTCTATTTTGGCCTTGGCGCTCATTGTGGAGCGCTTTATTTCGCTCAAAGCCAGCAAGATCGCCCCCGAAAATCTGCTGCAAGAGGCCATCTCCGTCTCGCGCCAAGGGGTTCCCAGCGAGCAAGTGATTGCCCAATTGGCCCAAAACAGCGCCCTGGGCGAGGTCTTGGCCAGCGGCCTCAAGGCCATCGGCCAGTCCAGCCAGCAAGAATACCTACAGGCCCAAATGGAGACCGCCGGCCGCGCCGCAGCGCACAAGCTGGAGCGCTACCTGGGGGCCCTGGCCACGATTGCTTCGGCCGCCCCCCTGCTGGGCCTGCTGGGCACCGTGATCGGCATGATTGAGATTTTTGGCTCGCAAGTGGGCGGCGGTGCGGTCGGCAGCGGCAACCCGGCGCAACTGGCCCATGGCATTTCGATTGCGCTGTACAACACTGCTTTTGGCTTGATCGTGGCCATTCCGGCACTGATCTTTTGGCGCTACTTTCGCGCCCGGGTCGATGGTTATTTGCTGCAGCTGGAGCTGGCCAGCGAGCAATTTCTGCACCACTTGTTGCAACTGCGCCGCTAAACGGCCCCGCCCGCAGAACCCGCAGGAGGACAAGCGCCCATGGCCATCAACTTTCGCAAGCGCCGCACCGAAGAGCCTGAGATCAACCTGATCCCCTTCATCGATGTGCTGCTGGTCATCCTCATCTTTTTGATGCTGACCACCACCTACAGCAAATTCACTGAAATGGAATTGACCCTGCCCAGCGCCGATACCGAGCAGCTGCGCGACCGGCCCAAAGAAGTCATCGTCAGCATCGCCGCCGATGGCCGCTACGCCGTGGGCAAAGATGCGCTGCAAGACCGCAGCGTCGAAGGCATCGCCAGCGCCCTGACCCGCCATGCTCCGGCCGGCAAGGACAGCATCGTCATCATCAGCGCCGATGCCAATGCACCGCACCAATCGGTCGTCTCGGCCATGGAAGCGGCGCGGCGGGCCGGGCTGTCGCAAATCACCTTTGCCACCCAAGCGACCTCCGCTGCAGGCCAATAAGCAACCAGCCTCCCTCCGCGCTGCCTTGCCCAATCGCCCATTGCCCCCGCCCGCCCCCAGTGGCCAGCGCTCCCCATGGCAGCGCCGGGGCTTGGGGATGCGCCTGCTGTGGCCACTTTCGCAGCTGTACCGGGGGCTGCAGGCTTGGCATGCCCGCCGCCAGCGCCCCATCCGCGCCGGGGTGCCCGTCATCGTCGTGGGCAATGTGATTGCTGGCGGGGCCGGCAAAACCCCCGTCACCCAAGCCATAGTCACCTATTTGCAGCAGCACGGCTGGCAGCCGGGCATTGTCTCGCGCGGCTATGGCCGCCGCAGCACCGATTGCCGCCAAGCCCTGCCCGACAGCCCCGCCCATGAAGTGGGTGACGAGCCCGCCCTTCTGGCCCGCACCACCGGCGCACCGGTCTTTGTGGCCCGCCAGCGCATCGAGGCCGTGCAGGCCTTGCGGGCGCACTACCCGGCCACCAACATCATCGTCAGCGACGATGGCTTGCAGCATCTGGCGCTGGCCCGTGATATCGAACTCTGCGTTTTCAACGAGGACGGCATCGGCAACGGCTGGCTGCTGCCCGCTGGCCCGCTGCGCGAACCCTGGCCACGCCCAGTCACCGCCACGCTGTACGCAGGCCAACCACCCCAGCCCATGGGCAGCGCCCCGGCGTTTGCGCTGCAGCGCCGCTTGGCCCCTACGGCCTACAACGGCCTGGGCGAGCACATTGATTTGCGCACCCTGGCCCAGCAACCCGTAGAAGCCGTGGCCGCCATTGCCCGCCCTGGCGCATTTTTTGCCATGCTCCAGGCCCAAGGCATCCCCTTGGCCGCCACCCAAAGCCTGCCAGACCATGCCGACTTTGCCCATTTCTCACGCCAGTGCGGCCACGACACCCCCTTGCTCTGCACCGAAAAAGATGCCCACAAGCTGTGGTGCCAGCACCCCCAGGCCTGGGCCGTGCCGCTGCAATTGCAGCTACCGACCGATTTTTGGGATTTGCTCGCGCGCGAATTGGCCAAGCTGCAGCCCACCAACATCCCGCCAGAGCACGTGAACGCCACTACCATTGGCCCTTTTTAGACAACCTGAGCGCACTATGGATGCCAAACTTCTCGAACTGCTGGTCTGCCCCGTGACCAAAGGCCCCCTCACCTACGACCGCGAACACCAAGAGCTGATCTCGCGCAGCGCCCGCCTGGCCTACCCGGTGCGCGATGGCATTCCCATCTTGCTCGAAGGCGAAGCCCGCACCTTGAGCGACGATGAACTCCAAGCCCTGGCCCCATGAGCTTTCACGTTTTGATCCCGGCGCGGCTGGCCTCCGCGCGCCTGCCAAACAAACCCCTGGCCGACATTGGCGGTGCCCCCATGGTGGTGCGTGTTGCCCAGCAAGCGCTGCGCAGTCAAGCGGCCCAAGTGGTGGTGGCCGCTGACAGCGCCGCCATTGCCGATGCCTGTGCCGCCCACGGCATTCGCGCTGTTTTGACCGACCCCGACCACCCCAGCGGCAGCGACCGCTTGGCCCAGGCCTGCGCCCTGCTCGGCCTGGACGGCGATGCCATGGTGGTCAATGTGCAAGGCGATGAGCCACTGATCGACCCCGCACTCATCAACGCCGTGGCCCAGGTGCTGGCCCACACCCCGCAAGCGAGCATGGGCACCGCCGCCCACCCAGTGCATAACCTGCAGGATTACCAGAACCCCAACGTGGTCAAAGTGGTGTGCAACGCCCAGGGCCTGGCCCATTACTTCAGCCGCGCCCCCATCCCTTGGCACCGCGACCAGGCGGGTACGCAGTGGTGGGATGGCAACAGTGCCGGTGCCCATGCCACCCCATTTGCACCGCTGCGCCATATCGGCATCTACGCCTACCGTGCCGGGTTTTTGCGCCAATTTCCCACCCTCCCCCCGGCCCCCACCGAGCAGGTCGAGGCCCTGGAGCAGCTGCGCGCCCTGTGGCACGGCCACGCCATTGCCGTACACACCGCCACCCAAGCGCCCGGCCCAGGGGTGGACACCCCCGAAGATTTAGCACGGGTGCGCCATCTTTGGGCGCAAATAGCATTAAATTAATAGCTGCTTCCGCTTTAAAAACAACGTTTTCAGATACTTTAAGCCCTGAAATGCTGATTATCCAAGCGGAAAAAGCTCTTTTAAATAAAGCAACCGCCTTCTCTGCTGCGCCAGTCCCAGCGATTGGTGCTTGCAAAAGCCATGCTGCAGTGCAAAATTTGTAAGGATTTTCCAAAGAAGGCCGTGCTATCCTTTGCCCCGCCTTGGCATGGTCACTGCAGCGCGGCGGGCATGTTCATAAAAAATTTCAACACTTCACGAGGAAATCCATGAGACTCATCCTGTTGGGCGCCCCCGGCGCTGGCAAAGGCACCCAAGCTGCTTTTATCTGCGAAAAATTTGGCATTCCCCAAATCTCCACCGGCGATATGCTGCGTGCCGCTGTAAAGGCTGGCACCCCCCTGGGCCTGCAAGCCAAGGCGGTGATGGATGCGGGGCAATTGGTCAGCGACGAGCTCATCATCAATCTGGTGAAAGACCGCATCGCCCAGCCCGACTGCGCCAAAGGCTTTTTGTTTGACGGCTTCCCCCGCACCATCCCCCAGGCCGATGCCATGAAGGCCGCTGGCGTGAAGCTGGACTACGTGCTGGAAATTGACGTGCCGTTCGAGGCCATCATCGACCGCATGAGCGGCCGGCGCAGCCACCCTGCCTCGGGCCGCACGTACCACGTCAAATTCAATCCCCCCAAGGTCGAAGGCATTGACGATGTCACCGGCGAACCCCTGGTGCAGCGCGAAGACGACAAAGAAGAAACCGTGAAAAAACGCCTGCAGGTGTACAGCGACCAAACCCGCCCCCTGGTCGATTACTACTCCAACTGGGCCAAAGCCGAACCCCAAGTCGCCCCCCAGTACCGCGCCATCAGCGGCACGGGCAGCGTTGAAGAAATCACCGCACGCGCCTTTGCGGCACTGGGTGCTTAAAACCCCTGGCCACGCCATGCGGCCTTTGCGCCAAAAAACCAAGCCCCTGTTCGCAGGGGCTTTTTTTATGGCGAGGGCCCAGGGGGGACAGAGGGCGACATGCAGCGCAGCATCAAGCTGATGCGGGCTTTGAGCGGCGGCAAATCCACCACCTCGGCATCGTCTTGGCCCGGCGCTTGCACGATGCGGCCCTCAACGCAACGGGTGGTACGCACAATCGGCACCCCCGCCGCCCGCGCACGCTGCAGCGCCGGCAACCACGCCGCATGCACCGTTCCATTGCCGGTGCCCGCCACCACCAGGCCGCGCACCCCGGCAGCAACCAAGGCATCCACCCCCTCAGCCCGCGCCCCGGCATGGCTGGTGACCACCTCCACCCACGGCCAAGGCAAGGGGGGCAGCGGCACGGCATTTTTAACCACCACCTGCTGCGGCAGGCGCTGTGCCCAGCGCAGCCGCCCCTCCTCCACCCACGCCACAGGGCCGGCGGGGGCCGAGCTCAACGCATGCACCTGGTAGGCATGGGCTTTGCGCACCGCAGCGGCGCTGTGCACCTCCCCCGCCGCCACCACCAGCACCGGCTGGCCTGCCTGCGCCCAGGCCAGCGCCCCCTCATCCACCGCACAGACCAAGGCATCGCGCAGATTGGCCGGGCCATCGGCCGATAAGGCACTGGCCGGGCGCATGGCACAGGTCAATACCACCGGCTTGCCCGCAGGCAGCACGCACTGCAAAAACCAAGCGGTTTCTTCCAAGGTATCCGTGCCGTGGGTAATCACAACAGCGGCCACCTGCGGATCGGCCAGCTGCTGCCCGCACGCCTGGGCCAAAGCCAGCCAATCGCCATCGCCGATGTCTTTGCTATCGAGTTGGCGCACCTGCTGGGGCCGCACCACACAACCGGCTGGCACCGCAATGCCCCCCAGCAAGTCTTGCGCCGCAATTTGCCCCGCTTGGTAGCCCACGCCGCTGGCACTGCCGGTACCGGCAATCGTGCCCCCCATGCCCAGCAGGGCCAGGGTGTTGGCAACGGTGCTGGCGCTCGTCCTGGTGTTTTGCCTCATGGCTGCTTGCATCCCCAAACAAACTGGTTAAAAATACAGTGACTGTACAAATTCACAGGAACCACCATGGCCCTGCCTAAACTCACCGCCCGCCAGCAAGAGGTGTTGGAACTCATCCAAACCTCCATCACCGCTACCGGGGCCCCCCCCACCCGGGCAGAAATTGCCCAGGCACTGGGCTTTAAATCGGCCAATGCCGCCGAAGAGCACCTGAAAGCCCTGGCCCGCAAAGGCGCCATTGAGCTGGTCAGCGGTACCTCGCGCGGCATCCGGTTGCGCCTGCACGCCGCGCAAGAGCAGGTCACCCAACTGGCCAGCACCTTGGTCCTGCCCCTGATTGGCCGGGTGGCCGCTGGCTCGCCCATTCTTGCGCAGGAGCATATTGACACCACCCACAGTGTGCCCGAGAGCATGTTTGAGCGCCGCCCCGACTACCTGCTGCGCGTGCGTGGCATGTCCATGCGTGACCTGGGCATCCTCGATGGCGACTTGCTCGCCGTGCAGGCGACCCAACAAGCACGCAGCGGCCAGATTGTGGTGGCGCGCCTTGATGATGAAGTCACCGTCAAACGCCTGGAGCTGTTGCCCACCGGTGCCCGTCTGCACCCGGCCAACCCCGATTACCCCATCATCGAAGTGCGCGATGCGGAAAGCTTTGCCATTGAAGGCTTGGCCGTTGGCTTGGTGCGCCCCGGGCTGTAAGAACGTGTTCACGTTCTCTAAGCGCCGGGGTGTTACTTTTTCAAGCCTTGTAGCTTGGCAAAGGCCGATGCCATGGCGCTGTGCCCAGCAGCCCCACCGGGCTGATGATCGCGGCGCTCACCACGGTCACCGCGCCGCGCGGGCGCATTGCCCCCCCGGCCTGCAGCTTCAAAACGATTGTCACGCGGGCCATCACGGCGGGCGGGGGCGGCATCCAGCTTCATCGTCAGGCTGATGCGCTTGCGCGGGGCATCCACCTCCAGCACTTTGACTTTCACAATCTGGCCGGTTTTCACCACCTCGCGGGCATCTTCGACAAACTTGTGGCTCATCTGGCTGACGTGGACCAAACCGTCCTGGTGTACGCCCAAATCGACAAACGCCCCAAACTGCGCCACGTTGCTGACGGTACCCTCCAGCACCATGCCTTCTTTTAAGTCGGCAATGCTTTCCACCCCGTCATTGAAGCGAGCAACAACAAAATCAGGGCGCGGGTCACGGCCTGGCTTTTCCAGCTCACCCAAAATATCGCGCACCGTGATGGCACCAAAGCGCTCATCGGCAAACTGGGCGGGGTTGAGTTTTTGCAACTGTTCGCTGCGCCCCATGAGCGCCTCGATCGGGGTCTTGGTGGCCTGCAAAATTCGCTCGACCACGGGGTAAGTTTCGGGGTGAACGCCGGTCATGTCCAAAGGATTGACCCCACCGCGAATGCGCAAAAACCCTGCCGCTTGTTCAAAGGTTTTGGGCCCCAGGCCGCTGACTTCAAGCAATTGCTTGCGGCTTTGAAAGCGCCCATGGGCATCGCGCCAGCGCACCACCGATTTGGCCACCGTGGCCGACAGGCCCGACACCCGCGCCAGCAGTGGGGCCGAGGCGGTATTTAAATCCACGCCCACGGCGTTCACACAGTCTTCCACCACACTGCCCAGCTGGCGGGCCAAGTCGCTTTGGTTCACATCGTGCTGGTACTGGCCCACGCCAATGCTTTTGGGGTCGATCTTGACCAGCTCGGCCAGCGGGTCTTGCAAGCGCCGGGCAATGCTGACCGCACCGCGCAGGCTGACATCGACATCCGGTAGCTCCTGGCTGGCAAACTCGCTGGCCGAATACACCGAAGCGCCCGCCTCGCTCACCACTATCTTTTGTAGAGCTGCTAGCGCTTTACCAGATTGCGCTTGCGCCGTTTTTTCTACCAATTTAATCACATCGGCTGCCAGCTTATCGGTCTCGCGGCTGGCGGTGCCGTTGCCAATGGCAATCAGCTGCACGCCATGGCGCTGCACCAGGGCGGCCAGAGTCAAGACACTGCCCTCCCAATCGCGGCGCGGTTCGTGGGGATAGACCGTGGTGGTCTCCAGCAGCTTGCCGGTGCTATCGACCACGGCCACTTTCACGCCGGTACGAATCCCAGGATCAAGCCCCATCACAGCCCGAGGCCCGGCGGGGGCGGCCAAGAGCAGGTCGCGCAGGTTGTCGCCAAAGACTTTGATGGCCACGGCCTCGGCGGCTTCGCGCAAACGGGTAAACAGGTCGCGCTCAATGGACAGGCTCAGCTTCACGCGCCATGTCCAGGTGACGCATTTGCGCAGCAGGTCATCGCTCTTGCGGTTTTGGTGGCTCCAGCCCAGGTGCAGGGCAATGTGGCCTTCGGCCAGGCTCATCTGCCCCAAAACGGGCTCTTGGGGCTGCACCAGCTTGGCATCCAAAATCTCCAGGCTGCGGCCCCGAAAAACGGCCAGCGCCCGGTGCGAAGGAATGCGGCCAATGGGCTCTTCGTAATCAAAATAATCACGGAACTTGGCCACTTCTGGCTCTTGCTCATTCTTGCCTGCCACCAGGCTGGAGCGCAGCAGGCCATCGGCCCAAAGCCATTCGCGCAGCTTTTGCACCAGCGCCGCATCCTCAGCCCAGCGCTCGGACAAAATGTCGCGCACGCCATCGAGCACGGCTTGGGGGGTGGAAAAATCCGGGCCTGGCTTGCCATCGCCAAGCACCGTGGCCGGCTGGCAATAGGCTTGGGCGTGTTCGTGGGGATCGAGCGTGGGGTCGGCCAGCAACTGGTCGGCCAGCGGCTCAATGCCGAACTCTTTGGCAATTTGGCCTTTGGTGCGGCGCTTTTGCTTGAACGGCAGGTAAATATCTTCCAGCTCTTGCTTGGTAGCCACTTGGGCAATCGCCAAGCGCAAGGCATCGGTCAGTTTGCCTTGCTCATCAATGGCTTTGAGCACCGTGCCGCGCCGCTCATCCAGCTCGCGCAGGTAGGCCAGGCGCACTTGCAGCTCACGCAGCTGGGCATCGTCCAGCCCGCCCGTGGCCTCTTTGCGGTAACGGGCAATAAACGGCACCGTCGCCCCGCCATCCAATAATTCCACGGCCGCCGTCACCTGTGCGGCCCCCACTTTTAACTCGGCGGCAATTTGCCCAATAATTTTTTGCATGCGCTCATGTGCCCAAAGCACGCTGAAAACCAGAAAGGGGGCGAGTTTGCCACAGCGCTGCCCAAGAGCCAGGGCTGCAACGGGCACTTGCCCACAGGAAATATGCGCTGCATACAAAGCCCCGCTGCAGTCACCACCGTGCTATAGGAGGCGCAAAAGCGACGATAGCATCCGCTTATTAAGGCATTCAGTGCAATGCAAAGCATGTCAAAATGTTTCCACTGGCTCTTCACAAGAGAGCAAAAAACTTTCAGGCAAAGTCGCTGAAACGTCACGAAAGAACAAAAGAGGGCCGCACGCGTGCGATTAAGAAATCAATTTCTAGGGATAGCTTGCCTCACCGCAGCAGCGCAGGCGTGTGCCCTGACCCTGGGAACGCCACAAAACCCCGTGGTGCTAGGGGCACCGCTGGATGTGCGCATCACCATCGTTCCCGATCCTGGCCAGACGCTGGACAGCAGCTGCATCCAAGCCCAGGTGATGCAGGGCGAGGTCTCGACCCCCGTCCGCACCACCTTGATTGCACCGCAGACCCTGCGCATTCGTTCGCAACAAGCCATCAACGAACCCCTGGTCAGCCTGACGGTCAGCGCTGGCTGCAGCGGCCAAATCTCGCGCAGTTACACCTTGTTTGCCGACCCCCCGCAGCTGCTGCCAAGCACGCAACCCGCCGCCGCGTTGTCGCCAAGCCCTCCCCCAGAAAAAACCGCCAAGCGCCCGGCCCCCGCCCCCAAAGCGGCCAAAGCAGCCCAAGCCCCCAGCGCCAAAGCCCCCACGGCAACGGCACGCCCGGCACCCAAAACCACCCCGGCCCCCAAGGTAGCGCCTGCACGCACGCCCCCGGCCGACCCGGCGGCAGCGGCCCCGCTGGCCCTGAGCATCACCGCATTGGACAGCGCCCGCCCGGTGCTGCGCATGGACACGCTGTTTTTGTTTCATGACGGGGAGGAGGGGGCGGCCGCCAACCGGGGCGAATCGACAATTGCCCTTGCGCCCGCCGATACCGCCGCCATTGAAAACGAGCGCCTGCTGCAGCTACAAACGCAGCTGGCCAGCCTAGAAGAACAACAGAAAAAAAGCCGCGCCGAAATCGCCGGACTGACGGCTGAATTGGCAGCCGCCAAAGCGGCTAACACCCTGCCCCTGTGGCTTTACCTGCTTTTGGCCGTGCTCACAGCGGCGCTGCTGGCCGTTGCCTACTTGCTGCAGCGCCTGCGGGCCGAACGCCAGCACGCTGCCAGCGATTGGCACCAAGCCGTCCGCAGCGCATACGCCCCTGATGCTGAAGAAAAATACATAGCATCCCCCGTTGAAGAAGAAACACAATACAGCATAGAAACAGTAAAAAAGCCCACAGTAGAAGCGCCAGCAGCTCCTACTAAGCAAGCCAGCCCTGCGCCCGCCCCGGCAGAACCTGCGCCCTCGGCCCCCATCGAGGTGCCCATCCAGCCCAACGCTTTTTTCCTGCCCCAAGCGGACAACCACCTGAACGAGGGCGACAGCGCCGAGGCTCCGTCGGCCTACCTGACGGTCACCACCCAAGACTTTCTGGACACCCAGGAGCAGGCCGAGTTTTACGCTTCGATTGGCGAATACGACGAGGCCATCATCCTGCTGGAAAGCCACATCGAGAAAAATCCCAAAGCCTCCCCCCTGCCCTACCTGAAGTTGCTGGAGTTTTTCTACCAACTCAGCCGCACCGAGGCCTTTGAAACCACCCGACGCGCCCTGGAGGCGGTGTTCAACATCCAAGCACCCCGCCTGGAAAATTACCACGCGCCCAGCGCCGACTTGCTCGAAGGTGCCGTGCCCCTGCTCACGCAAATTGAAGCCCTCTGGCCCACCGACGATGTGCTGTCTCTGATGGGCGGGGCCATCCACTACCCGACAACAACCCCCCAGCTGGCCCAGCCCCTGGACCGCCTGCCAGCCACGGCGTTCCAGGAGTTGCTTCTGCTGTACGAAATTGCCGAACACACCACGGCCAGCCAACGCGGCAGCACCCTGGCCCGCAGCAGCACCATTGCCGCCGCCCAGCGCAGCTTGGCAGCCGAGAACAGCCGCCTGGCGCACGACAGCAGCACCGCCGCGTCCGCCCTGGCAGCCACACCGCTGCTGGATACGCCCAACTTGGCGGGCAGCCTGGAGGCCGATCTGCCTTCCAATCTGCTGGGTGATCTGCCTGGCGATTTGCCGAATGATTTCCCTCATGATCTGGCCGAATTTTCAGCCGTGGAGCCGCCGCCCCCATCGCCCGAGCAGCCGCCCCAGGCCGAGGCCAGCCTGCCGCCAGCGCCTTTTGAAAACACCGACAACACCCTCTTGACCGACTTTGGCCTGGACTGGCCCTTGCCCAGCAGCGGCGAGGCCGAAAGCGCCGCGCCCACCGCGCCTGCTGAAGAAGTGCCCCCACCCTCCTTCGACATGGAGGGGCTGGATTTTGACAACTTCGAGTTCAAACCCAGCACCCCGCCAGAGCCCAAACCCTAGCCCTAGCGCACCAGATCAGCCCGCAGCGTGCTGCCTGCTGGCAGCCATCAGTGCATATTTTTCAGCACCTGCCGGGCCAAATCCACAATTGCGGCTTCGCTTAAGCTGCTGGCCTGCACCGACTGGCGCTGCGCCCACTGCTGGAAGTTGCGCGCTTGCGAGCGCAGGTACTGCGGGTCGTAGTGCAAGGCCATCAGCTCGGCAAACAAATTGCGGAAATCACCCGCCTGCGCCCAGGCTTGCCAGCGGGCAATGGTCTCTTTGCCCTGCAGCTCTTTGAGCAAGGCCAGCCGCTGGCACAGCAGCGGCACATCGTCCCCCAAATAGGCGTAATCGCGCAGCAAAAACGCCAGCCGCACCTCAGGCGTGGCTTGCACCTCCAGCACGGGGGCGCTGCGCATCTGGGCAATCAGCTCCAGCGGCACGGCCAAGCGGCCAATCTTGGCGCTCTCGCCCTCAATGAAAATCGGCTGGGCCGTATCCAGCTGCTCAAGGGCATGGAGCAGCTGCGTCTCAAACGCTTTTTGGCTGGGCTGCTCCACGCCGGGCACCGCTCCAAGCAGCGAACCCTTGTGACAGGCCAGACCCTCCAAATCGAGCACCTGCGCCCCTTGCGCCTGCAGGGCATGCAGCAAGCGCGTTTTGGCACTGCCCGTGGCCCCGCACACCACCCGCAGCCGCAATTGCGGCACCCGCTGGCGCAACTGCTCCACAACGTGGTGGCGGTAGGCTTTGTAGCCCCCCGTCAGCTGCTGCGCATCCCAGCCCACCATGCGCAGCCACGTCACCATGGAGCCGCTGCGCATCCCCCCACGCCAGCAATACACCAAGGGTTTCCAGTTCGCCGGGCGATCGGCCAACGTGGTGGTTAAATGCCGGGCCAAGTTGGCGGCCACCCAGGCGGCACCCAGCCGCTTGGCGGCAAATGCGCCTTGCTGCTTGTACAGCGTGCCAATGATGGCCCGCTGCGCATCATCGAGCACCGGGCAGTTGATCGCCCCCGGAATGTGGTCAAGGGCAAATTCAGCAGGGGAGCGGGCATCAATCACGGTGGTAAACCGGGCAATCTCGGTGACACGAACAGGCTGGCGCTGGGACATTTAAAAAGCCATCAGGTAAAAATAAAACAACCGCCATTGTCATAGCCCCGCCCCCCTGGGTCCCTGAAGAGGGCGTAAAACTTGAACGCTACAATTTGCCCCATTGTTACTGCGCCCCTTGTGCCTGCCATGTCTGAAACCCTTGCTACTACCACCGCTCCCCGTTTAACTTCGCTCTCGCATGGCGGTGGCTGTGGCTGCAAAATTGCCCCGGGCATCCTGGCCCAACTGATTGGTCAAAGCACCCTGCCCACCCAATTTTTTCCAGATCTATTGGTCGGCACCGAAACGGCCGACGATGCCGCCGTCTATCGCATCAATGAGCACCAAGCGATTGTGGCGACGACCGATTTTTTCATGCCCATCGTCGATGACCCGCACGACTTTGGCCGCATCGCCGCCACCAATGCGCTGTCGGATATTTACGCCATGGGGGCCACGCCGCTGATGGCGCTGGCCATTGTTGGCATGCCGATCAATGTGCTGCCGCACAGCACCATTGCGGCCATTTTGGAAGGTGGGGCCAGCGTCTGCCGCGCTGCGGGCATCCCGCTGGCGGGCGGGCATTCGATCGACTCGGTCGAACCCATTTACGGGCTGGTGGCCATTGGCATCGTGGATCCCCGGCAACTCAAGCGCAACGCCGATGCCCAGGCGGGCGACGTGCTGATTTTGGGCAAACCGCTGGGTGTGGGCATTTTGTCGGCCGCGCTCAAAAAAGATTTGCTCGATGCCACCGGCTACGCCGCGATGGTCAGCGCCACCACCCAACTGAACCGCCCTGGCCCCGATTTGGCGCAATTGCCCGGCGTGCATGCCCTGACGGATGTCACCGGCTTTGGCTTGCTGGGCCACGCGCTAGAGATGGCCAAGGGTGCCCAGCTCACCGCCCACATTGATGCCGCTGCCCTGCCGCTGCTGCCCGGCATTCAAGCGTTTGCCGAGCAGGGCGTGGTCACCGGTGCCTCCGGGCGCAACTGGGCCGCGTATGGCGAGCACGTCGTGCTGGGCGAGCACATCAGCGCCAGCCAGCGGGCCGTGCTGACCGACCCGCAAACCTCCGGCGGCCTGCTGGTATCGTGCCGCCCCGAAGTGGCTCCGCAGGTTTTGGAAATTTTCACCCGCCATGGCTTTACCGCAGCCAGCGTGATTGGCACGATGCAAACGGGCCCAGCCCAGGTTCAGGTGGCATAAAACACCCCACCAATTCGATGCCGGTTACCAATGCTCCAGCCAGGCCACCCGCCCCTGGCCAGCCTCGTTGATGCGGGCAGCTAGGCTTTGCATAGCATCTTCCGCTATCTGCCACTGCATTTTTACCTGGGTTTGATGCTCAACTGCAAGCAATACGGCCGCTGACTGCTCTAGTTGCCTGCGCATCCAGCCCTCCAGGGCGTAGGGCACAGCGCATTGCTGGGTACACAAGCGCCGCAGTGGCACTTTTTCAGCCCGCTGCAGGGCCTGGGCCACCGCATCGGTATAGGCCCGCACCAAGCCACCGGCCCCCAGTTTGACTCCACCGAAATAGCGCACCACGGTGGCCAGCACCCCTTCCAAATCGTGGTGGCGCAGCACCTCCAGCATCGGGCGGCCTGCGGTGCCACTGGGCTCGCCATCGTCCACCGCGGCCGACTGCCCGCCCGCCAGCAGCGCCCAGCAAATGTGCGTGGCATCTGGGTGCTGGGCCCACAGCTGCTGCACCACCGCCTGGGCGCTGGCGCGGTCGGCCACCGGCTGAATGCACGCAATAAAGCGGCTTTTTTTAATCACCAATTCGTAATCAACAGAAGAAAAAATCGTACTTGCCATGGGGCCAAAAGCTTAAGCGCAATCGGCCCCACACACCAACAAGAGCGCTCAGCAAACAATAAGCACGCCATGGGCAAGGCACAATTGCATCCATGGATTACCGCTTAGACGACATTGACCGCCAATTGCTGCGCCTGCTGCATATGAACGCCCGAGCATCCACCGCCCACCTGGCGCGGCAGATGAATTTGGCCCGCACCACCGTGGTGGCCCGCATCGCGCGTCTGGAGCAAGAAAGCGTCATCGCCGGCTACGGCGTGCGCCTGGGTGAGCGCATGGAGCAAGCGGCCGTGCGGGCCTACTGCGGCATCCGGGTGCAGCCCAAAATGGCCCCCTCGGTGATGCAGTCACTCAACCGCCTGGTCGAAGTCGAAGAAGTCTCTGCCGTCAGCGGCCAGTACGACTACATGGTGTTTTTGCGCTGCGAGAGCAACGAAAAGCTCGATGCCCTGCTGGACCGCATCGGCATGATTGACGGCATCCAGCAGACCTACACCTCGGTGGTTTTAAGCCGCAAAATCGACCGCCGCTCCACCGCCCCCGTCGGGATGGGCAACGCTTGATTTCCCCCACCTTTTTGCACCCCATTCACTGTTCACTGTTCACTGTTCACTGTTCACTGTTCACTGTTGAATCACAAAGTACGAAGCCCCCATGACCCAATCACTCACTCCTGCCGAACAAACCCTGCGCGATGCTGCGCGTGACTACCACAGCCACCCAAGCAAGGGAAAAATCTCCGTCACCCCCACCAAGCCGCTGTCCAACCAGCGCGACCTGTCCCTGGCCTACTCGCCCGGTGTGGCCTACCCTTGCCTGGATATTCAAGCCGACCCCAGCAAAGCCTTTGACTACACCGCCCGAGGCAACCTGGTGGGGGTGATCACCAACGGCACCGCCGTGCTGGGCCTGGGCGATATTGGCCCGCTGGCGGGCAAGCCGGTGATGGAAGGCAAGGGCTGCCTGTTCAAAAAATTTGCCGGGGTGGATGTGTTTGACATCGAGCTGGACGAGCGCGATCCGAACAAACTCATCGACATCATTGCCGCCCTGGAGCCCACACTGGGCGGCATCAACCTGGAAGACATCAAAGCGCCCGAGTGCTTCTACATTGAGCAAGAGCTGTCCAAGCGCATGAACATCCCCGTCTTTCACGACGACCAGCACGGCACGGCCATCATCTCCAGCGCCGCCTTGCTCAATGGGCTGGAATTGGTGGGCAAAGACATTGCCCAGGTCAAAGTGGCCGTCTCTGGCGCAGGGGCCGCGGCCATTGCCTGTGTGAACGTCATGCTGGGCTTGGGCGTGCGCCGCGAAAACGTCTTCATGTGCGACTCCAAAGGCCTGATCTATGCCGGCCGCCCTGGCACGCTGGATGCCTCCAAAGCCGCCTTTGCGCAGGCCACCGAAGGCCGCACTCTGGCCGACGCGGTAAACAATGCCGACGTTTTCCTGGGCTGCTCGGCCCCCGGCGTGCTGACGGCGGACATGCTCAAAACCATGGCCGACAAGCCCATCATCCTGGCCCTGGCCAACCCCGAGCCAGAAATCCGCCCTGAGCTGGCCAAAGCCGTGCGCCCCGACTGCATCATCGCCACCGGCCGCTCGGACTACCCCAACCAGGTGAACAACGTTTTGTGCTTCCCCTACATCTTCCGGGGCGCTTTGGACTGCGGGGCCACCAAAATCACCGAAAGCATGAAGCTGGCCTGCGTGCGCGAAATTGCCGCTCTGGCCAAGCAGGACGTGAGCGATGAAGTGGCCGCCGCCTACCAGGGCAAAGAACTCACCTTTGGCCCCGATTACCTCATCCCCACCCCCTTTGATACGCGCCTGATTTTGCGCATTGCCCCGGCGGTGGCCCAGGCGGCCGAGGAATCGGGGGTTGCCACCCGCCCCATTCCCGATTACGCCGCCTACCGCGAGCACCTGACGCGCTTTGTGTACCAAACCAGCATGATCATGCGCCCGGTGTTTGCTGCCGCCAAAGCCACCCCCCAGCGCGTGGCCTACGCCGAGGGCGAAGACGAGCGCGTGCTACGGGCCGTGCAAACCGTGGTCGATGAAAAGCTGGCCCGGCCCATCTTGATTGGCCGCCCCGAAATCATCGCCACCCGCATCGCCAAGGCGGGCCTGCGCCTGCAAGCCGGGGTGGATTTTGAGCTGTGCGACCCCGAGGACGACCCGCGCTTTCGCCAGTACTGGGAGGCCTACCACCGTATCATGGGCCGCAACGGCGTGACCCCCGAAACAGCGAAAAAAGTGCTGCGCCGCTCCAATACCCTGATTGCCACCATGATGGTCAAAATGGGCGATGCCGATGCCATGCTGTGCGGCCTGGTCGGGCGCTTTGACCGCCACCTGGCGCACCTGGAAGGCGTTTTAGGCCGCAAGCCCGATGCCCAGTGCCTGGCCACCGTCAATGCCTTGCTGCTGGAAGGGCGCACCCTGTTCATCGCTGATACCTACATCAACGAAGACCCCAGCGCCCAAGAGCTGGCCCACATCGCCTGGATGGCGGCTGAAGAAGTCCAGCGCTTTGGCATCCCGCCCAAGGTGGCCTTTGTTTCGCACAGCAACTACGGCTCCTCCACGCGCAAGTCGGCGCTCAAAGTGCGCCAGGCCCGGGACTTGTTCTGCGCCCAGCATCCGCACATTGAGTGCGACGGCGAAATGCACGGCGATGCCGCCTTAGACGAAAGCGTGCGCGGGCGCGGCTTGCTGGAATCGTCCTTGCACGGCGAAGCCAACATCCTGATCTGCCCCAACCTGGATGCGGCCAATATTTTGTTCAATGTGCTCAAAACCACCGTCTCCCACGGCACCACCATTGGCCCCGTGCTGATGGGCGTGGCCGACTCGGCCCACATCATCACGCCATCGTCCACGGTGCGCCGCATCGTCAATATGACTGCCCTGGCGGCCGCCAAAGCCCAGCAAACCGGCTAAACCAGCCTGCACCTGCTGCACAAGCGAGCGGATTTCCCCCGTTCAGCTTGTGTAGAATGGCGCTCCTTGTAAAGCGTGGCAAAGCGGTTGCAGGCACACCCTGCTTGAACACTTTGGTTCAAGCGGTGCCGCAAACTCTTGGCACGCCACGCCATTGGGTGGGTTGGCAGAGCGGTTGAATGCACTAGTCTTGAAAACTAGCAAGGATGTAAGTCCTTCCAGGGTTCGAATCCCTGACCCACCGCCATCTTTGGCCAGAAGTAACACGGGCAGACGTGAGAAAAATCTCTGCGGGTAGTGTCAAAAACCATGTGCGGCAGTAGCTGCCTGCCCTGACCCCGTTGCTCAACCTAGGCTTTGCCGCCTGCACCCGTCATGCCTTCGACTGCACGCCGCCGCCCTGGGTTTGATCAGCGCGGCCTTTATGCCTATCCCGAGCACTTGCGCGAGGCGGTGCAGCAAGCGCCAGCGGCCCCGGGGGTGTACGTGTTCCATGCGCAGGGTGATCGCCTGCCGCTTTACATCGGCAAGAGCATCAATTTACGCGCACGTTTGCAGTCCCACCTGCGCAATCCTGACGAGGCGCGCATGCTGCGCCAAGCCACCCACATCACCCACATTCGCACTGCAGGAGAGATCGGCGCTTTACTGCTGGAAGCGCAAATGATCAAGCAGCAACAACCCCTGTTCAATCAAAAGCTGCGGCGCAACCGCCAGCTGTGCGCCTGGCAGTTGGTCGATGGAATACCTGCCGTGGTGTATTCGCGGGATATTGACTTTGCCCAAGCCCCCAACCTGTATGGCCTGTACAGCAGCCGCACCAGTGCCGTCGCAGCACTGCAGGCGTTGGCCGATGCGCACCGGCTGTGCCATGGGGCGTTGGGGCTGGAGAAGCTGGTCGCAGGCAAAGCATGTTTTAGAAGCATGCTCAAGCGCTGCAATGGCGTGTGCTGCGGCAAAGAAAGTGCCGCCGACCATGCACAGCGCTTGCACACAGCACTGCAAGGTCTGCGCATTGCCACTTGGCCCTACCCTGGTGCCATCGGACTAAAAGAAAAATTTGAAGATTTGCAGCAAATCCACGTCGTGCACAACTGGTGCTATTTGGGCAGCAGCACCACGCTTGCCCAAGCGCGCAAACTTGGCAAAGCAGCGGCAGGGTTTGATGCCGATGGCTACAAAATTCTTTGCTGTCCCATCTGGGCCGAAGAGCTGCCCATCGTGCCGCTCTAGCTGCGCTGGCCGCGCCGAGCCACGTTCTTAGCGCCGCTCCACCAGCGCGTGCGCGATGGTGCCCAAATCCACATATTCCAACTCACTGCCCACCGGCACGCCACGGGCCAGGCGGGTCACTTGCAGGCCACGGGCCTTGAGCAGTTCGGTGGCCATGTGGGCGGTGGCTTCGCCCTCGGTGGTGAAGCTGGTGGCCAAAATCACCTCCTGCACCTGCCCATCTTGGGCGCGTTCAAGCAGTTGGCTTAAGCCCAAATCCGCGGCCCCCACGCCATCCATGGGCGAGATGCGGCCCATGAGCACGAAGTAATAGCCCCGGTAAGCTCCCGTGCGTTCCATAGCGGCCAAATCGGCCGGGGTTTCGACCACGCACAGCCGGGCCGCATCACGCCCGGCATCGCTGCAAATGGGGCAAATGGTTTGGTGCGAGAAGGTGTGGCAGCGCTGGCAGTGCACCACCGAGTCCAGCGTTTGCACCAGCGCCTGGGCCAGCGCCCGGGCCCCGTCTTGGTCGCGTTGCATCAGGTGAAAAGCCATGCGCTGTGCGGTTTTTACGCCCACGCCCGGCAGGCGGCGCAGGGCCACTATCAAGGGTTGCAGGGGCTGGATATCAGAGGTTTCAGACATGGCAAGCGATGGCAAAGCACCAAGAAAAAAGGGAAAGCCTGGGCCTTCCCTTCAATACACATAGCTTTTTGCGCTGATATAGCAACGGTTTCAGGCAATAAATAATCTGAAATCCTTATTTATTCAGCGCAAACAGCTCTCTTTTTAGAAAGGAAACTTCATCCCACCAGGCAGGCCTGGCATACCGGCGGTGATTTTCCCCATCTTTTCGGAGCTGGTTTCCTCGGCCTTGCGCACGGCGGCATTGAAGGCGGCGGCCACCAGGTCTTCGAGCATGTCCTTGTCTTCGGCCAGCAGGCTGGGGTCGATGGTGATGCGCTTGACATCGTGCTTGCAGGTCATGACGACTTTGACCAAGCCAGCGCCCGACTCGCCCTCCACCTCAATGTTGGCCAAGTCTTCCTGGGCCTTTTTCAGGTTGTCCTGCATGGCTTGGGCCTGCTTCATCAGGCCAGCGATTTGTCCTTTGTTGAACATGGTAGTTTTTCCTTTTCTATCAGGGTGTCAGGGCAAAAATGAAAACCGGCAATAGTGCCACGGCTTGGGCCGCAGTGCAGTCTTGCCAAGAAAAATCAAAGCGGGCGAATGCTCCCGGGGACGATGGTGGCACCGTACTGCGCTATCAGCGCCTGCACCTGGGCATCGTTGGCGACGATGGCCTCGGCACCGCGCTGGCGGGCTTGGGCCTGGGCCTGGTGGCGCAAGGCGGGGCTGTCTTGCACCGGCCCTACTTGCACTTGCAACCCCGGGCAGGCAAACGCCTGGGCCAAGGCGGCGGCCAAGCGCTTCACGGTTTGCTCTTGGGTGAGCGAGCTGCGCGGCACTTGCAAGTGCCAGCCTTGGGCATCCTGGGCAAGCAACTGGGCTTGCAAGGCCAGCTCGCGCACCAGGGCGGAGATGGCCTCGGCCTGGATAAGCTGCTGCACACAGTCGGCCCAAAAATCGCCCAGGGTGCTGTCCATGGCCGCAGTAGTCGCCACCGTGGCCTGGGGCAAAGGGGCCGCATCTGCGGCTGGTGCGCTGACCGGGGGGGCTGGCTCAACCGGGGGCACAACGGCCGGGGCCATGCTGGGCGGTGGCGCACATTCTGGCTCTGGCCCAGGGCTACCGTAGTGCGCATCGGGCGGAATGTCGTCCCACGGCGGCACGTTGCTGGCTTGCGGGGGCGGTGCTTGCGTTGGCGCGGCGGCCTCAGGGGGCTGATCGGCTGCGCTGGGGGCTGGCGGCTCCCATGCCGGAGCAGGTTTGGCCTCTGGCTCTTGCAGCGCAGGCTGCGCCGTGGGCGGCACTGCCGATGGCGCGACAGCCACCGGGGCAGACTGCGCCGCTACGGGCTTAACCGCTGTTTTTTTTTCAGCCAAGGCCGTTGCCGCAACAGATAACGCTGCGGTCGCGGTGTCGGTCTGCGGGGCTTTAAAGGCCAGTGGGCGCAGCAGCACCATGGTCAAACCGGCGTATTCGTCCGGGGCCAGGCCCAGTTCTTGCTGGCCATGCAGCGCAATGCTGTAGCACAGCTGAATTTCATCGGCGGGCATGGCCGTGGCCAAGGCTTGCAGCGCGGGGGCATCGGGGTCGGAAGGATCCAGCTCCATCCCCGGCACGGCTTGCAGCACGGCCATGCGCTGCAGCAAAGCGGCCAGCTCTTGCAGCGTACCGGCAGCAGAAATGCCGTGGATGCGCAAAACATCCACCGTCTCCACCAGCTGGCGACCATTGCCGGCGGCCAAGGCGTGAAGCAGCGCAAACACATGGCTGCGATCGACCGCGCCCAGCATCTGGCGCACGGTGGCCTCTTGCAGCTGCCCGCTGCCAAAGGCGATGGCCTGATCGGTCAAGCTGAGCGCATCGCGCATCGAACCTCGGGCCCCTTGGGCTAGCAGGCGCAGCGCTTGCTGTTCAAAGGCCACGCCCTCTTGGGCCAGCACGGTCTGCAAATGCTCCAGCACGGTTTGCGCGGCCATAGGGCGCAAGTTGAACTGCAGGCAGCGCGAGAGCACGGTGACCGGCACTTTTTGCGGATCGGTGGTGGCCAGGACAAATTTCAGGTACTCGGGCGGCTCTTCCAGCGTTTTCAACATGGCGTTGAACGCGGTGTTGGTGAGCATGTGCACCTCGTCGATCATGAAGACCTTGAAGCGCCCCTGCACCGGTTTGTACACCGCTTGCTCCAGCAGGCTTTGCACCTCGTCCACCCCGCGGTTGGAGGCGGCATCCAACTCGATATAGTCGGGAAAGCGTCCGCTATCAATTTCTGTGCACGCAGGGCAAACACCGCAAGGCGTAGCGGTGATCGTGCCTTGCCCATCCGCCCCTGTGCAGTTGAGCGACTTGGCCAGGATGCGCGACACCGTGGTCTTGCCCACGCCACGCGTGCCAGTGAACATATAGGCATGGTGCAGGCGCTGCTGCGTCAGCGCATTGGTCAGGGCCTGCACGACGTGCTCCTGCCCCACCATTTCGGAAAAGTTGCGGGGACGGTATTTACGAGCGAGCACTAAATAAGACATAGCCGCCGATTCTACGGTCTGCATGGACAGCGACCGGTCTATAATCGCGCCCTGACGGGCCTTCCCGCATGGGGAAGCGGCCAACCGGGTCAGGTGGGGAACCAAGCAGCCCTAACCGTGAAACCAGTGCCGGGAGTAAGGCTCGTCACCCTTATTCTTGCAATCAACGCTGCGAACCATTCGGTTGCGCAGCGTTTTTTTATCCCTGCCCTTGCAAATACGCCTGCACCCCTTGGGCCGCCCGCACACCAGTGGCAAAGCAGGCGGTGAGCAAGTAGCCGCCGGTGGGCGCTTCCCAGTCGAGCATTTCGCCCGCGCAAAATACACCGGGCAGGGTTTTGAGCATCAGGCCAGCATCGACGGCATCGCACTGTACACCCCCAGCGCTGCTGATCGCCTCAGCCAAAGGGCGCGGGGCTTGCAAGGCAATCGGCAGGGCTTGCACGGACTGGGCCAGGGCGATCGGGTCGTGCATTTGTTCTTTACTGAGCAGTTCGTAGAGTAGGGCCAGCTTGACACCATCCAGCCCCAAGCGGCTTTTCAAGTGGCTGCTCAAACTGCGTGAGCCACGGGGATGGGCAATGGCCGCCTGGATTTTTTCCGTGCTCCAGCCGGGCAGTAAATTCAGCGCAAACTGGGCTTGCCCCTGCTGCTGTAAAGCATCCCGCAAGCTGGCACCCAGCGCGTAAATCAAGCTACCCTCCACGCCAGTGGCGGTAATGACGAACTCGCCTTGTCGCTGCAAAACGGCCCCATCGGCTGCGGCAACAGAGATCGCCACATTTTTGAGCGGCGCTCCGGCAAAGCGCTGGGCAAATAAATCCGTCCACCCACAGCCATCGCGCCCTTGCACATCAAAACCACAATTGGCCGGCTGCAGTGGCTGCAGCGCGACACCTTGACCCGCCAGCAAGGCTTGCCAGGTGCCATCCGAACCCAGTTGCGGCCAACTGCCGCCGCCCAAAGCCAGCACCAAGGCCTTGGCCTGCACGGGCTGCGTCCCTTGCGCCGTGGCAAAGCAGGGTTGCCCTGCGTGGTTCCAGCCCTGCCACTGGTGGCGCATGGCAAAGCGCACGCCCAAACTACGCAGGCGCACCAACCAAGTGCGCAACAACGGTGCCGCCTTCATATCGGTAGGAAACACCCGGCCAGAGCTGCCAACAAAAGTGGCAATACCCAAATCCTGTGCCCAAGCCCGCAAAGCGCTCGGCCCAAAGTCTTGCAGCAACGGCGCAAGCCAGGCACTGGCGCAGCCATACCGGGCGACAAAATGGGCCAAGTCTTCTGAGTGCGTCAGGTTCATTCCGCCTTTACCGGCGAGTAAAAACTTGCGCCCGGCGGTCGCTTTGCCATCCAGGACGAGCACTTGCCGCCCCTGTTCGGCCAATCGCTGCGCCGCCATCAGCCCCGCAGGCCCTGCGCCCACAATGGCCACCTCACACGATAACGTTGGCAAAACAGTGGTCATTCCCCAAACCCATTTCAAAGAAGCAGCAAATTCAAAAAAAGGGGCGCAGCATAGCGCCAGCGGCAAGCCCCAGCGCAGGCCTTGCTTTTGCGATAGCACGGCCACTTGGATCAGAGGTCACGCCCAACGCCAGCCTGCGGATTGATTTCTGTCACAATAAGCCCAATATTTTCTTGCCCGACGTGGTTCGGGTTTGGCCAGTTCAGCAAAGGATGACATTCATGGCAAGCGACCTCATCAAACACATTACCGACGCCAGCTTTGAAGCCGATGTGCTCCAACCCGGCAGCACGGTTTTGGTGGATTTTTGGGCCGAATGGTGCGGCCCCTGCAAAATGATCGCCCCAATCTTGGACGAAGTGGCCACGGCCTACCAAGGCAAGCTGTCGATCGCCAAGATGAACGTCGATGAAAACCGTGCGATGCCGGCCAAGTTTGGCATTCGCGGCATTCCCACACTGATGCTGTTTAAAAACGGGGAATTAGCTGCCACCAAGGTGGGGGCTTTATCCAAAGCGCAGCTGACCGCATTTATCGATCAGCAACTGGCATAAAACCCAGCCAAGCCGTTTCTTCTTTTGGCCCATCTGCTAAAAAACAGGTGGGCCTGTTTATTTCCTGTCATAATTGAGCGCTGTTGCAGCCTGATCCACCGCTGCAACACCAGCATCCACACCCACATGCGATCGCTGGCATCCCAAGCGGATATTCACCGGCGCTACGCCTCCCCCCTCTCACCTTTTTGCACTCCGCCCAAGGAGTATGTTTCATGCACTTGAATGAACTCAAGGCACTGCATGTGTCTGAAGTGGCCAAACAGGCCGAAGAACTGGGTATTGAAAACATTGGCCGCATGCGCAAGCAAGAGCTGATGTTCGCCATCATCAAAAAACGCGCCAAAGCCGGTGAACAAGTGTTTGCCGACGGGGTACTCGAAATCCTGCCCGATGGCTTTGGCTTTTTGCGCAGCCCCGATACCAACTACACCGCCAGCACAGACGATATCTACATCAGCCCCAGCCAAGTGCGCCGCTTTAGCCTGCACACTGGGGACATGGTTGAAGGCGAAGTGCGCATCCCCAAAGACGGTGAGCGTTACTTTGCCCTGACCAAACTAGACAAAATCAATGGCAACGCTCCCGAGCACAACAAGCACAAGGTGCTGTTTGAAAACCTGACACCGCTGTTCCCCAAAGAGCAAATGCGCTTGGAACGCGACATCAAGTCCGAGGAGAACATCACTGGCCGCATCATCGACATCATTGCCCCCATTGGCCGCGGCCAGCGGGCGCTGATTGTCGCCCCGCCCAAGAGCGGCAAGACGGTGATGATGCAGCACATGGCCCATGCCATCACCGCCAACAATCCCGATGTGCACTTGATGGTGCTGCTGGTGGATGAACGCCCCGAAGAAGTGACCGAAATGCAGCGCACCGTGCGCGGCGAAATCATTGCCTCGACTTTTGACGAGCCAGCCACGCGCCACGTGCACGTCGCTGAAATGGTGATTGAGCGCGCCAAGCGCCTGGTCGAGCTGAAAAAAGACGTGGTGGTTTTGCTCGACTCCATCACCCGCCTGGCGCGTGCTTATAACAACGTCGTTCCCAGCTCGGGCAAGGTGCTCTCCGGCGGTGTCGATGCCAATGCCTTGCATCGCCCCAAGCGCTTTTTTGGCGCGGCGCGCAATGTGGAAGAAGGCGGCAGCCTGACCATCATCGCCACCGCACTGATCGACACGGGCAGCCGCATGGATGAGGTGATTTTTGAAGAATTCAAAGGCACCGGCAACAGCGAGCTGCACCTGAGCCGCCGCCTGTACGAAAAGCGCGTCTTTCCGGCCATCGAACTGTCCAAGAGCGGCACCCGCCGCGAGGAGCTGCTGCTGGCCCCCGAAGTGCTGCAAAAAACGCGCATCTTGCGCCAATTCATGTACAACATGGACGAAATCGAATCCATGGAGCTGATGATTAAGAAGATGAAAGAGACAAAAAACAACTCCGAATTCTTCGAAGCCATGCGCCGTGGAGGTTAAAAAACGTCAAGCCTCATTTAGTTTGACTAAACGCTAGCAACACTTCATAGAATCAAGCGTAACGTGATGTTAAAGACACGGTTATTCACCAAGGAGCATCTCTTATGCTTGATTTCTTCCGTCGTTTATTGGGCATCAAAAAAAAATCAGCACCCGCTACGGCCAAAACCCAAAAAAAATTCGCAGCACTCAACGAAATAGCACCATTAAAAAATGGTGAGAAAAACGATAAAAATAAGAATAAAAAAGCGCAACAAGCTACAAACTCAATAGTAAAAGACACCGACTCTCCCAGCGCTTCTTTTGTCTGCCGCGAGCCCGTGCTGGATCGCAAAGAGCGTATTGCCGGCTATATCTTTGATTTGCAAGAGGCACTGCGCTCGCGCCTGCAAGGGCGCGAAGGCATGTTGCACCGCGCGTATGACGATGCGCTTTTGCGCAGCCTGTCGTCTTTAGGAATTGCCAGCTTGCTCGAGCACCGGTTGGCCTTTGTCAATCTGACCCCGGCATCGCTGGACAACCCACTGATTTTGCAACTGCCTCCCCAAAATACGGTGCTCATGCTGCGCCCAGGCAGCAACCCCTTAGAGCCCGAAAAAATTCTCACCCAGCTCAAGGTGCTGGATAAAAATGGTTTTGCCTACGGCTGGGTAATCAGCAAAAAAGACTTGGTCACCCACCAAAAAACCTTGGCCCCGCTGGCACTGCGATCCAACTACATCCAGCTGGAGACGGCCAGCTTTGATGGTCGCGAAATTGAAGGCCTGCGCAAAGCGCTGACCAGCCGCCGCACGGTGCAGCAAGGCAAGCTGCATTTGCTGGCCAATGACCTGGACAGCTTTGACGAATTTAATTTGTGCTTCGAGCGCGGCTTTGATTTTTTTACCGGCAACTTTGTCACCAGCCGGGAAAACTGGCACCCGCCCAAGAGCGATATCAACCGCATGTTGGCCATCAAACTGCTCAACCTGTTGCGCACCGACGAAGAGCTCAAGGTCATTGCCGACCAAATTACCGCCGACCCGATCATGACGTTCAAGCTGCTGCGCTACTTGAACTCGCCCGCCATTGGCCTGCAAAACCCGATTTTGACGATTGATAAAGCGCTGCTGATTTTGGGCAGAGAGCGCTGCTTCCGCTGGTTATCGCTGCTGCTGTTTGACATCAAGCAGTCCAACTTCCGAGAGCGTTTGCTCACCGAGCAAGCCCTCACCCGCGCCTTCTTTCTGGAAAGCCTGGCGGGGCTGGGCAAAGTCCCTAAAGACAAAGATGCGCTGTTCATTCTGGGCTTGTTTTCCATGCTCGATTTGCTCATGGGCATGCCCATGGCCGAGCTGCTGGAGCAAACCCAGCTGCCCGAAGCTTTGCACCACGCCCTGCTGGGGCAGCCCAGCGAATTTTTAGCGCCGCTGGAACTGGCTAAAGCCGAAGACAAGCAGCACGCCGAAAAAATCCCGCAATTGGCCGCTGCCTGTGGTGTCAATGCCCTGCAAATTCTGGAGCGCACCATCGAAGCCCT
>JAANMY010000094.1_pt1 | contig 111137 bp, 91 predicted proteins | sample 7279691 | NCBI WGS metagenome assembly JAANMY01 (sample SAMN14094543, study PRJNA606508) | bioreactor metagenome | isolation source: A lab-scale SPAN reactor treating ammonium-rich wastewater day 388 | place: Ireland: Galway | collected 2018-02-07 | reverse complement strand
AACGACGACGCCTTCGCGGACACGATCGTGGTGGAGGAGGGGGGGATCCTCGAGATCATGTCGGGCATGGTCCTGACGCTCGACAACGATGATGACAACTTCGAGCCGCACGACCCGGATCATTCGATCGTGGACGGCATCGTCTGGATTCGCTACGACCCCGACCCCGCGATCCTTCGCGTCGCCGACGCGTCGCACACGTTCGTGGGCGAGGGCGCGATCCACGGCTGGGACGAGACGGCCCTCGTCGAGATCGGCGCGGGGCTGATGCTCATGAACGGGCTCAACGATCCCCTCGGCGGGTTCCGCGGCGGCATGACGATCCGGGGCCTCACAGGGACGGGCCTCTCCAACGGCGCCTTCCGCAACCTCGGGGTTGTCAACGCACGCGCCGGCGACCTCGTCCTCCACGCGGACACCCTGCTCGAAGACATCGAGGGGGCGGTCTGGACCGTCACCGCCTGCAAGTCCTCGCTCATCTTCGACCGCGAGTGCCTCACGCTCGTGGGTGACTTCATCAAGCCCAACGACGCGACCTACGGCTCCGACGGCCGCGGCGCCATGGTCTTCAACGCCGACATCAAGACCTGCGGCGAGTTCGTCTATAACGTCGCGGGCCTGTATTTCAACAACGGCGCGTGCTTCATGTACGAGAGTTTCTCCGGATCGCTGACGAACCCGGGCCTCTGCAAACCCCCGGTCGACTGCAACAACCCGTGGTTCTGCTGCGATGAGCAGCCTCGGTCCTGCGCCTGATCGCGTTCGCCGGGCGGCGGCGGGTTTGATACTTACCTCGCTCGAGAGACCCTGGACCCCTCCCGCACCACGCGACGCTGCAACTCCAGCATCGTCACTTCCTGCCTGACCCGTGGCGCGTCAAGCCCTGTCCGCTCGATGATCTCGTCGATCGTCGCGGGCCCACCCGATAGCGCCTCCAGCACGGCCGATGACTCCACCGGCACGGGCAGGGCCTTGGCCGGTTCGCCGAACCTTGCCTCGTGCGTCTCGGAGAAGAGGTGATAGGCCGGGTGCTCGAGCACCGCGAGAACGTCGCCTGGCTCCGTCACCATCCCCGCTCCGCCGCGCTTGATCAGGTCGTTGCTCCCCCGGCTGGCCTCCGAATCCACCCTCCCCGGAACGGCCATCGCCTCGCGGCCCTGGTCCTCGACCGCGATCTTCGCCGTGATCAACGCCCCCGACTTCCACCCGGCCTCGACGAGCACGACCCCGAGGCTGAGCCCCGAGATGATCCGGTTGCGTGCGGGGAAGTTTTCCGGCTTGGGCCCCACGCCCAGCGGCAGTTCCGACAGCACACATCCGCGGCCTGCGACTTCCTCGAACAGCCCGGCGTTGTCGGGCGGATAGACGTGCGCCAACCCACACCCGAGGACGGCGATGGTCCTGCCGCCGGCACGGAGCGCGCCGCGGTGGGCCGCGGAATCGACCCCCCGCGCCCCTCCCGAAACCACGGTCAGCCCTGCGGCGGCCAGCCCTGCCGCGAACCGCTCCGCCTGCTCGATCCCGTACGCCGTGCACTTCCTCGATCCCACGATCGCCACCGGATAGCGGTCCTCGTCACGCGATCGCAGTTCACCCCGAACATACAACACCGGGGGTCTCGACGGGATCGTCGCGAGCAGGGGCGGATAAGCCGCGTCCTCCCACCCGATCACCCTCACCCCCAGCCTCGACGCGCGCTCCAGCTCCGCGTCGGCCTCGCGCTCGATCTCCCCCCACGACCGAGCGAGTTGCACACCGCGCTCGTCCCCGATCCCCTTGACCCCGGACAACGCCGCCGCCGACGCCCGGCGGACTGCCCCGGCGTCTCCGAACCGCTCGACCAGGCGTGCGATCAGCACCGGCCCCAGCCCGGGCGCCAGCGTCAGGCACAAGAGGTCCCTCGACATCGCGGCTACTTCGCCTCGCCCGACTCCGCCGCTCGCCGGTGCGCCGCGCCCTTCCCGCCGTAGGGAACGTACCTCGCGTACACCGCCAGCGGGGTCGCCCGGGGCACACCCGTCCCCAGCCGCTGTTCCACGAGCGCCTGGGTGTACACCATCTGCGGGTTCGGTCCCTCGACCGTTACAAACACCAGCACCCGCTCACGCTCCTCGACCGTCCGGTCGTGCAGGAAGGAATACCCGCTCTGGGGGGCCTCCAGCACCAGCACATGCGAAGGCCCGCCCGAATCGACCCGTAACGACGGCCCTTCGTATGCCCCCGCGTCGGTGCCGGGCTTTCCACCCGACGCGCACCCCCCGAGCCACACTGCCGCCGCCGCGACGCCGCCGATGATCCGCATGGGAAGTTCTCCGCACGTTGGGCCGACGGTCGATATCGTACCGATCTTCCCGGGAGTCCGACGGTGACGACGCCGAGCCCCCATCCTCGCTCCAGGCGACTGGCGCCCCTCCTGGCGATCGGTGTTCTCACGATCACCGCGGCGCTCGTCTCCTGCCGTTCCTTCGCTCCCTCGTCCTCCGTCGAGTCCGTGGAAGCCGAGCCCGAGGTCCGCGTCCGCATCCTTGCCCGCTCCGCGCAGGTGGTCGTCGCCGGCCCCGCCTTCATTCGAGTGACGGACGAGAACGACGGCACCGACATCCTCAACGCCCCGCTCACCCTCCTGCCCTGGCCCGACAAGACCCGCGGGCTCCGCGTCACCGATGCCCGCGGCACGACCTGGAGCATCCCCTCCGGCGTCCACCTCGCAGGCGTGTCCTCCGACGGCAAGCCCGTCCCTACCCCGCTCGAACTCGCCGGCGCCAAGTACCTCGGCTCTCTCTTCGTTCGCCCATCCGTGGGCGAACCCGGCGGCCTCGACGCCATCAACATCACCCCCATCGAGCCCTACATCGCGGGCGTGATCTCGAAGGAGCTCTATCCCCGCTGGCCGGAGGAGACCTTCTGCGTCCAGGCCGTCTGCGCTCGCTCCTACGCCCTCCACCAGTCCCGACGTGCCCGGGCCTCCGGGCGCGATTACGACCTCGAGGCCACCACGGCCGATCAGGTCTTCCCGGGCCTCACCGATCACGTCGCCGCCAACAACGCGGCCAGGCGGACCCGCGGCATCATCCTGACGTACCGAGGGGCCGTCCTCCGCACCTACTACTCGAGCACCTGCGGGGGGCGCTCCGCGTCTGCCCGCGATGTCTGGGGCCTCGCCGACGGCCTCGCCTACAACCGGCTCGCCCCTCTCCAGGCCCACGCCCGCGATGTCGCCTGCCAGCCCTCCCCCCTCTATCGCTGGGAAGTCTCGCGCAGCGTCGACGACCTCAGCCGACGGATGGCCGCCTGGGGAAAGGCCAACTCCATGAGCATCCGACGCCTCGGACGCGTGCGCTCCATCCGCGTCGAAAAGGCCAACGATCAGGGCCGCCCTGTCCGATACGCCATCGTCGACGACCTCGGCCGGTCCTTCCTCCTCGCGGCGGAGCAACTCCGCGTCGCGTCTAACTTCGCCGTCCCGGAACTCCCCCCCATCGAACGCGCCACCCGCGTCCACTCGGGTGATTTCACCGTCCGCGTCGAGGCGGAAACCGTCTCGATCTCGGGCCGGGGGTTCGGCCACGGCGTGGGCATGTGCCAGTTCTGTGCGAAGGGGATGTCCGACGAGGGCGTCGACTGGCGAACCATGCTCAAGGCCTTCTACCCCGGCGCGACCTTCGACCGGGCGTTCTGATGCTCGCCACCGCCGACCTCGACTACCACCTTCCCCAGGACCGCATCGCGACCTCTCCCGCCCAACCGCGAGACGCCGCTCGCCTCATGATTGTCCGCGGCCCATCCCGCGAGCATGCCCGCGTCCGCGACCTCCCATCGCTCCTTGCCCCGGGCGACCTCCTGGTCTTCAACACCACGCGCGTGTTGCCCGCACGGCTCGTCGGCCTGCGTGCCGACACCGCCGGCCGCGCCGAGGCGCTCTACCTCTCCGAAGCCGCCGAACCTCGCACGTGGATGATCCTCGTGCGCGCGAAGCGACCCCGCCCGGGCATCACCCTCAGATTCCGCGCGCCAGAGACTCCTCAGACCCTGGACCTTACCCTCATCAGCCGGCACGACCTTGATCCCGGCGCGTGGGTCGCCCGCGTCGAGAGCCAAGAGCCCACCCTCGAACTCCTCGATCGATTCGGACACACCCCCCTTCCGCCCTACATCCTCGCCGCGCGTCGTGAAGCCGGGCTCGCCTACCCCGACGCCGATGATCGAGACCGCTACCAGACCGTCTACGCCCGACAGGGCGTCTCCGTCGCCGCCCCGACCGCCGGGCTCCACTTCACCCCGGACCTCCTCGCCCGGCTGCGGGTCGCCGGCATCGATCGGACGGATGTCACGCTCGACGTGGGCCCGGGCACCTTCAAGCCGGTCGAGACCGAAACCATCGAGGCCCACCCCATCCACGCCGAGCGCTGCTCGATGTCCCACGATGCCGTTGCAGCCGTCCTCGCCGCACGCGGGCGCGGCTCACGGGTGATCGCGGTCGGCACGACGTGCGCCCGTACCCTGGAGTCCTACGCCCCGCTCGCGGGACAGGTCCCGCCGTCGCTCGACACGCAACTGCTCATCGCCCCTGGCCATGCCTGGCGATGGACGGACGCCCTCCTCACCAACTTTCACCTCCCCCGATCGACGCTCATGGCCCTTGTGGCCGCTCGGCTCCGAGGGGGTGTCCCCGTCCTGATCGACCATTACCGTGCCGCGATCGACGAGGGCTACCGCTTCTACAGTTTCGGAGACGCCATGCTCGTTCTGGGCTGATCCAAACACTTCCAGCCGCCCCGCGCCGCTTTCCGATGAACACTCCGCCCATGCGCCTCCACGACCTTCTCCAGGGCCTCTCCGCTCGCATCGTCCGAGGCGATGCCGAGGTGCGCGTCCTTCACCTCGCCGAGGATTCCCGGGCCGTCGCCCCGGGCACGCTCTTCTTCGCCCGCAAGGGCACCAGGACCGACGGGAGACGCTTCGTCCCAGACGCCCTCTCCGCAGGCGCCGTCGCGGTCGTCACCGACGATCCCGTGGGTGTCGAAGCCCCCTGCCTCGTCCACTGCCCCGACCTCACCCGCGCCCTGGCCGAGATCGCCGAACGCTTCCACAACCACCCCAGCCGCACCCTCGACCTCGTCGGGATCACCGGGACCAACGGCAAGACCTCCACCACCTTCGTCGTCCGCCACCTGCTCGCCGCGTCCGGCGTCCGCTGCGGGCTGATGGGCACGATCCTGGTCGACGACGGGCGCCATCCCTTGCCTGCGTCCCTCACCACGCCGCCGGCGCTTGAGATCAGCGCCGTCCTTGCCTCGATGGTCGCCGCGGGGTGCAAGGCCTGCGCGATGGAGGCCTCCAGCCACGCGCTCGCGCAAGATCGCGTCGCCGCCCTCCGCTTCCGCGCGGCGGTCTTCACCAACCTCACGGGCGACCATCTCGACTTCCACGGCACCATGGACGCCTACGCCGACGCCAAGGCACGGCTCTTCGATGCCCTCTCGCCCGATTCCACCGCGATCGTCAATGCCGACGACCCCGCCCACGCCCGGATGATCCGCGGCACTCCCGCGCGCGTCTGGCGCTGCTCGCTCGATCGTGGCCGGGGCAGCGAATGCCGGGCCGAGGTCGCGACCCTCGGCGTCAACGGGACCGACGCCGCCCTCGTGGGCCCGTGGGGGCGCATCGACGCCCGGCTTGCGCTCGTGGGCCGCCACAACGTGATGAATGTCCTCCAGGGCGTCGCCGCCGCGTTCGCGCTTGGCCTGACGCGCGACGAACTGGCGGAAGCCCTCGGCTCGGTCTCGGCGCCGCCCGGGCGTCTCGAGCCGGTTGGAGCGGGCTCGCCCACCGTGCTCGTTGACTACGCCCACACCGACGACGCCCTTGAAAAGGCCCTCCTCGCGACGCGGGCCCTCGCCGACGCCAACCAGGGCCGCCTCTGGGTCGTCTTCGGCTGTGGGGGCGATCGAGACCGCACGAAGCGCCCTCGGATGGGCGCCACCGCGGCACGCCTTGCCGATCGCGTCGTCGTCACCAGCGACAACCCGCGCACCGAAACCCCCCGTGCCATCATCGACGAGATCCTCCGCGGCATCCCCCCCGATGCCCTTGCGCGTACCTCCTCCATCGACGATCGCGCCGCCGCCATCGGCCACGCCATCGCCTCCGCGTCCGATCAGGACGTCGTGGTGATCGCGGGTAAGGGCCACGAGGACTACCAGATCCTTCCTGATGGCCGGGGGGGAACCACCCGCCGCCCGTTCAGCGACCGCGAGTCCGCCGCCCGCGCCCTCGCCGCACGCCTCCCTCGCGCGGGGGCCCGTTGATGTTCTGGACCCCCGACCGACTCGCCGCGCGCGCGCGCGGCAGGTGGCTCGCCCCGATGTCCGCGTCCGCGGCCACCGGCTTCGCGATCGACTCGCGCAAGATCGCGACGGGGCAGGTCTTCATCGCCCTCAGGGGTGAGCACGCCGACGGGCACGACTTCCTCCACCACGCCGCTCGCGCCGGCGCGAGCACCGCCCTTGTCGAGCGTGCGCCGGTTGATCCGCCGACCGGGCTCGGCCTCCTCCTCGTCGAGGATTCCATCCGCGCCCTCGCCGACCTCGCCCGCGCCTTTCGCATCGAGGCCCTCGACCGCGTCCGCATCGTCGGCATCACGGGTTCGAGCGGCAAGACCACGACCGTCCGCCTGGTCGATTCCATCCTCGCGACGTGCGGGCACGGTTCGTGCCCCCCCGGGTCCTTCAACAACCACCTGGGCGTTCCTCTCACCCTCCTCGCCGCGCGAGAGCGCGACGATTACCTCATCGTCGAGATCGGAACCAACGCCCCGGGTGAGATCCGCGCCCTGGCCGACCTTGCCCGACCCCAGGCGGCCCTGATCACCTCCATCGGCCGTGCCCATGTCCAGGGCCTCGGCGGACGGGAGGGGGTTGCCCGCGAGAAGGCCTCGCTGTTCGACGCCCTCGTGCCGCCCGCCCTCCGCGTCCTCCCGGGCGACGAACCCCTCCTCGCCCACGTTCGACCCGCGATCACCTTCGGCCTGAGGGACGACTGCGACTATCGTGTCGAGTCCATCGCGTGCGATGCCTCGGGCACTTCCTTCTTTCTCTTCGAGCGCTCGGGTGAGGCCACCCCCGAACTCCTCCGTCTCCCGCTCGTCGGGCGTCACAACGCCCTCAACGCCGCCGCCGCCGCCGCCCTCGCGCGTGCCATGGGCATCGCATGGGACGACATCCGCCGCGGCCTTGCGGAGGCCCGGGGCGCACCCATGAGGCTGGAGGTGAAGCGGCTGGCTTCGGGCGTCGAGATCCTCGACGACTCCTACAACGCCAACCCCGACTCGATGCTCGCCTCGCTCCGCACCCTGAGAGACCTCCCCGCCCGAGGCCGTCGCGTTGCCATGCTCGGCGAGATGCGCGAACTCGGCGTTCACGCGAACGCCCTCCACGCCGAGATCGTCGCCGACCTCGCCCGAGCGCCGCTCGACCTGGTGGTGCTGGTCGGTCCCGGGTTCCGCGCCGCCGCGGACGACCTCGCGCCTCGCTTCCCCGGGCGCGTCGAGTGGTTCGAGGACTCCACCGAACCGAACGCCCGCCTTGCCGCCGCCCACGTTCGAGAGGGGGACATTGTGCTCGTCAAGGGCTCACGGGCGACCCGCATGGAGCGGCTCGCCTCCGCGATCGAGGCCGCCGCCCTCGCCGCGCGGGCCGGAGCCTGACATGCTCTTCATCCTCTACGAGGCCATCCGCGGCGGGATCTCGGGGACGTGGCTCGGCTCCGTTCTGGGCATCCTCGATCAGGTCGAGTTTCGCGCGCTCGGTGCCGCCTTCGTCGCGTTCCTCGCGGTTCTCTGGGCCGGTCGGCCCACGATTGCACGCCTGCGCAGGCTCAAGATCGGCGACACCGGCCTGACCGATGCCGAGGCCCTCCGCGCGCACACCGCCTCCAAGGCCAACACCCCCACCATGGGCGGGATCCTCATCGTCGGGGCGATCCTCGCCAGCGTCTTTCTCCTCGCCGACATCCGCGTGTTCTACATCCAACTCGCGGCGATCGTCGTTCTCTGGCTTGCGGCCCTCGGGGGCATCGACGACTGGCTCAAACTCACCGCCGCCCGCCGGGGAACGGGGAGCCGACAGGGCCTCCACGCCTGGGAGAAACTCGTCTTCCAACTCGGCCTGGGGGTGCTCATCGGCGTCTTTGCCTACTCCCGCGGCGACAACCCCCAGCTCGACCCCGACCTGGCCCACGTCCTCAACCTCCCCTTCCAGAAGACCTATCACAGCGGCGCGGGAGGGCTCAACTCCGCCCTCGTCTTTCTCACGCCCATCGAGTTCGTGCTCCTCACGACCCTCATGATCGCCGGCGTCAGCAACGCGGTGAACATCTCCGACGGCATGGACGGGCTCGCCACCGGGATCGCCGCCGCCGTCGCCCTCGGGCTCATCGCCCTGACCCTTCTCGCCGGCCACCAGCCCGCCGCCCAATACCTTCTGGTCCCATACATCGACGGGGCCCAGGAACTCGCCGTCGTCTGCGGGGCCATGCTCGGGGCGTGCCTCGGGTTCCTGTGGTGGAACTGCTCCCCCGCCCAGGTCTTCATGGGCGATACCGGATCGCTCAGCCTCGGGGGGCTGATGGCCTACATCGCCACCATCATCCGCCAGGAGTTCGTCGTCCTCCTCATGTGCGGCGTCTTTCTCCTCGAGATCGCCTCGGTCGTGCTGCAGGTCGGCTACTTCAAGGCCAGCAAGGGCAAGCGGATCTTCCGGTGCGCACCCTATCACCACCATCTCCACCTGCTCGGGTGGACCGAACAGCAGGTGGTCGCCCGCTTCTGGATCATCTCCGTGATCCTCGTCGTCGCGGCGCTGGCTTCCATCAAGATGCGGTGAGGTGAGGGGCCGCTACCCGGCTTCGCGGATCGGAAGGTGCGGCAAGGCATTCGCCGGCTCGGCATGCCGGATGGGGTGCATCTGGACGGCGGAGACCTGCCAGCGGCTCGGCGAAGCGCGGCGGTAGGTCAGGGCGAGCGTGAAGGTGCGGCCATCGGGCAGGACGGCGATGAGTTCTTCCTGCACGTGGCGGTCATCGCCGATGCGGCCGATGGGGATGAGGCCGACGGTATCGGCGAGGGGGGCGATGGGGCTGTGGTCGGCGCAGCGTGGGGAGAAGGCCTGGGGGTCCGCGGGCATGGGCTCACCGTTGAGGGTGGCATCGGGCGCCAAGGTTTCGCGGATGATGGAAAAGGCGGTGGAGGCTTCGTCGCGGGCGATGGCATCGGTGATGGCGAGGGAGACGGATTCGGGGGAGGCATCGGCGCGGAGGGGCGCGGGGGAGGGAGACGACGGAGGGGCGGGCGACGAAGGTATGGAGCGACGGAGCGACGAAGGGGAGGGATCGGCATCGGTGCTTCGCGGCGCTGCCGCGCCGCTGCGGCGCGTGGTGGGTGAGGTGAAGCGGAGGATGGCGGTTGCCGCGCGGCGGCGTTCGATGGGATCGGTGGTGATGGAGAGGATGGCGCTGAGGGCGGAGATCGCGGCGCGACGCTGGCGGGAGTTGAAGAGGTGGTCGGCGAGGTCGGTGAAGCGCTTGATGGATTGCAGGCGGGCGCGGATGGGTTCGGATTCGAGGAAGTCGAGGGTGTCGGATGGGGAGAGAGAGAACTCGGCGATGAGGGCCTGGAGGTCGAAATCGACGGCAATGAACGCCGCGAGGAGCTCGAGCTCGCGGGGAGAGAGGGGGATGGGGGCGGCGGAGACCATGTACGGCAATTGTACGGATGTTGAGCCGCGTGTCAAGAATCGCGAAGGCAATCCGATTCAATGGCCGTAATATCTTGTTGTATCAATGGTTACAGCGATAGTCCAAGGCCATTATCTCGGTGGAGTTGGCGAGTTGACGGGTCGCGGCTGTGGTTCGCCTTCGCGAGGGCGGCCGATCTTGCGGCACGTGCTGAGAAAGCTGCGCACATCGCGTGGGATCGCGTCGTCCTCGCGCGCCGTGGCAATGAGCGAGACTGGACGCTTGGCCCCTTCGAGCAAATGTCGCACGCTCCTCACGAGCCATTCCGGGCGGCGGTCAAGGTCGTCGATGAGGATGCAGACGCGCTCCCTGTTCACAGATCGAAGCATCTCCTCAGACAGTGAGCCATCGGCCAATGGCTTGACGTGCGCAGCCCACCAATCTCGGTTCGGCGAAGCCTTCGGAATCTCCAGGACAGCGCCATGAAGGTGTCTGCAGATCGCACGGGCGGTGGCGATGGCCGAATCGTCGTGTGCGACGAGGAGAATTGCGAGTGTCTGAGTCCAGCCAGCACGCAGGGAGAGGATGCGTTCGAGGTTCGTCCACTGAGCGAGCACCGTACGGTCGTCTTGAGGTGGTCTCGGGTCGGATGCGGCGAACAGGTCGCGGGTCAATCGGCATCTCCGTTCGTGTCGGGGTTCTCGTCAAAGAGCCCGTTCGCGTCGCTCGCGCGGGGAGGCTTTCTCCGGGCGGGCGGGACGGGCGGAAGTTCGGACGCGGGCAGCAGCGGGCCGGCGCAGACGGCATCAAGCAACTTGGCCAACTCGGGCTGCATGTCGATCGTGTGTTCGAGGATCGAGAGGAGCCGCAACAGTCGTCGGTGAACTCGCTGGTCCAGCGCTCGGGGTGGATATCGTCGAGCGGGCTGGACTTCTTGCCCTTGCGGTCCTTCATGCGGTAGCCCAGCCACGAGCGGACGACCTGCAAGCCGGAGACTTCGTAGTTCCAGACGGCCGGATCGACGGGCGCGATCGCGCCGCCCCCCCCGGCCGTGCCGACGCGGAGCGTCTTGGATTGCTCGATGTACTCGAAGGTTTCGGGATAGTCGGCGGGCTTGTCGCTGATCGCCCGGACGACTCTCGCCGAGCCGACGGGAACCTCGGCGGCTTTCTTCCCCTTGGGTGCGAAGCGCTCGGCGTAGGTGTGGAGGAACAGGAGGCGCGAACCGGCCTCGACGGCCTTGTCGAAGAGTTTGGCGTCGAGCGTGAGGGGGATGCGGAGTTGGCAGTCTTCGAGTTCGTCCCAGAAGCGCTCGACGAACCCCCCCACCCCGGCGTGGCCGGTGAGGGCGTAGACGTAGGCCGCGAAGGACTCGGGGGTGATGTCGTTGGGGGGGCGCTTGAGTTTCTTGCCCCAGAGGGCGAGGAAGCCGGGGAGGATGTTCGGCTCGGTCGCGGCGGCGTCGCGGTAGAGCGGGAAGGACGCTTTCGCGCCGAAGGAACCCCGGAAGGTGTCGAGGTCGGGGATATGCGCCGACGCGACGGCGGCGGGGCCGCCGCCGAGCGGCTGGGTGAATAGGCTCGTGAGGTACATCTGCTTGTCCGAGTGGGCGAGCCAGAGTGGAATGCGCATGTAGTCGCCGACGCGGTTGTCGGGGGTGATGTACTGACGATCAAACGAGCGATAGGCGTACCTTTGAGCCTTGGCGGGCTTCGCGCCCGCCTTCAGCTTGTCAAGCGGCTTTTCCGGCTCCGGTACATCATCCACGCCCGGCAACGGGGGATACTTGCCGGACGCTTTGCGGTCGCGTGTCTCCTTGAGGAGGCTCGCTCGCTCGTCGCTGAGCATGAGTTTCTTCCACCTGCGAGCGAGCGTTTCGGCATCGGGCGCAATCGGCCAAGGACGCTTGACCTGCGCGCCACCGGATTGCCAAGGCATAAGGTCGGTGAGCAGCGGCCATGTGAAGAATGGCCCGGTCCCCGCGGGCCGAAGCGGCGCGTGCCAGCCCGTCGGGCAGATCTTCCACTTCAAGTCCGCGAGCGACTCAACCGCCGCGAGTTGCTTGTACTTCTCCTCGCGCGTGCCCCGGATCGCCGTGTACTTCACCGCGCCGGGTGTGTCCTTGTCCTTCTTGCCCGTGCGCACCGCGATGCAGATCGCCACCGGGGTCTGGATGTTGAAGACGTTGTCGTCCTGCCGCGTGCCGCGGCCCTCGCCGCCCAGGTCGATGATGTAGACCTCGTGGCAGAGTCGCCGGAGCATCTCGCGCATGCCGACAAAGGCGTCGCCGCGGATGTAACTGGCGGCGGTGATGAACGTGGCGATGCCCGCGTTCTCCCCCTTGGCCGCCCGCTTGCCGGTGTCGAGCATCGGCGGCTGCTGAAAGACCTTCCAGATCGCCCAGCGCCAGAAGTAGACGTAGAGGTTGTAGAGGTTCTTCAGATCGCCGCCGTGCCCCGCGAGCTTGGCGGGGTCCATGAATGCCGAGAGGATCGCGGCGTCGGGGTCGCCCGCATCGCCCCAGCGGACCCATCCGCCCGTGCGCGACCGGGACTCCTGATTCAGTTCCCCCACGGCTTCGTGACGGTCGTAGGGTGGGTTGCCGATGCAGACGATGACCGACTTCTTGTCCTTGATCTCCAGCGCGCGGGCGTGCTGCTCGGCGATGGGCTGGAGGAACTGCGGGAGCGAAGCGGGCTTGCCGAACGGGGATTCGAGGGTGTCGCAGAGCAAGACGCCCAGCCCGCTCTTGGGCAGCGCGGCCCCGCGATCGCGGAGCGAGCGCGTCAGGCGCAACTCGCTGACGGCGTAGGGGCCGGTCATGAGTTCGAAGCCGTGGATGTTGGCCGCGAGCGTGGTGGCTTTGGCGGCGACCGCTCCCGGGCCCTGGGCCGCCTTGACCGCATCCAGCGCGTGGTCGATGACGCCGAGGAGGTAGGTGCCGGTGCCCACGGCGGGGTCGAGGGTGACGACGTCCTTGTGCGTGAAGCCCCCGGCCTTGCCGAGCGTGTGCCGCAGGAGGTCGTCGACCAAGGCGACCTGGCACCTGACCACTTCGACGGGGGTGTAGTAGACGCCCGAGTCCTTGCGGAGTTTGGGGTCGTAGGCGGCCAGGAAGTGCTCGTAGAAGTAGAGCCAGGGGTCTTCGGTGCCGCCCCCGGGCTGGTCCGCCCCCCCACCTCCCGGCTGCATCGCCCCCTTGGGGAAGGCGTTGATGACGCGCTGGAGCAGGATCAGCGACGGCTCGATCTCGGCCCGGCTCTTGGCGTCGGTCAGGACTTGCAGGGCGCGGGAGAGGAGCGTGTGCCCGGCTTCGAGTTTGGCCGTCGTCTTGGCGATGTCGGAGACGTCGGCGCCTTCCGACCGGGCGAGCAGGATGGCAAACGTGACGGTCTGGGCGTAGGCATCGGCGAATCGCTCATCGGAAGCGTCGGGGAACAGGAGCGAGCGCCAGTCCTTGGCGAGCGAAACCAGCGGCGAATCAGGATCGCGGAGCGCATCGGCCACGTCCTCGCGCAAGAGGCGACAAAGCGGGGCCAACAGTTCGGCCTGTTCCTTGGGTTTGTCGGGCACGATCGGCTGCCACGCGAGCATCCGCGTGATGATCGAGCAGAACAACGCCGCGTCGGCGTCGGCAATGCCCTTCGCGCCGTGCCTGGTGATGTCCTTGGTGAACCGCAAGAGCCGCTCGGCGGGCTGGCCGCTCTGATACAGGCACCACTCGTTGCCGTCGGTGTACAGGATGTTGGGCTGGGCCTTGAAGCGTTCCCACTGTTCCTTGTTGCGGCCCTTGAAGCGGGCGGTTTCCGCACCGCACCCGGGGGCTTTGAGTTCGGTGTAACCGCACAGCGCGCCGTCGACCAGCACGCCGAAATCCGGAATACCCAGGCGATCGCCCAGGGCGGATTCGGCCTTCGCGACGATCTTCCGGTGGATGATTTTGCCGAGGCCCTCAATGAGGGTAGAGACGGGCGCGGACAGTTGCGCCTCGGCTTCGCCCTCGGCATTGGCCGAGAACTTGGCCTTGACGGCGTCGGCGTATGTCCGTAGCGCGTCGAGAAGGGCGTCCCGCATGAATCGAGAATCTATCCACTTCGGCAGGGTCGTGCGAGGGATGCGGCGGTGGAGGCAGGGAGGCGCGGGCGGTTCAGCGCGGCGCCGGCCGCTCCATCAGCACGAACGCGCGGGACAGCACGGCGTGGTCCTGGATCGGCCCGAACCGGCCGGGTTCGAGCCGGATCTCGAGTTCTCGCGCCGGCGAGCGCGACAGGGCGACGTTGAACCGGAGCACGGGCCGCCCCGCCCACAGCCTCTCGCGGAAGACTTCTCGCGTGCCGGTGCTCGTCACCTCGCACACGATCAGGTCGCCGTCACCCCACGTCCACATCGCCGGAGGGAGTGAGGCCGAGGCGCACGCCCGAACCGCCTCGTCCGGGAGCGTCCACCGTACGACCATGGGCCCTGGCAGGGCAAGGTCTCGCGCTCCGAGCACCCCCGCCGTGCCTCGATCGAGCCCTGGCGTCCAGCGCCTCGGCGGGACCGGAGCCTGCATCGACACCGGCAGATCCGCCAGCGCCAGCAACTCACCTTCGTTGAACATCACGGCGACCAGGTCCGCCGCGGGAAGGACCACGCGCCACGCCGGCTCACCCCCGCCTGTCGCGAGGGAAGGCTCCGTCGAGCCCGATGGGCGAGCCAGGTCCGCGGTTAACTGGAGATCCCCCGAGTCGGTGACGATGAGTTCGCGCACGGGGACGATGCTCCCGTCGGCCAGCCACACCGTGGTTCCGCGCGCGGGCCTGGCGGGTGTAGCGAAGTCGATCCTCGCCACGCGCTCGATGGGCAGTGTGCGTGCCGACCCGCCGACGTCCAGGACCACCTCGCCGTTGTCCTCGCCCCCCGCGAGCGACTCGACGAACCCTGAGATCGTGTCGCCGTTGACGAGAGTCACGAGGTCATCCGAGCCTGTCGGCGAGCCCTCCTCCGGCGCATCGTGGCGCAGCCGGATCGACCGTAGCCGGTCCAGCGCGAGCGTGAATGCCCCGAAGTGGGGGTGCGACCACGCGATGGAATCATCGTCTTCGGCTCGTCGGAGCGAACCCACGAAGCGTCGCCCGTCATCGAGCGTGACCGAGCCCATCCCCGCCAGGGGAGCCGCGGACGAGCCCCCCGGCAGCAGCGCGAGGAACTCGGTCAGCGGTTCGCGTCGCAGGAGCCCGCGTCCGTCCTCGTAGATCATGGAACGGTCGGTGATCGCCACGAGGCGCACCTCTCGCTCCTCCAGCCGCTGGTCGATCAGCCGGACCGTACCCTCGTGGGGTGAGGCCCAGGCCAGTCCGCACGAGATGGCCAGCATCGTGATCATTTCTGGAAGATGGGGAGATATCGCTTGGGCATCTGAAGGATGATGAGGCTCATCGCCGTTGCGTAGTCCGATCCGACGCTCCGGTCGTCCCAAGATCCGTCCGCGGCCTGCTCGGCGAGCATCTCGCGCCGGATGGCGGGCCACCACCTGGCCCAGGGCTCGCCCCCCGCGAGGTACATCGCCTGGACGGCGTAGTAGTGTCCATAGTGATAGTGGGCCTTCGAGACCGTGGGCGAGCCGGGCATCGCCGTTCCAAGCAGGTAACGGATCCCGCGGTCGATCGCGTCGTCCTCGTAGATTCCCGCGTAGTAGAGGCTCGCCACGCCCGCCGCCGACCTGGGCCAGGCGCTGGCTCCGCTTTCGAGTTGATACTTGAACCCCCCGTCCGGGTTCTGGCACTGGCGGACGTACGTCACGGCCCGATCGATGGTCTCCTTCGACACGTCCAGACCCGCGTTCCGCGCGGATCGCAGCGCCATGATCTGGCAGATCGTCACGCTCACATCCGCGTCATAGGGCACGGGGTTGTAGCGCCACCCGCCCTGATCGTTCTGCGTCTGCTCGATCAGGTTCACCGCCTGCACGAGCGCGACGTGGAGGCGATCGGACAGCACGTCGTCCCCGCCGCCGGACGTCATCCCGTACACCTCGCCGAGGAACAGCGTCGCGAACCCGTGCCCGTACATCGGGCCGTTCGTCGCGTCGTCAGCGACGAGCCCGCTCGGCGTGCAGTGCGACAGCACGTACTCCAGCCCCCGACGCACGCTTTCCCCATACGGCCCGCGTCCGGGAAGATTGCCGTCCGCCATGAACGCCAGGCACGCCAGCGAGGTCATGGCCACGCTCCGCCCGTAGCGTCCGCTCCCGAACGACCCGTCCTGGTTCTGCACCTTCGACAGCCACGACAGCCCCCGGGTCACCGCCGACGTCAGTTCGGGCGTGATTTCGTTCGCGAGCGCGTTGTTCTCCGCCGAGGTGCCCCCGTCGGGTCTCACGCCATCCTGGGCGAGTGAGGTCGTCCCCAGGGCGAGGGTCACCGACAAGATGATCGCGGCGCGGTTCACTTCGGGTCCTCCGCCAGCCTGCGGTAATACTCCTCGGTCATCGAACGGTACATCGCGCTGAACCGGTCTGACCGCCCCTGAAGCAGGGCGTCACGCACGCGCTCGGGAAGCGCGCCCCACGCCGCCCCGCCCGCGGTCGGCAGGGGCCCCAGTTCCCCGTCCCGTCGCGACGGCGGATCGACCTGCCCGCGGTTCTCCTGGTTCCCGGGGTTCTGCGCCTGCTCCGTACGGTCCTGGGGCTGAGGTGATCGCGAGTCCTGGTTCTGCCGCGACTGGCTCCGGCTCTGCGACTGCTGCTGCCGGCGCGAGGCCTGGGAGATCAGCATGTCCAGTTTCCGGATCGCGTCCTCCTGCAGGCGCTGCGTCGTCATCGACGTGTCCTGGTGCGAGGCCAGCCGCTCGGCCGTTTCGCCCATCAACTGCACCGCCGCCTCGAACTCCTTCGCCAACTCCTGGTCGCTGAGCCGTCGGTCGAGGTCCCGGCGTGCGGGGTCCTCCGCGCGAGGCCTCTCCTCCGGCTCCAGGTCCAGGAGTTCATCGAGAGTCGGCGGATCGTCCCTGGTTCCCTGCGCCCGCAGCGTGGCCGCGGCGATCAGGACGAGCGAGATCGTGAGTGTTCGTGTCATGTGCCGGGCTCCTCCGCGGGGCGCTGGAGCGAATCGATCAGGGTCTTCCCGCGTTCGTACAACTCCTTCTGCAACTCGCCCAGCGAGTGCAGGTCCGACGCGTCGGGCGACCGCGCCTCATCCAGTGCCCGTGTCAACTCCATCGCCTCATGCTGGAGCGCCCGGAGCAGCCGCAACTCCGCGATGGGTGGGAAGAGCGGCTCCTGTCCCTGCTGCCCCCCCTGTCCGGACCCGCCCGCCTCACCCTCTCCACCCTCTTCCTCGCGGAACTCGTCCTGCCGGTCGTCCTCCGCCAGGGCCTCGACCAACCCCTGCAGGATCGAGACCAGCGAGTTCAGACGACGACGCACCCCATCGTCCGCGCGGCCCGACGTCATCGCCTTGGCCGCCGCGTCCGAGAGCGTGTCGAGGCGGTCGTGGGCGAGCGAGAAGATCCGAGCATCGCGCATCTCCTCGGTCTGCTCCCGTACCTCCGCCAGTCGCGCCTGGAGCGACCGCTGACGCTCGCCCAGTCGCGCCACCTCGCGCCGAGTCCTGCGGTCGAGTTCCTGTCCGATGTACCCCTCCGCCTCGCCGCGAAGCACGACCTGCTGCTCGAGCGCATCGCGATAGAGCCGCCGCAACTCCCGCCGCTTCCGATCCGCGTCGCGTTGGGCGGCCTCTTCGTCGAGCCTCTGGGCCTCGGCCCTGGCCTGGCGGAGCCTCGTCAGGCTCTCCGACTCCGCGCGCTCCGCCGCTTCGAGGTCAGGGTTTTCGAGCCGCAGGACCTCGATCGCAGTCCCCTGCGCCCGCGCCGCCTCCTCGACCAGCCGCGCGAGTGCCTCCATCTCGCGGAGCCCTGTCCGCGTGGAGAGCAGCACCCCGAGCGTGTTCTGGTGCAGCCGGATCATCCCGGCGTCGAGCCCCGCCGGGTTGTCATCCGCACGTGCCCGGGCCAGGTCTCGCAGCCTGTCCTCCTGCTCCGCGATGAGCGAGTCGAGCGATTGCAGCAGGCTCGCCATGATCCGCCGAAGGGCCTCGTCCCGGTTGCGGGCCTGCGCGTCGAGGTCTTCGAGCATCGCCTGCAGGGCCTGCTGGGCCGCCTCCTGCTCCTGCCCCGCGTTCGCAGCCCGGTTCTCCGAAAGGTTCTCCGCCGCCGCCTCCATCCGCTCCTCGATCCGTTCCCGCTCCCCACGCTGCGCGGCCTGTTCGAGCCCCGCGGCCTGCGCCGGGTCGTTCTCTCGCAATCGCTGCGCCCGGTCCCGCATCTCTCCCAGCAGCCCCGCCGCTCGCTCGGCCAACTCCTCCTGCCTGGCGGCGAGTTCGTCGAGCGTTGCACGCTCGCCCTGCGTCAACTCCTCGCGCGTGCGGCCCGCCGTCGCCTCACCCGCTCGCGCCGTCTGCTCCGTCAGCGCCCGCTGCTCCTGCGAGAGCCGCTGCAGTTCCCTCCTCACGGCCCAGTTGTCCTGCCCCCGATCGAGCATGTCGATCACCCGCGCCAGTTCCGACCGGACCTCGCCCTGGGCCTGCCTCGCCTCCTCGCGGCCCTCGGGTGATTCCTCCCGCATGGCCCGCGTGGCGCGATCCGAAGCCGCCCCCGCGCCGGACATCGACGCCCGCGCGTCCTCCAGCAACTCCTCCAGCATCGGGTCGTCGAGGTTGTTCCGATCCGCGCGCCGCGCCAGCCGATCCAGCGCCCGTGCCTGCGCGGCGAGCCGCTCCGTCAGCGACGCTTGTTCTCTCGCCACCTCCGACTCCCCGCGGGCCAGGCGGGACTCCAGCCCTGCCTGCGCTTCGTCCGCCCGGATCGCCCCCTGCCTGACCAGCGACAACTCCGCCTGGACCTGCTCCACGAACTGGTCAGGCCCGATCACCCGCAGGCGCCTGCGGGGCGACCTCGTCGGGTCCCTCGGCCCGGTTGCGCCCACGAACGAGTCCGCCGCGATCGCGTGGATCCACACCTCATCCCCGGGCGACAGAGAAAGTCCTCCGAGTTCCAGCACGTGCGAGACCGCCGCCGATTTCTCCCCGGCGCCTGTGACCCGCGCGAACTCGGCCGCGTTCCCCGTCGCTTCCGCCGGCGCGCCGATCGACCCCTTGGGGGGCCTCGCCGTCTGCGCGTCGAGCGACACCGACGCCAGGCCGAGGTCGTCACGCCCCTCGCCCATCACGGGGATGGTCGCGCCGGGGAGCACAAACTCGTCTTCAGGGGGGTCCGAGACCACGGCCGTCGGCTCGCGATCCCGGATCACCTCGAACCCCGCCGACGCGTTGCCGGTCGTTTCGAGCCCATGCTCGTCCTGCGCCTGGAACGTCAACTTCAGGGGCTCCGTCGCCGTGAACTCCATCGTCCACGCCGTCGGCTCGAACCCCGCGAGGATCTCGCCCGCCGACGCCGCGACCTCCGGCAGGAACCTCGCCAGGGTAACTCCGCTTGGCGTCTCGACCGGCTTGGTCATCTCCACCCTCACCTCGACGCGTGACCCGGCAAGGATCGGGCCGACGACCGCTCGCTCGTCCTCACCCGTACCGAGATCGACCGACCCGCGGAGGAACAACGCCGGATCGTTCATCGCTCCCGTGTACTCCGGCGGCGTGATGGTGGCCGAGATCCGCGCCACCCGAGGCGGCTCCACCAGCCTCAGCGTCCTCACCGGCGTCCGATCGTCCTGCGTCTCGAACCAATACTCCACGCTCAGGTCATCTCCGGCCCCGGCGCCTGCCGGATTGATCAGCCTCGTGTACAACTCCCCACGTGCCCCGCTCTCGGCCTCCTCACGCTCCTGGCCGGTTAGAAGCGCCCGCTTGACTTCGCCCCCCTGCGACCCCGCGACGAGCCGATAGCGGACGGCCACGCGGGTCTGACCCATCGGCCGATCGGTGCGGGTCAGAAGCGCCCGGAACTCGATCTCGCGCCCCAGAGGATGCACTCCTTCCGCCGTCGCGTCGGCCACTCCCGTCCGTTTGGGCCACTCCGCCCCCGCCCAGGGCGTCACGATCCGTCTCGCGCCGATCCCCGCCAGCTCCGGGCTCGCTGCCCAGACCCCGGCCGAGACCAGCGCCGCCAGACCCAGCAGCACCCCTCGTCTTCCCAGCGGCTTCCACGCCAACGCCCTTCCGATGCGGACCGCCCGGAAACCGGCCTCGCCTCGCGCGATGACCTGGTCCGCGAGGAACCTCGTCACGGGCGACCGTTCCCGTTCGGGGTCTCGTGCCAGGTCCAGCGACGATGCAAGCGTGCCGGACAAAGGCGCATGGCTCCGCTCCAGCCGCAGCGCAAACTCCGTCAGCGGCGGGCGGAACCGCAGAGCGGGCACGAGCCATCGCCCCGCCAAGGTCGCGATCCCAGCCACACCAAGCACCCAGGTCGTGATCCGCATCGCGGTCGGCGCGCGCACGATGTAATCCACCCCGCCCAGCACGACCACCAGCCCAAGCAGGATCGCCAGGAGAAGCGAAGCCGACCCGGCCACGAGCATCCCGCGAGCCAGCGCCCGTAAAACCGAAAGCGATCGCTCCACCTTCTGCACGCGTGGGTCGGTTCCGGGCACCCGCACCTCCTTGCTCCGGGTAGTATCGGGAATTCCGGGACTGGATGCGACTTCCGTTGGCTTGGGACGCGTTCCTCCACGATGTGATACGCACGCCGCGGCGTCCTGTTCGTCGTCTGATCGGTTGTGACGCCCCTGTTGCGCTCGATCCCATCCTCACGCGAGCCGGATCGCCCTCCTCACCACCCACTCGAACGTTGCCAGGCCCAGCAGAGTGGCGAGCACGATCCACGAATCCCACAGCGTTTCGACCTCGGGCTCGCCCTGGATCCGGACCTCCCGCTTCGGGAGCAGCGTTGGCAACTGAGCGAGCGACGTCGGCGCCAGCGCCCTTCCGCCCGAGTGCTCGGCGAGCGTTTCGAGCAGGTCGTGGTCGGTCTGGGCGTTCCTCAACTCGTCGTCCGCCAGGGAAACTTCAAACCCCGCCGAGAGGTCCAGCGAGGCCAGCAGGGGCTCCACGACACGAACCCGATACCGCCCCGATTGGGTCGGCGTCCACGTCGTCGCGAACGACCTTACCCGAGACCTCGACCCGGCCCCCGAAGCCTCCGCAACCAGCGTCAACTCAGTCGGGGGCGCGAACTCATCCCTCTCGCCCAGCAACTCCAGCCGAACCGCGATCGATCTCGGGTCTGCTTCCGCCAGCGACTGGTCGAGGATCCGCACCTCGACCCGCACCGGCTGTCCGACGCTCGAGCGTCTCGGTTCCACCGTCACGACCGCCGCCGCCCCGCCCTGCGCCAGGCTCTCGCGCCCCTGGAGCCGAAGGAGCGGAAGCCAGAACCGTTCGGGGAGGGCCTCTCCTCGGGCATACCGCCAGCGCCAGATCTCATCCGTGGCGACATACAGGACGCGCCCGGCTCCATACCGCATCGACATGACGCATGGCGTCGCCGCCTCCGACACCTCGTCGGGCGCCCAGGCCGACACCGGCGTTGCCCAGGCCAGGACTTCGGTCGTCGGCTTGAGCGACTCCGCGTCGATCCGCTGGCACCACTGCAGCCGTGCCCAGGGGACTCGAGGATCGCTCAGGTGTGGCGGCCAGGTTCCCTCGGGGGGCTCGCCCAACTGCAGAAGCCCGAGCCGATCCGCCGTCGCCGTCGGCGTCAGCGTCACCGCCTCCGCGTGAGGTGTCAGGGCGGCCGAGGTCGTGCGGAACGGCAGCAGGTCCGCCAGCGGGGTGGCGTGCCACGAGTGCGGCGTCGCGCCGGGTCCACCGATCCAGAGCAGCCCGCCCCCGCGCAGGGCCACGTGCTCTCGCAACTGCGCCATCTGCTCGGATGTGAGCAACTCCGACCGGAAGTCCCCCAGCACGACCACGTCGAACCTCGCCCACTCCTCCGGTGAGCGCGGGATGGACTCGATCGGGTGCGAACCCTCCTTCAGGTAGGACCGCCTTCCCGAGGCCATCATCACCGCGGACTCGATCGATCCCTCCCGCACCAGCAGGTTCTTGATGTATCGGTATTCCCACCGCGGATACCCATCGATGTACACCACGCGCAGGGCGCGATCCACAAGATCGACGCGGACCTCCCCCTCGTTGTTCGAATCGATGAGATCCGGCCCGTCCGTCACCACGCGCACCTTCCACGTCCGCACCCCCGCGTCTTGAGACTTCGACGACAGCACCAGACGCGCCGAGTCGCCCTCCCACCCGGGGTCTTCCGCTTCCAGCACCCGCTCGTCGAGCACCGCCCCTGTCGTCCCATCCACCAGTTGCACCCGCACTCGGCCCGTCCCGCTCCCCGATCGCTCCACTCGTGCCGTCACCGGGACGGGGTCGTTCACGAACGCTAGCGAAGGCGCTTCGAGGTCCGTCACCGCGGCGTCCGACACCGCGTCTCGGCTCCCCAGCGGGACCACGATCACCGGGATCCGCTCGTTCTCGAGGCGTCGCAGCGCCGAACGCGTCGGCCCATCGATGGATCGTCCGTCGCTGAACACGACGATCCCGCTCACAGGCCGCGCCGCGGTGCGAGCCAGCGCCCGGTCGAGCGCGTGACCCAGTGCTGTTTTCCTGCCCCCTGGCTCGCCGAGGTCCAGCCCTTCGAACGACCCGTCCACGCTGCGCACCCCGCGCAACTCGTACGCCCCCGCGTCGAACCCCATCCAGAAGAGGTTCCGCCCCACACCCAGTTCCCGCCAGATGGGCATGGAGTCTCGCAACGCCGACCTCAACTGGTCCTCGCGCGTCATCCCCCCGGGCGCATCCCGGATCGTCAGCGACGCCGAACGATCGACCAGCGTCACCAGCCAGTCCTGCTCAACGCGCTCGTTCGGGCGGACCAGACGAGGGCCCGACAACACCAGCACCAGCAGCACGAGGAACACCGCCCGGACCACCGCCAGCAGCATCCTCGCACCCCGAGGGCCTGCCAGCCGCCAGTAACTCCACAGCGCCAGCCCCGCCACCGCCAGAACGATCAGCAGCCACCCCCACGCCGGCACCGGCCTCGCAAAGGAGAACTCCACCAGCGGGTCGTTCGGATCCAGCCGACGGAGATCGAACAAGTCGCGTACCAGGCTCACGAGGCCTCCTCGCTCGCAAGGGAGACCCGCGCATGGCTGAACCACCTCGCCAGCATCACCTCGAGCACCGCGAACCCGAGCGCCGCGGCCAGCAGCGCCAAGGCCAGCCGATCCGACCCCTGCAACGCCCCCTCCCGCGCCGCCGACGTGCGCCCCGACCCCTCCAGCCACTCGGGCGCGACCCCCGAGAGCGAGGCCAGCCACGCACGGACCTCGTCCGGGCTCGTCGGGTCGCCCGCCCCGGCCTCAGGATCCGCATTCACCCCCACCAGCCGATCCACCCCCCCCCGCGCATCGATCGCGCGCCACACGCCCCCCTTGCGGATCGGATCGCCCGCGCGCCCTCCCTCCAGCCCCACCCGTCGACCATCTTCCCCAACCAGTTCCACGACCCGCGGCGGGAACGACGGGGATGACCCCGCGACCAGCGTGCTCTCCCCGCTCGCTCGTCCCGCACCCTGACGCACCAACTCCTGCACCAGAGGGACCAGCAGCGGCTTGGCCGGCAGGTCCGTCCACGAGAACGCCAGTGCGGTCGTCACCATGACCACCAGCCCGCGTGAGCCTCCCTCTTCCCCTCGCGCGCCGGGACGGCCCGCCAGCACCCAGGGTATCCGCGCCGGGTCGTCGAGCGTCAGCAGCATGCCGGTCGGCGGCGCCGATACCGGGAGCACCCGAGTCACGCCCACGGCACGCGCGAGTTCGCCGAACTCCCCTTCCAGCAGCGAGAACACGCGCGCCGCCTCTGGCGTCCAAGCCGGCCTCGAATCCACCTCACGCGCCTCGCCTTCGATCGTCCACCCGAGTTCAAACGCCGCCTCGAACACCCCGCCCCAGGCCTGCGACACCGTGTCCGGCGTCGGGAACACCACCACCAGCCCGCCCGCGTCGGCGAACTGCCGCAGCACCCGCCACCCTTCCGACCCGAGCAACTCAGGCCTCGCCACCATCACCCCGGCCAGCCCGCCGAGGTGAGGCGGATCGACGCTCCCCGGATCGATCGCGACGGGCTCGATCGCCGCCCCGGCGTGCCGGTCCTGCCATTCCACCAGCGACGCTCCCGGGTCCAGCGCCAGGCGGATCCAGTCGGGCTGGGCGAACGACGTGATCCCGGAAGATTCCGTGAACCGGCGCTCGAACACGACCCCCACCCGCAGCGAGTCCCGGAACTCGATCGGCCTCCGATAGACGCTGTCGCCCCCGATCGCGTCCGCCTCCAGTCGGGCCACCATCATGGCCGGCGACCCCACGAACCCCGCAGGCGTCGAGAGCGACAGGGTGGCCGAAACGACCATCTCGGACTGCCCCGGGCTCCACCTCGCGATGGCCGCCCCCGATCCCAGGACGTCGCCCTTGGTGCCCTCGACGCGCAGCGTCACCCGAGTCACGCCGGCGTTCCCCGTCCAGGGCCCGCTCCGTCCCAGCGTGACCATGACCTGGTCCTCCCCCAGCCCGCTCCCCCCCAGCACGATCGATCTCAGCGGCTCGACCGACACCACCGTCACGTTGTCCGCGCCGGCACTCGCCGGTGACGACGCGAGCACCCGGACACCCTCACCGACGCTGGGCAACTCTCTGGTCGTGCGGACGCTCCCCGCGAGGAACTCGCTGAGCACGATGACTCGCGTCCCCGCGCGCTCGGCCGTCGAGAGCCCCGCGAGGACCTCCCGCATCAGGGCCGCGGCCCCGGCGACATCCGTCATCGAGTCCGAGGCTTCGAGCCCGTCGAGGAGGTCGCGCACTCCAGCGAGGTCCGCCGATGCCGGCGTCACGAGGGCCCTGGCCGGCGCGTCCATCGCGAACAGCCCCGCGCGATCCCCGCGCCCCGCATCCAGCGAAGACAGGATCGACCTCGCTGTCGTCTTGTGCTTCTCCAGTGCCGCGCCGCCCCCATCGCGTGTCGCCGAAGACGCCAACCCTGTGTCGACGAGCAGGTAGACGGTGGTTCCGCCGCCCTGCCCGAGGAAGCCTTCCGCGTCCGGCGTCGGTCTCGCAAGCCCCAGCGCGAGCATCGCCACCAGCAGGCAGCGTGTCGCCAGCAGCAGCAACTGTTCCAGCCTCAGCCGCCTGGAGTGCTTCCGATACGCCTCGAGAAGGAACCGCATCGCCCCCCACAGCACCGGCTTGCGCCGCCGACGCATCAGCAGGTGGATGAGGATCGGGATCGACACCGCCCCGAGCCCCGACGCCAGGATGAGCGGGTGAAGGAACGTCATCCGTACTTGCTTCGCTTGATCTCCGCCGTGCGACGTGCGACGAACGCCGCCAGCGGCGGGCCCAGCCAGTCGTGCGTCCCGAGCCTCATGTAGTCAAACCCGAAGGACCGCATGATCCGCTCGACGTTTTCCACGTGGGTGCCGATCGCCTCCAGGTACGCCTCGCGGAGGGCCCTGGGGTCCACCCTCAGCCTCGCCTCGCCCTCGAGCCCGTCGAAGGGAGCCGCGTCGCGCAGGTCGAACGTCGTTTCCATCCGATCCAGAACCTGGAACGCGATCACGTCGTGGCGCCGGTGGCGAAGGCGAGCCGCCGCCGCACGGATCGTCTCGGGCGACTCGAAGAAGTCCGAGATCAGCACGATGAGGCAGCGGTTGTTGAGTTGCGCCAGGATCTGGTCCGTCACGTGCCCGAGGTTCGTGGGGCGCTCGACCGCGTGCTGCGAGAGCGCCCCGACGATCTGCCGCCACGTCCCCTGGCTGCTCGACCGTTTCACGCTCGCCCTCACCTCGTCCGCGAAGACCACCAGCCCGGCGCGGTCCCCCTGCCTCAGCGTGATATAGGCCAGCGCCGCCGCCAGGGCCGTCGCGTGGTCGTACTTCGTCCATTCCTCCCGCCCGTCCGGGGACAGTTTCCGGCCCGATCCGGAAGCCTCCTCGAACAGCCGCGTCCCGTACCGCATCGACCCCGACCCGTCGACCGCGATCAGCAGGTCCAGGTTCGTCTCCTGCTGGTACTGCTTCAGGTGCAGTTTGTCCGACCTCGCGAAGACCTTCCAGTCCAGGTGCCGCAGATCATCGCCGGGCACGTACGGCCGGTGCTGCGCAAACTCGACGCTGAACCCGTGGTAGGGCGAGCGGTGCTGCCCGCTCATCACCCCCTCGACGATCATCTTCGCCCGCAACTCGAACGTCCCCAGGCGCGCCAGCGTCTGCGGGTGCAGGTACAGCGACGCATCCGCTTCCGGCATCGCTCTAGCCCTTGGCGCATCGGACATCTACCCCATCGTACCGGCACGCCTCGCCCGGCGTTTCTCCCCGCGACCCCTACTCCTCCTCCCCCCGCAGACGCGCCAGCACGCCGTAGTCCTCCAGCGTCGTGGTGTCCTGCGTGATCTTTTCCTTCCCCGCCGCGAGGTCGCGCAGCAGCCGGCGCATGATCTTCCCCGATCTCGTCTTGGGGAGCATCTCCGCGAACCGGATCCTGTCCGGCTTGGCGAGCGCGCCCACCTCGTTCCCCACGTGCGTCGTCAGTTCAGCCCGAAGCGAGTCGTCCGCTTCCCGGCCGTTCGCCCTCAGCCAAGCAGGCTTCACCGTCACGAACGCGCAGATCGCGCTTCCCTTGATCTCGTGCGGCATCGCCACCACGGCCGCTTCCGCCACGGCCGGGTGGCTCACCAGCGCGCTCTCCACCTCCATCGTTCCCAGCAGGTGCCCAGACACCTTGATCACGTCGTCGATGCGGCCCTGGATCCAGAAGTATCCGTCCTCGTCCCGCCTCGCGCCGTCCGCGGAGAAGTAGTACGCTTCCCCCGTCCCGGGGTCTTTGACCCGCGACCAGTAGTTCGACACGAACCGCTCCCGGTCACCATACACCCCGCGCAGCATCCCGGGCCAGGGCTTCCGGATCACGAACAACCCGCCCTGGTTCGCCCCGAGTTCCTCCCCGGCCTCGTTCACCACCGCCGCGTCGACCCCGAACATCGCCAGCGTGCACGACCCCGGCTTCGTCGGCGTGGCGCCGGGGAGGGGCGTCACGACGTGCCCGCCCGTCTCGGTCTGCCAATACGTATCCACGACCGGGCAGCGCCCGCCCCCGATGTGGGTCTGGTACCACACCCACGCCTCGGGGTTGATCGGCTCGCCCACGCTGCCCAGCACACGGAGGGACGACAGGTCGTGCCTCGCGGGGAGGTCGTCCCCCCACTTCATGAACGTGCGGATCGCCGTCGGCGCTGTGTAGAACTGCGTCACCCTGTGCCGGGCGATGATCTCCCAGAACCGGTCCTGCCCCGGGAAGTTGGGCGCGCCCTCGTACAGCAGCGTCGGCACGCGGTTCATCATGATCCCGTACAGCACGTACGAGTGCCCCGTCACCCAACCGATGTCGGCGCTGCACCAGAACACCTGCCCTTCCCCGGGCATCAGGTTGAACACCACGCGTGCCGTCGCCCGCACGTACGCCAGGTATCCCCCCGTCGTGTGGAGGATCCCCTTGGGTTTCCCCGTGCTCCCGCTGGTGTACAGCAGGAACAGCATGTCCTCGCTCTCCATCGCCTCGCACGCGCACACCGCTCCCGCGCGTTCCACCGACGTGTGCCACCAGTGGTATCGCGCCCCCCCCGGCCCTTCTTTCCCTTCCCGGAACTCGGCCGTTCCCGTCCGTCGGAGCACCACGACATCTCTCACCTGATGCCCCGCCGCCGAGAGCCCCGAGACCGCCTCTTCGACGTTCTTCAGCAGGGGCACCACTTCTCCTCGCCGCCATCCGCCATCGGCGGTCACGATCACCTTCGAGTCGGCGTCCTTGACCCGCTCGCCGATCGCCGCCGGGGCAAACCCGCCGAAGATCACCGAGTGCGCCGCCCCGATCCGCGCGCACGCAAGGATCGCCACCACCAGTTCGGGCACCATGGGCATGTAGATCGTCACCACGTCCCCGCGCGTCACCCCGAGATCCTTCAGGACGTTCGCCGCTCGCGAGGTCCCCTCCTGCAACTCCCGGTACGTCAGCCGCCTGATTTCTGCGACGTTCCCGGTCTTGGGCTCACCCTCCCAGATGAGGGCGACCTCCTCTCCATGCCCCTCACGGACGTGCCGGTCCACGGCGTTGTCGCACGCGTTGAGCCGCCCACCCAAGAACCAGCGTGCATCGGGCGGCTTCCACTCCAGAACCCTGTCGAAGGGCGTCATCCAAGACAGGCCCCGTGCTTCTTCACTCCAGAACCCCTCCGGGTCCTCGATCGATCGCCGGTGTAGCCGCCGATACTCCTCCAGCGACCCTACGTGCCAATGCGAAAACCCCAGATCTCCGGGCTTGCGTGGGGGAAACACCCGGCTCTCGTGCAGCGTCGAATCGATGTTCTGGCTCATGCGGTCACCCTCGTCGGCGCCCCTCCCCCGAACGCCCCTGGCCAGCATAGCCGACCACCCCCTCCCCTTCGCCGCCCTCGCCGCGCACGTCCCGCGCGGTATCCTCTCTCTTCACCAATGCTCAACACCACGCGCTACCTCCACCCCCGCGGCCCGTTGGGCTTCGACCCGTTCCATCCCTGGCGACAGGGCCGATCGCCTGGCCCCTTCGACGAGTTCCCCTACATCCCCTTCGACTGGACCGCCGTCCCGCTTGCCCCCACCGCGCCCGCCGGCCCCAAGCCCATTCCCCAACTCAAGGAGGCCCTCGTCCAGACCGCCCTCGAGCAGTGGGAACGTTGGGGCAAGGGGAAGAAGAAGGAATCCGACGCCCAGATGGCCGACTGCCTCGAGGACTACTGGCTCACCGGCGCGGGCGTCCGTGTGTCTCGAAAGGACTTCAAGTCCCACGCCTGGCAAGAGGGCCACCCCTGGTCCGCGGCCTTCATCTCCTGGGTCATGCGGACCTCCGGCGGCGGCGACCGCTTTCGTTATTCCATGCGTCACGCCGTCTACACGCACTGGGCCAAGACCAATCGCGAGGCCGGCAACAAGAGCCCGTTCAAACTCTACCGGACCACCGAAGTGATCCCCGAGCCCGGCGACCTCGTCTGCAAGGCCCGCGCCGGCTCCGGCGCCACCTACGACTCCCTCAAGCCCGACATGAAATCCCACTGCGACTACGTCATCGAGGTCCGCGAGGGCAAACTCATCACCATCGGCGGCAATGTCTCCGACTCCGTTTCCGAGACCAAGGTCAACCTTGACAAGAACGGCAACGTCAAACACGCCGGGTACTTCGGCGTCATCCGCATCGAAGCCCCCGCCGACGATTAATCCTCCCCCCCCCCGAACGCCGCCGTACGCTCTCGCGACATACAGTTGGGCCCACACCCAGGAGGCGCGGCCCATGGCCCTGCAACTCGGCGACATCGCTCCCGACTTCTCCCAGGACTCCACGCAAGGCTCCATCCGTTTCCACGAGTGGATCGGGAACTCCTGGTGCATCCTCTTCTCTCACCCCAAGAACTTCACCCCCGTCTGCACCACGGAACTCGGCGCCGTCGCCCGCCTCAAGGGCGAGTTCGAGAGACGCAACTGCAAGGTCCTGGGCCTCTCCGTCGACGCGGTCGCCGACCACGAGCGGTGGGCTTCCGACATCGAGGAGACCCAGGGCGTGCGCCTCAACTTTCCCCTTCTCGCCGACGCCGATAAGAAGGTCTCCAGCCTCTACGGCATGATCCACCCGAACGCCTCGGAGACCTTCACCGTCCGCTCCGTTTTCTTCATCGGGCCCGACAAGAAGATCAAAGCGACCATCACCTATCCGCCCTCCACGGGCCGAAACTTCGACGAGGTCCTCCGAACCCTCGACTCCCTCCAGCTCACCGCCGACTACAAGGTTGCCACCCCTGTCAACTGGAAGGATGGCCAGGACTGCATCGTCCTGCCCTCCATCTCCAACGACGATGCGAGGAAACTCTTCCCCAAGGGGTTCAAGGAACTCAAGCCGTACCTGCGTGTGACGCCGCAACCCAACCGCTGAGCCTCCGGGACTCGTCCCGGCCCCAGGCTCGGACGACGCGCCAAATCCCGCATGCCGGTCGAAATCCGGGTCTCGGGCGGGACCCCCCGCCCGACGCCGGCTGGGGGAGGAGTGACCAGACAGCCCCTCGCATCCGCCCGCGTCATGGCCGCGGTGCTTACGCCCTCATCGCCTTCACCATCGCTTCCCCCATCTCCGCGGGGCTCATGGCGACGGTCACTCCCGCGGCCTGGAGGGCGCGGATCTTGGCGTCGGCGGTGTCGTCGGCGCCACCGATGATCGCCCCGGCGTGCCCCATCCGCTTCCCGGCGGGAGCGGTCCGCCCCGCGATGAACGCCGCCACGGGTTTCTTCACGCTCGACTTGATGAACGCCGCCGCCTCGATCTCGTCGGTCCCGCCGATCTCCCCGATCATGAGGATCCCGTGCGTCTCCGGGTCCGCCTCGAAGAGCCTCAGGCAGTCGATGTGCCCGAGCCCTCGCACGGGATCACCGCCGATCCCCACGCACGTCGATTGCGCCAGCCCGAGCCGCGACGTCTGCCAGACGGCCTCGTACGTCAGCGTCCCCGACCTCGACACGATCCCCACGCTCTTGCCCAGTCGGCTCTCGCTCACGTGGGTGTGGATGTACCCGGGCATGATCCCGATCTTGCACCCCGCGTTCGTGTGCGGATCCCCTCCCCCTGTTCCGCCCCCGGTCCTGGGCCCCGGCGTGATGATCCCCGGGCAGTTCGGCCCGATCAGCGTGAGGTCCCGCCCCCGCGCCATCTCGTCCACCGCCGCCCGAACCCGGATCATGTCCTGCACGGGAACGCCCTCCGTGATGCAGCACACGACCCGGATCCCCGCGTCCGCCGCCTCCAGGATCGCGTCCCCCGCGAACGCCGGCGGCACGAAGATCATGGTCGCGTCCGCGCCCGTCTCGCGGACGGCCGCTTCCACCGTGTCGAAGATCGGCAGCCCGTTCTCGTCCTTGGTCCCGCCCTTCCCCGGCGTCACCCCGCCGACCATTCTGGTTCCGTAGTGCAGGCACCCGCGCGTGTGTGCCGCGCCGAACGAGCCCGTGATGCCCTGGCAGATCACGCGTGTCTTGGACTGAACGAGGATCGACATGGGAGGGGAGTGTAGAGCCCTCAATCGCTCCCGTTCGTCCTCACGGGCTCCACGCGCTCCGCCTGCCCGCGGATCCGCTCCGCCGGCCCGAGCCCCAGGGCCCCGACCATCACCCCGTGAAGATCCGTGTTCGAGATCAACCCGCCCACGCCCTCGCTCCCCGGCCCGAACGCCGTGACCTCCACGAGGTCCGCCGTGTGGTTCCCGCTCGCGAACCCCACCCCGAGATGGTTCGTCAGCAGCCCCCCCAGCACGGTCATCGGGTGGTTGGAGTCCCCGAACAGCGCCACGCGTTCGCGGCGAACCGCCCGCATGAGCAGCCCCATCTCCGCCTCGGACAGGCGCACCCCGATCACCTCCTCGACGATCGTGCGCAGCCTCCCCTCCGCCCCCGCATCGTCGCGTGCGACGCCCGCGAACCGGCGCTCGACCTCCTCGAACGACCCCCCGACGTTCAGCAGCCTCTCGAACGCTTCGTTCCCGCGCTCCTGATACATCGTCAGGCCCGGGTTGGCGTTCCCGTGGTCGGTCGTCACGATCACCAGCGTGTCGTCCCGTCCCTCAACGAACGACAGCACCTCCTCGATCGCCTCGTCGAACGCCAACTGGTCTCCCACCAGCGCCCCCGCATCATTCGAGTGCGCCGCGTGATCCACCCGCCCGCCCTCGACCTGCAGGACGAACCCCTCCCGGCCCGAACGCGACAGCCGGGACAACGCCACACGCGTCATCTCCCGAAGCGTCGGCACCTCATCGGGTCGATCGATCTCGAACGGCAGGTGAGAAGCCGCGAACAGCCCGAGCAGACGCTTCCCCTCCTCTGCCCCGCGCAGCGCCGCCGACGTGCGCACGACCTCCACCTCCCCGTGCGCCGCCAGCAACTCCGCCGGGAACGACCTCGCCCCGCCCCCCAGCGCGACATCGACCCCGCGCTCCAGGATCTGCGCCGCGATCTCCTTCTCCATGCCTCGCGTCGGCACGTTGGCCACGAACCCCGCAGGGGTCGCGTGCGTGATGCGCGTCGTCGTCACCAGCCCCGTCGCCTTCCCTTGCTGCGCCGCGTGCGGGAGGATCGGCGTCGGCGCCAGCCCCTCGGGCGTCACGTTGACCTGGCCGAAGTTCACCGTTCGCCCTGACCCCCACGCCGTCGCGGCCGCCGCCGAGTCCGTGACCAGCGAGTCCGCGGCGAAGGTCGTCGCCATGGCCCGTCTCACTCCCGGGCGGGCCCACAACGCGACCCAGGCGCTGGGCCGACCTTCCCGCCTCAACTTCGCCATGTGTGCGAGCGTCAGCGTCCCCGTGCTCATCCCGTCCGACACCATCAGGATCACGTTCCGCGCCCGTTCCGGCATCGCCCCGCCGCGCCGGACCCGCGCGACGCCTCTCGGTGTCGCCACGGCCAGCCCCGCGAGGGCGCCCGCCTGAAGGAACGCCCGCCTCCCGACGCCCGCCCGTGCCTCGCTTGTCGTGTCGTGATCCACGCCCAGAGCCTAAGCCATTTGCCCTGACCGCGGCGTCCGTTTTGCCCGGAGGCTGCGCGAAGATCCTGCGAGGCCCGTGCCCGATCAACCCCCGTTTTTCTTCGCGTCCTCGGTGACGACCAGGTGCCCGTCCTCCCCGTCCCGCACGATCCCCAACTCGAGCAGTGCGTTGAGCGCCGCCTGCTGCTCCGCTCGCTTCTTCGACTGCCCCCACGTCGCCTCGAACCGCCGCCCGTCGATCTCCACCGCGATCTTGAAGCATTTCGCGTGGTCCGGGCCCTTCTCGTCAAGGATCCTGTAGGCCGGCGTCCCCAGCATCGCCTGCTGCGCGTGCTGCTGGAGAACCGACTTGAAGTTCTCCTGGTGCCCCGACCTCGCCGCCCGAGCGATGTACGCGTCGAAGTGCGTTCTCACGAACCCCGCCGCCGTCTCGAACCCCGCGTCCAGATAGATCGCCGCGATGACGGCCTCCAGTACCGCCGCGGCCAGAGAGACCGGGAGTTGGGCCTGGTTCTGCATCCCCTTCCCCAGGGCCAGGGCCTCGTGCAGCCCGATCGACAGCGCGATCTCCGCGCACGTCTGCCGCGACACCACGGTGGACTTGATCTTCGTCATGTCCCCCTCCAGCAGGCCGGGGAACATCTCGAAGATCCTCGACGACACCACCATCCCCAGCACCGCGTCCCCGAGGAACTCCAGCCGCTCGTTCGAGTCCAGCCTCGAGTCCGCCACCGACGCGTGCGTCAGCGTCATCTCAACCAGACCGCGGTCCTTGAAATCGTGTCCCACGATCTCATCGAGCGCGCGGGGAGTCCCATCCTGTCGCATCAGGCCGCTCCACTTCCCCCCGGATGGACCGGGGGTCGGACGCGGACGCTCGTTCGGTCGGCGGACCACCCGACGGCCCACGAGCACACGCGCCTCGCTCTCCCCAGCATACCGGATCGCCCGGCCCGATTCGAGCCCATCCCCGCCGCTGGCTCTGGCCGCGCCACAGGGCTATCGTTCGGGCCCCCTCCTTTCCGGGGAACTCGGAGCGACCCATGCACTATCCCCACCGCGTCAGCCGCATCAAGCGCAAGCGCGCCATCGGCTTCCGCGCCCGAATGCAGACCCGCAACGGCCGCAAACTCATGAACCGGAAGCGCCGCGCGGGACGCTCCCTCAACGTGGCCGATAAGTAGCCCACCCCCGCTCCGGGTATCCTTCCCCCCGTGAGCCCCCGTCTTGTCCTGCTCCTCGCCCTCGCCCCGGCCCTTGGTTGCGCCCACCGTCCGCCCCAGGTCACCCTTCTCGACGCCAGCCTCTCTCCCCCCTCGGGCGCGGCCCGTGTCCTCCACGTCACCTTCAAGGCCGGCAACGACAACTCCCGCGCCCTCCTCCTCCGCGACCTTCACTGCCGCCTCATCATCGACGGACGCGAGGTCGCCCGCGTCCATCGCTCCCCGGAGGCCACCCTCCGACGCCACGGCACGCAGACCTTTTCCGTCCCCCTTCCCTTCCAGGCCGACCCCCTTCCCGAACGCTACGAGGTCCGGGGCGAACTGACCTACATCATCCCTGGCCCCCTCGCGGAGATCCTGTTCGACATGGGCCTGCTCACTCCGACCGTCGAACTCCGGGCCGAGGGTGCTCTCCAGCCCTGATGCTCGTGCCCCGGCCTTACGCCCGCGCGATCAGCACCACCAGTGACAGCACCATCCCGTTGTGCAGCGCGTGCGCCGTCATCGGAGCGATCAGCGACCCGCGCCACTCCCGCAGCAGCGCGAACACGAACCCGAGACTCGCCAGCGCCGGGATCAGCGCCAGCCCTTGCGGGTGCAGGGCGGCGAAGACCACCGCCGACATGAGCCCGGAGACCGCCGCCCCCGCGCGCCCTCGCGCGTGCCGATAGAGCGCGCCCCGGAAGATCGCCTCTTCCACGACCGGCGCCCAGACCGTACCGAGCATCAGGAGGAGCACGATCACCGCCGTCGGCGCGCCCTGGAGCATGTCGATCACCGGGTGCGAAGGCGGCGCGGGCGTTTCTCCGCTTGCCTCGTACACCAGCCCCTGAACCACGATCAGCACCAGCGAGATCCCCAGCCCTACGGCCACCACCGGCAGCCCCGCCAGGTATCCCGCCACCCCCGCCCCGACCTCCCGGAACAACCCTCGCCCGAAGTGCCAGCCAAGCGCCATGCGGTGATCCCGCCACCTCATCCCCCTCACGACTGGCCAGAACGGCACCGCCAGCAGAAGCCAGTTCAGGCTCATCGAGAACGCCCCACCCAGCGGCACGAACGCCTGCACCCCCTGTAGCAGCACGAACCCCGCCAGAAACAACGCGAACGTCTCCAGGTAGACGCTCCCCCCGGGCAACGGCGGGCGGAACGTCCTCTTCACCCGCCCCGTCGCGAGCAGAACAATCGCCGTGACGAAGCACACCAGTGCTCCCAGGCCCAGCACGACCAGCACGACCAGGAAGGCCACGTATCCCACCGCCAGCCGGCGCGCCCCCTCGATGAGTGGCGCCTTATCCGGATCGTTGTCCGAGAGCCCGTACGTCAGCGCCAGCCTCGCGAACCACCCATGGTGGGCCTCCAGCGATTCCCGTTCCGCCGCTGTCACGGTCTCTCCCGAATAGACCTTGCGCAGCGCTTCGAGGTCGGACGTGAGCGACTCGCGCAGGGGATGATCCGCCAAGAGCACCACCGCCCCGAGCGCCTCGAGCGCTTCCTCCCCCCCGCCCAACTCTCCCTTCAGGATCGCATACCGGATTCGATCCGCAGGCTCCTTTGCATACACCGAGACCGCCCCGAGCAAGTCCCGACGGAACTTCTCCCGGTCCGCCCCGACTGCCGGCGAGCGATCGAACCCGATCGCGACCTTTGCACCGAGGACAAGGGGGGAGATCGACGACGGCGGCGCCAGGCTCGCGCTCGCCGCACGCCCCGCCCGTACCGCCTCCGTCTCGGCGCTGACCATCTGCCAGCCCACCACCCCCAAGCCCAGCACCACGCTCGCGGCGAGGGCGAGCCAACGGCTCAGCCGCGATCCGATGTCAGGTGGCGTGGGCGAGGGAAGCGGGGGGGGTTCGCGCATGACCAATCATCGGCTCATCACCTCCCTACGCCCACCCTTGACTCATCCCCACCCGGCGCTACCCTCTTCCTCACCAGCCCCTCCGGGCTGATCGTTCCCAAACCCTGCCGGGTTTCCCCGGCCCGCCCCGCCCGGCAAGGCGGCGAGAACCACCGTCGGGGCCCACGCGCCCCCGTCCGACGCACGACCCGCGGAGATTGCCCGTGAAGCGACAGACCTACTTCGCCAAGCAAGGGGACCTGACCCGGCAGTGGCGCATCACCGACGCCGACGGGCAGTCCCTCGGCCGCCTCGCCTCCGACATCGCCCTCGTCCTCATGGGCAAGCACCGCCCGGAGTACACCCCCCACATCGACACCGGCGACTTCGTCGTCGTGGTCAACGCCTCCAAGGTCGGGCTCACCGGTCGCAAGGCCGAGCAGTCCACCCGAATGCGATACACCCGCCACCCCAGCGGGCACAAGTCGGAGTCCTTCGGCGAGATTCGCCAGAAGCACCCGGAACGTCTCGTCGAGGACGCCGTGCGAAGGATGCTCCCCAAGAACCGCCTCGGCCGCGTCATGCTCGCCAAACTGCGCGTCTATCCAGGCGTCGAGCATCCCCACCAGTCCCAGACCCTGATCCCGATGTAAGGAGCGAGTGCCGATGCCCGAGGACATGCAGGACACGACCGGTTCCGAGGCTCCGGTGTTCGCGCCGGCCAAGCCCGCCAAGCCCCCGCGACCGCTCCGCCCCGCCCTCCCCGCCGACAAGCAGGGCTGGTGGTGGGGCACCGGTCGCCGAAAGACCGCCGTCGCTCGGGTCCGCCTCCGCCCCGCTCGCGGCGGCCCAGGCTCCGTCATGATCCAGGTCGGCGCCGACAAGACCAAGACGGTCGACGAATACTTCACCGAGGAACGCGACCGCGCCGACTGCCTCGCCGCCCTGAAGATCACCGACACCCTCGGGAAGATCGAGGTCGTCGCCAAGTGCCATGGCGGGGGCTACATGGGCCAGGCCGGCGCAGTTCGTCTCGGCATCGCCCGCGCGCTGCGTGACTACGACCCGACCCTCGAAGAGGCCCTCCGCGACGCGGGCTTCCTCACGCGTGATGCCCGCGAGGTCGAGCGGAAGAAGTACGGCCAGGCCGGCGCCCGCCGTCGCTTCCAGTTCTCCAAGCGCTGAGTATGCTTCCGATGCGCGTCGCCGCGCACGGGATCGCCATCGATGCCTGAACCCGCTGAGGCTCCGCCTACGCGACCGATCCTCGCGCGCGTCCGCCGTGCCTTGGTCGCGCTTGGCCTCCTCGCGACCGCGTTCGCCTGCTTCCTCTCCCTTGTCGCCCTCGCCCTGGCCAAGGAGCGGCCCGCCTGGTGGCGTACGGTCCGCCGTGACGACCCCGCCACCCGCGCCGCCGCCGACGAGGTCGAGAACGGCATCGTCAACCTCCTCTTCTCCCGGGAGCACTCCCCCGAGCCCGGAGAGGCCTCCCCCCCCTGGCGGGTCGCCCTCTCCGCCGGCGATGCCAACGCCTGGCTCAACGCCAAGATGCCGCTCTGGATCGAGGCCGAGTTCGAGCACCCCGTCGACTGGCCCGAGGATCTCCGCGAAGTCCAGGTCGACTTCCGCGGCGCTGTGATCCGCATCGGCATCCGGGTCGCCGAGAAGGACCAGGTCTTCTGGGCTGCGATCGAGCCCTCGATCGACGACCAGGGCCGCCTCTGGCTCCCGGCTCGATGGGCCTATCTGGGGCGGCTCCCGGTCCCGGTCCCCCTCGTCATGGATCGGGTCCGCCGCAACCCCGAGGCCTTCGTCCCCGACGACTTCCGCGATCTCCCCCAGACCGAGGCGCTCTTCAGGATCTTCGCCGGAGAAGTCCCCGCCTTCGACGAGCCCGTGGTGAAACTCTCCGACGGTCGGCGGGTCCGCCTGCTGGGGCTCACCGCCCTTGACGACGGCCGCCTGATCCTCACCTGCCGGACCGAACGGCCATCCCGCGCCTCGGCCGGGTTCTAGCGCACGTCCTCACCCCGGAACCTTCGCGTCATGTCGCGGAGCATCTGCTGCCCGCGTGCGCGCTGCGCCGGGGGGGCGTTCCGCCCCACGTCCTCGCGCATGAAGTTGAACGCGCGTCCGAACCCCTCCCCCGAGGGCTCGAAGCCTGGGTCCGCTCGACGTCGCTCCTCCCGCTGCGACTGCTCGCGGGCCTGGGCGAGGCGTTCCTCGTCGCTCAGCCCGCTCTCTTCGCCCGCGAGCGTCTCCATCATCCTCGTGAAGTCCACGAAGGTCTGGTCCAGGAACGCCGCACGGTCCGCCGAGGGCACCTTCTCATACTCCCGCGCGAACTTGTCCCAGGTGTCCATCGCGAGGCGCGAAGCGTTCTCCAGCAACTGCTCCCTCAACTTCCCCTTCACCCCCGCCGCGAACGCCGCCAGGAGCGCCGATTCCCCCGAACTCATCCCCTTGACCCGTTCGATCAACTTCGACAGCAACTCGAGGCGTTTGTCGATCGGCAGCCGGTTGAACTCGTCCGTCAACAGCGTGAACGCGAACAGGTCGTCCAACTCCGCATACTCATAGTCCGGCGTGGGGATCGGCTTCAGCGCGAGGAAGAGCAGCACCGCCAACAGCACCGCCAGGAGCCCCGCACCGATCCCCATGCGCCTCCACGTGCGGGGCGTGATCGCCCGGACCCGCGCCCCGATCGTCGCCCCCGCCGCATCGAGCCGGTCACGAAGCCGCGACGCCGGCTCCCACCGCTCCGCCAGGGAGTGAAACGCCCTCAGGATCTCCGACTCGCTGGTCCTCATGGCCTGCCCCTTACAGCCCGATCCGGATCATGTCCTGGAAGAACATGTCGTATTGCTTCTCGTTCGGCTCACCCTCGCGCTTGGCGGCGAAATCGGGCCAGAAGATCGCGTTGACCCCCGGGTCCGACTTCGACGTCGAGTGCCACCCCGTCGAGTCCGACGCGATCGGCAGCGCATACCCCTGCTCCAGCGCCCGTGTCACCGCGAACGATCTCCGCTTCACTCCCATCAACTCTGCCGCCAGCATGTACAGCCCGGCCCGATACTCGTAACTCGTCCCGACCGACCTCCACGTCGGCTCGAAGTTCGTCGCCTCATCATCGCTCGTGCGGTCCGACGGACACCGGAACGGATCCGTCACGATGAAGAACCCGTCGTCCCCCTTCCGCGGGACCGCACAGTCGAGATAGTCGGCCAGGATGTCAAGCAGGGACGGATCGTTCCCGCCCCCGGGGTCGCCCCCGTGCAAGGGCCTCACCTCCGGGAGCAGGTGGTCCTTGTGGTCGTTCATGTACCCCTGAAGCCCCTTGCCCAGCGAGCTCAGGTTCGCGAGGCACTTCACGTTCCGAGAGGCCTCCTTCGCCTTGCCCAGCGCGGGGAACAGCAGCCCGAGCAGCAGCGCGATGATCCCGATCGACACCAGCAACTCGATCAGCGTGAACGCTCGCCGCATCGACTCCCTCCTAGATCGGAAAGCACCGCCGGCCAGACGTGACCTCATCCACCACCTTACGGGCAAGCGGCGTCTGGATCGAGCGCAGCGTATCCGCATGTCGCCGGAATTGTTCCGAAAGCACGGGATCCCCTTCCATCGCCTTCTCGATCGACCTAGCCACCGACGCCAACCCTGCCTTCAGCCTTGCCGCCCTTGCCAACGCCAGCACCCCCGCTCCGCCAAGCACCAACGGAGCCCGATAAGGTTCCGGCACGAAAGGCACCATCGCCTCCAGCAGCCCGCCGAGCGGGTGCGGCATCCCATTCTCCTCCATCGCGAGCCGTGCCGCCTCCGATGCCCGATCCCCCGTCTCCGCCAGCGTCCTGGCTCCCGCCGCCGCTGCCCTTGCCCCCTCCCCCGCCCCCCCGGGAACCTGAGCCGCCCGCCATTCGAGTGCATCTGCTTCACGTCGGAGCCGATCGCTCGCCATCGCGGCCTCCTCCCGGAAGCGGGCGAGCGCCCCGGGCTCCGCGCACCCCGCCACGCCCGCGCCAGCCACCGCCGCCACGACCATCCGCCTCAGGTTCGTACGCATCACTCCGCTCCCCTCTTACCGCGTGCAGCAGGGCTGGTTCCGACCACCCCGCAAGCCCTTCCCGCTTCATTCAACCCGTCACCCGCCCGTCTTCCACTCCGCTTCCTGAGACCGGCGCCAGGCGCCGCGCGCCGGAGTCGATCGCGAACAGGTTTCCACACCCCCGTCCTCCACGCCCCGTACGCCTCGCTAGTCTGTGGCGTCGTGGCCATCTTCATCCTCATCCTCGTGGTGCTGCTCAACGGCCTGCTCGCCATGGCCGAGATCGCGCTGGTCTCCGCGCGCCGCGTCCGCCTCGAACAGGCCGCCAAGGATGGGAGCCGGGGTGCGAAGGCGGCCCTCGCCCTCGCCGACGCCCCCACCCGGTTCCTGTCGACGGTCCAGGTCGGCATCACGCTCATCGGGATCTTCGCGGGTGCGTTCGGGGAGGCCTCCCTGGCCGCTGTGCTCGGGGACTGGATCGAGAGGGTCTGGCCTGTCATGAAGGGCCATGGGCGAAAGGCCTCGACGGTCATCGTCGTTCTCGGGATCGGCTACGTCTCGCTCGTCTTCGGCGAACTTGTCCCCAAGCGCCTCGCGATGCGACGCCCCGAGGCGCTCGCCTCGCTTGTCGCCATCCCGATGACCTGGGTTGCCCTCGCCGTGCGGCCCGTGGTCGCCCTGCTCACGGTCTCCACCTCGCTCATCCTGCGGCTCATGGGCATCCGCGACGACGAGGCGCACGATCCGGTGACGCAGGAGGAAGTCTCCGCGCTCATCTCCAAGGGCACCGAGGCCGGTATCTTCGAGGAGGCCGAGGGCAAGATCGTCTCCAGGGTCTTCGATCTCGCCGATCGCCGTGCCGTCGAACTCATGATCCCGCGCAACGAGATCGTGTGGCTCGATGCCGCGGCGACTTCCGAACGTATCCGCGTGGTCATCGCGACCGAGTCCCACTCGCACTTCCCGGTGGGCCGCGGCGGGCTGGACGACCTCGTGGGGGTCGTCCACGTCAAGGACCTCGTGAAGAACGGGCTCATCACCGAACGCGTCGACCTCGCCGCGCTTGCCCGTGAGCCCGTGTTCGTTCCCGAGACCACTCCCGCCCTCGATCTCCTGGACATCTTCAAGGCCGGGGGCACCCACCTCGCGTTCGTGGTCGACGAGCACGGCGCGCTCGAAGGCCTCGTCACCCTCAACGACATCGTCACCGAGATCGTCGGCGAGGTCGCGCGAGCCGGCGAGCCCATCGAGGAGGAGATGTCCTTCCGACGCGAAGATGGGTCCTGGCTGATGGACGGGCGCCTGGGTATCGAGGATGCCGGGCGGATCCTGGGGGAGGACCTCGACGCCCCTGGTGTCCGCACCCTCGGGGGCTTCGTCATGGTCCGGATGGGCCGCATCCCCCGATCCGGGGAGAAGTTCACCTGGCACGGGCACACGTTCGAGGTCATCGACATGGACCGCCAGCGCGTGGACAAGGTCCTCGTCACGCCCCGCCCCTCTCCGGATCTTCCCCCCGATCGACCCTGAATTCTCGGGCCTCGAACGCCGATCCGTGGGGGAGGAGGTCCTGCGCGCGTGCACCACGTCGACTACCTCGCGTTCGTCGCCTGTACGCTCGGGGCGATGGTCATTCTCCGGCGGAGGCTGGGGGGCTCACGCGCCCATGCCTGGGGCGTCTGGGCGCTGGTCGCGGCCATCCTTGTCGGCGGGTGGTTCGTGACCGAAGGCGCCGAGACTCGCACCCGCGAACGCCTGGAGGAAATGGTCGAGGGCTACGCGCCCACCTACGCCGTGGAGCTCCAGCGCCTGGGTCATTCGCGGATCACCCTCGAGACGCCCCCCGACGACCCCCTCTACCTCGAACTCATCGACGCGCAGAAGCGCTGGCTCGCGGCCAACCCGTCGATCGCCGACATCTACACCTTTCGCCGGAACGCCGAGGGCGAACTCGTCCTTCTCGTCGATGCCGAGACGGACTACGACCGCAACGGTGAGTTCTCCGGCGAGCGTGAGGTTCGTACCCCCATCGGCGAGGTGTACTCCGAGACCGACCCGGTGGCCCTCCTTGTCTTCGACGGTCGTCGCCGGTTCGCCCCGGATCCCATCCGGGACAAGTGGGGGACCTGGGTCTCGGCCTACGTCCCGATGTTCGATGAGCATGGCCGCGTCGAGGCCGTCCTTGGCGTCGACTTCGACGCCAACCGCTGGCTGAACGAGGTGCAGCGAGCGCGCGTCGGGGTCATCGCCTTCCTGGCCACCCTCGTCGTGATGGCCGCGTGCGGCTCCGCCGTGATCTCCCTGCTCCAAGGCTCCTTGCAGCGACGGCGAGTCGCCGAGCGGCGTCTCGTCGAACTCAACCTCGCCCTCCGTCAGGCCAAGGACGTCCTCGAACTCCGCGCGACCGAACTGGCCAGGCAGGCGGTCGAGCTCGAGCGTGCCCGCGCCGTCGCGGAGTCCGCCAACGACGCCAAGGGCCGCTTCCTCGCCAACATGAGCCACGAGATCCGCACCCCCATGACGGCGATCCTCGGCTTCGCTGACATCCTCGCCGATCTCGCGTCCGCGGACGAAACCCGCCGCGATGCGATCGAGACCATCCGCCGCAACGGCGAGCACCTCCTCGAAGTCGTCAACGACATCCTCGATACGTCGAAGATCGAGGCGGGCGAACTCCGCATCGAGGCCGTCCCCTGCGACCCTTCACGCGTCGCCCGCGAGGTCGTCGAGCTCCTCCGTCCGCGCGCCGAGGCCAAGTCTGTCACGCTCTCCCTCCGCATCGATCCGACCTTCCCCCCCCGCCTCACGACCGATCCCACCCGCCTCAGGCAGGTTGCCCTCAACCTCGTCTCCAACGCCATCAAGTTCACCGAACGCGGCATCGTCGACGTTCGACTCGCCTGCCGGCCCGCCCACGACGACCACGCCTTCCTTGTCCTCCTCGAGGTCCGAGACTCCGGCATCGGCATGACCACCGAACAGATCGACGGCCTCTTCCGTCCCTTCACGCAGGCCGACACGTCAACGACTCGACGCTTCGGCGGGACCGGGCTCGGGCTCGTGATCTCCCGTGGCCTCGCGCGAAAAATGGGTGGAGACGTCACCGTCAGCAGCGAGCCCGGCGAGGGAAGTTGCTTCCTCGCCACGTTCCTCGCCGCGCACGCTCCCTCCGAGGCCTCGCTCGAGGACGCGACCGACCCGGTCGCCGAGCCGCGGGCTCTGTCCGGGCGGATCCTCCTTTCCGAGGACGGCCTCGACAACCAGCGCCTCATCTCCCACCACCTGCGCCGAGCCGGCGCCGAGGTCATCGTCGTCGAGAACGGCGCGCTTGCCCTCGACGCGGTCGAGGCCGCCAGCACCTCGGGGTTTCCCTTTGACCTCATCCTCATGGACATGCAGATGCCCGAGATGGACGGCTACGAAGCGGCCAGGATCCTCCGCGAGCGCGGGCATCGCCTACCGATCGTCGCCCTGACCGCCCACTCCATGGCCAGCGACCGTGACCGCTGCCTCGCCGCGGGGTGCTCGGACTTCGCCACCAAGCCCATCCGCCGCGACGACCTCCTCGCCACGTGCGCCCGCTGGCTCGACGCCCGGCGCGCCCGTGCCGCCTGATCACGGCGCTACGCTCGCCGCATGGGCGAACCCGCGCTGCTCCGTACGCCGCGTCTGCTGATCAGGCCCTTCGAGCCCGCCGACCGAGCCGAGTACTTGCGAGTCCATGCCGAAAGCCGCGAGCATTTCCGCCCCTGGTCGCCGATCTTCATCCGCACGGACGAGGAGATCTTCGACACCGCGCTCCGCGAGCGCGAGGACCCCTCCGTCTGGCGGGCCGGGGCATTCCTCCCCGACGCCCGCCTTGCCGCGGTTTTCTCACTGACACAGATCTTCCGCGGCCCGTTCCAGAACGCGTACGCCGGCTGGCGGGTCGCCGCCGACCAGGTCCGGCGCGGGCTCGCGACCGAGGGGATGCGCGCCGTTCTGGGCTTCGCCCTCGCGCCGGCGGCCTCGGGCGGCCTCGGGCTGCATCGCGTGCAGGCGAACGTGATCCCGACGAACATCCCGAGCCTTCGGGTGGCGGAGAAGATCGGCATGCGTCGCGAGGGCCTCGCCCTGCGATACCTCGAGATCGACGGGCGCTGGCAGGACCACGTCATGTTCGCGCGCACGGTGGAGGATGCGCCCCCGTCGGGCGACTCGGCCTGAACGGGCCGCTCACCGCCCCTTGCTGTCGCCTCGCGCGAAGATGCTCGCGACGTAGTTCAGCACGTCCGTCGCGCTCGCCTCGTTATAGCCGAACTGCTTGATCAGCCGCTGCTTCACCACGTCGATCTTCTGCTGCGTCTCGTCGTCCACCACCGACGACACCAGGTTCTTGAGCTTGATCGTGTCGCGCTGGTCCTCGAACAACTTCAGTTCCAGGGCCCGGTACAGCCTGGCGTTCGTGTTGTACTCGAACCGCTTCCCGTCCAGCGACAGCGCCCCGATGTAGTTCATGATCTCCTGGCGGAAGTCGTCCTTGCGGCTCTCGGGGATGTCGATCTTCTCCTCGATGGATCGCATGAGCCGCTCGTCGGGCTCCTCGTCGCGTCCGGTGTACTTGTTCCGCACCTTCTCCTTCTGCGTGTAGGCCCGGACGTTCTCGATGTAGTTCGCGCACAGCCGCCGGATCGCGTCCTCGTCCGCGCTGATGGCCCGCTGCACCTCGCCCTTGATGATGTCCTCGTACTCTTCCTTGACCACGGCCAGCAGTTCCCTGTACCGCTTCCGGGTCTCCTCGTCGCTGATGAGCGAGTGGTGCGACATCCCCGCCTCGAGTTCGTTGAGGACCATGAACGGGTTGATGCACCGCTCCTCGATCGCCTGTCGCGACACGAGCGCGTTGCTCACCTTGTCCTGGATGTACCGCGGCGAGATCCCCGTCATGCCCTCGCGATGGGCTTCCTCCTTCAACTCCCGGACCGAATCCTCCGTGTAGCCAGGGATCGCCTTCCCGTCGTACAGCTTCATCTTCTGCAGCAGCGTCAGCCCGGCCTTCTTGGGCTCTTCCAGGCGAGTCAGCACCGCCCACATCGCCGCAACCTCCAGCGTGTGCGGCGCCACGTGGATATTCCGGATCCGCTCCGGACCGAAGTCCTTCCGATAGATCTTGATCTCGTCGTCCAGGCGGATGTTGTACGGGATGTCGATCTTGATCGTCCGGTCCCTGAAGGCCTCCATCATCTCGTTGGACTGGAGACGCTTGTACTCCGGCTCGTTGGTGTGCCCCAGGATCACCTCGTCGATGTGCGTCTGCGCGAACTTCTTGGGCTTGATCGTGTGCTCCTGCGACGCCCCCAGCAGGTCGTAGAGGAACGCGACGTCCAGCTTCAGGACCTCGATGAACTCGCAGATCCCACGGTTCGCGATGTTCAGCTCCCCGTCGAAGTTGAACGCCCTCGGGTCGCTGTCCGACCCGAACTGCGCGATCTTCCGATAGTTGATGTCGCCGGTCAGTTCCGTCGAGTCCTGGTTCTTCTCGTCCTTGGGCTGGAACGTCCCGATCCCCACCCGGTTCCGCTCGCTCAGGACGATCCGCCTCACCTTCACGTGCTCCATCACACGCGACCAGTCCCCCTCGTAGAACCGCATCAGGTCCTCGAGCACCCGGCGGCTGAACGGGTCAGGCTCGCCGTAGATCCGCAGCCGGCCCGAGTGGAACCGCGGCTTGTACCGCTCGTTGAGGCGCCCCACCAGTTCCTCTCGCGCGCCACGGGGCACCAGGATCAATGGATCCTCGTGCATCGGCGAAGGGAACGCGTGTGTCTTGGCCGCCTCTTGCGGCGACTCTCCGGCGCTCACCTCGCAGTTCGAGTCCAGCAGCCACGAGAACGAGTACAGCGAGCCCTCCGGCGTCCGCGAGTAGTGCTCCAGCCCCTTCTTCAGCAGGCGTGCGATCGTGCTCTTGCTGCTGCCCACCGGCCCGTGCAGGAGCAGGATCCGCTTGTCCGTACCGTACCCCTCCGCCGCCGACCGCAGGAAATCCACGAGTTGCATCAGCGCGAAGTCGAGCCCGAAGATCCCGTCCGTCCCGCCATCGAAGGGGTCCCCGAAGAAGTGGTACCGCACGCACTCCTTCTTGAACACCCGGTATTTTTCATACCCGTGTGACAGGATCGCGTCGTGGAGCCGCTGGTACGCGTTCCGGATCACCCCGGGGTTCTGGGCGCAGAGGTCGAGGTACTCCCGGAAACTCCCTTCCCAGTGCTGGTCCTGGAAGTCCTTCCGGTCAAGGTGCGACTCGACGATCGAGAACAGGTCCGCTCCGCCCAGCGCCTTGAACCCCGATGACTGGTCGAACGACATGGTGCGCTCCTTGCATCCGTCCCCAAGACGCCCGTCGAACGGCGTACGTCCGGCGGTCGCCACGCGCCAACAGCGCGCCCACCCACTGCACGCCTATCGGCCATTGGACATCGGGATTCGACCAATCCCCTCCCGGTCCTTCCCGTTATACGTCGCGCCCCCCCTTTCGGATCGGCTTACCCTGCCTTTCATGGCCCCGCGCTTCGAAACAGGGAGCATCGCCCTCCCGCTCCCCGCCCTTCCCGACGACCTGCTCACGCGCCCCGATGCCGCTCGCTTTGACCCCCGCCTCGCCTTCCCTCGCCCCGATCTCCCCCTCGAGATCGAGGTCGGCCCGGGCAAGGGTTCCTTTCTTCTCGACGCCGCTCGACACCAACCCGACACCAACTTCCTTGCCATCGAGAAGGCCGGCGAGTTCTGGGCCTACGCCTGCGACCGCCTCCGTCGTGCGGGCCTGGCCAATGTCCGCCTCATCCACGCCGACGCCGTCGATACCTTTCGCTGGCGTTTCCCCTCAGCGGTGGCCCGCGTCATCCACCTTTACTACTCCGACCCGTGGCCGAAGGCTCGCCACCACAAGAACCGCGTCGTCCGCGACGAGTTCCTCGCCCAGGCCTGGCGGGTCCTCCTTCCCGGGGGCGAACTCCGCATCGTCACCGACCACGACGACTACTGGACCTGGATCCGTGACCACGCCGACCGATGGACCGCCCCAGCCCACACGCCCCGCTTCCAGGCACGCTCGTTCGTCCCGCCCCCCTGGGCCCCGCTCGGCTCGCACGTCTCGACCAACTACGAGCGCAAGATGACAAGCCCAGAACAACCGCCGCACGCCATGGTGCTCGCCAAGGAGGGCTAGGCGAAAGGTTGGATCCGGATGCCTGCGCCGGTTCCGCCCCGGTCTGCACCGGGACGTTCACACGCCTCTACAGTCTCTGCCGTGTCCGCGCTCCAGAAGGCCGTCGTCCTTCTCTCCGGGGGTCTCGATTCCGCCGTCGCCCTCGCCTGCGCCCGGCGGGATGGCTTCGAGTGCCACGCCCTCTCCATTGACTACGGCCAGCGTCATTCCATCGAACTCGCCGCCGCCGCACGGGTCGCGGGGTTGTTGGGGGCCGCGTCGCACCGGGTCGTAGGCGTGGATCTCCGGGCCATCGGGGGCTCGGCCCTCACCAGCGATCTCCCCGTCCCCCCCGCCCGACCCCTTGCTCGTCCCGACGAGCCGCGATCCATCCCCATCACTTATGTCCCCGCCCGGAACCTGATCTTCCTGTCCCTTGCCGCGGGGCTCGCGGAGGTCGTCGGCGCACGCGACCTGTTCATCGGAGCCAACGCGGTGGACTTCTCGGGCTACCCGGACTGCCGCCCGGAGTTCCTCGACGCGTTCTCTCGGGCGGTGAACCTCGCGACGCGGGCTGGGGTGGAGAGCGGTGAACCATACTTCCGTGTGCGCGCGCCGCTGTTGTTGCTCTCGAAAGCGGAGATCATCCGCCTCGGCGCCTCGATGGGCGTGGACTTCGCCCTGACGCACAGCTGCTACGACCCCGACGCGGCGGGTCGGGCGTGCGGCGTCTGCGAGAGTTGCAAGATCCGGCGTCGCGGGTTCGCGGAGGCGGGCGCCGCGGACCCCGCGCGAGGCGCGACGTGAACCAGACGCTTCCCATCTCGGAAGTCTTCACGTCGCTGCAGGGCGAGGGACGGCTGACCGGGACGCGCTCGCGGTTCATCCGCGTGAGCGGGTGCAACCTGAGGTGCGGGTGGTGCGACACGCCGTACGCGAGTTGGAACCCCGAGGGCGCGCCGCGGCGGGTGGACGATCTCGTCGCCGAGACGCTCCTCGCAGGCGTCGCGCACGTGGTGCTGACCGGGGGCGAGCCGATGCTGTTCGAAGCAATCGAGCCGCTCGCCCGCGGGCTGGTCGAGGCGGGGAGGCATGTGACGATCGAGACGGCGGGGACGGTCTCCCGCCAGGTGGCGTGCTCGCTGATGAGCCTGAGCCCGAAACTGGCGAACTCCACGCCCCGGGGCGACACTCGCGATCCCTCCGGGGCCTGGGCACGACGACACGAGGCCCGGAGGCTGGATGTCGGCGTGCTCCAGCGGCTCCTCGATGCGCACCCGTCGCGGCAGGTGAAGTTCGTCGTCGCGCACGAACAGGACCTTGGAGAGGTCGAGGCGCTGCTCGCACGCCTGCGTGGGCTCGAGCCCAAGGACGTCATGCTGATGCCCGAGGGCGTGGGGCCTGCCCCAGGGCGTGAGTGGATCCCCGCGGCGTGCAAGTCCCGCGGATGGACGTACTGCCCTCGCCGACACCTCGAGTGGTTCGGGAACGTTCGGGGGACGTGAGGCTCAGGCGGAGATGGGACGGGCGAGACGCGAGCGGATGACGTTCTCCGCCCCGCCGGCGACGACGAGTTCCTGCGCGACGGGGGAGAGGGGCGGGAAGGCGAAGTCGCGTCCTCCGAAGCGGAGGGTGGAGCGGGCATAGTCGATCTCGACCTCGCCCAGCAGCACGCCGCGGTGGTCGGGGTTGGCGGGGGGTGGCTTGCCGTGGCCGCGGAGGAACTCGACGAGGGCGGGGCACTCGAAGCAGACGAACCCGTTGTTGAAGGCGTTGCGTTTGTAGGTTTCAGAGAAGGAGCCGGCGACGACGCAGGGGAGGCCCGCGTGCTTCAGGGCCGTGGCCGCCTGCTCTCGAGAGGATCCGGTGCCGAAGTTGAACCCGCCGACGATGACGTCTCCCGAAGCGAGGCGGGCACGGAGCGTGGGGTCGTAGTTCTCGAAGATGACGGCGGCCATCTGTTCGGGTGTGAGGGCGTCGTTGTAGGTGTGCTTGCCGGCATAGATGCCGTCGGTGTTGAGGTTGTCGCGGTCGAGCCAGGCGAGGCGGCCTCGGACGTTCGCGGGGAAGCCGTCGATGATGGTGGTCGGCGCGGGGGCGGGGGTGGGCCGCGCAGGGATGGAGAGGCGGAAGCGTGGGCGGGCGTCGTCGTGGGGGTGCGGAGCGCGGATGTAGCCCGCGGCGGCGGAGGCGGCGACGACAGCGGGTGAGGCGAGGTAGACGAGGCCCTCGCGGTCGCCCATTCGGCCCTCGAAGTTGCGGTTGGTCGAAGAGATGCCGACCTCGCCCTTCCGGATCGTGCCGGCACCCAGGCCGATGCAGGTTCCGCACCCGGGGGGGAGTTCGATGGCCCCGGCCTCGAGGAGGGTCTTCCAGACGCCGGAGCGGACGGCGCGGTCCTGGACCTCGGCACTGGCGGCGGCAAGGTAGAACTCGACGCCTGGGGCGACTCGTTTGCCGTCAAGGACACGCGCGGCGGCCTCGAGGTCTTCGTCGCGGGCGTTGACGCAGGACATGAGCCAGGCCTTGTGGATCGCCACCTGCCGCCGCTCGATGTCGGGGAGGGCGTGCATGGTCTTGACGTCGTTGGGCCCGGAGACGTGGGGGACGATGGAGGAGAGGTCGAGTTCGAGTTCGGCGGCGTAGGCGGCGCCAGGGTCGGCGCGCTCGCGCACTGCCCACCAGCGCTCGACGTCGGCACGCGTGTAAACGCCAAGGGTATCGGGGCGACGCACGCCGGGACGACGCGGCGAGTGGAGCGCATCGGCTCGGGTAAGCAGGAAGTCGCGGCAGCGCTCGTCGAAGGGGAAGACCCCCGCGAGCGCCCCCCACTCGGTCGTCATGTTGGCGATGGACATGCGCTGGTCGATGGAGAGACAGGCGACACCCTCGCCAGCGCGGGCGTCCGGCGAAGAGGCGAACTCAACGGCGTGGTTGAGGACTTCGTCCTTGTTGAAGACGCCGCAGAGCGCGACGATCACGTCCTTGCCCACGACGCCCTCGCGCAGGCGCCCGGTGAGCGTGACACGCGCGACGCGGGGGACCTGCCACCACGTGACGCCGGTGGCCCACAGGCTGGCGGCGTCGGTCCGGACGACGGGGGTCCCGAGGCAGGCGAGGGCACCGTAGAGATTGGAGTGTGAATCGGACCCGACGACCATGGAGCCGGGGATGACATAGCCCTGCTCGACCATGACCTGGTGCGAGATGCCGGTGCCGGCGGGGTAGAAGTCGATGGCGTGCTCGCGGGCGAAGGCCTCGATCTTCGCGTACTTCCCGAGGTTCTCGGGAGATTTGTTCTGGATGTCGTGGTCGATGGCGATGACGGGCTGGCGGGGGTCGTGGATGCGTGGTGTGCCGCCGCCTTTGAAGATCTCCCTGAACTTGGGGATGACCGCCCCGGTGTTGTCGTGGGTCATGACGTGGCGAGGGCGGATCGTGACGAAGTCGCCCTGCCTCACCGGCACACCCGGGGAAAGCCCGACGGCGTGCCGCGTGGCGAGTTTCTCGACGAGCGTCAGGGGTTGGGGCATGGGTGCAGTGTAGAAAGGGGGCGTGGGAGTGTCGGGGCGCTTCCCCGGGATGGGCGGATGCAGCGTGCCGCGGGGGGTAGGATCGCGGCATGTCAACGCCGCGCTTCATCGGGCCCGAGGAGGGTGAGTATCTGAACATCGTGGGGGATCGAGTGCGGATCCTGGTCTCCGGTGCGGAGACGGGGGGAACGTGCACGATCTTCGAGACGATCACCGCACCGGGTGGGGGCCCGCCGCTGCACCGCCACGCGAACGAGGACGAGACATTCCGGGTGGTGGAGGGTCGGGCGAAGTTCGTCGCGAATGGTGAAACCTTCATCGCGGAACCCGGGGCATTCGTCTACGCGCCCAGGGGGTGCACGCACACGTTCGTGAGCCTCGGACCGGGGCCGCTGCGGATGGTGCTGAGCGTGACGCCGTCGGGACTGGAAGTGCCCTTCCGCGAGAACGCGGCGCTCTTCATCAAGGATCCGAACACCCCGATCGAGCGTCTGATCGAGGTCTTTGGGCGAGCGGGGGTGGAGTTTGTCGGCCCCCCGCTGGACCCGAACGCGTGACCGGGCGTGGAGAGGGCGCGATGGACGAGGCGACGTGGAAGGAAGTCGATCGATACCACGGGTCGCTGCACGCGCGCGACGAGGTGATGGAGGGGGTCCTCAGGGCTTGCGTCGAGGCGGGGCTGCCCGCCATCCAGGTCCCGGCAAGCCTCGGCGGCCTGCTGATGATCCTCGCGCGTGCCCTGGGGGCCAAACGCGTCCTGGAGGTCGGGACGCTGGGAGGCTATTCGACGATCTGGCTCGCGCGGGGCCTGGGAGCCGATGGGAAGGTGGTGACCCTGGAGATCGACCCGAAGCACGCGAGGGTGGCCAGAAACAACTTCGATCGGGCGGGCGTCGCACAGGTCGTCGAGTTGCGAGAAGGGCCTGCGGCGGCGTCGCTCGCGGCGATGGAACGCAAGGGCGAGGGGGGGTTCGATCTTGCCTTCATCGACGCGGACAAGGCGAACATCCCGGTGTATATGGAGGCCGCCCTCCGGATGACGAGGGTCGGTGGGTTGATCGTGGTGGACAATGTGGTGCGTGGCGGGGCGGTTCTCGAGGCGGGAGGGGACGAGAGCGTGCGTGGGGTCCGGACGCTGAACGAGCGCCTGGCGCGAGAGGGGCGGGTCGCGTTTACGCACGTGCAGACGGTGGGGGAGAAGGGATACGACGGGTTCGCGGTGGTGCGGGTGGAGGGTTGAAGGGTGGAGGAGGGGGAAGGGAAAGCGCGGAATTGGCTTGGAGGACGCCGGAAGGCCCGTTACCTTCATGACGAGTCGGTCTTGCGAGTCCACCTTCCGGAGGATGAAGATGCAACGTTGGATCATCGGAGCGGCGTGTGTGGGGATGGTGGCTTCGGCGTCGTCGGCGCAGTGCGTCTGGGGGTCGTTCGACGCCTCCCGGATCAACTACGCTGGGGGCGTCCTCAGCACGGGAAGCAACTTCGTTACCCTGCGCGGGCTGATCACGGGCGGCGGCGGGACGCTGGCGGCGGGGACGTCGGAACTGACATCGGCGTACCTGGCCGGGGTGAGCGTGTTCTTCACGTCGCTGCTGACGAACAACGAGGTCCCGTTGTCGGCGTCCGAGCAAGCGGCGCTGCAGGCGTGGGTCGCATCGGGCGGGACGCTGATCGTGACGGCGGACATCTTCAACCTCCCAGGATACAACTCGTTCACGTCGTTCCTGGGGGTGACGAACTACGTCTCCATCTCGCACCAGGGGAGCGGGCCTGTGATCAACGCGCACCCGCTGACGGCGGGCGTCGCGACGATGTCGTACAACACGAACGCCACGTTCAGCATCCCCGCGTCGGCGCTCACGCTGGCCAACGACGCGCTGGGGAATCGCTACTCGGCGGTGATGGACCCCGCGACGGGTTTCGCGGGCCCCGGGCGGCTGTTCATCGTGGGCGACCACAACATGCTCACGGAAACCCTCATCAATGCGAACCTGACGCTGGCGACGAACATGGTCGCGTGGGCGTGCGACGCACCGTCGATCTGCTACGCCGACTGCGAGGGGGACGGTGACCTGGATGTCTTCGATTTCCTGTGCTTCCAGGGAGCCTTCGCGAACCAGGACCCGTACGCGGACTGCGAGCAGGACGGCGACTGGGACGTGTTCGATTTCCTCTGCTTCCAGGGGCTGTTCGCCAACGGATGTGACTGATCGAGGGCGGGCCTCGGCGCGGGAGGAGCGCCATCCGCCAATAATCGCCCCATGCACACCACGGCCAGCATCGCCACGCTCTTCCCGAATCTCATGGACATCAGGGATGCCGCCCTGCGTGACAAAGTGGCCGCCGTCTGGAACGAGGCCCTGACGACCGGCTGCGGCGGGAAGGGGTGGACATTCGACGAGATCCGTGCGATCCCGTTCACGCTGCTCGCCGGGCCGATCGACCTGCGCTTCGTGGAGCACCTGAACAGTTGCTGCAAGCAGTGCATCGCGATCACGGGGGTGCTGCGGGAGGTCTTCGGAGATCGGATCCCCGTGAATCTCGACCACCTCATCGCCGGGTCGCTCCTCGCGGACGTCGGCAAGATGCTCGAGTTCGACAAGCGGCCCGGGGCGGACGGGAAGCCCATCCCGGTCAAGGGCCACTTCGGGGACATGCTGCGGCATCCATTCAGCGGGGTCGCGCTGTGCTACAAGCACGGGATCCCGGCTGAGGTCATGCACATCGTGGCGACGCACAGCCACGAGGGCGACAAAGTGGAGCGCACGATCGAGAGTTGGATCTTCCACCACGCGGACTTCATCGACTTCGACATCGCCAAAGTGCTCGGCAAGCGGGCGGGGAAGTGAGCCCGTCAAGGGGATGACGCCCGGGCCGACCCGCCGCGAGTGGCATCGTTGTCCTCGAGTTGCTCAATCCGTCTCCCCCTCCCTTTAGGGAGGGGGGTAGGGGGGGAGGGTCCATCCGATCATCCACATCCCCCTCCCTTCAGGGATAGTGGTAGGGGGGGGAGGGCCCATCCGATCATCCACATCCCCCTCCCTTAAGGGATAGGGGTAGGGGGGGAGGGTCCATCCGATCATCCACATCCCCCTCCCTTCAGGGAGGGGGCAAGGGGGAGGGGGAGACGGCGTCGTATGTGGGCGGGGTCAGTCGAGGGTTTCGACGGCGATGGGGACCAGCACGGGGCGGCGCCATTCTGAGGGCGGGAGCGTCCACCAGAAAACGCGCTCGGCATCAAACGACGGAGGCGGAGCCTCCATCGGGGCGGCAAGCCGATCGACGATCACACGGTCGCGGTCGCCCGATGCGAGGAGACGCAGGAGGGACTCAATGGTCTCCGGCGTCGGGGTCAGTTCCATAGCGTGGATCGACCTCACGCTGAGGCGGCGAACGACGGGGGGGAGAGGAACCGAGGCGGAGAAGATCAGCGGGCGGGCTTCGTCGCCCGTGCCCATCGCGACGATGATCGGGTGTTCCCGAGGGGGAAGGGGTGCGGTATAGGCGGGGAGGTGGCGGATGTCCGAGGCAAGGGCGGCGGGGAGCCCAGTGGGGAGCGTGCGGAAGGGATCGAGGGGTGTGCGTGCCGCGAGTTGGGCGAGGCGGCCCTCGGCCCGGGAAGGGTCGCCCGTGCGGATGCGCAGGATGAGGCGTCCCTCGCCGGCCAACGCGGCGAGGTGCGCGTAATCCGGCGCGGCGACGGGGGGTTCGGGCAAGGGGTCAACGGGGTCGGCGTGCGCGAAGGTCGTCTCCTCAGGACGCGCGATGTCCATGGGGACGGGTGGGTCGTGCGTGATCGGTATCGCGGGGTCGGGGAGAAGGTCGCCTTGAGCGATGGGTGCGGGGGCCGGGGAGGGGCGGGAAAGGAGGTAGAACCCGAGAACGGATGCGAAAACGACAGAGGCGGCAAGGGCGCCGGCGAAGGCGGCTCGCCAGGGGAACGCGCGAACGACGACGGTGCGCGGGGGTGTCGCGATGGCATCGGGTTCGTCGGTGGTGAGGGAGAGGAGGACGCGGCGTTCGAGGGCGGCCGCCACATCGTCGAGAAGGCCTGGGGGGGCAGAGAGTTCGGGGAGGGAGGCGAGCAGGACGCGGTCGCGTCGCATGGCCTCGGCTCGGCGGGCTTTCGCGGGATCGAGCCCGGCAAGGGATGCCCCGCTCTCGATCAGCGAGAGGAGGTGTTCAGGGTTGTCACGATCAAAGGACATCCGTCACTCCAGGGCTTCGCGGAGCGCGGCACGCGCCCTGAAAAGCCTGCTCTTGACGGTCCCCACGGGGAGGTCAAGAACCTCGGCAACCTGCTCGTAATCCAGGCCCCGCACGTCGCGGAGCACGAGAATCGACCGGTGCTCGGGCGCGATCCGGTTCAACGCATCCAGCAGGCGCCCGCGCTGCTCGTCAAGTAAGACTCGCTCGTCGCTGCTCGGTTCCCTGGCCATGCCGGGAGGGGCATGATCGAGGCTGGCGTGACGACGAAGTTTCTCGGACCTGAGCCTCGAGAGGCAGACGTTCATGGTGATTCGGATCATCCACGTGGAGAGGGCGGCTTGGCCGTTGTAGGAATCGAGGCCCTGGATGATCCTGACCATGGCCTCCTGGGTCAGGTCCCTGGCGAGTTCGGGATCGTTGACCGTCCGGAAACAGACGGTATAAAGCCTGTTCTGGTATGATTTTAGGAGAGTTTCCCACGCTCCGGCCTCGCCGCGCCGGATGGCCTGGACAAGTTCGAGGTCGGATGGGGTGTGCTCGCTCCGGCTCTTCATGCGGGCTCGGGTGGTGGGAGGGGGGCGGCAGGAGTGGGTGGGATCATCGTACGTGTCGGTACGACTTTTTGGGCAGTTAGGTGCGTCTTTGATACACTGGAGTCCGTATCGGCTGGTTTACGCAGAAGCGAGGAGGGTTGGCGTCCGATAGGGTATTGGGCGTCAGGCATGCCGAGTCCTCCGAGGTTGGACGCCCGGGGGGCGAGTTGAGGAGCGTGGAACGATGAAGAACTTGATGTGTCGCGCGGGGACGATGCTCGTCCTCGGGGTTGCGTCGTTGGTGTTCGGACAGGGTCAACCAGCCGATCTGGCGAAGATCGCGGCGACACCGATGGTCGAGCACACGGTCAAGCGACACCTCGACGTGGATGCCTTCTGGCTCGTGGATCTTGCGCTGCCCGCACAGCCCGGGGCGGTGTTCGAGGTCGTGGTCCCGCTGGGCGGAGCGGTCCACGTCATGGTGATGGAGCCCAGCACGGTGCGCGGGGAGGGATTCAGGGCGTATGTGCAGGGTGACCGGGGGATGGTGGCCATCGTGCCGCCGACGCCGGCGACCTATGCGGGGTGGGTGGAGGGTCAGGACGAGTCGGTGGTGGCGGGGTCGCTGATCGGCGGACAACTCCACGCGATCATCAAGATGGGGAACGGGCCGGAGGACGTGTGGAGCGTGCATCCGCTCTCGAAGATCGTCCCGGACGCGCCCAGGACGATCCACGTCGTGACGCGCGAGGCGGACATCAAGTGGGGGGATTGGCGGTGCGGGGTGGCGGACGTGGGTCGTGTGCCGCAGCCGATGCCGGGCGGGGGCGGGACGGAGGCGGTCCGCGTGTGTGAGCTGGCGCTGGAGGCGGACTTCCAGTTCTACCAGTCCAACGGCTCGAACGAGAACACGACGATCGCGGATATGGAGAACGTGATCAACGCGATGAACGTGATCTACGTGAACGAGACGGAGCTGACGCACCAGGTGGTGTTCGTGATCGTGAGGACGACGAGCGGATCGAACCCGTACACGACGAACAACCCCGGGAACCTGCTGGATCAGTTCCGGGCGCACTGGTCGGCGAACTTCGGGACGGTGAAGCGTGACCTCGCGCACCTCTTCACGGGCCGAAACCTCGACGGCTCGGTGATCGGGATCGCCTACCTGCCCGGGGTGTGCACGTCGGGCCAGGCGTATGGGCTGAGCCAGTCGAAGTTCTCGAACAACTTCACGTCCCGGGTGGGGCTGACGGCGCACGAGGTGGGACACAACTGGAACGCGTCGCACTGCGACAGCCTGAGCCCCTGCTTCATCATGTGCTCCGGGCTCGGGGGCTGCGGGGGGAGCCTGACGCAGTTCGGCGTGCACTCGGCGAACGCGATCAAGAACTACTCGAACCAGGTGGGTTGCCTCTCCCCGCTCGAGCCCAATCCGGTCGCGCTGCCGTTCTTCGACAACTTCGAGTCGAACAACGTGGACACGCAGAAGTGGACGATCAACTCGGGCGGAGCGGTCTCGACGGCGGGGACCAACCCGCCAAGCCCGACGCGGTCGCTCAACCTCGATGGGGCCGACACGATCACGAGCGTGCGGATGGACGTCCCGACGACGGGCGGGCTCTTCGAGATCCGGTACTGGACGCAGCGGAAGAACGTGGAGACGTTCAAGGCGCTGCACGTGGAGTACTTCTCCACCTCCGCCGCCGCATGGAAGGACCTGAACATCATCCTCTCGGACGGGGAGACCCAGACCAACTTCGAGTCCTGGGTGCATGCCCTGCCCTCGGACGCCCGCGGGTCGGAGTTCCGGCTCAGGTTCACGGCCGTGGGGTTCCAGCCCGACGACGACTGGTACATCGACGACGTGCAGGTCCTGGAGATCCCGCCCCCGCCCGTGGCGCTGCCGTTCTTCGACGATTTCACGGGATCGGAGATCAACCCGGTGCTGTGGTCGTCGTTCTCGGGGGTGGAACTGAGCACCGCGGGGACGAACCCGCCGAGCCCGACGCAGTCGCTGAACCTCGACCTCTCGGACACGATCACGAGCAATCGGATCGACGTTCCCGCGCCGGGCGGCGACCCGCTGGTGATCAGTTACTACCTGCAGAGGAAGATCAACCAGTCGTTCCGGGCGCTGCACGTGGAGTACTTCTCGACCAGCGCGAACGCCTGGAAGGAGTTGACCATCCACCTGTCGGACGGGGTCGTCCAGAACACGTTCGATTACCACGAGTTCCCGATGCCCGCCGACGGGCACGGCGTGGAGTTCCGGCTGCGGTTCACGTCCATCGGGTTCCTGGCGACGGACGACTGGTATGTCGACGACGTGCGGGTGGGGGCATCGGCGAGCGAGCCACCCCTGGCCCTCCCCTTCTTCGACCCGTTCACCGCCGAGGCCATCGACCCCGTGAAGTGGACGAGCGTGAACGGGGCGACCACAAGCACGGCGGGGACGAACCCCCCCAGCGCGCCCAGGACGCTCAACCTCGACAACGCCGACGACCTCACCAGCGCGAAGATCGACGCTCCGGCCTCGGCCTCGCCCCTCTGGATCAGTTACTCCACCCAGCACAAGGGCGTGGAGAACGGGAAGACGCTCGACGTCGAGTATTTCTCCACCTCCCTGGGTGTGTTCAAGAGCCTCCAGACCATCGCGTCCAACGGCGTCGATCAGGTCACGTTCCGCTTCCACGAGTTCCCCATGCCCGCGGACGGCTACGGCGGAGAGTTCCGCCTGCGGTTCCGGGCGAACGGAACGGCGGCGAACGACGACTGGTACGTCGACGATGTGCGCGTGGGCGGGTTCTGCCGGGCGGACATCGAGCAGGACGGCGACCTCGATGTCTTCGACTTCCTCGCGTTCCAGAGCGAGTGGTCGGGACAGACGTACCTGGGCGACTTCGAGAACGACGGCGATTGGGATGTCTTCGACTTCCTCGCGTTCCAGAGCGCGTACGCCGGTGGGTGCTATTGAAGCGATGGGGCAATAGCCCCGACGCGTGCGTCGACCTTGGCTGACTGAACCCACACCCCCTTCCTAATTGGGAGGGGGTTTTACTGCGCGGATGGGACCCTCCCCCCTGCCCCCCTCCCTGGAGGGAGGGGGATGAGGAGGCGCGGATGGGACCCTCCCCCCTGCCCCCCCTCCCTGGAGGGAGGGGGATGAGGAGGCGAAGGGGTGAATGGGGGTGGGGTGAGGAAGAGGCGGAGTCAGTCGGACATTCGGCCAAGGAACCAGCCGATGAGCGCGACGACGAGGACGAGCCCGCCGGCGCCGCCGACGAAGGCCCAGTAGTTGCCGCCGATGCTATCGATGAGCGCGTGGCTGCCGTTCATGGCGAAGATGACGACGGAGGTGGCGAGGGCCATGACGGCGACCATGCCCAGGGAGAGCCCGCCTGCGAAGCCCGAGCCGGCGCCGTCGTAGGGTTCGCCGATGGCGACGAGGGCAGGGCCGGCCCCTGTGCCAGGGCCTTCGGCATCGGCGCCGGAGGACTCGAAGAGCGCGCCGCCGGACTCGACGCCGACGGCGGTCTCGGCCCTGGTGGCGCCGCCGTCGGTGAGGAGGTCGCCGAGGGACGTGTCGTCGGCCTCGCGGGTGAGGTCGAGGAGGCCTGACCCGGAGCCCGCGGAGTCCATCGGAATCTCGGTGGGGGAAGTCCCGGAGACGTGGGTGAGCGCGGCGGGGTCGGACTCGTCGGTGCCTTCGGTCTCAAAGATGGAGAGGCCGGAGCGTTCCTTGGGGGACTCGGCGGGGATTCCCGCGCCGGAATCGGAGGAGAGGGCGATGTCGATCTCGCCGCTGTCGGCGAGGGGGATGGCGTCTTCTTCGCCGCCGCCGCCGGCGAGGAGGTCGACCTGCTCGACCTTGAACATGAGGCGGTCGCGGTCGCGGAACTCCTGGAGACGTCCAGAGGTGACGAGGCCCTTGACGGCGTCCTCGGACATCCCGAGTCGCTGGGCGGCTTCCTGGATCGTGTAGAACAACTTGGCCATGACGACTCTCCCAAAGGTCCGCGGGCTTCGCGGGGCTCGACAAGGTATGGTATCCCGCCGCCGTGAGCAACCCTTCCTTCCGGTTCCCGAACCCACGCGTCCCGGTCGAGCGGTTCGACGTGAGGCACCCCTCGGTTCCGCCAGGGGTTGAGGGCTGGAAGGTCCTGCACCTGTCGGATCTCCATGTTTCGCATGCCGTGAGAGGGCGGAAGAGTTGGCAGGGGTTGCTCGATGCGGTGGATCGCACGCCCGCGGACGTGGTGGCCTTGACGGGTGACTACATGACCCACCCCGGGGACGAGGTCCACGCGGCGCGGGCCCTGCGTGACCTGCTTGGGGCGGTTCGGTCGCGGCACGGGGTGTTCGGTGTCTTTGGGAACCACGACTCGCCGAGGTTCAAGACGTGGGCGAGGGGGCTGGCAGGGGTGGAGTGGCTCGAGAACCGTTGTGCGGACCTCGAGCACATGGTGGTGCTCGGCGCGAGTGAGCCGGAGGACCTGTTCTCGGCGAGGCTGGGGCACCCAGCGCCCGGACGCTTCACGCTGGGGCTCGCGCACACGCCTTCGGCGTTGTTCGCGGCCGCTGATCTCGGGGTGGACGTGATCCTTCTCGGGCACACGCACGGGGGACAGGTGCGTGTGGGCGCGAGGTGGATCGGCTACACGGCTGGGGAGGTTCCCGGAGCGTTGGCCAACGGGATGGTTCGCCGCGGGGGGACGCTGGCGTGCATCACGCGCGGCGTCGGAGTCGGGCGGATCCGCGTGCGGGTGAACTGTCCGATGCAGGCACCGGAGTACACGCTGCGCCGCGGGGCGATGATGGGGACGGGGCGCGGGGGGTGTGAGCGGGTGCTGGCGTGGTGAGGCTCAGGGAGGGCAGGCGCCCATGGAGGCGGCCAGCAGCATGAAGTCTGAGCCGTCGAGGACTCCGTCGCGGTTGAGGTCGCCGTGGTAATAGGGGATGGGATTGGGGACGCCCTGGTAATAAAAAGCGGCGAGTTTGGCGAAGTCGGCCTCGTTGACGACGCCGTCAAGGTTGAGGTCGGCGGGGCACTTGATGGTCCCGAAGTCGTAGATCCGCTTGACGATCTCGACGGGGAGATCGTGCACCCACGCCCAGAGGATGAACCCGTGCTGGACGTACCGGTAGGCGGTGTCGATGGTAAAGCCTTCCTCCTGGATGTCCTGGAGTTTGACCCAGAGGTTGACGGAGGTCGAGTGGGGATCGAACGTCCACTCCGGTGGCCAGGGGGCGGGCTTGTGGGGGTCGAGGGCTTGGCGGGAGAGGAAGGCGTGTCCGGAGATGGTGGGGACCCAGGCGTTGGCGATCGGGTCGGGGATGGAGCCCTCCTTCACCTTGATGTACATGGGCTCGGCACCGAGCGTGAGGGAGGGGAAGTTGGCCCATGGCGCGGCGTGGGGCAGGTCCATCATGGCGGCGAGTTTGTCCGCGACGTCTGAGGGCTTGCCGGCCTTGATGTCTCGCCCGCCGGCGTTGTCGAACCAGAACTCGCGGAGTCCGGCCTGGAGCCAAGGCCAGTTGTTGAGCCAGAACTCGCACATGTCGGGCTGGAGGGAAGTCTTGAGAATGCGGAGGTTCAGCCCGCCGGCATCGCCGAGCCAGCATGGGTCGCCGTTGAGGCGGAAGCCCCCGAAGAGCCCGACGGAGACGTCGTTGAGGGGGTTGGCAAGGTCGCGGTGCTGGTCGATCCACCAGGCCAGGCCACGCTGCTTGTCGAGGATCTCGGCGCGTTTCCAGGCGGGCTGGGTCCAGAACTGGGGGGTGGCCTGGTACTTGTTGCCGATGGCGTCCCCACCCGGACGGTTGAGGATGAAGCGGCGCCACCCATCGGCGTAGGCGGCATCGAGGCGGGCGAGGAGGTTCTCCATCGCGTTGCTGAGCCCGTCGCCGTTGCTGTCACGATCGTCGGCCCACCACGGGGTGAGGCCCGGGTCCCAGAGGGGTCTGGGCTCGCCGCCGGAGAAGGTCCCGATGACGATGGCCGGCCGACGATCGGGGGTGAAGGATGGGGCGGGCGGCCGGACAACGGGCCCGAACCAGATGCCTTCGCAGCCCGGCATCTGGCACTTCCCCGGCGATTGGGCGAGGGCGCTTGCGGCGAGGGAACCGAGGATGAGGGAAACGACGATTGAGCGCGCGACACGCATAGAACGACCTCCGAAGGGCCCCGGGGCAAGGGGCGGGCCATGCTGGTGAGTCGCGAGGCTCGCGTCAAGAGAACGGGTCGCCGCCGCGGCGGGAACCCGTGGGAAAATCCGAGATGGCGGAAGATTCCAACGAAGAAACAAGGGCGGCCTGAAAGTTGCGTCAGGCATCCTGAATCGTCGCGGGGGGGAGGAGCATTCAATGATCACATGCGAACGATCGCCGGAGGGCTGCTCATGCTTGCCTTGATCGCATCGATGGTGTTGTCGTTGGCCCTGCCGGGCGGCGTTCGGCCCGCCGAACAACCACAGGAACGAGACATGGCCAGAACGGTTTCGCGGTCGGCGCACGACATCGCTCGGTTGTCGAAGGAGCGTGTGGAGGAGTTGGCCAAGGCGCTGACGCCCGAGGAGGCACGAGTCCTGCTTCGGAAGGGGACGGAGCCGGCGTTCTGCGGGGACCTGACGGACAACAAGAAAGAGGGAACATACCTGTGCAGGTTGTGCGGGCTGCCGCTGTTCTCGTCGAGCGCGAAGTTCGATTCGGGAACGGGCTGGCCGTCGTTCAGCCGTCCGTACGACGTGGACCACGTCTCGTACGAAAAGGATGAGACGCATGGAATGGTGCGGATCGAGATCGTTTGCGCACGGTGCGATGGGCACCTCGGGCATGTGTTCGAGGATGGGCCGCGGCCCACGGGCCTGAGGTACTGCCTCAACTCGGTGTCGTTGGAGTTCGTGGAGGAGGGGCGGGAATGGCCGGAGCGATCGAGGCCGCTCGTGACGGAGGTTGCGTACTTCGCCGCGGGGTGCTTCTGGGGTGTCGAGGACCGGTTCGAGCAGGTCGGGGGGGTGGTGGACGCGGTGAGCGGATACCAGGGAGGGAAGGTGAAGGACCCGACGTACAAGCAGGTGTGCTCGGGGGCGACGGGTCACGCGGAGACGGTGAGGGTGGTCTTCGATCCCAGGAGGGTGACGTACGCGGAGTTGGTGAAGGCGTTCTTCCGGTTCCACGACGCGACGCAGCTCAACCGGCAGGGGCCGGACATCGGGACGCAGTACCGCTCGGCGATCTTCGCGGCGGACGAGGCTCAGTTGACGGCGGCCCGGGCGCTGGTGGCGGAGGAAGGAAAGAAGAAGCGATACTCGGGGAAGCGGATCGTGACGCAGGTTGTTCCGGTGGGCGAGGCCGGGGCGTTCTACGAGGCCGAGGCGTACCACCAGGACTACCACGCGAGGAACGGGGGGCACTGTGCACTCCCGGACCTCGGGGAGGACGACGAGTAGGGCGTCAGGGAGAGGGGGGCGTTGCGGGGGCGGGCTCGTTGGCGGAGGGGTGGGTGACGACGACCGGGAGCCCCGGCCCGCTGACGCGGAGGTGGACATCGCGCTGGGGGTAGGGGATGGCGAGGCCCGCCTCGGTGAGGGCCTTGTGGATGGCGACGTTGAGCTCGTCGCGGACGCGGACGCCGAGGTCGACGTGGGCGACGAAGACCCGGAGTTCGAACTGGAGGGCGTTGTCGCCGAAGGAGAGAAGGGGCGCGCCGGGCGGGGGTTCTCGAAGGACGGCGGGGTTGTCGAGGGCGCAGGCGAGGAGGAGGTCCCTGACCCGGCGTGGGTCGGCGGTGTAGTCGACGCCGACGGGGATGATGATGCGTGAGACGGGGTCGGTGAGAGTCCAGTTGGTGATGGACCCGGTGATGAACTCTCGGTTGGGGACGATGAACTCGCGCCGGTCCCACGTGACGATGGTGGTGGCACGCATCTGGATGCGGTTGACGGTGCCGGAGACATCGCGGACGGTGACCGTGTCGCCGACGCGGATGGGTCGTTCGAAGAAGATGATGATCCCGGAGACAAAGTTGGCGAAGATCTCCTGGAGCCCGAAGGCGAGGCCGAAGGTGAGCGCGGCGGCGAGCCACTGGATGCTGGACCAGCCGATGCCGAGGGTGGAGAAGGCGATGACGATGCCGAGGATGGTGATGGTGTAGCGGGTGAGGGCGAGGACGGCATAGCGGACGCCGGCATCGAGGGGGAGGCGAGGGAGGATGGTGAGTTCGAGGAGTCCGGCGACGTTGGTGCCGAAGATCGCGGTCGCGACGAGGATGGTGAGGGCCAGGAGGAGGTCGGCAAGCGTGATGACGCGCCCGGTCGAGTCGGGTGCGGCGTCGGGCGTCTGGGGGAGGGGGAGACGGTTCACCGGCGAGACGGGCTGAGCGGCGGCAGCGTCGGAGGCCGAGGATGAGGCCGGGGTCGTGGCTGGAGGCGCGGCGGGTGTCGTGGCCGGTGAAGTTGCGGCAGTCGTCGGAGGCGTGGCGATGGCGGGGGGGACGGCTTCGTCGGGATTGACGATGGCGATGGAGGGCCAGAGGCGGACGTGGTCGAGACGCCCGAGAGCAGGGAGGACATCGGCCCACGCGAGGTAGAAGCCGAGGATGAAGACCGCCCCCGAGAAGGTACGGAGAAGGGTTCGGGTCTGGGCGCCGATGCGGGCGACATCGGGGGCCAGGGCGGGTTCGGGAGTGGTCTCGCCCTTGGCCGCGGCGCGCTTCTCCATCGCGGCGAGAAGGGCCAGCCGTCGCCTGGCGACGAAGAAGACGCGCTGGATCATTCCCGAGACGACGAAGAGGGCGATGACGATACCGAGGGTGATCTGGAGCCTTCGCGAGAGGACAAGGGCGGTATAGGAATAGCCCAGCAGCGCGATGACGGAGAGGGCGATGGGTGAGAGGACGAGCACGGGGTGCCACAAGAATCGGGTGCGATCAGCGATGGATCCCTTGCCGACGCGAGCGAGTTCGGTCCGGAGCGGGGACGAGGCGCGGAAGAGCCTCCACGCGGCCCAGGACACGAGGGCCAGGGCGACGACGAGGGCGAGCCGACCGAGTGAATCGCGTGCGGCGGAGTCATCGGAGCGATCAAGGGTTGATACGGTGATGACCAGGGGCAGTCCCAGCGGCATGATGACGCGGAGGGTGCGACGGATGAGGGCGCAGGCGTCGGCGTTCCAGCGGAAATGGGCCTGGGCGAGGCCCGATGGCGCGAGGATGTTCCGGAAGGAGGCGGCGAAGAACCAGTACGCCGCGGCGCGGGTCAGCCCCTGCGGGAGGGAAGAGGCAGGGGTGTCGATCAGGCGAGCGGCGGCGAGGAGGAGAGCGGGGACGGGGAGGGCCAGGGTGATAGAGATCAGGAGAGCGTGGAAGGAGTAGGCCCAGGCATCGGTGTGGACGCTGGCGACGCGACGGGCGAGGCGCTCGATCGCGCGGTGGCCCGAGCGACGGAAGGCAAGGGAGAGGGCGGCGAGGAGGAGGAACGCCCAGGCACGAGGCGTGGGCATCCGGATGGCGCGCGCCCATGCGGGTTGGGTCACGAAGCCGGCCGTGGCCTCGGGGAGGGCGGCGAGGTCGGCGCTGGAGATAGGCGACGTGGAGCGGACCCAGAGGATGCGCTCGTCGATGAACCGGGCGTAGTCGCGGGCGAGGTCGAGCAGTTCCTGCTTGGCCTGGATGAGCGTCAGGAGGGTCGAGGAGAGTTGGCGATGCTCGCGGGCGAGGTCGTCGAGGAGGCGTCGCTGGGCGACGAGGAGGTCTCGCGCGGCGGTGCGCACATCGGCCCCGGGATCCGGGTCGAGACGCCGACGAAGTTCGGCGTCGGGGTCGGCGGCGGCCGTGCGCTGCTCTTCGAGGTCGATGAGCAGGAGGCCGATCGAGGAAGCCTCGACCTTGTGCGCGGCGATGCGGGCGGCGATGTCGTCGGTTGCCGGGAGCCGCTCGCGTTCGCGGCGGAGGGCCTGGCCCAGGGCCTGTGGGACGCCGAGGAGTTGCACGCGACGGCGGGTGCGCTGGTAGTCGTCCCGGAGGGAACGCGTGCGTTCGAGGGTGAGGGCGAGGGCGGCGTCGGCGTCGGCCTGTCGCTGGACGACCCCTCGGGCGCCGGCGCGAAGTTCGCTCAGCGCCGCGGAGCGGGTCGTGATCTCGCGGACGACGGGGTGCTGGCGGGCCGCCTCCTCGCGGGCGCGTCGGGCGTCGGCCGCGGCGCGCTCGGCGTCGAGTTGCCGGCGCGCGACAACGAGTTCCTGCCAGGCGGCGACGCGCCGGTCGTGCTGCCCCAGGCGTCGCTGGGCCTGGTCTTCCCGGCGCTGGAGGAGCGTCGCTCGGGCTTCTGCCGCGGCGAGTTCGGTTTCGAGGGTGGCGAGTTCGGTGCGGTTGGCTTCGGCCCGCGCCTCGGCCAGCAGACGCCGGGCCTCGGAAAGTGAGGGCGGGTCTTCGGAGGGCGGGGGTTCGACGGGTGCGGCGACGAGTTCGCGCTGGCGCGCGAGGAGGGTCGGGAGCGCGGCGTTTCGTTCGATGCGCGTACGGATCTGTTCGCGGATCGCGGCGAGGCGGTCCGCGGCGCCCTGACGCTCGGCCTGGGCCTGGGCGAACGACTGCTCGAGGACCGTGAGCGTGGCATCGGGCCCGGGGTCGGGTAGGTCGTCGAGGGGGGGGCGGGCGAGTTCGGCATCGATGGCCGCGATCTCCGCGGGGGCGTCGGAAGCCTCTCGGCGGATGCGCTCGGCGCGCTCACGCGAGGCGGAGGCATCGCGGGTTCGGCTGAGGGCCTCGGCCAGGGCATCGATGAGCGCCTGCTTGAGGGCCGCGTCGAGGGCGGTGTTGGACTGGACCTGTGCGAGTCGGGCCTCAAGGTCAGCGGCGGCCGCGAGGGGCTGGGGGGGAAGGACGGCGGGCTGCTGGGGCGCGTCCTGCGCCCGGGCCAATGCCGCCACCAGCGCAAGAAGGGCCGCGCATCGTCGCATGGAACGAGAGGATAGCGCATCGGGCGTGAGTCCGGGCTGGGTGCGGCGTTCTCATGTCGGGGTGGTACACTGGAGGCGGCATGGACGATCGAGCAGAGGGCATGCTGGCACGGGCGATCGGGGGCGATCAGCGAGCGCTGGTGGAACTGCTTGAAGTCGTCGGCCCGGAGATCCGTCGGCGGATCGCGGGAAAGGTCTCGTCGGCGTGGCGAGCGGTGCTGGACGAGGACGACGTGATGCAGGTGACATACCTGGAGGTCATCCTCCGGTTTGGGTCGTTCCAGTCAGGCGGATTGGCGGGGTTCACGGCGTGGGTGTGGCGGTTGGCCGAGAACAACCTGATCGACGCGGTCAGGTCGCTGGAAGCGGCGAAGCGACCGAACCCATCCAACCGGGTGACGGGCGGGCGTCACACCGAGGACTCGGCTGTGGCGCTGGTCGAGATGCTCGGCGCGACAATGACGACGCCGAGCCGGCACGCGGCGCGCGACGAGGCGGGCCGATTCCTGGAGGCGGCCCTGCGGACCCTCCCGCCGGATTACGAGAAGGTCATCCGGCTGTTCGACCTGGCGGGGAAGGCCCCCGCGGAGGTGGCGTCGGAGATGGGGCGTTCGCAAGGCGCGATCTTCATGCTTCGGGCGAGGGCGCACGAGCGTCTGCGGGAGGCGATGGGGAGCGAGTCGAAGTATTTTTCCCGACCCTCGTGAGTCGGGGCGTGCGGGTGCGTTCCGGCGGGATGGGGCATGCGCGGGATCGGGGCTCGACGTGACGCAGGAAGAACCCAAGCCGGGGTCTCGGGAGCGGAACCTGATCGAGGAGGCGCTGCGCCAGGCCGGAGCGAGGTCGGACCCGCCTGTGGAGATTGGGGAGGAACTCCCCCCCGCGGAGACGTTCCCGGGGTATGACCTGATCCGCGAGATCCACCGGGGCGGGCAGGGCGTGGTGTACCTGGCGGTGCAGCGGGCGACCAAGCGCCGGGTGGCGATCAAGGTCATGCACGAGGGCCCGTTCGCGGGCTCGTCGGGTCGGGCGCGGTTCGAGCGGGAGGTGCAGGTCCTCGGGCAACTCAACCACCCGAACATCGTTCACATCCACGACTCGGGGACGACGCCCTCGGGCGGGTTCTACTACGTGATGGACTACGTGTCGGGCAAGGGGCTCGACGAGTTGATCGCGGGCCGATCGAGGGAGTCGGGGAGGTCGGGGCGATCGGGGTCGAGCGGGGGGAGCGTGGCGTCGGGGCGACTGGATGGGTCGATCGAAGAGTCGCTCCGGCTGTTCGCAAAGATCTGCACGGCGGTGAACGCGGCCCACCTCAAGGGGGTGATCCATCGCGACCTGAAGCCCTCGAACATCCGCGTGGACGCGAACGGGGATCCGGTGGTGGTCGACTTCGGGCTGGCGCGGGTGGCGGTGCCGGACGCGGGCTCGGGCGGCTATCCGATGACGATGACGGGTCAGTTCATCGGCTCGCTGCCCTGGGCGAGCCCGGAGCAGGCCGAGGGCGTGCCGGACCGGATCGACGTGAGGACGGACGTGTATTCGCTGGGGGTGATCCTGTACCAGATGCTGACGGGGGCGTTCCCTTATCAGGTGGTCGGGAACATGCGTGACGTGCTGGACAACATCCTCCGCGCGGAACCGGCCAGGCCAAGCACGGTCAGGAAACAGGTCAACGACGAGGTGGAGACGATCGTCCTGAAGTGTCTCCACAAGGACCGCGATCGTCGGTACCAGACGGCGGGGGAGGTCGCGCGCGACATCCAGCGGTATCTCGCGGGGGAGCCGATCGAGGCCAAGCGCGACTCGGGCATGTATGTGCTGCGCAAAACCCTCAAGCGCTACGCGTGGCAGTCGGGCGTGGCGGCCGGTGCGGTGGCGGGGCTGGTGGTGTTCGCGGTCGTGGTGACGGTGCTGTGGTCGGAGGCCGGCGCGGCTCGTCGTGCCGCCGACCTCGCCGCCACTGGGGAGCGGTCGCAGCGCGAGAAGGCCGAGGCGAACGCCCAGAGCGTCCGGGCGATGTCTCGCACCATCGTCGGGAGGCTCAACCAGGCACTGCGCGATCTCCCCGCGACGACGGCCCTGCGCGAGCAGTTGCTCTCGGAAGTTGAGTCGCACCTCACCCGCCTGTCCGGCGAGGCGAAGGAGGACCCGTCGCTGGATCGCGAGGTCGCCGAGACGCACGACCTGCTGGGCGATGTCTCCGGGGGGCTGGTGAACTCGAGCCTGGGCGACTCGGCCCGGGCCCTGAGGCACTACGAGGAGGCGTCGAGGATCCGCTCGGCCCTGCTCGCGGCGAGGCCGTCCGATCCTCGTGCGATCGGCGACGCCGCGCAGAGCTGGTGGAAGATCGGCGGGATGCGATACCGAGAGCGACGGGTGGAAGACGCCAAGGCGGCCTACGAGGAAGCGATCGACGGCTACGCGCGCGCGCTCAACGCCACCGGGCTCGCGTCCGCCGATCGGAACGAGTTCGCCGACGAGCGAGCCGGCGTGCAGGCCGACCTCGCGAACCTGCACACCCGTGTGGCTCGTCAGGCCCCCGACCCCGCGGCCGCAACGGCGGCGATGGAGGCCGCGCTCGACCTGGATTCCCGAATCCTGTCCCACTGGGAAGCGAGGGCGCGCTCGACGCCCGAGGACGCCGAAGCCGTTCGGCAGGCCGTAGCGGCGCAGACGCGGCTCGCCCGGCACCTCTACGAGCGGCATGGCCAGCGCTGGTCCGACGGCGTGCCCGGGCCCGGCAAGGGCTCGGTTCCATCGCCGGAAGAGTCCGAGCGTGCGGTCGAGAGGCTGAACTCAGCGCGTCAGATCGCCGCCGCGGCCGTGAGCCGGATCGAGTCGTACGCGGAGCATCGCCCGTGGAGCATCGGGCTTCGGCGCGACCTGTACCTCGCCCATCTTGCGGAGGGCAACGCATCGTCGCGCGCGGCGGCGGCCGACCGCGAGGCGGTCGCGTCGGGCGCCCTCGATGCCGAGGCGAGCACGGCCCGGTCCGCTCGCGCGGCCACGGCGGAACGAATGGCGGCGGCGAGTTTCGAGAAGGCGGTCTCCATCTCGCAGCAGGTTGCGCGGCTCGACCCCGCGAACGTGGGGTCCCGCCGGGAGGAGGCTGTTGCGCAGAAAGCGCTGGCTGGCGAGCGGTACGCGATGGGTGACCTCGATGGCGCCCGCGACGCGTCGCTCCGGTCGGTCGAACTTCGCCGGCGTCTTCGCGAACTCGACGCGATCGCGACGGCGCGTGAAGACCTTGGCGCGGGGCTGGCCGACCTCGGGGCCGTCCTGCAGGCGCTGGGCGAGGATGAGGGTCGAGAGCCGGAGGCCAGGCTCCGCAGCCTCGAGGCGGCGGTCGGGGCCTACACCGAGTGCATGGAGATCTTCGCCGAACTCGATCCACAAGGCAGGGATGCACGCTACGCGGACGCCGTGTCCGAGATCCGTCGTCGGCTGTCGGCCTGTGAGGAAATGGGTAAGACACTGAGGTCGGGCGAGCGGTGAGGATCGTGTTTCCGGACGCGGGCGGAGAATCGTGTTGATCGGATGACCGGGGGGGAGTACCTTGGGCAACGCGGGGGGTCGCGCGGCGGCAGCGAGAGGAAGGGACGAGACATGAGCGTTCGTGGATTGTTGTTTCGCGCGGGCGCGCTGGCGGGCATCGGCGTGCTCGGGACGACCGAGCGCGCCGCCGCGCAGGTGGACGCGTTCTGGACCAACGGCGCCGGTGGGAACTGGAGCACGGGGTCGAACTGGTCCACGGACCCGGACTATCCCAAGAACAACGGGACGAAGTACAACGCCTTCATCCTGATCCCCGGCGCCCCTCCCCCGTACACCGTGGCGATGACCGAGGACATCGCCCTGGAAAACTTCAATCTCGAATCGCCCGATGCGACGCTCGATCTTGGCGGCTTCAAGTTCACCATCGAGTTCGCGTACACCCAGAAGGCGGGCGTGCTCAACTTCACCAGCGCCGCGCCGAACCAGGTCGAGGTCAAGGGCGAGACGCTTCTGGATGCGGGCGCGGCGGGCCTGCAGCTCGACGGCGCAAACGGTTCGGGCTTCGTCGCGTTGGGCGAGTTCACGTTCCAGGGCGTCAACGGCGCGGGCATCATCATCTGCGACATCGACGTGGAACTCAAGGGCGGGCTCGCCACGTGGAAGGGGACCGCCGGGATCTCGCTGGGGAGCGGGGCCTCGCTCACCAACGGCGAGGGGACGACCTTCACCATCGAGAACGACGAACTCCTGAAGTGGACCGCGTTCGGGGCGACGCCGACGTTCTTCAACAGGGGTGTTCTCGTCAAGAGCGGGGGCACCGGCTCCTCGACCTTCCAGGACGTGGCTTTCGACAACCAGGGGACGCTCAGGATCGAGACCGGGACGTTCGCGACCGACGGCGTGGATGTCAACGGCAACGGGAACACGCTCTCCGGAGGGACGTGGGAAGTGACGGCAGGCTCGACGCTCGACCTCGTCGGGCAGACGATCCTGAAGAACGCCGCGATCGTGCGGCTCTCGGATGCCGGGAGCACGTTCGCGGCGCTCGATTCCGTCAGCGAGAACATGGCGGCCGGGGAACTGATCTTCGAGAACGGCCGGAACTTCACGACGGCGGGGAACTTCCGCAACGACGGTCGCGTCGAGGTCGGGGCGGCGACGACCTTCGAAGTCGCGCCGGGCTCGTCCCTACAGAACTACAACGCGGTGTCGAAGAAGTTGACCGGCGGGGTGTTCGACCTCGGGGGTACGCTTCGGTTCGACGGAACCGGGATCGCGACGCTCGCGGGGGCGATCACGCTCGGCGGCGCGGGCTCGGCGGTGCTCACGGGAACGGGCGACGACGCCCTCGTCGCGCTCAAGACCATCACCGCCGGGGGGCACTTCGAGATCACGGGAGGGCGGAACTTCGAGACCGGGGGTGATTTCCGCGTCGTGCAGACAGGGTTGCTCACGATCGACGCGGGGTCGCTCTTCCGTGTGAAGGCGGGGTCCGTGCTGCAGAACCTGGTCTCGGGAGACTTCGACGATGCGAACTTCGACCTCAAGGGCCTGCTGCAGGTGGACGCGGCGTCCATCAAGAACCTGGGCACGAACCTGACGCTCGACGGGGCCGGGTCGGGGATCATCGACGAGAACGGGAACGACGCGCTGACGGCGCTCGCGCTCATCAAGCCGCAGGGCGTGCTGACGCTGGCCAACGGGCGGACGCTGTCCGTGCTGGACACGCTCGTGGTGGAAGGGCAACTCAAGTTCGCCACGAGCGGGGGCGACTCGGAGAACATCCTGACGGTTCAATCGGGGGACCTCATCCAGACGCGCGGGCAGACGCGGATCACCAACGGCAGGATCATCGTGGAGATGGGCGCCTTCCGGCTCGAGGGCGGGGTGCTGAGCGGGGACGGGACGCTCGAGGCGATGCTCAGGGCGGGGGCGCGCGTCGCGCCAGGGGAGGCCGGCCCCGGGTTCATGAACATCGCCGGGCCGATCGAGATGGGCGAGGAGGGACAATACGTCGTCGAGATCTTCGGGCCCGGGCCGGGCGGAACCGACGTGTTGCGAACCGGGATGCACGCCTCCTTCGATGAACTCGGGGACCTTCTCGCGGGGGATCTGCGCATCGTTCGACCCACCGGGTTCGTGCCGATGCAAGGGCAGTTCTTCGACGTCATGTTCTGGGGCACACGGGCGGGCGAGTTCGCGACGGTGCATGGGCGGTTCTTCGGGTCGGGCCGGTTCGACTTGGTCTACCTGCCCGACCGGCTGCGGCTGGTGGCGGTCCCCGCGCCGGGAACGATGGCCGGGCTCGTGGGCGCGTTGGTGCTGGGGCTTCGCCGGCGACGCTGAGGGCCGTGGGCGCGAGATCGTCACGTGGTATCCTGCCTCGTTATCGAGGAGGACAAGTGATGCCCATGACGCGACGAGAGGTTCTGGCGGCCGGAGCGGCCGCGGCAGGCACGGTTCTAACGGGAGGGGCGTCGCCGGCGTGGGCGGGTGGCGCATCGTGGGGCGGATCGGGGGCGGATCGTCGTCGCGTGCTGCGACTGGCTCACCTCACGGACACGCACACCCAGCCGGAGCGGAACGCGGCGGGGGGGCTGGCGGCATGCCTGGCGCACGTCTCGTCGCTGCGGGATCGGCCCGGGCTGGTGATGACCGGCGGCGACCTCATCATGGACGGATTCGCCGCGAGCCAGACGCGGACACGGCAGCAGTGGGACCTGTTCGTCAAGACGCTGGGCGATGGGTGCGCGATCCCGGTCGAGCACTGCCTGGGTAACCACGACATCTGGGGGTGGAACAAGGCGAAATCCGGCACGACCGGGGAGGAAGCCGGATGGGGAAAACGTTGGGCGATGGACCTGCTGGGGCTCGCGTCCCCTTACCGTGCCTTCGAGCGCGCGGGCTGGACGATCGTTGTGCTTGATTCGATCCGACCCGAGGGTGAGGGGTATCGGGCACGGCTCGACGACGAACAGTATGAGTGGCTCGAGGGAGAACTGGCACGAGGGACGACGCCGGTGCTCGTGGTGTCTCACGCGCCGATCCTCGCGGGGTGCGTGCTTGTCAACAGCACGGTGGACGCTGAGAAAGGGAACCACGCGGTTTCCGGGGGGCTTCTGCACCAGGACGTGAAGCGTCTGCGAGGGCTGTTCGGGAAGCACCCGCGCGTGAAACTGTGCCTGAGCGGTCACATCCACCTGCTCGACCGGGTGGAATACGCGGGAGTGACCTACATCTGCGACGGGGCCGTCAGCGGGAACTGGTGGAAGGGACGGCACCAGGAGTGCGACGAGGGCTACGGCGTGGTGGACCTGTTCGACGACGGGTCGTTCTCGCACGAGTACGTGCGGTACGGGTGGAAGGCGGAGGCATGAGGGCGATCCGCGCGATCGAACGCCTGAGGGCGCACCGGGTCACGCCGCGGGGCGCGCACGCGCTGGCCGTGGAGATCGACGCGATCGAGGCGGAGTTGAAGCGTGCAAGGTCGAGAGAGGGCAAGGCGGCGCGAGCGTGGCGGGAGCACGCGCCGGAGGAGATTCGCGCCTTGGCGAGGGAGGTCGTGCTCAAGCGGGGGGTGCTGGTGGTCCGCGCGGACGGCGCCTCGGCGCGATTCCAGATCGATCGCTGGCTGCGGACGGGGGGCGCGGCAGGGCTCATCCGGGCGTGCGCGGCGAGAGAGGCGAGGGTTCAGGCGTGAGGGAGCGTCGGGCGATGGTTCAGAACGCGCACCCGGAAATGAAACTGTTCTGGAAGGCCATGTAGTCAAAGACATCGAGGTCGCCGTCGCCTTCGAAGTCGGCGTAGAGATCGCCCTCGACGAACCGGTCGAGATAGCACATGTAGTCGAAGATATCCAGGTCGCCATCCTCCTCGCAGTCCGGGGGGCAGACGGCGGCGCCATCGGCGATGAGTTGGATGTCGAGGGCGAGGTCGAAGTCGATGGACTGGATCTCGCCGCTGAAGAGGAGGTTGGCGGTGCCGCCGGGGGGAAGGATGGTGGGGAGGGGGACGGGGAGCCCCTCGAAGCCCTCGCCGATGGGCCCCGGGATGGACTGGGCCTGCTCGATGGCGATCGCGATGGAGACCTTGGCGACGGGGCCCGAGACATCGAGGGTGCCGACAAGGGGGACGGGGAGGGCGGTGGGCGGGATCTCGATGGGGGTGCCGAGGAAGTCGGCGGAGCCCTCGAAGGCGAGGGTGGCGAGGATGGCGAAGTCGAAGGTCCCCGGCCCGGTGGGGACCATGGTGCCCTCGCTGGGCCCCGGGGAGGAAGTGGCGGTGAGGGAGGCGAGCGTCGCGTTGCCCAGGGGGAGGGGGATGGTGAACCCGCCGAAGAAGATCGCGGTGGGATTGATGGTGTTGAAGGAGTTGTACTTGATCGCGATCGTCAGGGGAAGATCGGCTTGTGCACCGGCGAGGAGATCGAGGTCGACGAAGGAGATGGAGATGGCGTTGACTTCGGCGTCAAAGGTGAGGCGGAAGACACCCTCGGCGGGGGTATCGTTGTCGCCTCCGAAGGAGACATCCGCGGTGTAGCCGATGGGGTTGTTGCCGGAACCGCCGAAGGCGCCGGGGCGGGTCTGGGTCCCAGTGGGGTTGGTGACGGGGTCGTAGTTGCCGATGAAGGTCCCCTCGACGGGGGCGTTCACGAGGATGGTCGAGGCGGCCCCGGACTGGGCCTTGACGAGGACAAAGTCGTAGGTATCGGCGGAAGCGGCTGAGGCCGCGACGATCGCGATCGCGCAGGCGTGACGCATGGGGTGATCTCTCCTTCGGTGGGCTCGGGCAGACTGGCGATTATCCCCTCTGCGGGGGATGAAACCAAGAAGAATCTCCGCGCGAGGGCGGGATCATGGGCATGGGATCCCCGGCCTGGCCCGATACCCGTGGAAGCGGGGCGGGGAAGGGGAGACAGGGGAACAACCAAAGGGCGAAGGGGGCTCAGTCGCAGCCGCTGGCGAAGGAGCCTTGGAAGCAGAGGTAATCGAAGAGGTCCCAATCGCCGTCCTTCTCGCAGTCGGCATAGGGGTCCTGGTTGGCGAAGAGGCCCTGGAAGCAGAGGTAATCGAAGAGGTCGAGGTCGCCGTCACCCTCGCAGTCGGGGTAGCAGAGGGACTCGCCGTAGATCCGGAAGGCCCACTCGTTGTTGTTGTTGAGGTTGAACACCTGCATGGGGACCCAGGGTTCAAGGACGCTGCCGTCGGCGAGGACGCCGAAGTTCCAGTATGCGGGCTGGGTCCCGAGCACGACGCGGGTGGTGAGCCCGGCGTTGTTGTTCTTCTCGTTGGGGACGAGGCTGATGGTCTGGTAGGTGCGGAAGGCGAGGAAGTAGTTGCCCGCGGGGAGGACGAGGTCGTCGACCTCCATGATGTTGTTGTAGATGATCCCGTAGTTGGGGTTGTTGAGCCCGGAGGGGGAGTGATCGAGGGGAACGCTGGAGCCGGCGGCGATGAGGGCGCCGGGGCCGCCGGTGGGGGAGACGGCGTAGATGTACCAGTCACCCCCGACAATCGCCGGGACGCCGATGGCGACGGAGAAGAAGTTGATCCGCGTGATCCTCATGGGCTGGTCGAGGATGAAATCGTCCGCCGCGACTCGGTAGGAAACGAAGTTCGGGGGCTCGGAGCGGATGCAACTCCAGGCCTCGCCTGTGTTCTGGATGTCGGCCGGGAAGGTCTGGACGTTGTCCCAGATCAGGTCGTCGCCCAGCACGGGAACAGCGAGGGCAAGGGCGGCGAGGATGGCGGGGGTCTTCATGGGGGGTCTCCTGTAGGGGGTATCTTCGCGGATCGGGCCGGTCGGTTCAACCCTGGGGGGAGGAAATCGTACCGGGGTTCGACTGGGGGGCGGGCCGGGGCCTAGGATGTCGGCCCGGCGGCGAAGCCCCGGGAAAAGGCGGAGGTCACGCGTGGTTCGGATTCGCATGCAGCGTACGGGTCGGCGGAATCGTCCGTTCTATCGGATCAGCGTGGTGGACCAGCGGGCCCGCCGCGACGGCCGCTTCATCGAGCAGATCGGGTGGTACGACCCGATCGCACCCGATGCGACGAAGCAGGTCCACCTGGACGAGGACCGTGCGAAGTACTGGATCGGGGTCGGCGCACAGCCGAGCGAGACGGTGCGTGATTTCTTCGCCCGCCGGAGCCTCGGGGACCTCAAGGCATGGGAAGCGCAGCGGAAGGTTGATCGTGACCGGGTCGAGCAGCGCAAGGCCGCCGCGGCCGCCGCGCCCGAGAAGGCCTGACCGGCCCCGGGGGAGGCGATGCCCCTCCGATTCGACATCCTCACGACGTTCCCGGAGATGTTCTCGTCGGATCCACCCTCGGCGATGGGATGGAGCATTCCCGCGCGCGCGCGGTCGGCTGGGGTCGTGGAGTGGTACGCCCACGATCTCCGGCGGTTCTCCGAGAGCAAACACCTGAAAACGGACGATCGCCCCTTCGGAGGCGGGCCCGGAATGGTCATGACCTGCCAGCCATTGTGGGACGGTGTCGAGGCGGTCGAGGCGATGGACGCGCGTCCGGCGCAGCGCGTGCTGCTGACGCCCCAGGGCCGGCGGCTGACGCAACAGACGGTGGAGGCGTTGTCGAGGTCGGCGCGAGTCCTTCTGATCGCTGGGCACTATGAGGGGATCGACGAGCGCGTCATCCGTGCCCTCGACCCGATGGAGGTCTCGATCGGGGACTATGTCCTGAGCGGGGGCGAGCTGGCGGCCATGGTCCTGATGGACGCGGTGATCCGGCTCCTGCCAGGAGCACTGGGGGATGAAGGGTCTGCACAGGCGGACAGTTTCTCGGTCGTTGAGGCCGGGGGCGAACGCCGGCGGCTCCTGGATTGCCCGCATTACACCCGCCCGCGGGTCTGGCGCGGGATGGAGGTCCCGGAGGTGCTGATCAACGGGGACCACGCCAAGGTCGCGAAGTGGAGGCTGGAACAGATGCTGTCGAGGACCCGGGAGCGTCGCCCGGATCTTCTGGAGGGTGGGGGGCTATAGTTGCGGCCCGTCCGGGATCACCGCGGCGGCGAAAGGAACGGGCCATGTCGAAGCAGATCCTCGACTCGATCAATGCCGATGCGCTCAAGAAGGACCTTCCCCGCCTCGACATCGGGGACTCGGTGAAGGTCCACCAGCGGATCGTGGAAGGGCAGAAGGAACGCATCCAGATCTTCGATGGAGTGCTGATCTCTCGGAAGGGGGCCGGCATCGAGGAGATGATCACCGTCCGTCGGGTGGTGGACGACGAGGGGATCGAACGGACCTGGCCGCTGCACTCCCCGATGATCTCGAAGATCGAGGTGACGCGGCACGGCGACACTCGTCGCGCGAAGCTGTATTACCTGCGAGACCGGGTAGGCAAGTCCCGCCGCCTCCGCGACCGCCGCCGCGGGCTCAAGCACGTCGACGGCGCCGAGGGTGCCGCGCCGGCCGGCAACTGATCAGCCCGACGCGAGGTTCCTCGTCTTCGCGTGTGGCTGTATCGGACCTCTCGACCCTGACGGGTCCCACCTGCTTCGTGACGGACGTCAGCCGCCGTGGCGCGCCGATCGCGCGCGGATCGTCGTGATGCGTGCCCGATTCTCCACCGTCTTCTGAATCCAGACCCGCGCTCCGGACGAACTCCCACCCGTCCGATCCACGCCAGGTCCGGGCCCGGCGGCGTGGGACGATCCACTCACCAACAGGGCCCGCCTCAACCGGAGTCACCGATGAACCGTGTGAACGCTGTCGCTCTGTCCTCGTCGATCCTCCTCGCTCTCGGCGCCGTCGCCTCGGCCCAGTGCGGGACCGAATCCTCCCTTGCCGCCGGTTCGTCCCCCGCGATCGTCCCCGCGTCCTACCAGCCTCGCTCCGCGGCCAGGGACATCGTGGACACCGCCGTTGCTTCGGGCAACTTCAAGACCCTCGCCGCCGCGCTCAAGGCCGCAGGCCTCGTCGACGCGCTCAAGGGGGAGGGGCCGTTCACCGTCTTCGCGCCCACGGACGAGGCCTTTGCCAAGCTCCCCGCCGGGACCGTCGAGAACCTCCTCAAACCGGAGAACAAAGCCCTCCTGACTTCGATCCTCAAGTACCACGTTGTCCCCGGTCGCGCCGATGCGGCGGCCGTCACCGGCATGTCCTCCGCCGTGACGCTCGCGGGCCAGCGCGTCGATCTCGGGGTTCGCGGGGGCAAGGTCCGCCTCGACGAGCGAGCCTGGGTGACCACCGCCGACCTGGCCTGCACCAACGGCATCATCCACGTCATCGATACCGTCATCATGCCCGAGACCAAGAACGTCGTTCAGAAGGCCGAGGAGGCCGGGTCGTTCTCCACTCTTCTCGCCGCGGTCAAGGCCGCCGGACTCGACGGTGCGCTCGCGGGAGAGGGGCCGTTCACCATCTTCGCTCCGACCGACGAGGCCTTTGCCAAGCTCCCCGCGGGCACCGTGCAGAACCTCCTCAAGCCGGAGAACAAGGCAGCCCTTGCCGCCATCCTCAAGTTCCACGTCGTTCCCGCCCGTGTCTACGCCGACCAGGTGCTGACCATGGGCCAGGGCCCGGCCACTCTCCAGGGTTCTCCCTTCCGGATCGGCCTCACCATCGGCAATGCCAAGGGCATGGCCAACATCATCTCCACCGACCTCGAGGGATCCAACGGCGTCATCCACGTCATTGATTCCGTCATCATGCCCGAGTGACCGAGGGGATCACTCACAGCCCCCGCCGCTCGGAAGGGTGGCCTGGGGGTTATTCCGCCAGAGACGCTCCTGTGCCCGCCGTTCATGCCCACGTCCCGCCCCGCCAACCCAAGGCGCTGGTCACGGGCATGGCCGCGGCCGGTCGAGCGCTCTACGCTCCGCACGATCCCGCTCGGGCGTCAACCGGGCACGCTCACGGGCCCACGTGGTCCTGCTCCCCGCGGTGCGGAGAACGCATGAGCGACTCGATCCTCCAGCGCGTGGCCTCCGGTGAATCCGGCGCGGCATCGCTCTGCCTCGATCGCTATGCGCCGCTCGTCTGGTCCATCGCTCGCCGCTACGCGTCTTCTGCTTCCGATGCCGAGGACGCCGTCCAAGAGGTCTTTGTCGAGGTCTGGAAGAACGCGGCCCGCTTCGATCCCGCCATCGCCGGCGAGGCCACCTTCATCGCCATGATCGCCCGAAGACGTTGCATCGATCGCAGGCGCAGGCATGCCCGTGATGCAGTTCCCACCTCCCTCTCCGAGGAGATGCCGGCCCGTCCGGCACCCCGCGCCTTCGACGACGAGCAGGTCGCCCGTGCCCACGCCGCCCTCAAGGACCTCTCCCCCGAACAGCAGCGAGTCATCCATCTCTCGATCCACCGAGGGCTCACCCACGAGCAGGTCGCCTCCGCCACGGGCCTCCCCCTCGGGACCGTCAAGACCCACATCCGCCGCGGGCTCATCCGCGTGCGCGAAGCGCTCTCCGGAGCGACGGGGGTGTCGGCATGAGCGGCCCCACACGCCACGACCTCGAGCGCCTCATGGACCTCCTCGCCGCACGCGCGACCGAGGGGCTCGCACCCGACGAGACACGCGAACTCGAAGCCCTCCTCCTCGCCCACCCGGACGTGGACCCGCGGACTCTTGACCTCGCCGCGGCCGCGATCGACGCCTCGCGTACTCTCGACGAGCCCATTCCTGACACCCTGCGCGCGAAACTCGACGCCGATGCCCGTGCCTGGGACGAGCGGGGCGTCACCGTTGCTCGTCTCTCCGCGCCCCCCACCCCCTTTGTTCGCTGGGCAGGGTGGATTGCCGCCGCCGCCTCCCTCACCCTGGCGTGTGTGGCGTGGTGGACAAGGCCCGCGCCCGGCCTGTCGATCGCCACCGCCCGCGACCTCGACACCTTCCTGCGCGAGACTCCCGACGCCGTCCGTGCGCCCTGGGGTGACTTCAACGCCCTCGAATCTGGCGAACCCCCGGAGATTCGCGGCGTGAGCGGCGAGGTCATCTGGAGCGACTCACGCCAGGCGGGCTTCATGCGGTTCCGCGGGCTCCCCGCCAATCCCACCGACCCCGCGACAGGCACCCCCGCCGACGAGTATCAACTCTGGATCGTCGATGCCCAGCGCGGACTCCAGCAGCGGATCAGCGGCGGGATCTTCTCCGTCCGTTCCGGGTCCGGCGAGGTCATTGTTCCCATCACCACGTCGCTGAGGGTCAACAAGGCCGCCGTCTTTGCCGTCACCATCGAACAACCGGGCGGGGTCTGGGTCTCAGACATGTCCCGGCGCGTCTGCCTTGCCGCGGTGGGGGGGTGAACATCGGCGCCACCAATGAGAAGACGCCGGGGATCGGTCCCCGGCGTCCTGTTCCAGTGGAGGCGAAGGGACTCGAACCCTCGACCTCATCCATGCCATGGATGCGCTCTACCAAAACTGAGCTACGCCCCCGGATGTCGTGCCCACTGGCACGCGGGATCGTAGGGGAACGGGGGCGGGGGTCAAGACACCCCGGCCCCCGGTCCTTTGGGGTTCAGCGGAGGGACTCGCGGAACTCGTACCCCTTGCGGGAGGCCTGCTCGCGGACGGCCTTGACGAGCGCGGCACCGAGGGTCTGGTCATCCCCGGCCATCTCGCGCAGTTTCTCGGCGATGTACTTCTTCCGTGCGGTCTCGAGGTCGGCGATGCGGCCCGCGATCTCGCCTCGCTTCTCCTCGCAGGCGGCGACATGGGCCTTTCGCTCGTCCATGGTCATCTTCCGCAGGTCCTCGGGGAGGTCTTCTTCCTTGACATCCTCGATGTTGACGACGTTCTCGCGGCAGGCGTCGACAAGATCCCAAGACGAGTTGCGGTAGGCCGTCGACGCCTTGGCCACCGCACGCTGGCCCGCGGCTGCGGGGGCGGCGGATTCGGCGTTGGCATCCTGCCTCTGCTGGCGCTCGCGGCCCTCTGCGCCGTGGGCGCCGAACGCGATGTACGTTTCGTTCAGCGCCACGCCCAGTTGCGCGAGTTCGTCGTCCTGAGGGGCGGGGATGTGGGGGACGGCCTGGTCCTGGTTGATGAACGAATACGACCCGTCCGCGAGGCGGGCACCCTCGGACCAACCGGTGCTGGAGCCCTCGGACTCCGGCCCGCAGAAGATCGTGTTGACGCAGATCCCGCGGGCGATCGCGGATGCGCAGGCGGAGCGGAAGTCGACAGGGCCCTGCGTGAAGGGTTCGTTGCCGGCAATGAAGATGACGCGGAGGTCGTGGGGCGCGGAACTCCACTCGAACGCGTCGGCGGCTTTCTGGATGGCCTGGCCGCAGAACTCGTCCCCACCGAGGGTCGAGAGCGCGAAGAGTTCCTGGGAGACAAGGTCGAGGTCGGTCGTCAGGGGAGTGACGATTCGGATGTGCCCGGTGTCGGCGTGGAGGCGGTTGTTGCCGTACTCGATCAGGGCGACTTCGAAGGTGGGTCGCTTGCCCTGGTGTTCGGCGAGGACGAGTTCGTTCACGAGGTTCCAGAGTTGGGCCTTGGCCTGGTCGATGAGCCCGTCCATCGAGTTGCTGGTATCGAGGAGCAGGGCGATCTGGACCTTCGGGCCCGCCTGGGGCTCGGGGGTGCGGTCGGGGGCGACCTGGGCAAGTGTCGGCGTGGCAAGGCACAGAGCGGCGAGCAGGGTTCGAGGCATTGGGGATCTCCCGAAAGGGGTGCTTGACCTCTTGATCGGTAGTGATACGGGCAAGATTGCCCCCGGCTTGTAACGGGTTGGAAACAGACGGGGGGTGGGGAACCGATGGGAGGGGGATTGTGCGGGGAAGGGTGATGGCGTACACTTTGGACGTCTCTTGCCGCGGGCCTGTTCGGCGCGGCCCCGAGCGCCCGGGATAGGGTCGCACGGAGGCAGCCATCATGCCGCAGACCATCCAAGCCGAGCCGATCGCGCCCCCGGTGGAGGATTCCCACGCCGAGGCGTGGACGGCGTACTTCGACCGTGTCTATCGGGCCGCGGGGCAGCGTGCGGAGTTGCTCCCTTGGGCGGACCTGCGCGCAAACCCCTCACTGGTCACGTGGCTGAACGCGGAGGCGCCACGCCTGGTGCGTCCCGGAGGCTCGGTGGCGGTGGTCGGGTGCGGGCTGGGGGACGATGCCGGCGAGATCGCCGCTCGGGGGTATGAGACCGTGGCGTTCGACGTGGCAGCGCCCGCCGTGGAATGGGCGAAGCGACGCCATCCCGAAGTCGAGTTCGTGGTCGCGGATCTGTTCAACCTGCCGGTGCGTTTGCATCGCCGGTTCGACCTTGTGGCGGAGGTGTACACGCTGCAATCGCTCCATCCGGACCTCCGGGAACGCGCGGTCGAGGGTGTGGTCTCACTGGCCAAGCCGCACGGGATCGTGATGGTCATCGCGCGGGGCAGGGCCGGGGACGAGGCAATGCCGGATGTCCCGCCCTATTCGTTCACTCGGGAGGAATTGTCCGGGTTGTTCGCGAGAGCGGGGTTCCACCCGGTCCGCGACCCCGACGAGTTCGAGGACTCGGCAGGCGTACCCCGCATCAGGGCGGCGTTCCAGCGGCGTTGACGCGGAAAAGGGTGAACTCGAACTCGTGGACACGGCCCACGTGCACGGGCTCGAGGCGATGCCACAGGCCAGCGGCGCGATAGGCCGCCTCCTCGTCCGTGGTGGCGTCACGTCGCAGGACGACGAAGTCGCCGGGCGCGGGGAGGGTCCCGCCGAGGTTGGGGATCCAGCGGACGCGTGCGTTGTGGCCCCGCGAGCGTGCCTCGCGACGGGCGTAGTGCAGCACCTCGGGACGGGCGGAGACAAGGTGGTCGGCCCAGACCTCACGGCCGGGCTCGAAGTGCCCGCCCAGTGCCAGCCCCGCCTCGCGCCCGCTGGACTGGCGCAGGGCAGGCTCGTGCCGAACGATGAACAGCACCGCGCCGGCGGCGAGCAGCGGGATCCAGAGCGCGGGGTGAAGCAGGCATCGGGCGATCCGAGCGCGGAGGCGTTCAAAGGCGTGGGTGAACACGCCCCGAGCGACGTACGCGGCAAGTAAGGGCGCGGGCACCATCGCGGGGAGGGCATACCGAGGGTTACGCACGCCCGCGGCGGCAAGGAGCAGGAGCGAGAGAACGCACGCCAGGGCGAGGGCGAGGGCAAAGTCGGTCTCGCGATGAGTGTCGCGGGCGCGCTCGCGAGCGAGGGCCGGCCCGAACGGGAAGAGGAGGGCGAGCGAGGCGGGAAGGGCAAGCGCCCACGCGGTCGGGGCGAGGGCGAACACCTCTCCGATGGCGCGCGGGCGGGTATCGGACCAGAGGAACTCCGTCACGCCCTGGCGGACGACGTCGAGGCCTTCGAGTCGATGCGAGAGAACAAGAACCAGGATCGCGAAGAGGGCGGGTGGAGCAAGGGCAACGATCGAGGCCAGCGCGAGCGGCCCGCGCGACCGGTCGAGGAGAGCGACGGCGAGGACGCCCGCGGCGAGAGTGGATGCGCCGGCAGGCCCCTTGCAGAGCCACATCAGCAGGCCCGACGCAACGCCGAGCAGGAGGATGGCCGTGCGTCCGTGGCCGAGGGCGACATCGAGAAGGGCGGCGAGAGAGACCTGGGCGGCCAGGTTGTTGAGGGCCTCGATCTCGGCGGCGCGCGAGAACCACCAGCCCTGCGGGGTGAGGACGTGGGCGAGGGCTGCCCAGAGGGCGTACCGCCACCCGAACCACCGCCCGGCAAAGAAGTACGCGGCAAGGGCGCCGAGCGTCGCGGCCAGCGCCGACGGCGCACGCGCGGCGAGTTCGGTCTCGCCCAGGATTCGAGAAGAGAGAGCGATGGCCCAGACGATCCCCGGCGGCTTGGTGAGATAGGGTTGCTCGAAGAGGGTGGGGACGAGGGGATCGGCGCCGGGTCGGAGCATCTCCCATGCAGGGATCGCGCGGTGGCCCTCGGTCGCGGAGAGCCCCGTCGCACCGAGCCTTGGCCAGTGGACGAGCGCGCAGGTGAGAACGACAAGGAGAAGCCGGGGGATGTGGGCGGCGGGTCGGATGGCGTGGCTCCCGGGGACAGCCTACACCCCGGGTGGCGGGAAAGGCCCCGGGGGACGTACGCTGGGGGGGTCGTGCAAGCCGATGCGGCGACAAGTCGGGAGGCCCGCTCTCTGAGCCCCGCGGGCCGGGGTTCGTGATGCGCCGGGTGGTGGGAAACGTCCACGCCGCTCGGACGTGCTGGGGGATCGCGTTCGGGGTCCTGGTGTTTCTCTTGGTGGAGAACTTCCCTTACGCGGGGTCGAACAACGCGAAGGACTGGGATTTCTTCTACTTCGCGGCCGAGGCGCTCGTGCAGGGAACGGACCTGTATGAGTCGGGCGAGACGGCGGGGTACATCTATCCACCGTTTTTGGCGTTCGTGCTCATGCCGCTGGTCGCGCTCGGGTTCCAGGCTTCTGCGCAGGTGTGGTTCGTGGTGATGGTGCTGGCGACGGCGTGGGGGGTATGGGTGGCGGGACGGGAGGCGCTCTCGCGGCTGACGCCCGCCAGGAGCGTGTCGGAAGCGTGGAAGGAGGTCGGCGCAACGGTGGCCCTCGCGGGGGTCTTCTCCCTCAACGTCGCGAGGCGCGAGTTCGAGCACACCCAGACCGACTGGGTGACCGTGCTCGCCTTCACGCTGTCGCTGGTGTGGATGGAACGCCGGCCGGTCCTGGCGGGGATCTTCCTCGGGGCGGCGGCGAACATCAAGTATCACACCCTGATCGTCGTGCCGTACCTGATCGTGCGAGGTCGATATCGGATGGCGGCTTCGACGCTCGGCTCGGCCATCGTGTTTGCGCTCCTGCCCGGAGCGGTGATCGGGTGGGGCCTGAACCTGGACTATCTGAGGCGGGCGTTCGGGGGGTTGGCGCAGTTCGCGGGGGTCGAGTCGGAGGACCGGGCGAACGTCTGGGGGCTCACCCACCTCGACAGCATCTCGGGCACGAGCGCGCTGGGGAGGCTCGCCGAGGTGATGGGGAGCGAGGGACGAACGCTCACGGTCGTCCTCGTGGCGCTGGCGGCGACGGCGTGCGTGGGGGTGGCGTGGTGGATGTATCGCCGGCACGGGCGAGCCCTCTTCGCGCGGCCGGTGCGCGACGCCGCGACGCGCGGGCTGGGCCTCGTGGTGATGACCGAATGGACGGGCCTCATCGTCGCGACGCTGGTCTTCAGCCCCCAGACGCTGAAGCGGCACATGTTCCTGCTTGTCCCCGTGTACGCGATCGCGGCGGCGATGCTGGTCCGGGCGAGGAAGACCCCCTGGGTGCTCTTGGCCGGGCTGGCGGTCTCGATGCTGGCATTGGTGCTGCCGCCGCGGTCCGAGGGGATGCACGCGGCCTCGGACGCGTGGCGGGCCGTGGGGGGCGCGAGTTGGGGGCTGCTGGCGATGTTCTTCGCGATGCTCTGGACGAGCCTGGAGTGGGCGGGAGAGGAGGCGCGAAGCGTTGGCGCGCCGGGTGGATCGTCGGAAGTCTCTCTGCGGTGAGGTGAGCCATGGACCACGGGGTGTCGGCGGTGGATGAACGGGACCTGCGATCGGGGAGGGTCCTCCCCTGGCGGCTGGCGACGGCGGGGGTTTCGGTCCTGCTCGCGGTGGGCCTGGTGCTGGCGCTCATCGGAGACCTGATCTGGTTCGTTCCCGCGGTACGCGATCACGGGATGAGGGGGTACTGGCTAGGGCGGAACATTGCAGTTCTGCTGCTTGAATCGATCTCGATCGTCGCCTGGCTGGGGGCGGGGGCGATCGTGCTCGCGTCCGGGCGGACGCCGCGGGGACTGGGCGCGGCGCGCTGGGCGTTGACGGCGGCCGTGCTCGTGCTGGGGGCGTACTTCATCGTCGCGTCGGCGAGCTCGATGGCGGGCCGCGCGTTCGAGTGGTAAGCCTCCCGGGTCTCAGACGCGCTTCCGCTCGCGATCCTCGACTTCGAGCCCGGCCTGGCGGGCGACCTCGGCGAGCTGGATCCGGCCGGTTGCGTGGAGTTTGCGGGCGATCGCCTGTCGGTGGTTGTCGACGGTCTTTTCAGAGCGTTCCAGGGCGCGCGAGATCTCCTTGTTGGAGAGCCCGCGGCCGATGAGCGCGAGGACCTCGAGTTCGCGACCGCTCAGGACGTCCAGGTCGCCCAGGCGCGCGACCTGGGATTCGAGGATGTCCACGCCCGCGGCGTCGAGTTTGCCCGGGATGCGACGCGTGATGGCCAGAAAGCGGACGGGAGTGCCGGCTTCACCGGGGATGGGATAGGCCCATGAGAACTGCTGGTAGCCGCGCCAGATGGTCCGGACGAGGACGGGCTTGGCATCCTCGCTGATCCGCTTGGCGATGGCCATTCGTTCGGCGATCCAGTCCGGCGGGAGGCCCTGCTCGGTCCAGGTCCGGCCGATGATATCGGCGGCGCGACGGGACTCGCCGTGGATGATGCGGGCGAACTCGTCGTTGCACCAGAGGAGGCGACCGTCGAGGTTGCTGATGGAAACGCCGGTGCCGGGCTCGGAGGCGAGGGCATCCCAGGCGAAACGAGCCATGTCGGCCGGTTCCGATGAGGCTCCCCCGAACGTCTGTGGGTCGGTCATGTGGGTGTATCATCCCCGGGATGCGCGACTTCCGCAACTTCGCCGTACCATCCCCCCGATGCCGCTGCGACTGTTCAACTCGCTGACGCGCGTGGTGGAGGTGTTTGCGCCGGCGGACCCCGGGCACGTCACGTTCTACTCGTGCGGGCCGACGGTCTACGACGACGCGCACATCGGCAACTTCCGGAGTTTCCTGGCGGCGGACCTGCTGAGGCGTTTCATCGAGTCCCCGCTGTGCGAGTTGGCGGGGGACGCGAGGCCGGCGGCGGCGCGGGCGGCGGGTCGTCGGGTGACGCACGTGATGAACATCACCGACGTCGGGCACATGACCGACGACGCCGACGCGGATGGGTCGGGCGAGGACAAAATGGCGGCGGCGAGCCGTCGCCTGGCCGAGGCGAAGAAGGCGGGACGCCTCCCCCCGGAAGCGGCGGGGATCGACCCGACGGACCAGTCGGCCATCGCGCGGTTCTACGAGTCAAGGTTCCGGGAGGATGCGCGGGCGCTCGGGTTGAAACTGGTGCTCGAGGCCGACCGGGACCCAACCCTCATGCCCCGGGCGACCGAGAGCATCGGGGGGATGATCGCGGTGATCTCTCGCTTGATCGAACGCGGGCACGCGTACGCCGTGGGCCCGGAAGGGCGTCGCACGGTCTACTTCGCCGTCCGGTCGTTCCCGAGGTACGGGGTGCTTTCGGGGAACGCGATCGAGGGGGTTCGCGCGGGCGAGGGGGGTCGGGTGCAGGACGAGCACCAGGCCGAGAAGGCGCACCCGTCGGATTTCCTGCTGTGGAAGAGCGATCCGTCACACGCCATGCGATGGGATTCGCCTTGGGGAGAGGGATATCCGGGGTGGCACATCGAGTGCACGGCCATGGCGGCGGCGCGGCTCTCGGGAACGCGGGACGTGGGCGGGATCACGCTGCCGGACGGCCGACCGATGATCGACCTGCACTCGGGCGGGGAGGACAACATCTTCCCTCACCACGAGTGCGAGATCGCCCAGTCCTGCGGCGCGTTCAACGCGGACCCGCTGTCCGCGACACCCGAGGGCGGGATGTTCGCTCGCCACTGGTTCCACCCCAGGTTCCTGCTGGTGGAAGGGGCGAAGATGTCCAAGCGGGCGGGGAACTTCCACACGCCCAGGGATCTCTTCGCCCGCGGGGTGCCGCCCGCGGCGCTGCGACTGGCGCTCGTGCAGGCCCACTACCGGAGCAACGCGAACTTCACCATGCAGGGGCTCAAGGATGCGCAGCGGACCGCGGATCGGTGGGCAGGGTTCGTCGCGGCGTGCGAGCGGTCGCGGGAAGCGGGCCGCGACGAAGGGGAAGAGGGCGTGCAGGGCGCGTTCGCCGACGCGCTCCACGACGACCTGAACCTCGCGCGAGCGATCGCCGCGGTGAACACGTGGCTGGGAACCGGGCCCACGCCCACCCTCGCCCACGCGCGGGCGATGCGTCGGATCGACGAGGTGCTGGGGGTGCTGGCGCTTGCCCCGGCGGGAGCCTCGTCGGAGACATCGATCGGGGTCTTCGCCCCGGGCGTCGAGCCCGATGAGCGCATCATTGCGAAACTCGAACAGCGCCGCGACGCGAGGGCGGCGAGGGACTTCGCTCGCTCCGACGTGATCCGTGACGAACTGCTGGCGATGGGGTACACGATCAAGGACCTTCCCGGCGGGCGGGTCGAGGTCAGGCGGTCGTGATGCGCTGCCTTCCCTGGACGCTCTGGAGGATGGCGACGGTCGACCTGCTCCGGCTCGTCACGCTCACGGCGGCGATTGTGGTGACGATCGCGGCGTTCGGCGCGATGATCCCGCAACTGGCCAAGGGGAGGCTCGGCCCGGCGGAGGGGTTCCGGTTCATGCTGCTCGCGGTGGTCCCCATGCTGCAGTACGCCCTGCCCTTCGCGTCCGGGTTCGCGTCCACGCTGGTCTATCACCGGATGGCGCAGGACAACGAGGTGCTCGCGGCCCACGCGGGGGGGCTCGGGCACCGCGCGGTCCTCGCGCCCGCGCTGGGAGTCGGGCTCCTGTTGGCGGTCGTGCTCTCCGTGCTGAGCGAGGCGGCGATCCCGTCTCTGCTCCGGTCGATGGAACGGCTGATCGCGGCGGACGTGGCGAAGATGATGGTCACGAGGATCCAGAACGGGGAGTCGCTGCGCTTCGAGGGGTGGGTCGTCCACGCCGACTCGGTCAAGCGGGTCGCGCCCGATCCGCGCTCGGGGGCGTTCGACTCGATGATCCTCAGGAGGGTCGTCGCGCTGCGGCTGGACGAGCAGAAGAAGATCGTCCGCGAAGTCACGGCGGACCGCGCACAGGTCTGGTTCTTCAACGACTGGCCCGGCGCGACCGGGCGGCCCGAACGCGAGGACGCCGTCGTCCTGTGGATGGAACTCGGTACCGTGCTGGCGGTCGAGCAGGGGACGGCGACGGGGATCTCCTCGAACGTGCCGCTGTCCTTCGAGTTGCCCGGGATGTTCGCGGACGACCCGAAGTTCTTTACCATGAAGGGGCTGATCGACCTGCGCTCACGCCCAGAGGCGATCAACTACATCGAGCGCTCGAGACGAGCCCTGGCGTTCCACATGGGGGAAAGGCTCTGGACATCGCAGATCCTCGGGGCGCTGCGGGCCACGGGTGAGGCCGCGATCCTCGACGAACTCGGGCAGCCGGCGTTCCTGCGGGCGTCATCCATGGCGTGGAGCCCGCGGGCCAAGGCGTGGGAACTCTCCCCCGGTCGCGACGGGGTCATCGAACTGCGGTTCACCCACGACGGGAGGGTCTCCAGGCTCGTGGCCGATCGCGGGTGGGTCGCGACGCGGATGGGGTTCGACCCCCTCGTCGAGCCGCTCTCGCTGCTCGTGACGCTCGAAGATGTGCGGATCCTTGGGGAAGATGGGGAAGCGACGGGGGCGCCCAGGAAGAGGCTCGAGCGTGCGGGGTTCGTGCTGGCCGAGGACCCTGTGCGGCCCCTGCTGGAGACCCCGGCGCTCGACCTGCTCGAACGTGCCCTCCCGCTCGTCGAGTCCGACACCCCCGACGCGTTCCTTGTCGGGCCCACGCGGCACCTCCAGCGCGAAATCCGCCAGCTCAACGACGAGGTCACCTCGAAGCAGCACGAGCGGATCGCATCCTCGATCGCGTGCTTCCTGATGGTCGTCGGGGGGAGTGTGGTCGCGCTGCGTCTGGCCTCGGCCCTCCCGCTTACCGTCTATCTCTGGTGCTTCATGCCGGCAATCCTGACGATCCTCGCGACGGAGGCGGGGCAGGAGTTGACGGCGTCGGTCGGGGCGATCGGGCTCCCGCTGCTGTACTCGGGGGTGGTGGGGTTCGCGGGGTATGCGCTGGCAACCTACGCCGTCGTCCGGAGGCGCTGACGAATGCGCGGCGCGCTCATGCTTGCGCTCGCGGTCGCTCTGGCTCGGGCGGCGTACCTGGTGTTCGCGTGCCCCTACACGCTGGTCGAAGACGAGGCCCACTATCGGCAATGGGCCGAGCGGCTCGACCTGGCGTACTACTCGAAAGGCCCAGGGATCGCGCTCCTGCTCCGGGCCGTCACGGAGTCGCTCGGCGAGTCCGAGGCCGCGCTCCGCATGGGATCGGTGCTGGCGGGGTTGGTCGCGTCGGCGGCCCTCGCGGCGTTGACGCGCGACCTCGCTCCGGGGGTGCGGAGAGGACCGCTGGCGGCCGTCGCGCTCTTCTCCATCGTGCCGCACTTCTTCCCGACGGCGCTCGTGGCGACGACGGACATGCCCCACCTGGCGTGCTGGAGCGTCGCGGCCTTGGCCGGATGGCGGGCCGTGCGCGCGGGCGGGTGGTGGTGGGCGGGGTTCGCGCTGGCCCTCGCGGCGGGCCTTCTCTTCCGGTGGACGATCCTTGCGCTTGGCGCGGGCGTGGTCGCGCACGCGTGCCTGCGAGGCAAGGCGCTCGCCTCGATCGTGGCGTTCGCGGCGTCGCTCGCGGGGCTCGTGCCCACAGTCATTTGGAACATCCGTGAGGGATGGCCGACGTGGAAACACCACCTTGGGCACCTGGGGGCCCGCGGCGGGGACATGCCCCCGGTGGCGTGGTCCTACGACCCGAGCTGGACGCTGGAGTTCGTGGGGTCGCAGGCGGCGCTGGCGGGGCCCATGCTTGTGCTGGCGGTGATGGGCGCACGCACGATGCTCCGGGGCTCGGGGCGAGAGGCGGGCGCCTTCACACTGCTGACGAGCCTGCCGATCCTGCTGTTCTATCTCCTTGTCTCGATGCGCGCGGATGTCGAAGCGACATGGGGCACCCCCGGGTTCGTGACGCTGATCCCGGCGGCGGTCGCGGCGTCGGCGGAACGCCGCGGGCTGCTCGTCGCATCGGTGGTCTATGGGGCGGTCGGGGGGGCGGCGGTGCTGCGGATGGACCTGCTCGCGCGGGCCATCCCGAACGTCGTCTCGGTCCGGAGGTTCCTCGGGGCGGATGCCGCGGCGGAGGGGATCGGGCGGCTGGCGCGCGAGGCGGAAACTTCGTCGGGGAAGCCGGCGTTCTTCGTGGCGAAGCACTACGGGAGGGCCAGCCTGGCTTGGTACTACCTCCCGGGGAGGCCGACCGTGCGGTGTGCGAGCCGCTTCCTGGGCGGACGGGCGTGCCAGCAGGATCACTGGGCGGACCACGACCTGAACGACCCTTCGCTTGTCGGCCGTTCGGCGGTGCTCATCGGGGGTGAGTCGGCGGAATGGGCGTCGGCCTTCGAGCGGGTGGTGGGGCCCGTGGCGATCCCCGGCCCTCACAAGTTGGGCGAAGTGATCTTCATCGGATACGGGTTCAAGGGGGCCGGCGCATGGGGTGGCTAAGCCCGCACGAGCGTCGCATGAGACTTCTGGGCCGCCTCCGGATGACGATCCTGGTACTGCTGGGGTACATCGTCGCATCGCTGATCGACCCGTGGGCGCTGCGCGTGGCAAGGACGGATGACCTCTTTGCCCTCGAGTCGCGGTGGGGGTATCAGTTCCTGCGGGGCGTGGGGTGGGCGGTGCCCTGGCTCGTGGCGGGCGTCGTCCTTCTGGCGCGGGACGCGGTGCGGCCGCCGTCGCGAGAAGTTCGGTGGAACCATCTGAGGGGGATCAACCTCGCGATGGCCCCGGTGCTCGGGGGGCTCGGGGCCGAACTGCTCAAGCGCGTCGTGGCCAGGGAGCGCCCCCTGCCGGACCCAGGGGCGTACTCGCACAAGGGGCTGCTGCTGGGGTTCACGGACGACATCGACCTCGGGTGGCCGAGTTCGCACGCGGCCGTGGCGTTCGCGGGAGCGACGATGGTCAGGATCCTCAGGCCTTCGTTGGGGCCGGTCGCGGTGTTCCTCGCGGTGGGGTGCGGGTGGACGCGGGTTTCGAGCGGGGCGCACTTCCTGAGCGACGTCTACGCCGGGTGCGTCGTCGGCTATTGTTGCGCGATGGCGATCCGTCCCCTTCGGCTCAGGCCTCGGCCTCTTCCCCTGTCGATCCGATGAACATGGGCATCCTGGACCGCTACATCGCGAGGCAGTTCCTGATCAACGCGGTCAATCTGCTGGTGATCCTGTTCACGTTCGTCGTGACGATCGACATCATCCTCAACATCGACCGGTTCATCGCGATCGCGCGGGAGTTGGCGGAGGCACGGGGGCAGGATCCGACGTTCCTTCGGGTGGGGCTGGTGACGGTGATGATCATCGCGGACCTGTGGTGGCCACAGTTGTTCCAACTCTTCAACTACATGGTGGGCCTGGTGCTGGTGGGCGCGATGGGGTTCACGCTGTCACAGATGGCCCGACATCGGGAGTTGGGGGCGATGCTGGCGGGCGGGCTCGGCCTCTACCGTGCGGCAAGGCCGATCGTCGTGGTTTCGCTCGGGTTCCTTGCGGTCCAGTTTGTGAACGACGAGTTCATCCTCCCGCGGGTCGCGCCGCTGCTGACGAGGGACCATGGCGATGCGGGCCGCCACGACCTCGCGGGGCGGGCCGTCCCGCTGACGTCGGATGGGGCGGGGCGGCTGTATTTCGCGGAGAAGTTCGACGCCGACGAGAAGTTGATCGAGAACGTCTACATCCTGGAGCGGGGAGCGGACGGGCTTGCAACGCGTGCGATCACGGCCAAGCGGGCGCGCTGGGAGGGGGGTGACGACGGGGCCTGGGTGTTCGAGGAGGGGGTGGTCCACGAACGCCGAGGCCCGCCGCAGCCCCCGGCACCGATCGAACGGCTGGACTCGAAACTGGACCCGACCGAGTTGACGGTGCGGAGTTTCGAGGGGCTGAGCCGGAACCTGTCGTGGCGTCAGATCGGAGCACTCGTCGAGCGGGCGAGGGTGATGGAGGGGCAGGCTCGGGAAGCGGGGGACGCGGGCGAAGGCGAGCGTCTTCGGGCGTCGCGGGAGGGGCTGGAGCGGATCCGGTATGGTCGGGTGGCGAACCTGGCGACGAACCTTCTGGCGCTGCTCATCTGCATGCCCCTGTTCCTGGCGAGGTCGCCCGTGAACATGGTCTCCCAGACCGTCAAGTGCGCGCCGCTGGCGATCCTGGGGATCATGGGCGGCGTCGTGGGGTCGTCGGCGGCGATCCCGGGGCTCCCTGCGGCCCTGGGGGCGTTCATCCCGGTCATGGTGCTGGCGCCCCTGGCGGTGGCGATGGCAACCTCCGTGAGGACGTGAGGGGCGATAGGATGCGTCCATGGCTTCGGTCGTGTTCTATTTCCAGGTGCACCAGCCGTACCGGCTGAGGCGGTACTCGGTCTTCGACGCGGACCCGTTCTATTTCGACGACGCGAAGAACGCCCAGATCTGCCGGAAGGTCGCGGAGAAGTGCTATCGCCCGGCGACGTCGCTGATCCTCGACCTCGTGAAGCGACACGAGGGCCGGTTCCGGGTGTCCTACTCGCTTTCGGGGACGGTGATCGACCAGTTGGAGTCGTTCTGCCCCGATGTGCTGGACCTGTTCCGTCGTCTGAACGACACGGGATGCGTGGAGTTCCTGTCGGAGACCTACGCGCACTCGCTCTCGTTCCTGTACTCGAGGGCGGAGTTCGTCGAGCAGGTGGAGTTGCACACGAAGAGGATCCGGGGGCTCTTCGGGCAGACGCCGCGGGTCTTCCGGAACACCGAACTGATCTATTCGAACGAGTTGGCGCGATTTCTGGCGGAGATGAAGGACGAGTCGGGGGAGCCGCGGTTCCTGGGGTGCGTGTGCGAGGGGGTGGATCGGCTGCTGGGCTATCGCTCCCCGAACTATGTGTACGCGCCTCCCGGTGAGCCCCGAGGGCGGGACGGGCGCGCGTTCGGGCTCCTTCTGAAGAACTACCGGCTTTCGGACGACATCGCGTTCCGGTTCTCGAATCGCGGATGGGCGGAGTGGCCGCTGTCGGCGGAGAAGTTCGCGGGATGGGTGAACCAGATCAACGGGGACGGGTTCCTCTGCAACCTGTTCATGGACTATGAGACGTTCGGGGAGCACCAGTGGGCGGACACGGGGATCTTCCAGTTCCTCGACGTGCTGCCGGAGAAGGTCTTTGACATCAACCCCGGTCACAACCACTTCGACACGGTCTCGGAGGCCCTTGGTCGGTTCGATCCGGTCGGGGTCTACGACGCGCCGCAGTACATCTCGTGGGCGGACCTCGAACGGGATCTGACGGCATGGCTCGGGAACGCCATGCAGCACAACGCGATGGAAGAGACGTATCGGCTGGAGAAGGACGTGCGCCGTTGCATGGAGCAGGGACGCGACCCGGAGGGGTATCTCCTCGCGGACTGGCGGAAACTGACCACGTCCGACCATTTCTACTACATGTGCACGAAGTACTTCGCGGACGGGGACGTCCACAAGTACTTCAACCCATACGACTCGCCGTACGACTCATACATCAACTTCATGAACGTGCTCGACAACGTCCGGACGCGCGTGGCTGAAGCGCTGGCGGTCAAGACGGCGGCCCATTCGTAGGGTGTTCGGGGAGGGGCTATACCCAGGGTTCGAGGCCGCATGGGGGATCTTCCCACTGTCGCTCTCGGCGCGGGCGCGGTAGGATAGTGAACGATGCGTGCGTTTACGGTGATCGAACTCCTCATCAGCATCGCGATCGTGGCGATCCTGGTGGGGATTCTGCTCCCCGCCCTGGGGATCGCCCGGGAGACGGCGCACACGAGCCTCTGCGCGTCGAACCTGAAGCAGATCGGGACGGCGTGGCAGTTGTACCTCGAAGAACACGATCAGTTCCCGAGGCACACGAGCGCGCCCGACTGGCGCTACGGCGGGGTGGTGTTCGTCGGGGCGGACCAGAGGGCGATCCTCGACGTGCAGCGCCCGATCAATGCGTACATGGAGAGCGGCCTGCCGACGGGCGAGGCCGGGCCGGTGACGCGGCTGTTCGAGTGCCCTTCGGACAAGGGGATCTTCCCGAGGTCGTCGAGCGTGAAGCACGCGCCGCCCTCGATCCTGCCCGGCGGGGCGACGGCCTATGAGCACTTCGGGACGAGTTACCGAGCGAACCCGTTCCTGATGGATTCGACGGCGGCGAAGATCGACGCGCTGAAGAGGCCGCTGACGCTCTCGGAGATCGACATCGCGGTGAACGCGAGCCGGATGCTGCTGATGGGAGATCCGGTGTGGTTCTACGCGAGCATGCCGGAGGGGACGACGGATCCGGCGCTGGACGCGTCGTGGCATCGGCGCCGGGGCGCGGGGAACATGCTGGCGGTGGACGGGTCGATCCGGTTCATGGAGTTCTCGCCGGGCTCAAAGGACGTGACGCTCTCGCCGAACCCCAAGCGGGAACCCGACTGGACGTGGTAAACGGGTGCCGCGCGCCTGATGCGTTGGCTCGCAGGGAAGGTCTCGAACGACGACGCTCGTGTCGCAAGGCGCGGCGTGTGCCCATCGCGCGGGGTTCGCTTGACGCCTCCATCAGCGGCGGCGGCGACGGACGAGCGCCGCACCCGCGAAGACGACCGCGCCCCCCGGCCCGGGAATCACCTTCCACGAAACGGTGTCGTGGTTGACGATGTCAACTGTATGATGGTCGAACTCAGGAAAGACAAACGGCGGGTTTTGTACGATGATCTCGCGCCAGTAGTCGGGGCGATCGTCCGAGGTGATCCGCACCGATCGTGGGCCCAGGCCCGGATCCGGCGTCCAGTCGGAACTGAGTACGTGCACCGGATTCGCCATGGTGTAGAAAGGGGGCAGCATGGGCTGGGATGCCGCTGAACCAACGAGGTCGCCGTTGGGCGACTGCTTGCCCAGCTGCGCGATGAACAGCGCTTGGAGATTCCCCGTCGTTCCCGTCTCAAACCCGTGATCGTTGAGAAGATCGAACATCACGGCTCCTAGTGCGATGCTCGTCACGTTGGGCGCGATCTTCGTCGGAAAGGGGGTAAATGCCGCCCACACCTCGATCGTCTGCACCTCGCCGGGCAAGAGGACGGCGTGCGTGACGCGGAGGTCATAGGTAATGAAGGTCTGCGCGAAGGCGACTTCGATCAGAGCGAGCATCCCACCGGCCAAACCTGCGACATGCGTCCTGCTCATGGTTCTCCCATCGACTGATTCTTCACACTTTACTGCGAGGGCAGGAGTTTCCCAAGCAGTATCTCTCGAGTGCGTGCGGCCTCCGCGCGACCGCCGCTGAGTTTCATCGCCGCGCCCACGAGGCGGCCGATCGCCGCGGTTTTTCCGGCGCGGACATCGGCGGCGGCCTGGGGGTGGTCGGCGATGGCCTGATCGCACCAGGCCTGGAGCGAGGCCTCGTCGCGGACGAGGAGGAGGCCTCGCCCGCGCGCGACTTCCTCGGCGCTCGCCGTCGGGTCTTCGCAGAGCAGGCCGAAGAGTTCGTCCGCGCCCGACCCCGCGGCGATGAGGCCGGCCTCGGCGAGGGCGGCGATGCGGGCAACCTGTTCGGGGGTGATGCCGAGGGACTCGATGGGCACTCCGCGCTCGTTGGCACGCCTGGCGCCGGCCTGGAGGAGGAGGCGGGCGCAGGCTCGTGCGCCCGCGCTCGTCTCGATCCCCGCGCCGGCGACTTCGCGCACGCAGGCCTCGAAGAAGTCGCTCGTCGCTCGCTCGGACGTCAGGGTTCCCGCGTCACGCGGGGAGAGGGCGTAACGTTCGACATACCGCAGGCGTCTCGCGAGGGGAAGTTCCGGGAGCGCGCGGGCGAGTCGATCGGCCCAGGCGGGCGTGACGACGACGGGCGGGAGATCGGGGTCGGGGAAGTAGCGGTAATCGTGGGCCTCTTCCTTCGAGCGCTGGAGGAACGTGTGCCCGGCGGGGTCCCACCCGCGCGTGGTCTTGGAGCCTGGGGACTTCGTCAGTCGATCGGCGAGGAAACGCCGCGGCTGCTCGGCGTGCTCGTGCTCGATCGCGTCGTGGAGGGCGCGGAAGGAGTTGAGGTTCTTGATCTCGACGATGGGCGTCTCGACGACGGAGGCGTCGGCGAGCGTGAGTCGAGTGTTGATGTTGGGCTCGAAGCGCATCTGCCCACGCTCGAGGACCCCGCGGGTCACGCCCAGCCAGCGGCAGAGGTCGCGGAGGTTGCGTGCAAGGGCGACGGCCTGGCCCGCGGAGCGGAGGTCGGGGTGGGTGACGATCTCGAGCAGGGGTGTGCCGGCGCGGTTGAGATCGACGATCGAGTGGTCGATGGGGTGGCCGCCCGGGGCCTCGTGCAGGAGTTTGCCGGCGTCTTCTTCCAGGTGGGCTCGTTCGATGCGGATGGTCGCGGTGGGGAGGGAGAAGTCGGGCTCGCCGCGGTTGTCGTCGGGGAAGAGGTCGAGGCGTCCGTCGCGGCAGAGGGGGTGCACGTGCTGGCTGATCTGGTAGCCCTTGGGGAGATCGGGATAGGTGTAGGACTTGCGTGCCCACGTCGTGCGACCGACGACGGAGCAGCCCAGCGCAAGCCCGACAAGGATCGCCATGTCGATGGCTTCGCGGTTCATGACGGGGAGGGCGCCGGGGAGGGCGAGGACGGTGGGATCGAGGAGCGAGTTCGGTGGAGCGTTCTCGGCGTGCTCGTGGGCGGGGTTGGGTGCGCGCGAGAACATCTTCGATCGCGTCGCCAGTTCGACGTGGATCTCCATGCCGATGATGAGTTCGACGGCGGTGATCACGGGATCATGCTAACGCGTCCAGGACCTGGGAGGGCTCGAGCCAGGTCATGGGCGAGGGACGGGGAGGGGCGAGGTAGCGAGCGCGCGGCCCGATGGGCGCCCAGCGGGCAGGGTCGGTGGGTCCGAAGAGCGAGAGCGTGGGGAGGCCGAGCTGTGCGGCGAGATGGCCCGGGCCGGAGTCGGCGGCGACGACCATGCGCGCGGTCAGGAGGAGGTCGGCCAGTTCATCGAGGCTTTCGATGAACCTTCCCGAAAGGGCGGAGAAGCAGCCCCGGTCGGCGGCGGAGAACCGGTCACGCTCGACCTCGCCTGCAAGGACGACGGGCGGACGCGGGAGCGCGTGCGCGAGCGTGGCCCAGCGGACCAGCGGCCATTGCTTCTCGCGCGATCCCGCGCCGACGTGGAGCACGACGGGTCCGGCGTGGTTGTCGATCGGGCCGGGGTCGGTCGGGGGGAGCGAGGGGAGCGAAAGGGCGGTGAGCCGGTCGAGCGGGGCGTAGACAAGTTCGACGCCCGCACCTGGAAACAGCGCGCGGACGCGCTCACGCCAGCGGCCCGCGTCATCGGCTGGAGAGGCGAAGAGGAGTGAGACGACTCGATCGACGCCGCGGATGGGCGCGGACGGGGCGGTGTCGGACCAGAGGGCGCTGAAGCGGGGCTGCTCGATGTCCTGGGGGTGGATGCGGAGGAACCGAGCGGCGAGGCGCGCCTTGGAGGCATCGGAGGCGAGGGTTGCGCGCGGGCCGAGCGAGCGTAGGGCCGGCCAGAGGAGGAGCGAGTCACCCAGCGCGCCGCGATGGAAGATCCAGGTGGACATTCAGGCGGGTCTGGCGCGATGGGGGAATGCGGCGGAGCGGGCGGCATCCATGGATCGCCGCTCGAGAAGGGCGGCGCGGACGCGGCCCATCCCCACGCCGAGGCGTCGGCCCATGTCATCAAGCGTGCGCGGCGGGGCCGCGCCCTCGGCCGCATTCGCCCAGGCGAATCGATCGCGGAGGAACCGGGCGAGGGGCTCGTCGATCAGGTGCAGGTGGGGACGGATGTAGGGCGGGGGTTCGAGGAGAGGTTGCCATGGGTCGAGGGCTCGCGTCCAGTCTTCAATGGAGTGGGCGGCCGTGAGCCGCGGGGACGCCGCGCCCGCTCGCACGCCCTCTCGAGATCGGACCCAGGCGAGCGCGACGCGGTCAACGGCGAGGCCCGCGGGTGCGGCGAGGCGTCCGCCCCGAGCGGGGTCGAAGGCGGAGACGGCATCGGCGATGGCGAGGACGGCGGACTGGGCGAGGGGCCAGAGTTCCGAGCCGCGGAGGTGGTCGAGGGGGATGGGAAGACGCGATTCGAGCGTGCGGACGAGCAGGCCGAACTGCGAACGGACGAGCTCGGCCTTCAGGCGCGAGGCCCAGCGGAGATCGGTGGCGATCCGGTCGAGAGCGGATGGGGAGACGCCATGGGAGGGGAGATCGGCCAGGGCCGAGGCGGCGCGCGCCAGCAGCGCGTGGAACGCGCGAGCGCGGGCTCGTTCCTCGACGCCGACTGGAACTGGGGCGGCCCGGGCGACGACAAGGAAAGCGGCGGCGTCGGTCGGGGCGGGGAGGCCGAGCCCGGCGGTGACGGCAGGGTGGTCGAGGCAGGCGGGGTCGGGCGCGGAGGTCCGAGGCTGAAGGCGCAGCGAAACCAGGGAAGAGGCGAGCGAGTCGGCGGCGAGTCGCGAGACGGATCGCTCCGGGCGCGAGAGACGACGTGCGATGGTTGCGGGATCGATCCAACGGGCGGAGGCGCGACGGATGAAGCGACGCTCACGCGGGGTGACCGGGCCGCGGTCCTGGAAGAGCGGGGCCTCGGCGTGGGCGTCGTGGCGGAGAAGAAGTTGTCGGATGGTTTCGTGGGAGCGTTCGAGGCGGAGGGCGATGCGACGGGCGGCGTCGGCGCGCGAGAGGCCGACGCGTGCGTACCTTGCGGCGAGGCGGAGGGCCCTTGCAACAACGCGGTCATCGAGGCGGGAGAAGCCCGCGGCGCGATCGATCTCGTGCCGGCGGCGGACCTCGAATCGTTCGACGACCCCGGTGGAGAACGCGAGCCGGGCGCGAGCATCGGGCCCGAGGACGCGGCAGGCCACCAGCCCGCGCTTGCGGTAGCGGTCGATGGTCTTGCGGCTGACGCGCCACCGGAGGGCAAGGGCGTCGGCATCGATCATCGAGGAGGCATCGAGGCGCGCGTTCCAGGACAGGCGCTCGACGAGCGACCCGAGATCGGAGAGGAGGTCCGCGCCCGGAATGGAACCGGGGATGGACCCTCGCCGTCCGGTGAGGCGGAAGAGCAGCCATTCGACGGGGTAGTCGATGGCGGGGTCGATCTCGTCGGCGACGAGTTCGGCGGCGCGAAGGACGGGGAGGAGGCGCGCGGGAGGGTCGTTCTTCAGACGCTCGGCCAGGCGTTCGACGTGCGGGGACCGGATTCGAGGGAGGGGCGGCAAAGGGAGCGCTCAGGGATAAAGGATGTAGTCGTACCCGACGCCGCGGGGTGTAAAGGCGCGGCGGGGGAGGCCGGGGTCGGCATTGGCGTTGTGGTCGATCCCGTCGGTCCCGACGCTGTAGAGGAGCGTGGGTGAAGGTCGGAAGACGGGCGGTGAGTCGGTAGCGGGGTCGATGGGCAGGCGGTCGAGCAGGTCCGGGATGAGGTCGTTGAGCGAACCTGGGGGAGGATCGCCTCGCGCGGCAATGATGGCGAGGGCCACGACGGCGGGCAGGCCCTCGGAGATCGCGAGCACGCGATCGAGGTTGGCCGAGCAGAGGGGCTGGTCGTGGAGGACCTGGAGGACGGCGTCGCGCGCGGGCACGGGCAGGGAAGCCAGGGGAGGAAACTCGCGTCGCTTCGCGGCGGCGAAATGGCCGTCGAGGGCGGCGTGGGCTTCGGGGATCATCGAACGTGTGACGATCCCGGCACGCGGGTCGTCGAGCGAGGTGAGTTCGTCCGCGACAAGGACGCGCGCGGAGGCGAGTTCGGCGTCGAACCAGAGGGCGCGTGGAGCCTCAAGCCGCTGGCGTTTCGCGGCGTCGAGGTAAAGCAGGAGTTCGGGCTCGGGCACGCCGGCGCGGAGACGGTCGAGGAGGGCGCGGTGCACGAGTTCGAGGATGATCCCGGAGGTGACGACGTCTGAATACGAGCCCTGGAGGGCGGCGTGGCGCGCGAGCGCAAGGGCGTGCCGGAGGCCGCGGATGCGGTCGTCGGGAGCCTGGGCGTGTCGAAGACGCGCGACGCTAGCGTACGAGGCGAAGAGCATGGCGGAGGAGGCGTGCCTGGAGAGCGAGACGTCGCCGGTGAGCCCGGGGCCGAGGACGTGGCGGGACGCCGCGAGGGCATCGAGGTGGCGGGTGAGATGGAGGGCATCGAAGGAGGCAAGGAGGCCGAGTGCGGCGGGGGAGGGTACGGGTCCGCGAGCGGCGTCAGCGAGGTCGGAGCCGAGTTCCTGATTCCGAAGAAAGTGGGGGATGATCGCGACGATCTCGGGCCAGGCGTTGGGCTCTTCGGCGGCCTGAGCAGACCGGAGGACGGGGAGAGACGGATCCGGGGGCGGAGCGGGACGCGGCGCGGGGGGGAGCGGCTGGAGCACCAGCAGGCAGACGGAGCAGAGGGCGAGCATGCCCCGAGGATATCCGTTGGGCTTGACCCGGACCCCCCGGGCGCGGGAGACTGGCGGGGTCGGCGAACGCTGGAGGCGATGCGCCGGCATCGGAGGCGACATGGCTGGATACGTGCTGGCTTGCTTCGCGGCCGCGGTATGGCTTGTCCCCGTGGCGCACGCCCAGGTCGTCAAGTCGTTCGGGTTCGACGAGGACGGCGTCCTTCCCAGCGCCCAGGCCGACGTGGAGTTTTTCACGACGACAGGCAAGCCCGAGTCGTCGATCTTCGCGGTTTCGGGAGGGATGCTCCGCCAGACGATCCCCGGGACGGAGGGCGCATCGACGTACTCGTGGCCCGACGTGGGGCAGACGCAGGGGACGCTCGACTCGTCGCGGGCGGTGTGGATGGAGACCCGGATGCGTCTGACGAGTGCGATGGGTATCGGCGCGTTCGTCCAGGTGCTCGATGGGGCGAGGCGCTACCAGATCATGTTCCAGGCCGGGAGTGTGGTGGTGCTGACGGCTGGCGGGTCGTCGGGGTTCCCGATCGACACCTCACAGTTCCGCACGTACACGATCCGTTCATGGGGGGATTCGCCCGTGATGTGGGTGTATGTCGACGGCGAGCCGCGGCTGTCCGTGACAGCGCCAGTGACTTCGCTCAACGGGTTCGCGTGGGGCGACGGGTTCTTCCCGATGACCAACTCGGGAGACGCGGACTGGGACTGGCTCGAGGTGGGGCAGGACCCGGCGTGCCGGGCGGATTGCGAGGACGACGGCGACCTGGACATCTTCGATTACTTGTGCTTCCTGAACCGGTTTGTGGACAAGGACCCGTACGCGGATTTCGAGGGGGACGGGGACTGGGACCTGTTCGATTACCTGGCCTACCAGGGAGAGTTCGCGGACGGGTGTCCCTAAGCCGAGCCCTGTTCAGCGGTTGGGGTGACGCCGGGCGCGCGGTCGCTCGGTGAACGCGCCGTTCGGGGGCGTTCTTCGCGCGGGATTGGCGGAGGCTGAGCGCGTTGCTCGCGGGATCTTGACGCGCGCGGGGTACCTTCCCGCCCGCGATGAGAGCGCACACGGGGTGTCGCACCTCACCGCGGGAGGCACGCACCATGAGGACTCGTCGGGGCTTCACGCTCATCGAACTGCTGGTGGTGATCGCGATCATTTCGTTGCTCATCGGGATCCTTCTCCCTGCGCTTGGCGCCGCCCGGGCAGAAGGGCGGGCGATCAAGTGCGCCGCCAACGCCCGAACCGTCGCCCAGGGCGTCGCCACCTACACCGTCGACAACAAGTACTTTCCTCCTTCCTACGTCTACGGCTCAACGATCGAGGGCGGAGAGTGGACGCAGCAGCAGCAGCAGTCGTCGAACCCAAACCCGGGCAACGGCTATGTCCATTGGTCCTGGGCGCTCTTCGATTCCGGTCGAATCCAGGAAGATGCCTTCACCTGTGCGGCGCTCCTCAACGGCGGGGCCCCGGCCACCAACCCCGGACCCAACTCCGATCACTGGGAAGACTGGCAGCAGAACGACCTCGGCGGTGGCCCCGGGTCCCAGAGCCCGATCGACCGGCAGGTCAAGCGGATCGCGTACGCCGGTAACGCGGCGCTCTTCCCTCGCAACAAGTTCTCCCAGTCCGGAACCCCGCGAAGGAACCGGCTCGCCACGCCTGCAGGTGTCGACGGGTCCCAGAGAGGAAGCGCCGGGACGATCCTTGTCACCGAGTTCCTCGAACGCAACAACTGGCAGTCCATCGGCGACGGCTTCGTTTCCAAGAGCCACCGCCCGATCACTCCCTTCGTCGGCGGATCCTCGGGCGTCGACGTCTACAACGAGCCCGATCTCGGCGAACTCCCCCGGTTCTTCTACCCGCCCGAGTCCGCCATCCTCCGTGCCGACCAGCTCGGCTCAGGGATGATCAGCGACGGCAACTCCACCCTTAACGCCATCGGGCGACACCATCCCGGAGGGGACAAGGCCTGGGGCGGCACGGCTAACTTCGCGTTCGTCGACACCCACGTCGAGCGGATGACGGTCCTCCAGTCCGTGAAGGAACGGAAGTGGGGCGAACGCTTCTACACGCTCTCCGGACGCAACATCAACGTGGAGATGGGCAGCAACTGACGCGCCGAGGAGGAGCCCCGGCGTCACTCATCGGCAGGACGCGCGCGTGAACCAATGGAACTGGCGGGAGCACGTTTCCCGCCCGGAGTGATCGGTCTGTCCCGGCGGGACACCAGAGAGAAACGGAGGACCCATGGATCGCAGGCGGAACATCAGCGGGCTCTTGGCGGCGTGCGGGATGGTCGCGGGATTGGCGGCGTCGGCCCACGGCCAGGCCGTCATCAACTGCTCGGGCGCCACTCTCCTCGAGAACTTCCTCAAGTCCAACGCGATCACCAACGACTACCTCGATGTCGATGGCGACGGCGTCGCCCGAGTCTTCGGAACGAACGACCAGCTCGCACCCTTCGGCCTTCCCCCCGCCCTCGGCCACGGGAAGGACCTCCAGTGGTGGATCTTCCAGTACCGCGCCGTCGGGTCTGTCAACGGCTACCAGGAACTCCTCGACTACTCCGATGTCTGGGCCACCGGCCCCGACGACGTCGAGCTCTTTTCCTCACAAACCTCCAAGGCCTTCCACAACCGCACCCAGTACATCAACAACGGTGTTTCGTTCAACTCCATCTTCAACCCGGGCAACCCCGGCGCCGCTCCCGTCCGATCCGACATGGTCACCCTTCAGGCCACCTACAGCGCGCCGCCCTTCTCCTCTCCCGGCGGCATCCGCGTCGACTTCGCCGCCATCGACGTCCCCGCCCTCTGGGCCTCGACCGCGCCCGGCATGCCCCACTACGCCAGCGTCCCCGGTCAGTCAGGCTACGGCGACAACGCCATCACCTCCCTCCTCAAGGACGGGAACGACTCCGGCTTCAACCACAAACTCGCCAACCTCGGCGACAAGAACCTCTTCCAGCCCGGCGTCACCCCCGACAACAAGACCCTCTTCGACACCCTCATCGCCATCGCCCCCGTCGCGCCCATGACGAACCTCGGCGTCGGCATGACCCAGATCAAGCAGAGCGAACTCCGACACCTCTTCATCACCGGGCGCCTCCCCTCCGGCGAGAACATCGTCGCCGTCACACGCGACTCGGGCTCCGGCACCCGCAACGCGTGGATGAACGGGCTTTGCACCGATCCCTCCTGGGGCATGGGCGACAATATCGGCGGCCTCTCGGTCCTTGCCGCCGAGCACGTTCTCGGGGCCGACTTCAGCCCCACCAACAAGGTCGGGAGCGGACAGCTCGAAACCACCGTCCAGAACCATCGCCTCGCCATCGGCTACACCGGCGCCGAGCGCGCCGTCAACAGCGCTCTCGTCACCGGAGGCCGAATGGAGATGCTCGCCGTCCAGAGCGATCTCCAGGGCGGGATCCTCTATGTCCGTCCGAACATCAACACCCTCCTGGACAACGACGCCAACGGGTACAACATCACCGGCCCCGCCGTCTTCACCTCCCTCGGCGATCCCCTCGCCGCCCCGCTCGCCAAGGGCGGTGCCCCGGGCAACTCCAATCCACCCATGCTCAACGTCGAGGCGGCGGCCATGCTCAACAACATCACCGCCAGCGTCGCGGCCTTCTCCGGAGCGCCGGGGTCCTCCGCGACCCTCTTCACCCCGGGCGAGTTCCTCGCCGTCAACTTCATCCCAGTCGCCGCAACCGACTTCGCCCACGGCTCCCCGGATCCCTGCGTGCTTGTCCCCAACCCCGCGCTCAACCTCTCCCTCCAACAGTTCGTGCGCGATCCCGCCCCGCTCGGGGCCGGTTCCGTCTACCTCAATCCCGTCTTCTTCTCCTTCGGGACCGTCACGCTCAACGGCGTTGTCCCCACACGCGCCGCCGTCCCGGGCGTCTACTCCGATGCTGCCCTCGTCCCCGGCGGGACCGCCTACATCACCCAGGGCGGGGCCGTCCTCAACTACGCCACGCCCCTCAACAATCGCAACCGCATCGCCGGCGATTTCAACGGCGACGGTCGACGCGACCTCAACGATGCCGCCGAGATGGTCAAAGCCTGGCGCCAGCGCAACGGCGGGCCGGCTTGGGTCGCGCCCAACGGCACCGGTCCCATCGCGGGCGCTCCAGGGGCCGATGCCTGCATCGAGATCCTCGGTGACTTCAACGGCGACGGGTCCTTCGACGCCGCCGATCTCCGCTACTGGGCCGACGGGCTCGCGGTCGATCCTGCCACCGGCAAACTCGACCGCGCCAAGGGATTCAAGGCCATCGACGACGCCTTCGTCGGCAGCTTCTTCGGAACGACATGGGCCAATGGCCAGACCTATCAGCACGGCGATTCTCGTCTCGATGTCGCCAAGCCCTCCGGGCTCGTCACCCCGGGCTTCGCGCCCATCGGGGCCGACGGCATCATCGGCCACCACGACACCGCCTACATCTGTGCCAACAAGGGCAACTGGGCCAGCCTCGCCAACGCCGTCGGCATGGACCTCTCCGCCGACGTGACCGGCGATCTCGTGGTCGATGGACTGGATGTCCGTGCGGCGTGCAACGCCGACTGCGAGGGCGACTGCGACCTTGACATCTTCGACTTCCTCTGCTTCCAGAACGAGTGGGCCGCCAACTCGACCTACGGCGACTGCGAGAACGACGGCGATTGGGACGTGTTCGACTTCCTCTGCTTCCAGAACCTGTTCGCAGGCGGGTGCTGATCGACCGGTGAACGGCCCAAGGAGTCGGATTCCACCCAACCCCCCCTGGGCCCGCGCCCGGGGGGGCTTCCTGAACGGGTCGGGCGGTGGTGGTGGGAGAGGACAGGGTCGGTATCCTCTCGCCATGCTCGCGCGGGTCCAGTCCTATCTCCTCATGGGCATCGATGCCGCGCCCTGCGAGGTCGAGGTCGACGTCGATCGCACCGGGCTCGAACGCCAGACGATCGTCGGCCTCCCCGATGCCGGCGTGAAGGAGGCCCTCGAACGCGTGCGGGCCGCGCTCACCAACGCCGGGTTCTTCTTCCCCCAGGGCCGCGTGCTCATCAACCTCGCCCCCGCCGATGTCCGCAAGGAAGGGCCCGTCTACGACCTCCCCATCGCCCTCGGGCTCCTCGCCAACCTCGGCGTCTTCCGACCCGGCGCGTCCGGGGATGCCCTGCGCCTCGACGAGTTCCTCGTCGCCGGAGAACTCGCCCTCGACGGCCGCCTCCGTCCGGTCAAGGGCGCCGTCGCCCTGGCGTCCCTCGCCCGTGTCCGGGGGGCGCGCGGCGTCATCCTTCCGTCCGAGAACGCCTCCGAGGCTTCCCTCGTCCCGGGCATCGAGGCCCTGGGCGTCCGGACCCTCTCGGAGGTTGTCGGTCTGCTCACCGGGCAGATCGACCCCGCGCCCCACCCCGCTCCGGACATCGCCGCCCTTCTGGCCACCACCGACGCCGCCGTCGATTTCCGCGAGGTCCGCGGGCAAGAGAGCGTCAAGCGCGCCATGGTCATCGCCGCCGCGGGCGCCCACAACATCCTCATGCTTGGGCCCGCAGGCACCGGCAAGACGATGATGGCCAAGGCGCTCCCGGGGATCCTCCCGCCGCTCACGCCCGACGAGGCCATCGAGATCACCCGCCTCTACTCCGCCGCGGGCCAGTTGCCACCCGGCGTCGGGCTTGTCACGCGACGCCCCGTCCGCACCCCGCACCACACCGCCTCGGGCGCCGCCATCGTCGGCGGCGGGATCATCCCGCGCCCGGGCGAGATCTCCCTCGCGCACCACGGCGTGCTCTTCCTCGATGAACTGCCCGAGTTCCCCAAGTTCGTTCTCGAAACGCTCCGCCAGCCCATGGAAGATCACGTTGTTACGATCGCCCGCTCGCACGGGTCGATCCGCTTCCCGGCGAGTTTCATGCTGGTCGCCGCCATGAACCCGACCCCCAAGGGGGACACGCCCGTGGGCGAGTTCGGTCGCCGCGAGATGGACCGCTACCTGTCGCGCCTCTCGACGCCGCTGCTCGACCGCATCGACCTGCACGTCGAAGCCCCGGGCGTGGGATGGAAGGAACTCTCCAAGGCCCCGACGGGCACGCCGTCGGCGACGATGCGCGAGCAGGTGGCGACGGCACGGCGACGCATGCTCGAGCGCCAAGGGACTCCCAACGCGAGGCTGAGCGGCAAGCAGCTCGACACGCTGGCGCCGCTGGACGACCCGGCGAAATCGCTGCTGGGCCAGGCGCTGACGGAACTCGGGCTCTCGGCACGGGCCTACGACAAGATCCGCCGCGTCTCGCGCACGCTCGCGGACCTCGAGGGCGCCGACGCGATCACGCAGGCCCACATCGCCGAGGCGATCGGGTACCGGCTGCTCGATCGTAAGGTGTGACGAGCGGCCGTCGGGAGATCCCCGTCCGTCCGCTTCACGAACCTCAGTCTCCCGAACGGATCATAAACATACTCGTAGTCCTCGCCGTCGTCGATGAGGTTGCCGGCGGCGTCGTGGGTGAGGGTGTGGTTGTCGGTGTCGTTGTCGCTGGCGGTAAACTCACTGACGACGCCTTGCGTTCGATCGGCGCCATGCTTGCCGGCCTCGTTCCAGTTGACGTCGCCAGCGCCCGCCACCATTGCACGCATCAATACGTAAGAACTCGGTCAAGCCACCCGCCGATCCAACACCATATGCCCCGAGTCAGAAACCACTCACCCGAGTGTGCGCATCCATCGGCACGTTACCGGTTGCATTGTGCAATTCGTTGCATCCGGATAAATGCGATGCCACACAACGTGACCGCACATACGACGCAGTACTGAGGAATTCGCAAGCCAACCAATCCTGCCGTAGAGTACACACCAGGCAGCCATGACCGCCAATATATAGGTGCGGGACCAGAAATGCGTATTGAAAAGTGTGAAAGCGGGGCGGGGTCAACGATCATGATCAGAAGCGAGTAGTCCGCCCCGCGCGCCGCAAGTGATGTTATAGGAGTGTCAATATACAGCGTAGCGTAGCGGCTGCTTACCCAGACAATCAGGAGAGTTAGTACAAGCGAGATCCACATAATAATGATGAAGTGCCGGACCATTACCGGCAGGCGCTCACGCCACAGCCGCCTGTCGCACAGACAGACAGCCTTTCAAGACCTGAGGATCGCGATTCGCGACGGTGTGTACCAGCCTGAATACACCAAGTTGGAACTCGGCATCCCAACTGGTGCAATACGTGGCACGCCTGTGTGGCCGCAGCGTCAGGCGACAGGACCCCAGTTGCGCATTCAATAGCTAGTTGTCCGGTCTCAGATTTGCATGAGCCTCGCAGCGCTGGGGGGCACGTTCTGCATGAGATGCGTAACTTGTGATCAAGATCATCGCAGCTTGTAATGCGATTCGGATCCACGGGTTCAAACGGCACATCAGATCGACCGGGCAACAGGTCCCTCATGCAGGCGAGGCAGTCCAAGCAGCTCTCAACAGCGATGATCTTGTCAAGAACATCACGCAGAATGCTGTCTGGCATTAGATGACTGGCGCATTTGATATATAACCAGTGGCAGTCGGTGCGCTTTGCGAACATGCATTGTAGATACTGATAGCAATCAGAACCGATGCCAAAGGCCTCGATGAACTCCTTGAAGAGCCGATACAGCCTGCTTGGGATGCGCCATGCGGGTACGATCTGCAACAAACAATCCGAGCACGACAGGAAGCACGAGGTCCCGAACGGATCGACGTGAACCATCGGCATCCCCCGCACGTACTCGTATAGGCTCACCCCATCCACATACCCCAGCGGATCCCTCCTGGTCCATCGTCCAAGCTCCGCGTCGTACACGCGATGCCTCACGTGGTAGAGATGCCGATCGATACCCGCGAACTCCGGGGCATACTCATACCCCGCGTAGCCCCTACGGCTGTTCACCGCGGACGATGACAGTCTGTCCCGGCCCAGGGTCTGGTATCCGCCCGTGATCGCCGCCGCGGCCAGGATGTCGAACGCATCGACATCCCCATCCAGCTCCACATCCTTCCTCACGTCATACCCGCCCGTGATCGCGGATACATCGGTGGCGTCGAAGTCGCCGTCGGAGTCCGTATCGCCGGCGGGCAGCGCGAAGGGCACGCCGTACGCCGAGTACTTGACCCACTCGACCATACGGCCCGACGCGCTCAGGATCGCGCCGACGTCCCCGCGCCAGTTGTGGCAGGAGTACCGCCGCTCCTCGCGCGCGGCGTCCGCCTCTTCGTGCCACGCCGTGCTCGCGTCCCGGTCCCGGAGGATCATGGCGTCAAGATACGAACTCCCGCCCGTCCCATCAACCCCCGCGGCGTGGTGCACGAACACTTCCTTCGGATTCGCGTCGTCCCCGCGGAACGTCGCGACCACCCGCCAGCGCTCGTCGTACGCGAAGTAGAACCACGGATCGTCCCCGTCGACGACGCCGTCGGGGTCGCCGGTGGTGCCGTCGTCGGTCACGTCCGTGTGCGAGGCGATCCTGAATCCCAGGCCGTTGGACCTGTATTCCGCGATCAGGGCGTCGTTCGACCGGTTCAATACCTTCCTCAACCTCCCGAACGGATCATAAACAAGTTTGTAGTGACGCCCGTCGTCGACCAGGTCGCCCTTCTTGTTATGTGTCTGTACGTACGTCGCCTCGTACCCCGCCGTGTCGTCGGTGTCCAGCCCACGCTCCAGCAGCTCGTTGGCCGCGTTGAACGTGGAATCATCCTGGAACTCGCCCGGGCCCGACCAGTCCAGGTCGCCGTCGAGGTCCAGCGCATGGGCAATCTGCGCCTGGACCGGTTCATTCGTGTGCAGTGCGAGTGTCGCGCGAGGGAGAGGCTCCTGTTTTAGCCATTCCACACTCCGGGCAGGATGCTCCAGAAGGGAGGCCGGCGCAGTTATACCCGCAACAGCGGCACAACATCGCGCGGTCACGAGTACCAAGGAGACGACGCATGCCTCTGTAGACCGCATAGATAACCACCACAGCAGATCCCCACACAGCCGCGTTCACGACAGCACCGGGCCAGTACACCCAGTACGGAATGGCTCGCGGCGGTGGATCGTTCCCCAGGGACTGTACTCCAAGACCGAAATCCTTACCGCGTCCAAGAAACACAAACCGTGAGGACTCAAGCGAGGACATCGAGTTCTTGCCACGAACAAGCCGATCCACGCCACGCAACATCGGCATCGGCCAGCCGTAGGCGTACGTGATGGTCGCTCTCTCACCTGCTTGTGGAGGCTCAGCCCATGTTGGCAGCGGTCTCTCTTCCCATGCGTCGTGCTCCGGTCTTCTTGTCGTGAATCCGGCAGTGATCCAGCGTCGGCCCCAGCGTTGTCGTTGACTATATTCAACTAGAGTGTTCTCGCGATCCTTGAGACGCCAGTAGTTGGAGTTTCTGGGAACACTGCGAATCCATGTATGCGTTGTACCCACGACAAGGGCAAGAATACACGAGATGAAAAACCCAACTAAGAGTGAACTGGCCACGATCGTCACAGACTTACCGACCATCTGGCCACACCTCGGTCTCCATAGCCTCCGCAAACTCGTCCAAGCAATGCTTCCACCTGTGGTACAAGGTGCCGGGATCAGTCAGACAACATGCTTGGCACGCCATTGCCAATAGATTAGCCCTTGCCTGGCAAAGATGCGGCAGCATATCGCCTGGAACAATATCGCAAAGGGCTAGATAAAAAGCCTTTTGCCGATCGCATGCAGCCATGCAATCAAAGGGCTCACCCGTGTCAGGGTCAAACACAATGCTCGGCGGAAGGCCGTACGGCAGATCCATGGGTGCTCGCGGCGGCGCAACGGGTGGTGGACGCAGTGTTGATGCCACGCACTCGGCGTACACCGCGCTAAACATCTCTGCGCAGTTCGATCCAGTCGCGATATTATTACAACACGCATACCCTGATTCACGAGCCCTTTCGGCACATTGTGGATTGAGTGCAGCCCGTGGATCATATCGTATTTGACGATATCGATTATCAATCTCATACCGACACATCGACCTCGGGGTTTGTGTGTACGGATTGTAGTCTTTGGGACGTGGCGTATCTGGAAATGGCCACGGCCAATCCGGCGGCAACGGGCATCGGCTGGGTAACGGTCTCGGCTTGCCCGGCATTGGGTGTGGAATCCCTGGGTATCGTGGATACCATGGAATTGCAGGATCCATCGGTATCGGGCCGACGCATCCTCCAGCATTCATCGGGGCCTGACACCCAAGTCCGCGCGGATCGTAATATTTCAGTGGCATCGACCGCACATACTCATACAAACTCACCCCATCCACATATCCCAGCGGATCTCTCCTCGTCCACCGTCCAAGTTCCGCGTCGTAGACGCGGTGCCTCACGTGGAAGAGGTGCCGATCAACGCCCGCGAACGTCGGGTCGTACTGGTAGCCGGCGTAGCCGATGCGGTTCCTGACCGCGGCCGATGTAAGAACATCGCGCCCCAGCGTCTGGTACCCGCCCGTGATGCTGTTGGCGTGCGTGACGTCATTCGCATCCACATCCCCATCGAGGTCC
>JAANMY010000093.1_pt1 | contig 111482 bp, 90 predicted proteins | sample 7279691 | NCBI WGS metagenome assembly JAANMY01 (sample SAMN14094543, study PRJNA606508) | bioreactor metagenome | isolation source: A lab-scale SPAN reactor treating ammonium-rich wastewater day 388 | place: Ireland: Galway | collected 2018-02-07 | reverse complement strand
GCAGATCGGCAAGTTCCCGGCGTGGGGCCGGTGGGCGGAGCTGAACGGGTGGTTCCGGGACGACGCACGCCGGTTCCTGCGCAGCGAGGCGGGCGTGGCCGGGGCGATCGCCAAGCGCATCTGCGGTAGCCTCGATCTGTACGGCGACTCGTCGCGCCACCCGTACCACTCGGTGAACTTCGTCACCTGCCACGACGGGTTCACGCTGGCCGACCTGGTGTCGTACAACGGCAAGCACAACGCGGCCAACGGGGAGGACGGGCGAGACGGGTGGGACCACAACTTCAGCTGGAACTGCGACCACGAGGGGCCGACGGACGACGCCGCCGTCAACGCGCTGCGCCAGCGGCAGATGCGCAACTTCCTGACCCTGCTGTTCATCTCGCAGGGCGTCCCGCTGCTGTTGATGGGAGACGAGTTCGGGCGGACGCAGCAGGGCAACAACAACGCCTACTGCCAGGACAACGAGACGTCGTGGGTGGACTGGTCGCTGGCGGACAGCAATGCGGGCCTGCTGCGGTTCACGCGCCTGCTGATCGCCCTGCGCAAGCGGTTCTTCGCGCTGAGCCGGGAGGAGTTCGTCAACCGGGTGAACTGGCACGGCCTGAGGATCGGCGAGCCGGACTGGTCGGGGCAGGGGCGGGTGCTGGCGTTCCTGCTCCACGGGTGGCACGGGCAGCCGGACCTGTTTGTGCTGTTCAACGCCCACTGGGACTGGCAGCGGTTCGCGCTACCGCCGCACAACGGTCAGTGGCGGTGGCGCCGGCTGCTCGACACCAACCTCGCGGCACCGAACGACATCGTCGAGGTCGAGAAGGCGCTGCCGCTGCGGCCGGCGGACCACTACGCCGCCGCCCCGCGCTCGGCCGTGATCCTCGTCGCGCCGTCCTGAGAAGGGGAGCGCGGGACGGGGGCTCTCGCCGATCACTCCACAAGGTCATCGGACAAAGGTAGACCCTTCTCGACCGCCTCACGCATGTCCTCCGGACAACTCGTCCAGCTCGCCTGATAGGTCGGTTCGAGCGGAACCAGCACGTAATGGTCGGGATCCAGGTAGGCCGGCATGTCTGGCAGCTGATCGCCGACGCCGACCGGCTCGACGTAGGCCACCTTCGGGATCCCGGCACGGTACGCAGCGAGCGTCAGCGGTTTGTCTGGGGGCAGTTCAAAGGGCTGCTCCTGGATCTCGTCCCAGATAGCTTTGTGGATCCCCTGGGGGTCGCGCGTTGAGGGCGGGAACAGGTCGATCACGAGGGCGTTCACGCCCTGCTGCAGAAACGCAACCGTCTTTTCGACGAACGACCGTAGCGCAGACCGGCTACCCTTGTTGCCCGGTGAGACGATTTCGATGACGCAGATGACGCGGCCGAGCGGGTGACGGATCGTTATCCGGTTGCCGCGCGCGGCGATGATTTCCTGATCCGCCCGCATGACGTGCCGGGTTTTCGGCGGGGTGGCGGTGACGACCGCTCCGCCTTGCGGTTCGGCCGGCTCATCGAGGCGTGACCGGCGCTGCAGCGCGAGGACATCGGGCACCACCCCGCCCGCGTGCTGTTCGACCAGCGCGGAGTATCCCCTCGGCAGGAGCCCTCCATTCAGCGAATTGCGGATGGCTATAGTCCACGTTTGATGAAAGTCGTGGAACAGGTTGGGATCGACGCGCGTCCAGTCGTGGATCGGCATGGCGCTTCCCTCCGCGTCCAGGATAGCACGCCGCCCGGCCGAACTCTACGCTCCCGCCGTTTCCGGCAGGTACAGGATGCGGCCGCAGCTCTTGCACAGCAGGAACGCGCCGCGCTGCAGGTCGTTGTACTGCTGCGCCGTCACCTCGGTGTAGCAGGCGTTGCAGGTGCGGCCCTCGACGGCCGCAAGCGCGTCCTCGCCGCGCGCCTTCGCGAGGCGCTGGTACTTCTCGCGCTGGTCGTCGGGAATGGCGGCGAGGAGCTGCTTCTCCAGCTCGGCCAGATCCTGCAGCGCCTTCTCCCGCTCCGCCGCCAGGGCGGCGACGCGCGACCCGCTCTCGCGCTCATACTGGACGAGGGCCGCCTTCGCCTGCTGGACGGCCTTCTCCTGCTCCGGCAACTTCGCGGTGCGGTCCTCCGTGTCGGCCATCATCTCCAGGATCTCGTCCTCCAGGTTTTGAATGTCCTTGCGCGCCGTGTCGATCTCGTGCGCCAGGGCGTCGTACTCCTTCTTCGTGCTGACCGCCTGCTGCTGCTGCTGCTGGTACTTCTTGAGCTGCTGCTGCTTCGTCTTGAGCGACACCTCCTTCTCGTGCGTGTTCACCTTGAGCTTCTTGATGGCGTCCTGGGCCACCCGCAGCGCATCCTCCTGCTTCGTGACGGCCGCCTGCTGAGCCCTGAGCTGCAGCGGCCCCTGGTCGATCCGATCCTGCAGGGCCTTGGCGTGTCGCCGCAGACGGTGGATCTCGCGCAGGATGGCAACGGGGCTCGACATGGTGCTACCTCCTTCGGAAGGAGGAGGGAGGAGGGATGAAGGAAGGCAGGAACTCCGCTGCCTTCCTTCATCCCTCCTCCCTCCTCCCTCAACAAAAAAACCGCCGGCCGTTTCGGGCCGGCGGTCGCGTGTTAGCGCCGCATGGTTCCGTCGAGGAACCCTTCGAGCTGGCGGCTGCGTACCGGGTGTTGCAGTTTGCGGACGGCCTTCGCCTCGATTTGCCGCACCCGCTCGCGCGTCACCTTGAAGATGCGCCCGACCTCTTCCAGTGTGTACGTGTACCCGTCGCCCAACCCGTACCGCAACTTGATGATCTCGCGCTCGCGGTAGGTGAGGGTCTTGAGAACCTGCTCGATCTTGTCCTTGAGCATCTCCTGGGTGGCGGCGCTGACCGGCGACTCGGCCCCGTCGTCCTCGATGAACTCGCCGAAGTAGCTGTCCTCGCTCTCCCCGACCGGCCGGTCCAGGCTGATCGGGTGGCGGCTGATCTTCAAGACGCGCCGCGTCTCCTCGATGCTGATGCCGGCCGCCTTCGCCGTCTCCTCGATGGTCGGCTCGCGGCCCATCTCTTGCAGCAATTTCTTCGAGACGTTGCGCAGCTTGCTCATCGTCTCGATCATGTGGACCGGGATGCGGATCGTCCGGGCCTGATCGGCGATCGCCCGGGTGATCGCCTGGCGGATCCACCACGTCGCGTAGGTCGAGAACTTGTACCCGCGACGATACTCGTACTTGTCCACCGCCCGCATCAGGCCGGTGTTCCCCTCCTGGATCAGGTCGAGGAACGACAGGCCGCGGTTGCGGTACTTCTTGGCGATCGAGACGACGAGGCGCAGATTGCCGCCGGACAGGGCGCGCTTGGCGTCCTCGTACTCCTGGAAGCGCCTCTTCATGATCTCGACGCGCTTCCGCAGGGTGGCCGGCTCCTCCAGCGTGATCAGCATCAGATCGCGGAGTTCCTTGTCGAGGTTCGCCCGGTCCTCCTTGGCGGCCCGGTTGCCCTCGAGGTGGAGGATCTGCCGCTCCAGTTCGTCCATCCGGAAGGAGATCTGCTCCAGCTTCTTCATCAGAGGCTGGACCTTCTGGGTGCGGATCGACAGCTCCTCGACCAGCGTGACGGCCTTGCGGCGACGGATGCGAAGGCTGCGCCGAAACCGGCGCCGGTCCTCGTCGGCGGTGCGCGGGTCGAGCAGCTTCTCGAAGTCCTCGACGTTCTGGCCGAGCAGGTGCTCCAGCGTCTTGAGGTTGTGCGGCATGCGCTGGAGAATCTTGTCCTTCTCCAGGTTCTCGGTGAGGGACACCTTCACGGTTCGATCGAACGGCAGGTCGCCGGTGTGGACGCGCTGGAGGGTATCGACCACGTTGCGGAGGGCGTAGTCGCACTCCAGCACCTTGCGGCGGAAGCGCTTGCGGGTCACCTCGATCTTCTTCGCAAGCGAGATCTCCTCGTCCCGCTTCAGAAGCGGGATCTCGCCCATCTGCGTGAGGTACATCCGCACCGGGTCGTCGATCCGGCGGCTGTCCTCTTCCTCTTCGAGGAAGCTGAGATCGAGTTCACCGGCCTCGTTCTCGCCCGGCTCGGGACCGCTCTCGCGCTCCTCCGCCTCGGCCTCGTCGATCAGTTCGATGCCGTGTTCTTCCAGGACGAGGAGCAGCTGGTCGAGCTTCTCCGGGTTGACGGCGTCGTCAGGCAGGTAGTCGTTGACCTGACTGTATGTGAGGTAGCCCTTGTCCTTGCCCTGCTCGAGCAGAGTCTTCAGGCCCTCGTCCAGTTTTATGTCCATCGAGACCTCCTCGGGAGTGGAGAGTGGCGAGTGGTTAGTGGTTAGTGGTTAGTGGTTAGTAAAGAGCGAACCTCCGTGTGGCTTTACTAACCACTAACCACTAACCACTAACCACTAACCACTCCTTCCGGAGCCACCCGTCCGGTTCTGTAGTTGTCGCAGCAGCTCCAGCGCCGTGTCGCCGTCGCTGGCCGCCTGCAACTGGTTTCGGAGTTCTTGTTTGTGGGACAGGGTGCGGCGGGCACGGAACTCCGCGAGGAGGTCCGCCAACGCCCTGGCCCGATCCGGGTTCATCCGGCCAACGTCCTGCAGCTCCAGCGCCTTCATGATCAGTGCCGGGTTGTCGATGCGCGGCCGCAAGCCGTCCATGTCCGGCGCCAGCCCTTCCGCCTGCAAGCGGTACAGCCCCTCCAGCAGCAGGCGCAGTCCCGGGTGCTGCATCTCCTTGCCCGACACCTCGGCGGACGCGACCGGCACCAGCGCCGGGTCGGCCAGGAGGAGCGTGAGCAGATCGCGTTCGAGCGGACTGGCCGGGGCCGACCTGCCCGGAGGCGTTCCGGCCGCGGGTTGGACGCCGCGCGGCGGGGCGGGAGTTCCGGGTTTCGGGTCTTGCTCCGCGGCGCGCCGGGCCGCCCGGAGTTCCCGCAAGCGCGCCCAGACCGTCTCCTCCTTCAGGCCGAAGCGCTGGCCGATGCGCGTCAGCATCAGTTCCTGCTTGACCGCGCCGGCCTGTCCCGGTAAAGGAGGGGCCAGCGCGATGATGCCGAGAACCGCGTCAATCGCTTTGCGCCTCCCCTCGACACCCTGCGCTTCGTCCGCGGCGAGTACACGGCTTAGCTTGAATTCCAGCACGTCCACCGCATTTGTCAAGGCCGCCTGCAAAGGTTCCGGCCCCTGCTGCACCAGCAGATCGCACGGGTCGAGGCCCTCGGGCAGCGCGGCCACCTTGAGGTCAACGTCCTGGCTGACGAAGATCTCCAGCGCGCGATCGACGCCCGTACTCCCGCCGACGTCCGCGTCGTAGACGAGAACCACGCGCGGAGCGAAGCGCCGCAGCTGGGCCACATGCCGGGCGGTAAGGGCCGTGCCCATCGTGGCGACCACCTGGGGGATGCCCATCTGGTGCGCCATCAGCACGTCGGTGTAGCCCTCGAACACGGCCAGGTAGCCGGCCTTCGCGCCGTGCTGCCGCGCGAGGTCGAGGGCGTACAGTTGCTCTCCCTTGTGGAACAGCGGCGTTTCGCAGGAGTTATAATACTTGGGCGCCCGAGCCGCCAAAGGGGACGCGGGCAGGATGCGTCCGCCGAAAGCCACCGGCCGACCCCGAACGTCGCGGACGGGAAACATGACGCGGTCGCGGAAGCGGTCGTAGTATCCCCTCTCACCCCCCCGGCCCCCCTCTCCCACGAGGGGGGCCGGGGGGGTGAGGGGGATCTTCCGCCGCGCGATCAACCCGACCGTCTCCAGCACGTCGAGGGGCAGCTTTACGTCGAGCGCCCGCCGGACCAGCCAGTCACCCGTAATTGGGGCGTAGCCGACGCCGAAGCGCCGGATCGTTTCGCCGGTCAGGCGGCGCTCGCCGAGGTACTGACGGGCCGCTTCCGCGTCCGGGTCGTCGAGCAGACACCGATGGAACTGCTCGGCGGCCCACGCCATCGCCTCAAGCATACGGGCGCGGCCCTGGTCGTGCTGAGGGTTTCCCCATTTTTCCAGCGAGATTCCGGCCCGCCTGGCCAGCATCTCCAGCGCTTCGTTAAAAGAAATGCGCTCCTGCTCCTGAACAAAACTCAGGACATCTCCGTATTTGTTGCAGGACCAGCACCGATAGCGCTGCCGGCGCGGATCGACGTCGAACGACGGCCGGTGGTCGTCGTGGAACGGACACAGACCCTTGAACGTGCCGCCAGCGGGGCGCAGGGCGAGGTAGCCCCCGACGACGTCAACGATGTCGTTGGCTTGCTTGACCCGCTGGATCAAGGCTAGCCGGTCTTCGGCCAAGGTGTTCTCCAGACGGAGGGTAGGCCAAAGGTACGAGGCGGCCCCAGAAGGGAGGAGCCTTCTGAGGTCAACCGGATTGTTCCCTTTGTCGAGTCAGCTGGCAGAGGTTCGCGCTTGCCATGCAAGGAGAGGCGCTTCCCTGATGACCCACTGGCTCGCATCTTCTCGAATTCCCGCCGGGGCCACATCATTCCGGGCGGGGCAGCCGTCCTGGCTGTCTGGGTCAAGGCCTTTCTCTTCCTGACGGTTGGCGCAAGTTTAACTGGTTAAACTGCTTAAACCAACATCACCTTCACGCGCCCGGGCAATTATAGCCATCGGTCGGAAAAGAGTCAAGCTGGGCAATGCCCGGCCGTGGTGTCGCGCGCTCGTCTGATCTTCTTGTCCACCTGCTGGTTAAGAGGAGCGGGGCGCGGCCAACCGCGCCCCGGCGAGGAAGGGTAGACAGCCGTTTCCAAACGCCGTAGGAGCCGACTCCGTCCGGCGAGGGCGTTACGCGCGGGGGGCCGCAGCCCCCTCCGACGGCAATTGGCAACCACCTCTTGGCCGGTTTTCACCGGCCCGCGCGGCCGCCTGTCAAGGGTTCAAGTCTTCGGGTGTTGCTCGTGCTCGCGGATGAACTTCGCCGCGCGATCGGCGTCGTGGGCGGGCACCTGGAGCTTGACGCTGACGCCCATCAGACCAGACAGGGCGGCCTGGTCCTCCTGCTCCAGGAAGCACCGGATGCCCTCCGCCTTCAAGGCGTTTTTGATGATCTCCGCCTTGACCGGGTCGCCAATCGTGTAGACGGTCACCAGGTCGTTGTAGTCCATCGTCGTGTCCTCCTTCATGAGCGCGCGGGCACTCGCCGGAATGGAGAGGCCCAGGGGAGTGGGAGTACAGCAAGCGACGTGCCGGCTTCTCCCGTCAGTCCAGTCCTGGTTGGATGACGGCATTTGCGGCCGCGAATGCTCGTGTTCCGCCCTGGACAGACAGACCAGAGGCGGTGTGGTAGGCCGGGGGTGTGCGGAAACGGGGCAGCGACGGGTGAGTAGTTCGGCCCCCGCCGCGCGTTTCAGAAACTTGCCGCGGCCCGGACCGCCCGCATCACCTCCTCGGGAGCCGGCCGGTCGGTCGGCTCCGCGCTGCGATAGGCGTAGGCCAGTCGGCCGGCGCGGTCGATGACGAAGTCGCCACCGAGTTGCAACACGTCCTCCCCGCGTTCGGCCGCCTCCAGTTTGACCCCGCGGAACAGCCACTTCAAGTACCGACCGATGACGCCCGGCTGCAGGAACGTCCACCACGAGGTGCGCTCCAGCGCGAAAGCCCGGTAGGCGATCCGGTCCGGGTCGGCGACGACCGCAAACGGCAGCGGGTGGCGCTCGACGTAGGCGCGCACCTTCACGGGGCCGGTAAAGCTGACCGCGAGCACCTCGCCGCCGAGCGCACGGATCTCGCCGTAATGGCCCTGCACCTCGCCGAGGTGCGCCCGACACGGGATTCACGCCAGGTGGCGCAGGAAGACGAGCAGGAGCGGGCGCGCGGCGATCTCGGCCAGGCGCAGCGGGGTGCCGTCGGGGCGCAGGAAGGTGAAGTCGGGAACGGCATCGCCGAGCCGCAGGGCCATGACAGACCTCCGTGAAGATCATCATAGCCGCCCAGCGAGCCGGGAGCCTCCACGACCAGCCCGGGTCGCCTGACCAACCCGGAGCACCAGCGCCGGGGAGAGACAAGTTGCCGCGCTTACTCGAAGCACAGATCGGACGCAGCGCCTGTCGCCCACGGCTGAATCCGCGCGGTTGCCCCTTGCGGATGACGCCGTCGCGCGTCACAATCGAGGTGGTCATGTCTCGACCCGCCGCCGGAGAGGAACTTGCGATGGCCCAGCTAGCCCACCCGGTCGATCCGTTCGGAGAAGTCAACGTCTATCGGTCCGGTAACGGAAGGCTCGACGTCGTCGCCACCATCCTCATCGAGCCGGACATCGAAGGCGCCCGCGCTGGCCTCGCCCTGGACGGGTCGGCGTCGATGCAGGCGAACTACGGGGCGAATCTGCCGGCGCTCTTCGCCCGCGCTGGCGGGGCTGTCAACGTCGTCGAGCCGGTGGCGCGAACGATGGCCGCCTACCTCGCCCGGTTCTCGTCGAGTGGCCGGGCCAACCTGATCTACTGGGCGTGCAGCCCCGACGGGTCGCAGATCGAGCCACTCGGCGAGTTCAGCGAGGAGGCGCTCGCCTCCCTGCCCGTCCGCGGCCCGAAGAAATGGGGGCGCGGCACCAGGCTCCTCCCGCCGCTGCGCTACTTCGTCGAGGAGGCGTTCCGCGCCGCGCCGTGGGCCATCTGCGTCTTCGTCACCGACGGACGCATCGAGGATCTGGACCAGGTCAAGCAGTACTCCTGGCACTTCGCCCGGCAGATCGCGTCGGGCCAGCGCAGGTTCATCAAACTCGTCCTCCTCGGCGTCGGCAAGCTGGTGGACGAGGCACAGATGGAAGAGCTGGACGACATGTTCGAGGGGAATGAGCTGCGCGACCCGGACGGCGAAACGATCGACCTGTGGGACCACAAGATCGCGGAGAACATGCACAATCTGGCGGAGATCTTCGCGGAGGTGGTGAGCGAGAAGATCCAGGTCGCCGACCACGGCCGGGTGCGCGACAACGCCGGCCGCCTCGTCAAGGAGTACCCGCAGGGACTCCCGGCGCTGCTCCGCTTCGCCCTGCCGCCCGGGGCCACCGCCTTCATCCTCGACTGGCCCGGCGGGACCGTGCGCCAGGACATCACGGAGGGCCTGGCGCGGTTGTAGTAGCGAGCTGCCCTGGCTTCTGTCTCCGTCGCGGGCGGCTTCGCGTCAGGTCGCCGGCGCTTTCTGCGAAGCCGCCAGCGGCACCCAAACCTCAGAGAACCCACCATGCTTCCCACCGACGGCATCAGCCACCAGCTACCCAGCAGCCTCGTTGCCCGGGAGTTCGGCGAGGTCAACGTCCGCCGCACGCCCTCGGCCGTCGAGGTCCAGTTCACCATCCTGATGGAGCCACAGGGCCAGGAGGCCGAGGGCTGGCAAACCGGCGTCGCCCTCGACGGCAGCGCGTCGATGCGCGACTGGTACGGCCAGACGCTGCTCGGCAAGGTGCCGCGCGAGGCGGCCGCCGAGTACCGGCGGCGCGGGTGGATCACCGAGGAGTACCAGGACGGCCGGAAGGTGATGATCTACGAGCCGGTCGCCTACGACGACGCCATCCGCCGCGGCTACCTGCGCTACAGCGAGAACATCGTCCAGCCGGCGGCGTGCGAGTTTATCGCTTACCTGGCCGGCAACCTCGACGCGGACGGCGGGACGACTGTCATCTACTGGGCGTGCGGAGACGGGTCGGCGTGCGAGGTGCTCGGGGACTTCACCACCGAGCAGTGCCGGAGCCTGACCTTGATCGGTCCCCGGGGCATCGATTTCGGGACCGGGACGTATCTGCTGCCGGCGGTCCGTTACTTCGTCGAGCGCTTCAAGGACGCGGAGCGCGGCATGTACGTGTTCCTGACCGACGGCCGGCTGGATGACCTGGAGGCGGTCAAACGCTACACCACGCAGCTCGCGCGCGAAATCCAGGCCGGCAAGCGGCACGCGATCAAGTGCGTGTTGATCGGCGTCGGCGACCACGTCGATGAGAGTCAAATGGAGGCGCTGGACGACCTCGACACCGGGACCAGCGTGGATATCTGGGACCACAAGATCCGCAAGGAGATGCGCGACCTGAAGGAGATCTTCGCCGAGGTCGTGGACGAGAACCAGATCGTGGCGCCGACCGCCCGCATATTCGACGCGCACGGGCGCGTGGTCAAGACGTTTGCCGGCGGCCTGCCGGCAAAGGCGTCGTTCACCCTCCCGCCGAACTCGCCGTGGTTCGAGCTGGAGGTCGCGGACCAGCGCATCCAGCAGACGGTGGTGTTGCCGCGGTGAGGTACGGGCCGAAGCTCCCCGGCGTCTCCAGGACGCCGGGGAGCTTCGGCCGAGGGGGTTATGGCCATGATGTTCGTCAACCAGCTGTCCACGTTGGCCCTGCGCGTGGTGTGGGGCGTCGAGGGAGCCGACACGCTGGTGCGCTTCGTCGGCAGCCGCTTCAGCGCCCACACCGACCGCCTGGCCGGCGCGCTGGCGACGGCGAACGACCGGGCGTGGAAGGCGCTGGAGGTAGCGCTGGCCGGGCAATCGTGGTGGGACCGCTGCAAGGGTCTGCTGTCATCGGGCGACGAGAAGAAGTTCCGCAACGACATCGAGGCGTTCCTCCAGTCCGCCGGCGCCGGCACGGCCGGGCTGACCACGGACCTGCGCCGCCGGGCGCTGGAGGATCTCCAGCGCGCCCGCCAGGCGCGGCTGATCCCCGGCGACCGGCCGGCCCCCGACGAACTGGCCCTGCAGGCCCAGACACTCGCCGGCTGCCGGACCCAGCAGCACCTGCTGGTCGCGGAGGACCAGGCGCTCGGCGGACTGATCGGCGGACTGCGGCAGACCGGCTACCTGGCGCTGGCCCACGTCGCCGCGCTGCGCCCGACTGGCGGCCACCCGCTGCTGGTGGTTGGGGTGCGCTACTTCTTCAGCCGCGAGGTACTCGGGAACGAGGAACTGCGCGAGGCGATGACGCTGCAGCAGCTGGAAGGACTGACCGCCGCCCAGGAGGCGGGGTTCCGCGGCCTGGGCGAGGCGCTGGAGCGGCACGGCGAGATCCTGGCGCGCGTCGAGGCCGCGACCCTCCAGACGCAGCGCGGGGTGATGGAGGTCAAGGAAGCCGTCGAGCGCCAGGGCGAGCACGCCCAGGAGACGCAGGAACTCATCGTTCTGATGCGGCAGGAAATGCAGGCGCTGGCCGCGCGCCTCAACGAGGAGCGCGCGGAGCACCGCCAGAAGCTGGAGGAAATGCAGGGCACGCTGCAGGAGGTGATGGGTCTGTGCGAGCGCCGCCCTCCTGCCCCGTCGGCCCCGTCCGTCCAGCCGGCCCCCCCGCCAGCCGCGGAGGAGACGCAGCGGATCAAGACGGTCCTCCGCCGCGCCACGCGCCTCGTCGCCAGTCAGCGCGAGGAGATGCCCACCTTCTACCAGGCGCTCAGCGAGTGGGAACGGGCCGAAAACATGAGCGCGACGGCCGCACCGACTCCGGCCGCACCGACCCCGGCCGCTCCCGGCACGGCTGGCACGCGAATCAACCCGCTCTTCGCCGCCGGCCTCGGAGCCACGGCGGACGACCTACCCGTGTTCAGGCCGCGCGCCAACCCGAAGCCCGTCTTCCCCACGGAGGCGCCCGCGACCGTGGAGCAGCCCGAATCGCCTCCGGCCGAGCCTGCGGCCGCCGAGAAGTCGCGCCAGGGACCGATCGCCGGCTTCAAGCTCGTCCGGCGCGACGGCAAGGGGCCGCTCTTCCGGCCGCCGGGCCAGTGAAACGCCGCGCTGCCGGCCCGTCGCTTGCACACCTTTCGCCTTTCGCTGCGGTTTCTTGTCTTCGCCCCCCGCCGGGGTAGAGTGACACCGGACTACCCGCGCGCTCTGTGAACCCCTTCACGCACAAGCGTGTCCGTAACACCATGTTCGAGACCTTTGAGCACACGGCGGATCTCGGGTTGCGCGTCCGCGCCGCGGACCTGAACACCCTCTTCGCCGAGGCGGCGCGCGGCCTCTTCGCCGTCCTCGTCGAGGATTTGCAGACAGTCGAGCCGCGCGAACGCCTCGACGTGCGCCTGGGGGCGGACGAGCGCGCGTACCTGCTGTTCGACTGGCTGCGGCAGCTGCTCTATCACTTCGACGCCCGGCACCTGCTGTTCAGCCGCTTCGAGGTGCGCGTCGATGACACCGGGCTCGCCGGGACCGCCTGGGGCGAACCGCTCGATCGGTCGCGCCACGCCCTGGACCACGAGGTCAAGGCCATCACCTACCACGGCCTGCGCGTCGAGCCCGCGGACGGCGGGTGGCTGGCCGAGGTGATCGTGGATATTTGAAGGAGCTTTCTGTCATGGTGAAAGACGCCTTTCACGGATCGCTGGAGAAGGTGGACGAGTGCTGCTACCGCATCCCGAAGAGCTACAAGCCAGGGATGCGCGTGGACGGCCTGATCTTCGCGGACGAGAAGCTGCTCCAGCAGATCAAGAGCGACCAGGCGCCCGAGCAGGTCGCCAATGTCGCTTTCTTGCCCGGTATCCAGCACGCCAGCCTCGCCATGCCGGACATCCACTGGGGATACGGGTTCTGCATCGGCGGCGTCTGCGCCACCGACCCGGACGAGGGCGGCGTCATTTCTCCCGGCGGCGTCGGCTACGATGTGAATTGCGGCGTCCGCCTGGTCCGGACGAACCTCTTCTACCGCGACGTCAAGCGCAGCATCCGCGAGCTGGTCGATCAGCTGTTCCGCAACGTCCCGACCGGGGCCGGCAAGTCGGGCCGGTACTCGTTCAGAGGCGCCGAGATGAAGCGGCTCCTCACCGAGGGATCGCGCTACATCGTCGAGAAGGGGCTCGGGGATGGGCGCGACGTCGAGTACGCGGAGGCGCACGGCCGCCTCGACGGCGCTGACCCGGCCGCCGTCAGCGACTTCGCCAGGACGCGCGGCGAGGAGCAGTGCGGGACGCTCGGATCGGGCAACCACTTCCTCGAGGTCCAGATCGTCGATCACATCTTCGACGAGGAAGCGGCGCGCGTCCTGGGGCTGGAGAAGGACATGGTGTGCGTCATGATCCACTCCGGGTCGCGCGGCCTGGGCTACCAGGTGTGCGACGACGCCCTGGCGCTGCTGCGCAAGGCGCCGGAGAAGTACGGTATCGAACTGCCCGACCGGCAGCTGGCGTGCGCCCCCGTCGGCAGCCCCGAGGGCCAGCAGTACATCGCCGCCATGCGCGCCGCCGCCAACTTCGCGTGGTGCAACCGCCAGCTCCTCATGCAGCAGGCGCGCGAGGTGTTCGCCCACGTCTTCGGCGAATCGTGGCAGAAGCTGCAGATGAACCTGGTCTACGACGTCTGCCACAACATCGCCAAGTTCGAGGAGCACACGCTCGGCGGCAAGAAGCGGCGGCTGTGGGTCCACCGCAAGGGGGCGACGCGCGCTTTCCCGCCGGGACACCCGGAGGTTCCGCCGCTGTATCAGAAGATCGGCCAGCCGGTCATCATCCCCGGCGACATGGGCCGGGCCAGCTGGGTGCTGGTCGGCCAGCCGGGCAGCATGGAGAAGACGTTCGGCACGACCTGCCACGGGGCCGGGCGGGCCATGAGCCGGACCGCCTCGGTGAAGGAGGCGGCTGGCCGGCGCATCGACAAGGAACTGGAGGCACGCGGCGTCATCGCCCGCGCCCAGAGCCGCAAGGGGCTCATGGAGGAGCAGCCGAAGGCGTACAAGAACGTCGATGAGGTGGTGGACGTCGTCGATCGGGCCGGGCTGAGCAAGAAGGTCGCGCGGATGCGGCCGATCGGCGTGATCAAGGGCTGAACCACCCCAGGCGCACCCCGCCCCTTGACGGAGCGCGGCCGGCGCGGCATCCTCCCAGGGAAGCGCCTGGCGAACCTCAACAAGGAGATACCGATGAAGCGCGTCGGATTGTGGTGCGTGCCGGTCCTCTTGGCCGGCGGGGCCGTCGTCCTCCTCAACAGCTCGTCGGCCCCGGCCGGCAGGCAGGGCGAGATCAAGCTCCCCGGCGCCCGCCCGGCGATCGAGGCAGCCGCCTTCCCGAGCCTGCAGGCCGCGCTCGACGCCCTCCCGCCCGAGGGGGGCGTCGTCCGCCTTCCGCCCGGGACGTTCGAGATCACCGAACCGCTCCTCGTGCGGCGCGCCGACCTGCTCCTCGAAGGAGCCGGGGCCGCCACCCACATCAAGAACAAGAACACCGCTGGCAAGCCCGCCCTCATCATCCAGCACCCGGACGGACCAAAGTCGAAGAAGGGCGCGCGGCTGTGGCGCGTGCAGCTGGCCAACTTCCGTGTCACCGGCAACCCGCAGAGCGGCCACGGCATCCTCGCCGTCCAGGTCAACGAGGTTTTTCTCACCGGCCTGACGGTCAGCCAGCACGGCGGCGACGGCATCCACCTGGATCGGTGCTACGAGAACCCGCGCGTGTGCCAGTGCCAGATCACCTACAACAAGCGGACCGGGCTGAACCTGCCCGGCTGTCACGACATCGTTGTCTCCGCCAACCAGTTCGAGGAGAACCAGGACGGCGTCCGCTGCACCGACGCCTTCAACCTGTGCATGACCGGCAACTGCCTGGACGACCACCTCGGCCACGGTGTGGTAATCGAGAACACCTACGGCTCGGTCCTGGCCGGCAACATGATCGAGGAGTGCAAGGGGACGGCCGTCATCCTCGACCGGGACTGCTACGGGATCACGGTCAGCGCCAACGTGATCGCCCACAACGGGGCCGGCCTCGACCTGCGCGACGCCCACGGCTGCGCCGTCGGCGGCAACACCTTCACCATCAACGCCAAGGACGCCCTGCGCATCGGCCCCGACAGCGGCCGCATCGCGGTGACCGGGAACAACTTCAGCAACAGCTACCTCGGCGGCGGGAAGGTCAAGCGCGGCACGACCGACCTGGCCGCCGCTGGCGTGACCCTGGAGGGAACTTCCGACGTCACCCTCTCCGGGAACCTGTTCGCCGGGGTGCGCCCGAAGGGGTTGGCGCTGGAAGGGCAGCCGAGCCGGCGCGTCCTGTTCTCCGGCAACGTCCTGACCGACGCGGACAGCGACCACCAGCGACTGCAGGACTCCGTCATCGGCCCCGTGCTGCCGAGCGCCGGCCCGCCGAAGGGGGCCGAGAAGAAGCCGAGGCCGCCCGCCAGATGATCGGTTGCGAGCAAGGTGCGACGGCTACCCCGGAGCGCGGGTTGCCGCCCGTGGGCATTAAAGAGCCTTCTTCCACACCGGTGGGCTGCGCGAACCCCCTTGACACAAATCTCCCGCGCCATTACCCTCTCGCCCCGGCCTTCGGCCGGCCCGGGGCGTCACGTCTTTCCGTCCCGGGGTCTCAATCGCTCGCGTCCCGTCCAGGAGAGCCCCCGTGTCCCCCGCTCCTCTCGGCCAGCTGTTTCACGACGGCCGCCTGACCGCAAACCTCATCGCCGTCCTCGCGGTAATGGGCGTGCTGGTCCTCGTCTCGGCCGTCCTGCGGATTCTGATCGCCCACGGCAGCAACCGCCTCGTGCGCTGGGGCGGGGCGGCGAGGCTGGAGGCTTTGGGCAAGGAGGCGACCCGGCACGGCCGGACGATGTTGTTCTGGCTGACGGCCACCGGCCTGGGCCTCGCCGGCGCCGGCGGCGTGGCTTACCACTTGCTCGACGGCGACGTTCGCGCCGACCTCGGCGCGTGGCTGCGGCGCCGGACGGCCGAGGACTTCGTGCGCGTCGGACTGGCGGTCGGGGCGCTGGCAGCGCTGGCCGTTGGCGCGTGGGCGGCCATGCGGCTGCGGCGCCTGCTGCCCCTGGCCCGGCAGCACGTCATCGCCCGGTTGGCCACTCCCGACAACGAGGAGACGCTGCAGCGCTGGTTCGTCCTGTTCGACGGCTACACCGTCGCCGCCGTTCGCCTGGGGTTTCTGCTCGGCGCCGGCCACGCCGTCGGCCTGGGGGCGTTCGCGAACGCGACGTTCGGGTTCGGGTTGTGGGTTCTCACCATCCTGGTCGTGGCCCGCCTGCTCACCCTCGCCAACCGGGCACTGACGCACAAGGCGCGGGACCACGGCGACCGGCGCATCACGCGGCGCACGCCGCGCCGGTACTGGGAGCGCATCAAGCGGCTGTTCCCCTTCGGCGAGCGCTGCTTCGACGCGGCGGTGTGGGTGTCGGCGGCGTCGCTGTGCGTCCGGGCGCTGCACTTCATCGCCGTCGTCGCCGACTTCGGCCCGCGGGTGGTGCAGTGCATCGGCATCTTCTTCTGCTGCCGGGTCGTGATCGAGCTGCTCCAGGTGCTGCTGCACGAGGCGTTCGGCCTGCACGAGGACGGCCGCCACGCCGATCAGAAGGGCCGGACGCTGGTCCCGCTATTGCACTCGCTGTGCCAGTACGTCCTCTACTTCGGGTCGGTGGTGCTGATGCTCGGCGTTCTCGGGGTGGACACGACGCCGATCATGGCCGGCGCCGGCATCCTTGGGCTGGCGGTCGGCCTGGGCGGGCAGAGCCTGGTGACGGACGTCGTGTCCGGGTTCTTCATCCTGTTCGAGAATCAGTTCCTGGTTGGCGACTACGTCAAGGTCGGGGACGCGGTCGGCACGGTCGAGGAGGTCGGGATGCGGGTGACGAAGATCCGCGACGGCCAGGGCAAGCTGCACATCATCCCCAACGGCCAGATCAAGGGGGTGGTGAGTTTTTCCAAGGGATACATCAACGCCGTCGTCGATTACCCGGTGCCGGGCGGGCGCGACGTGGAGGCCGTCTTCCGGGCGATGCGCGAGGCCGGCGACCGACTCCGGCAGGCGCGGCCGGAGGTGCTGGCGGCGACCGAGATCCTCGGCATCGTGGATCTGAAGGCATCGGAAATGACGGTGCGCGCCGTCACCCAGGTGCAGCCGGGGACGCACGAGGCGATGCAGAACGAGTACCGGCGACTGCTCCGGCAGGTGTTCGACGAGCGAGACGGCGCCGCCGGGCCGCGTCTGGCGGCGTAGGCACGCGCCCGAAGTTGGCCGGGACTCTGTCTCCCCCTCTCCCCTTGTGGGAGAGGGGGAGACGACGGCAGATCCAACCGTGCCCCGTGGGCGTTACCTCAGTTGACGGATCCCTCCTCCCGGCGCAACGCCTGAAAAAGCCAGTAGAGGAGAGTTTTTACCTCGAATGGCTTCAATCCCGGGCGCAGCGACAGGATCCGGGCGGCAATTCCGGCCAGGTGCGGGGCCGCCCAGCTGGTCGCCGGCTCGGCCGCGAACGGCCCGAAGTACGCCCGGCCGTGCGCCTCGAACTCGACCTGCTCGTGCAATCGATAGGCGAATTGCAGCGGATCCGCGAACATCTGCTTGTCCACCGAGAGCAGCGGCGGCGCGAACACCGCCGGGTAACTGCGCGTCAGCGGATGATCGTTGTGGGCGGCGGCGATGACGATCGCGTCCTTGTAGTACGCCTCCTCGATGGCGCGCAGGAGCTGATACCGGCGCGGCAGCTGCTGCAGCCGGTGTTCGGCCACCCCCAGGGACAGGTTCACCACCTTGCACTTCCACACGTCCACCGCCCAGTGCAGGGCGCGCATCACCACCTCGACCTCGGAAATGCCGGCGGGGCCGAACACGTCCGCGGAGTAGAGACGCACGCGCGGCGCCAGCGACAGGATGACGTCGGCGACGGTGGTGCCGTGCGGGGTGCTGGCCCGGCCGTCGTAGGGGAGTGGGTCGGGGCGGCCGGCGGTGAAGATGGCGCCCTCGATCGGGAGCAGGACGTGGCCGCGCTGGCGGTGGCGCTCCTCCAGCAGGGCTCGTTCGACGCCGCTGTCGATGACGCACACGGACACGCCCTCGCCGGTGGCCCGCGCGTCGCGCAGCAGGCGCTCGGGGGTCACCAGGGCGAACAGTTCGTCGAACACGTCAGTCATGAATTCTCGCTGCCCGTCCCGGGGCCGCCCGTCGGGGTGGGTGCTACCCCCCGGTGATCTCGTCGAGCAGACCGCGCAGGTCGTCCACCAGGCGCAGGCAGTGGCGGACGGCGGCCGGGCCGTGGCGCAGGGCGAGGACGCGGATCGCCTCGGCCAGGCGCAGACTCTCGTCGGCCCCGACGGCGCCGGCCGTCGCGCTCAGCCCCTCCCGGAGTTGGGCCATGACGGCTATCGGCGGCGGCTGTTCGAGGCGCTCGGCGTGGGTGCCGCGCAGGCTGGCCGCGACCGAGTCGCTCGCCCCCAGGGCGGCGGCGACCGCGTCGAGGAGAACCTGGTGGATCTGGCGCTGGGCCAGGGCGTGGCGCAGCAGTTCGGCCCCGAAGTCGGCCGCGGCCCCGACCAGGCGCTGGTCCTCGGCGGTGAACGCGACGGCCGCCTTCCCGCCGTCCTGCTTGTCGAACAACTCCAGGACGACGTGGACACCGGGCGCGACGGCGAGTGGAGCGGCCAGCAGCGCGTATCGGCCCTTCTCGAACGGCTGCAACTCGACCGTGCCGCTCGCCGCCACCTGGTCCAGTCGAGCCATCGCGCACGGTTCCTGGAGGCTGACCGCGGTGGCCGCGATCGACCGGGCGAACGGGACGAGCGGTCCGGCCACCGGCTTACCGGCCGCGTCGTAAGCGCGGCAGCCGGCGGCCGGCGCGGCGTGCGGATCGTAGTGGTGGACGAGCAGCACGCCGTCGCGCGCCCGGGTGGTGTGCAGGAGAAATCGGAACAGGCTGCCGATCGCGTCCGGCAGCGGGACCGGGTCGTTGAGCGCCTCGGCCGACTGGACGAGCGGCAGGATCTTCTCGACTGCCTCGCGGAACGCGACCAGACTCTGGTGCAGCCGCCGTTCGCGCCTGGCCGGGCGGATCAGGGCGAGCTGGCGCCGCACAGCGCCGAGGAACGTTTCCCGGTTTAGCTCCTGGTTCTTGTCGAGGTAGTCGCGCACGCCCATGCGCATGGCGTCGAGCGGCGTCGCCTTGTTGGCGTAGCCGGTGACCATGATGGCGATGACGTCGGGGTTGAACGAGTAGAGATCCTGGAGCAACTGCAGGCCGTCGCCGCCGTCGCCGAGGTGCCAATCGAGGATAGCGAGGTCGATGGTGTGCTCATTCGCCTGGACGAGGGCGGACGCGGTGTCGGCGGCGGTGAGGATGCGACAGTCCAGCCCGGCGCCGGCGAGCCACTCGCGGAAGGTGCGGCGAACCGGCTCCTCGTCATCGACGATCAGGACGGTTTCGACCGGCTCGGCAGTCTGGGTCATATGATCCCCCTTCTACCCGTCCGGCGCCGTCCGCGCCCGAAGCGTCAGGGCAGGGGAAGTCTCGTCCCGCGCCGACGCTTCGGGCGCGGACGCGAGCCGCCACGCAGCGGCGAAATCCCCCTGGAGCAGGCGCCCGAGGGCGAGCAGGCGGGCGGAGTCCGGACCGCGCCGCAGCTGGTGCGCCTGCTCCGCCAGGCGGGCCGTGGCCTCCCCGTAACCGCGCGCCGCGCACACCGCGGCGGTGGCGAGCAGCCGGCCGCGCTGGTCCTCCAGCGCGAACAGCAGCGACAGGTCGGCGCGGCAGCGGCGGCACTGTGGTCCCTGGGCATTCTCGGCTCGGCAGACGGGACAGCGCATGAATAGTGGTTAGTGGTTAGTGGTTAGTGGTTAATTCAGGAGCCGCGGGTAGCAGTTCGTGGGTCTTGAATCTCGACTAACCACTAACCACTAACCACTAACCACTAACCACTATTCCTCCAGGTAGAACAACACGTCGCTTAGCTCGTTAGACGCCGTCGTCAGCAGTTCCCAGCGACGGTCCGTCAGGGCGGTGCGCACGCCGGTCATCAGCCGCTCGACCTCGGTCCGGTCCTCCGGCTGCAGGTTCGGCAGCAGGCGCTCGGCCTTCTCCAGCAGCGCTCGCGCCTGCACCGTCTCGCGCTGGCCCTCACGCGGTCCCGGCAGGATCTCCGGCGGACCTTCCGGCTCGTCCGCGACCTCGTCGTCGGGGCCGAACCCGGCGTCGAGGTCGTCGTCCTCGACCGCTCCTTCCGCGTCGTCCCACAGCTGTTCCAGCCGCAGCCGGGCCGCGTCGCGCTCCTCGCGCTCATAGCGCGTCAGGGCGTTCTCGATCGTCACCTGCTTCTGCAGCCCGGTCGCCTTCTCGCGGGCCGTCACCTTGAGCATCCCGTCCAGGTTCAGGTCGAGCTGGACGACGATCTGGTTGCCGGCCGGCGCCCGCGCCAGCCCCTGCACGAGGAACTTCCCGACCCGGTAGTTCCGCCGCACGTCGTCGCTCTCGCCCTGGTAGACGTCGATCTCGACCTGCTCCTGGGAGTCGTAGACGGTGTGGAACAGCTCGCTCTGCGACGCCGGCAGCGGCGTGTTGCGTTTCAGGATCGGGGCGAATCGAAACGGGAAGTCAAGGCCCGCGACCGTGTCCAGGCAGCGGATGCCGAGCGTGTGCGGGGTGATGTCCACCAGCACGGCGCCGACGTCCGCGCCGGCGATCAGTCCGGCCTGGATGGCGGCGCCGAGCGCGACGCACAGGTCCGGGTTCACCTCCTGATGGGCCGGCTGACCCAGGCGCTGCTCCAGCATCTCCGAGACGAGGGGCGTGCGCGTGCTGCCGCCGACCAGCACCACCTTGTCGATCTGCGCCCCGGTCAGGTGCGAGTCCGAGAGCGCCCGCTGCACGCAGTCCATCGTTCGGTTCAGGAGCGGGCGGATCAGCTCCTCGTACTCGGCGCGGCCGACCTCGACGTTCAGGTGCAGCGCCTGGCCGTCCTTCTCGGCGAGGAACTCCTCCTCGATCCGGGCGAACGGGTGGGTCGAGAGGGTGCGCTTGGCCGCCTCGACGGCGCGCAGCACCCGCGCCTTCGACGTGAGGTTCGCGCGCAGGTCGATGCCGTGCTCCTGCTCGAAGTGGTCCGCGACGTGCTTCAAGAGAAGGTCGTCGAAGTCGTCGCCGCCGAGTTGCGTGTCGCCGTGACTGGACAGCACCTCGATGACGCCCTCCTGTGCCTGCACGACCGACACGTCGAACGTCCCGCCGCCCAGGTCGTAGACGAGCATGCGCCGCAGCTCGCGCTGGCTGGGGTCGTAAGTGAGCGAGGCGGCGGTCGGCTCGTTGAGGATGCGCACCACCTCCAGCCCGGCGAGTTCGCCGGCCTCGCGCGTCGCCTGACGCTGGGCGTCGTTGAAGTACGCCGGGACGGTGATGACCGCCTTCGTCACCGGCTGGCCGAGTTCGCGCGCCGCCCGGTCGCGGAGCGCCTTCAGGATCATCGCGGAGACTTCCTGCGGCCGGTACGCCTGCTCGCCGAGCTTGACCGTCACGTCCTGGCCCATCTTGCGCTTGATCGACTTGAGCGTGCGCTCGGGCGCGAGCACCCACTGGTTGCGCGCCGCCTTGCCGACCAGCAGGCGGCCGTCCTCCGACAGGCCGACGAACGACGGCAGGATCGGGTCGCCGTCCTCGTCGTTGATGACGTGGGGCTGGCCGTCGCGGATGATGGCGGCCTCGCTGTTCGTCGTCCCCAGGTCGATCCCGACAATCGGTTCAGGCATCAGCTATCTCCTCCCGCGGCCGACAGAACAGGCTGAGAGGCCAGGGTCAAGCCCACGGGTCGCGTCTCGTGGGTTTGGTTTTCGGCTTCTACTCCGGTTTCGCCACCCGCACCTGGGCGAAGCGAAACACTCGCCCGCGCCAGCGGTAGCCGCGGCGCACCTCGTCAATCACTTCGGTGGACGCCCGCCCGGGACCGGGTACGACCTCCACGACCTCCATTGTCTCGGGGTCGAACGGCAGGCCAAGACAGGGGATGGGCTCCAGCCCGTGTTGTTGCAGGGCGCGCTCCAGACGCTGCAAGCCCATTGTATACCCGATCACGACCGAATCGAAGGACCGCCGGGCGCGGCCGGCGGCCGCGCGCACGTTTTCCCGCTCGCGGCTCAGCCCTTCCAGTCGCTGCCGTTGGCGAGCCAGCGCCTCGCGCCACGGGCGGACGACCTCCTCGGCGGACGGCCCCGGCAGCGCCTCCGGCGCCCAGCCGAACAGGCGCGACAGGAGTGAGCGGCGCGACGGTCGCGCTATCGACGGGACCGGCGGCTCGGGCTCGGGCGCGGTCTCGACGCGGGTTTCGAGCGGTGCCAGGGCGCTGGTGAATGCTTCCTGCGCCCGGTGGATTTCGCGGTGGGCGAGGGCGAGGTTATCGTGCAGGTCGATCAGCACCTTGAGCAGCGGTCGGAGCACCTCGGCGCGCTCCCGCTCCTGGACCTGCCCGGCGGCCTCCTCGCAGCGTTTTAGCAACTCCAGCGCCTCGGCCAGCTGCCGCAGGGTCTCGGCGTTCTGTTCCTGCTGCGCCCGGCTGGCCTTCGTTTGCAGGTTGACCTCGTGCCGCAGAGCCGTGAACTGGGCGAGCAAGGTGTGCAGGTCGAGCGGCGGTTCGACGGCCGGCGCCTCGGCACCGGGCGCAGCCGCGGCCTGGTGCAGCCAGGAGCGGAAATCGCCCAGCACCTGCTCGATGCGCTCGGAGGTCAGCCCCTGATGCTGGTCGCCGACAGAAGGACTTCCAGGGACAGCCGGCGGCGCGTGCTCCGACATGTGAGTTCCTCAATGATGTGTTCCACGCTCTCGTGCCGCCCGGCCTCGAACAGGCGCTGGCGGAGACGGGTGTCCAGGTCACGCAGGCTATCGTAGGCGCGCCGGATGGCGGCAAACTTCTCCGGGCTCTTCTCCGGCGGAAACTGACGCACCAGCTCCAGGTAGCGGCGGCGGATCGCCTCGTCGTCGCTGTCGCCTGGCAGGCCGAGCACCTGATACGGATCGGTCATCGCGTTCACCTCGGGAGAGTGAAGAGCGGCGAGTTAAAGCCCACAGGTGGCGTCCCGTGGGCTTTAACTCGCCACTCCCCGCGCACTGAATTTGCTTCAGCCGGGCGGGCTCACGGGTTACGATGTATCATACAGAGAGGATACCGGCACCGCAGTCGAGGATACGCAATGGATGACCGCCACGACGCCGCCGGCGCAGAACCCGTGCCTGTCCCCGTGCTCTCGTCCGAGAGCGAACCGACCGTCCCGGAAGGCGCGGGCGCTGTTCCCCCTGCTGCCGGCGACCCGCCGCCCACCGTGCTGGACCGGGCAGCGCCGGTGGCCGTGCGCGAAGAGGCGGTCACGGCCAGCGCACCGGCCCCGCCCCCCGCCGCCCCGCCCGCCCTCGAAGCGCCGCCGGCCCCCGTCCTCCCGCCGGTCCAGCCGCCCGGCGTCCTGCGCCTCCTCCACGGCATGGCCTGGCCGCTGACGTTCGTCCTGCTAGTCGTCCTGAGCACGATCTTCATCTACCCCCTGCTGCTGGCCCGGTGGCGCGCCATCGAGGGCCAGGCCGAGGCGGAGGCCGCATACAAGCGCCGCCGCGCCGAACTGCGAGCCGAGGCCGAGGCGGCCGGCGACATGCTCCAGGCGCTCGACAAGCGCGTCAACCTGGTGTCCCTGGGGTTCCGCGAGGTCGTCCGCAAGGTGACGCCGACCGTGGTCAACGTCGCCAACTACCGGGAGCTGCGCGCCGACGACGGCATCAAGCGCGGGAGCGGATCGCTTTACTTCGATCCTGACACCGAGCGCCACTACCGCCAGACGGGCGTCGGCTCCGGGTTGATCGTGCGTCCCGGGTACATCCTGACGAACCACCACGTCGTGCGTGGGGCCGACCGGCTGCGCATTACCTTCGCCAGCGGCCAATCGCTCGGCGTGCCGCTCGACCGCAACGTGTTCGCGGACCCGGTCACCGATCTGGCGGTTCTCCGGCTGCCCGCGGACCTGCCGTGCTCCCTCGCGGAAGAGGTGAACCGCGAAGCCGAGTTCGCCGACAGCGACCGCGACGTCCACCGCGGCGATCTGGTGCTTGCCCTCGGCAGCCCGCTGGGGCTGAAGCAGACCGTCACGCACGGCATCATCAGTGCCAAGGGCCGGCTCCTCGATCGGATCACGCTGGTCGAGCTGCTCCAGACCGACGCCCCGATCAACCCCGGCAACTCGGGCGGCCCGCTGTTCGACCAGTATGGCCGCGTCGCCGGGATCAACGTCGCCATCGCCAGCGACAACGGCGCCAACCAGGGTATCGGGTTCGCCATCCCCAGCAACACGGTCAAGAAGGTGTTCGAGCAACTGGTCGAACATGGTGAGGTGCCGCGCGGTTACATCGGGGTGGCGCTGGGCGACCTGACGCGGGCGCAGGCGGAGGAGTTGGGACTGAAGAAGCACGGTGGGGTGCTGGTGGCGCAGGTGCTGCCGAACCAGCCGGCGGCGCGGGCCGGGATGAAGGTGGGTGATGTGATCGTCCGCTACAACGGCGAGCCGCTCGGCCCCGTCCTGTCGAACCGCCACCTGCGCGGCCTGATCGTCGATACGGAAGTCGGACGCGCGGTGCCGGTCGAGGTGCTGCGCGACGGCCGGCGCGAAACGCTGACCCTGCGCATCGGCAAGCGCCCGGCGGACCTGCCCTGACCCCAAAGCCCACGGGCGGCGGCCCACGAGCTTTTGAGCTTGGGACTGGCGGACCAAACGCGACGAGCCGGAAGCGTAAGCGCAGAACACGCCACGAACCGTCGCTGACGCTTCTTTCGGCTCGTCGGCGTCATGGGGCTTTGTCTCAAAATCCTTACTTCGGTAGCCCCAGGTTCCAGTAGATGCGGGCGTTGTGCGTTGCCCGGCCGACCGCGATGATGTCGGTTCGTCCGTCCCCATTCAGGTCCGCCACCGTCAGGTCTTCCACCGCCACGCCGCCATCCTCAAGGATGTGCCGGACCCAGCGTGTACCGCGCTCGTCCAGCGCCTTGTAGAGGCGCACACCGCAGCGCTCGCCCGGTGTCTGGCTCCGGTTGTCGCGCACGCCGATGACCAGTTCGTCGCCGCCGTCGCCGTCCAGGTCCGCGAACGCGACCGCGTGGCCCCAGCGCAGCTTCTCGTCGAGGACGTGGCGGCCCCACAACTTGCCCTTTACCTTCGGCTCGGTGTAGACCACCACCTGATCGCCGTGCCACGGCTCGATCGTCGCGATCACCTTGCGCCCGCTCCTGAGTTTGCCCATCTTGATCTCGCTGGCGCCGCGCTTCCCCTTCGGCGTCTCCTGGTTGCCGGTGCCGATCAGCCGGCGGCTCCACTTGCCCATCGGGCCGCGCGCGAGCAGGCTCACCCCCTCGTAGCTGGCGACGAGGATGTCCGCCCCCTTGCCCGAGGCGGCCGGGATCGGCGCGAAGTTGTGGGCGACGTGCAGGCTCTCGTCGAGCACCTCCGGTATCCAGCGATCGCGCACCGGGTTCTTCGGGATGCGGTACGCCGTCACGCGCAGCGGAGAGCCGTCCATCCAGTTACCCTTCGCCGTGCTGTTGCGGCCGTGCAGCGGGACCGAGATCAGCGCTGGCTTGCCGGTCCCGTCGATGTCCGCGAACCGGATGCGGTGGATCGTCGGCTCGGTGGCGATCGGGTGGACGGCCCACTTCTCGCTCGGACTCTTGCCGCGCTTCAGCCACTGCAGGGTGCCGCTGGTCTTCGTGTTCGCCGGCGCCCAGTACGCGCCGAGGGCGAAGTCGATCTTGCCGTCGCCGTCGATGTCGTGGGCGGCGATGCAGACGTTATCCGGTTTGGTCTGGCCCTCGATGAGGGTGTGCCGCTTCCACGTCGGGTTCTCGTACCAGACAACGCGGATAGTGTCCACGACGACGAGATCCTGCTTGCCGTCGCCGTTCACGTCGGCAGTGACGACGGCGTAGCCGACCTTGAGGCTCGTCTCGAACTCCTGCGGCTTGAAGTTCGGGAGCGCGGTCCCCGGCGCGCCCTTCTCGCCCGCCGGGAGCGACTGCCGCAGGGACAGGGGGGCGACGACGACCGCGAGCGCGAGCAGGCACCTGTTCACGGGGGCTCTCCTGTTGAGGACAAACGAGTCGGTGTCTGTGTTATACGGAGTCACCTGGTTGGTTCTTCGTGCCGCTCGCGCCGCGGCGCTACGTGCGCGGCTCCGCCAGCAGCACCCGAACCGTGTATCAGCTCTTCCCCTCAGCAGGGCATTCCGGGTCGTCGAGCACCACCCGGTCGGGGGCAAGGCCCAGGGTGCGCAGTTTCTGCCGCAGCGTGCCCCGATTCAGGCCCAGGAGTTCGCTCGCCTGCGTCTGGTGGCCCCGGGTGTGGCGCAGCACGCGCGCGAGCACGACCCGATCAACCTCCGCCAGCACCCGGTCATAGAGATCCCGCGCCCCCTGCCGCAGCAGGTTCTCGACCAGGGCAGCGACGTCGAGCGAACTCGCCCCCGCGGCGGCCGGCTCGCGTTCCGGCCCCTGGTCGGCCGGCTGGGCGCCGCGGCGAAGTTCCTCGGGCAACGACTCGGGCGGGAGGAGGTGCCCGGAAGCGCGAAGCATCGCCTGCTTGAGGACGCTCTGCAACTCGCGCACGTTGCCCGGCCACAGGTAGCCCTCGAGCGCTTCCAGCAACTCAGGAGCGAAGCCACGGAAATCCAGCCCGAGTTCGCGGTCGAAGCGGAACAGAAAGTAGTGGGCTAACTCGGCCACGTCGCCGGGGCGCTCGCGCAGCGGCGGCACGCGGACGGTCACGACACAGAGCCGGTAATACAGGTCGGCGCGGAACCGCCCCTCCCGGACGAGCCGTTCCAGATCCTGGTTGGTCGCGGCCAGGATGCGCACCTGCGCCTGCACTGTCTCGGTGCCGCCGACGCGCTCGAAGCGCTGGTCCTGCAGAACGCGCAGCATCTTCGCCTGGAGGGGGAGCGGCATGTCGCCGATCTCGTCCAGGAACAGCGTCCCGCTGTTGCACTGCTCGAACTTCCCGATGTGCCGCCGGTCGGCGCCGGTGAAGGCGCCCTTCTCGTGCCCGAACAACTCGCTCTCCAGCAGGGCGTCGGGGATGGCGGCGCAGTTGATGGCCAGGAACGCTCGGTCTGCCCGACGGCTGTGGTGGTACAGGGCGCGAGCGACCAGTTCCTTGCCGGTCCCGCTCTCGCCCAGGATCAGGACCGTGACGTCCTGCGGGGCGATGCGGCCGATGGTTTTGCACATCTCCTGCATCACCGGGCTGCGGCCGACGATTCGGTCTCCGGCGTCCTCGGCGGGGAGCACGGCGGGAACGTGCATCAGCCGGGCCGCCTCGTAGGCACGCTGGAGCAGCTGGCTGAGGCGTTCGAGGTCAATGGGCTTGACGAGGTAGTCGAAGGCGCCGCCCTTCATCGCCTCGATGGCGGTCTCGGTCGTTCCGTGGGCCGTGATGAAGATCACGGGCCGCTTCGGGTCGGCAGCGTGGAGATCCCGGAAGACGTCCAGACCCGAGCGGTCCGGCAACTGGAGGTCGAGGACGACCACGTCGGGGCTCTCCTCGCGCACCAGGCGCAGCCCCTCGGCCGCGGTGCCCGCCGCGAGCACGTGGGTGCCTTCCGCCTCCAGGACGCGCCGCAGCGAGTAGCGGACCGCCTGGTCGTCGTCGATCACCAGCAGGGTTGGCATGCGGGTTTCCTCCAGCCCTTACTGCAAGAAGGTGCGCGACGACATGAGGGACGCCCCCGTGGGAGTTGTTGTCGAGATCGGGCCGGACACCGACAGCATATCCGAGGCACCGTGGTGTGCCATCTGGCGCTTGACAGTCGGGCCAGAGTCCGCAGAATGCCCCAGTCGGAGGCTGATACCCACCCCAGGAGCCACATTCATGTACACTCTCCCCAAGGCGGTGTTCCGGGCCGGAGCGGTCACGCTCGCCCTCGCCCTGCTGACCGTTCCCGCGACCCACGCCGATGACAGGGCCAGCCCGGCGAGTGGGCCGGTCAAGACGGGCCAGCGTGTCTTCACGTGCGGTCACAGTTTTCACGTCTTCGTCCCGAGGATCCTCGTGGACATGGCCCGCGGCGCCGAGATCAAGGACCACGCGAACGTCGGGCTGTCGAGTATCGGCGGGTCGCGCGTGATTCAGCACTGGAATGTGGCGGAGGAGAAGAACGCGGCAAAGACAGCCCTCCGTGCCGGCAAGGTGGACGTGCTGACCCTGTCGCCCATCTACCTGCCCGACGAGGGGATCGAGAACTTCGTCAAGCTGGCACTGGAGCACAATCCGAAGGTGCGCATCACCGTCCAGGAGTTCTGGCTGCCGTTCGACATCTACGAGCCGACCTTCAAGCAGCGGCCGAAGGCGGTCGATCACGACGCCCCCACCATCGCGGACCTGCGGAAGCTGCACGCCCCGTACTTCCAGAGCATGGACGACCACGTGCGCGACCTCAACAAGAAGTACGGCAGGCAGGCGGTGTTCGTCGTCCCGGTCGGCCAGGCGGTCATCGCTCTGCGCGCGAAGATCCTCGCCGGCGAGGCGCCGGGCCTCAAGAAGCAGTCGGATCTGTTCACCGACGCCATCGGCCACGCGCGGCCGCCGCTGCAGGCCCTCGCGGCATACTGCCACTTCGCCGTGATCTATCGCCGATCGCCGGTCGGCCTGCCGATGCCGAACGTCCTGGCGAAGGGGAACGCGGACGCGAACCTGAATCGGCTGCTGCAGGAGTTGGCGTGGGAGGCGGTCACCCGGCACCCGCTGAGCGGCGTCAAGGCGGCCGCACAATGAGGCGGGTCGAGCGCGGCGCGGGCGACCCGGCGCCGCTGTTCCGGCACGGCGATCGGGCCGGGGCGGCGGCGCGCGGGCTGCTCGACTTCAGTGTGACGGTCAACCCGCTCGGTCCGCCCCTCGCGGTCGTGTGGACGCTGCGCGAGGGGTTGGGCGCCGTCCGCCACTACCCCGATCCCGAATGCCGCGCCCTGGCCGAGCGTCTCGGCGCCCTGCACGATTGCTCGCCCGATCAGGTGGTGGTCGGCAACGGCGCGAACGACCTGATTTACCTCGTCACCCGAACCGTTCGGCCGCGTCGCGTCGCCCTCGTCGAGCCGACCTACACGGAATACCTCCGGGCGGCCCTCGCGGTCGGTGCCGAGGTGAGTCACTGGCTTGCCGAGGGCGACGACTTTCGGCCGGCGCCGTTCGATCCCTGCGGCGCGGATCTGGTCTGGGTTGGCAGCCCCAACAACCCGACCGGACAGGTCTGGCCGCCGGACGAGCTGGCGTCGTGGGTGCGTTCTCACCCGCACACCCTGTTCGCCGTCGATGAGGCATTTCTGCCGCTCGCCCTCGCCCCGGCTGCCGCAACAGGGAGCCTGGCCGGCCAGGTCGGGTGCCTGCCGAACCTGATCGTGGTCCGCAGTTTGACGAAACTCTACGCCCTTCCGGGCCTGCGTCTCGGCTACGCCGTCGCCCCGCCAGCGTGGGCCACGCGCCTGAAGGAGCAGGCGGTGCCGTGGTCGGTCAACGCGCTGGCGCAGGCGGCCGGGCTGGCGGCCCTCGCGGACGAGGTGTATCGGATGCACACCCGCGCCTGGCTCGACGGCGAGGCCCGCCCGTTCGCAAATCACCTCGCCCGTGCGTCAACGCATTGTCACCCGATCGCCTCGGGAACCAGTTTCGTCCTGGTGCAGCTGGCTGGGCAGACCTCCGCCGAGGTCGCGCGCCGGCTGCTCGGGCGCGGGATCGCGGTGCGGGACGCCTCCAATTTCGTCGGGCTGGACGCCCGTTTCGTGCGGATCGCGGCCCGGACGGCGGAAGACAACGAACGTTTGCTGGAGGCGCTTGCGGAGTTGTAGGTGCAGTACCGAGGACCGGGTGCCTGTCCCGTTACCCCCGACCCCCACTTGCCGATGACCCGCGCACTGATGATCCAGGGGACCGCGTCGCACGTCGGCAAGAGCGTCCTCACCGCCGCGTTCGGCCGCTGGCTGCGCGACCGCGGGCTGCGCGTCGCGCCGTTCAAGGCGCAGAACATGTCGCTCAACAGCGCCGTCACCGTGCGCGGCGAGGAGATCGCCCGGAGCCAGGCCGCCCAGGCGGACGCGCTCGGCGTCGAGCCGTCCGCCGACATGAACCCGGTCCTGCTCAAGCCTCTTGACCGCGGGTGTCAGGTCGTCGTCCAGGGGCGCGGCATCGGCGTCATGGCCGTCCGCGACTACTACGCCTACAGGCCCCACGCCTGGCGCGCCATTACCGAGTCCTACAACCGCCTGGCCGCGACGCAGGACGCGGTCGTCCTGGAGGGGGCCGGCAGCCCGGTCGAGATCAACCTGAAGGAACACGACCTGGTCAACATGCGCATGGCCCGACACGCCGGCGCCGCGGTGGTCCTGGTCGCCGACATCGAGCGCGGCGGGGTGTTCGCGCAGCTGATCGGCACCTGGGAACTGCTCGACGCGGAGGACCGGGACCGCGTCGTCGGGTTCGTGATCAACAAGTTCCGCGGGGACGCCTCGCTGCTCGACCCCGGGCTGGAGTTCGTCCGCGCCCGCACGGGCCGGCCGGTGCTGGGCGTACTCCCGTATGATCCGACGATTTGCCTGGATGAGGAGGACTCCCTCGGACTGGCCGGCTCGGCCGCGACCGCCGCGGTGGACGTGGCGGTGCTGCGCCTGCCGGGGATCAGCAACTTCACCGACTTCGCCGCGCTGGCGCGAGCTCCCGGGGTGGGGGTGCGCTACGTCAGCGCGGCGGGCCAGCTGCACTCGGCGGATCTGGTCATCCTGCCCGGCACCCGTACCGTGGTGCGCGCCCTGGAGTGGCTGCGGGCCGGCGGGCTGGCGGACGAACTCCAGGGGCTGGCGTCCCGGACCGATGGCCCCGTGATCCTCGGCGTCTGCGGCGGCCTGCAGCTGCTCGGCCACACCGTCGCCGACCCGGACGCGGTTGAATCGGCGTGCTCCCACGCCGAGGGACTGGGACTGCTGGACGTCGATACCGTCTTCGCTTCCCGCAAAACGCTGGCGCGCGTCGAGGGCGAGGTGGTCGCCGCAACGAGTCTGTGTGCGGAGTGCCCGGTGGTGGGATACGAGATTCACCAGGGCGCCAGTACCCGTCGGGCCGGCGTCCGCCCCTGGTTGCGGGTGCGCCGCCAGCCCAGCGACGAGACGGTGGAAGACGGCGCGGTCAGCGCTGACGGGCGGACTTGCGGAACCTACCTTCACGGGCTGTTCGACGACGCCCGCTTCTGCCGCGCCCTGGTGGACGCCCTGCGCCGCCGACGGCGTCTGACGGCGCTGAGCGAGGCCGACTGGCTGGCGCAGCGGGACTTTCTGGCCCGGCGTTCGGAGCGGCTGGGACGCTGGTTAGAGGACTTCTGCGATCTGCGCCCGGTCGAGGAGGCGCTGAACCTTTGAGCTGGCGGACAGGATCCGACGAGCCGGAAGCGTCAGCGACGGATCTGTCCAAGCCTCCGTCGCTGACACTTCCGGCTCGTTGGCGCCGCCACGTTTAATGCGTTAGCTCGTCCTGAGGGAGTTGAATACCAGGCCGCTGAGCAGTTTCGGATAGAAATAGGTCGATTTGGGCGGCATCTTCTCCAGGTTGCCGGCGATTCGCTCGACGTCCTGCATCGACGCGGGCGGCACCAGGGCAGCCAGCTGGCATTCGCGCGCCGCGACGGCGTCGGTCACCTCGCGCAGCAGGTGGACGTACTGGCATTGCGGCTTGCCGCCGAGGGCCTGCGGCAGCAGCCGGTCGAGGACGGCGACGTGCAGCACGCTGACCGCGAGGTCGCGCCACGCCGGGCTGTGGTCGGCGGCCCACTCGGCCATCCGCGCCGGCGCGCGGAACCGGGCCGTCTGCCACGTCCCGTCCGCGATCGTCCCGAACCCGAGCAACCCCTGCCCGCCGTCCGCCTCGATCAGTTCCCAGGCGTCTCGGGCGCCCTTCTCGCCCTGGCCGATTGTCTCCATCTCGAACGCCTCGCCGAGCGCCGCCCGCAACTGGTCCGCCGTCAGGTTCGGCAGGCCGGAGACGAGTCGGTGCGTCGGCAGGATCACGAGGCCCGGGTCGCTCATGCTGACGAGCATCATCAGCACGAAGTTGGGCGCTGCCTCCGGGTCGGTCGCCTCGCCCGCCGCCTGCCGCTCTTCCAGGTAGCGCAGCGCCGTCTCGTAGCGGTGGTGGCCGTCGGCGATGAAGACCGGCTTCGGCCCGAGCAGCCCGGTCACCGCGCTGACCACCTGCTGGTCGGCCACTGGCCAGACCTTGCTCACCACCCCGAGATGGTCGGTCGCCTGCACCGGCAGGGCGCGGCCGACGGCGTCGTCGAGAGCCCGCTGCACGGCGCCGTCCGGGTCGGGGTACAGGCCGAAGATCTGGCTGAGGTTCATCGCGGTCGCGTGGAACAGCTTCAGCCGGTCCGCCTTTGGGCCGGACATCGTCTCCTCGTGCGGGTAGATGCGCCCCTGGCCGAACGGCTCCAGCCGCACCCGCGCCATGAACCCGCGCCGGGTGTAGCGATTCCCCTCGACCTCGAAGTCCTGGTGGTAGACGTACAGCGACCGGGCCGAGTCCTGGGTGAGGACGCCGTCGCGCTGCCAGTCGCGCAGGCAGGCGGCGGCGCGCGTGTAGCGGTTGGCGTTGTCGGTATCGGTCGGCAGTTCCTTGTTGAGGATCAGGCGGACAGTGTTGTACGGGCTGCGGTCGTACAGCGCCTGCTGCAGCGCCGGGTCGATGACGTCGTAGGGCGGTGCGATCACGTCGCTCAGGGCGCCGACGCGGCCCAGGTCGTAGCGGAAGGCGCGAAAGGCACGAATCTCGGCCATGAGAGGCGGTCTCCTTGTCCGCGCTCTTCCTCCCCTCTCCCCTGGTGGAAGAGGGGCCGGGGGTGAGGGGGAAGACCCTGCGTCTCCCCCTCACCCCCGGCCTCTCTCCCACCAGGGGAGAGGGGAGAAAAGCGCCCTCGGTTCAGAACTGCTTCAGGAAGCGCAGGTCATTCTTCCAGAACTGGCGGATGTCGTCGATGGCGTAGCGCAGCATGGTGATCCGCTGCGGACCCATGCCGAACGCGAACCCGCTGAACTTCGCCGGATCGTACCCGCCGTTACGCAGCACGACCGGGTGAACCATGCCCGCGCCCATGATCTCCAGCCATCCCGTTTTCTTGCACAGCCCGCACCCCTGGCCGGCGCAGACGATGCAGTCCATGTCCACCTCGATCGACGGCTCGGTGAACGGGAAGTAGCTCGACCGGATGCGCACCTGCCGCTGCTCGCCGAACATGCGCCGGGCGAACGCGCCGATCGTCCCCTTCAGGTCGGCCATCGTCACGTTCGCGCCGATCGCCAGCCCCTCGACCTGGTGAAACATGATCTCGCTGCGCGTCGTGATCGCCTCGTAGCGGTAGCACATTCCGGGCAGGATCACGCGGATCGGCTCCGGGCAGTGCTCGCGCATGACGTGGATCTGTCCCGGCGAGGTGTGGGTGCGCAGCAGGACGCCGGGCGTGGTCGTGTGGAACGTGTCCCACATGTCGCGCGCCGGGTGGTGCGGCGGCATGTTGAGCATCTCGAAGTTGGTCAGATCGTCCTCGACCTCGCGGCTGCGGTAGATCTGAAACCCGAGGTCGGCAAAGACGGCCGCGATCTCGCGCAGGATGCGCGTGGCGACGTGCAACCGCCCGCGCGGCGCCGGCCGCCCCGGCAGCGTCACGTCCACGCCGCCGGTCGTCAGACTCTTTTCGAGCGCCTGCTCCTTCAGACGGGTGGCCGCGTCGTCGTGCGCCTTCTGGAGCGTTTCCTTGACGCGGTTGACCTGCTGGCCGTAGGTCCGCTTCTCGGCGGGCGGGATCTCCTTGATGCGGTTGATCGCCGTCTTCATCTCGCCGTGATCGCCGAAATACCTGGTGTGCCAGGTGCGCAGGGCGCCTTCGTCCTCGCACGCCTGCAACTCGGTGAGAGCGCGTTGTTCGAGGGGGGCCAGGTCGGACATCGTCGTCGCTCCTCGCGGACAGGCAAGCGGGGGCGAACGCCCCTGGGTGGCGTGGGTGGGCAGAACCAGCCCGAAACGCCAGCGACGGGCCAGAGGTAGGCTCGTCGCTGGCGCTCCGGACTGGTGGTTATTGCGGGGGCGCCTGGAGTGCCCGTCGTTGGCGTTCCGGGTTGGTTACGCGCCGGCGGCGGCAGGCTGCGGCAGGTTGGCGCGGACCAGTTCCACGAGCCTGGTAAATGTGTCCGGGTCGTGGATGGCGATCTCGGCGAGACTCTTGCGATTCAGCTCGATGCGGACCCGCTGCAGGCCGGCGATGAATTCGCTGTAGCGCATGCCGCGCATCCGGCAGGCGGCGCTGACGCGCACGATCCACAGTCGGCGGAACTCGCGCTTGCGTGCCTTGCGGTCGCGGTAGGCGTATACCCGCGCCCGCAGCAGGGTGACGACCGCCTGCCGGTACAGGTTGTGCCGGCTCAGGCGGAAGCCCTTGGTCAGTTTGCGAAGACGTTTGCGGCCCCGGAGGACGGTCTTGCCGCTGCGCGCACGTACCATCGGTAGCTACTCCTTCACGGCCCGGCCCGTCGGGCGCCGTGTCTCAGACCTCGCCCATGATCTTGACGTACTTGCTCGCCAGCCGGCCTTCCTCGGAGACCCGACCGCGCAGGTGCCGTTTGCGCTTGCCGGTCTTGTGGCTGTTGAGATGCTTCTTGCCCGCCTGGCTGCGCTTGAGCTTGCCGTTGGGAGAAACGCGGAAGCGTTTCTTCGAGGCCTTGTGGGTCTTCATCTTTGGCATGGCTGGCTCTTTCCTTCCGTCTGCGGTTGCGGGGCAGGCGGGAAAAATAAAGGAACCCCCTGGCGCGATACCGGGGGGGTCCGGGTGTTCGATTGCGCCCTCAGGTTGAGGGAGAGGATGATTATAGGGAAAGCCGACCCGCCGTGCAGGGGGAGTTTCAGTTTCTTCCCCTCACCCCCAGCCCCTCTCCCACGAGGAGAGGGGAGCAAGAGAGTATCAGTGTCAGAATCGTCAGCCAGTCCCCTCGACCCTTCTTCCCCCTCTCCCCTGGTGGGTGAGGGGGGCAGGGGGGTGCGGGGGATCTCACCGCGGGGCGAGCATGGCGGTCATGCGCTTCCCTTCCATCGTCGGGTGGCGTTCGACCTTCGCCAGATCCTGCAGCTTCTCCAGGATGCCGTCGATGATGCGGCGACCCTCCTCGATGTGTTGCAGCTCGCGGCCCTTGAACAGAACGTAAACGAGCACCTTGTCCTTGTGTTCGAGGAACTTGCGTGCCTGGTTGATCTTCGTGTCGATGTCGTGTTCGCCGGTCTTGGGGCGGACGCGGATTTCCTTCAGTTTGGGCTGGTGCGACTTGGTATTGCTCTTTTGCTTTTGTTTCTGGAGGAACTTGAACTTGCCGTAATCCATGATCTTGCAGACGGGGGGGCGCTCCTGGGCCGCGACCTCGACGAGGTCCAGGCCTTTCTCGCGCGCCATGTCCAGCGCCTGCGCGGTGGGAACAACGCCGAGCTGTTCGCCCTCGACGCCGATCAGCCTTACCGGGCTGATCCGGATCTGTTCGTTGACCCTCTGGCGGTGGTCTCCTCCTCGGTCGTGATGCCCGTGGCGATCAGTGAATCCCGGCAAGGAAGTGCATCTCCTTTTCGTGTGGGGTACGTCGCGGAAGAGGGATGGTCCCGTTGCGGCGGGAAAGCGCCTTCCCACCCTCCCCGGCCAAACGCCCCTGGTTCGATGCTGGTGAACCGCCCCCCGCAGGAATGAGACGCTGCGGCGGCGGTCAGGTTCACCTGTCAACCCAGATCCAATCTACCATCATGACGGTCCGACTGGAAGGCGTCAACCTGACACTTCCCCGAAAATCGCGCTAACCCGCAAGGGAAGTGGGACGAGGCGCCACCCCCCCTTCAAAGTCCACGGGCGGCGTCCTGTGGACTTTGAAGAATCGCCTCTCTCGCGATCGAGGGGTCTGCGCCGTTGTCTGAATCGGGCCGACACGCAACAATAGAGGGAGGTCCGGGGCGGGGGGCGAACGTGGAGGGACGACCCATGCGGTACGGCGTGATTGTGGTCGGGTTGCTGGTCCTCGGGACGTGGCCGGCCGGCCGCCTCCCTGCCCAGCAGAGGAAGCGCGAGCCGCTGGTCGAGCAGGTGCGCAGCGCCATCGAGGGCGGAGTCAAGTGGCTCCGCCAGAACCAGAACAACGACGGCTCCTGGAACGACAAGCTCGGCGCGTTCAACCATCCCGGCGGGACCAGCGCGCTGGCCGTCCTCGCCCTGCTGAACGCCGGCGTGCCGCGCGACGACCCGATGATCGCCAGAGGGCTGCGGCACCTGCGCGACCTGGGCCACCTTACCACCTACGTCCGCTCACTGCAAACGATGGCGTTCGCAGAGGCCGGGTTCACCGAGGACCGCGGGCGCATCCAGAAGAACGTCGATCACCTCGTCAACGCACGCATCGTCCGCAACGGCCTGCTGCAAGGGTGGGGGTACGACTATCCGAACACCCCCAACGCCCAGGCCGACAACTCGAACACCCAGTTCGCCCTGCTGGCCCTGCACATGGGACGGCTGGCCGGGGCGAAGATCGACCGGGCGGTCTGGAAGGAGATCCAGGACTTCTACATCCGCACCCAGAAGGACGACGGCGGATGGAGTTACTCCCCCGGCGGCAAGGCGTTCGGCAAGCCGGAGACGACCCTGACGATGACGACCGCCGGCCTCAGCGGACTGCTGATTTCCGGCATGGAGCTGAACGAGGGGCGCGAGAAGATGCGCGCGGACGGGACCGCCGCCAACTGCGGCGTCTACCAGGAAAACAAGAGCGTCCAGCGGGCGCTGCACTGGATCAGCGCGCCGCGGGAGGACAGGTTCCAGTTCCCGCTGCCGCAGCGCACCTTCTACAACGTGTACGGCATCGAGCGGGCCGGCCGGCTGTCGGGGCTGCGCTTCTTCCACGCGCACGACTGGTATCGCGAGGGCTGTCAGTTCCTGGTCGGCAAGCAGCACAAGGACCGGGACGGGGGCGTTTACTGGAGCGAGCCGGGCGGGCTGGGCGATTCGTGGCCGGTGGTGAGTACCAGCTTCTCGCTGCTGTTTCTGTCGAAGGGGCGCACCCCCGTGCTGATCAGCAAGCTCGCCCACGGGGCGGAGCCGCGCCACGCCAACGACCTGGACTGGAACAACGACCGCAACGACTGCAAGCACCTCGTCGAGTTCTGCAGCAAGCAACTGTTCAAGCGGGTGCCGCTGGCGTGGCAAACGTTCGACATGCTCCGGGCCGCCACCCAGCAAGCCGGCGCACGCGGCGCCCTGAACGACGAGGACATGCTCGAGGTGACGTCCGACCTGCTCCAGTCGCCGATCGTCTACTTCAACGGCCACAAGTCGCCGGCACGCCGATTCCTCGCCGACGAGAAGGAGCTGCTCAAGAAGTACATCGAGAACGGCGGCTTCATCCTGGCGGAGGCGTGCTGCGCAAGCCCACAGTTTGACGCCGGCTTCCACGCTCTCTGCAAGGAGCTATGGCCGGACACGCCGCTGGAGTTCCTGCCGGCCGAGCACCCGGTCTGGTCCGCCCACTTCCCGGTGCCGCCCGGATCGTTCAAGCTCAAGGGGCTGCAGTTCGGGTGCAAGACGGTGCTCATCTACAGTCCCGAGGATCTGTCGTGCCTGTGGGAGCAGAACCAGCAGGACACGTCGCGGGGGGCGCTGGCGTTCCGGCTGGGGGCGAACCTCGTCGCTTACGCCACCGGGATGGAGTTGCCCCGGCCGCGGCTGACGCGCGAGAAGCTGGTCAACGAGGGTAGCGACCCGGCCCAGATTCCGCGCGGGTTCCTCAAGGTCGCTCAGCTGCAGCACGAGGGCGACTGGCGGCCGGCCCCGCTGGCGATGACGAAGCTGATGGCGAACCTGCGCGATCGGGCCGGGCTGAACGTCGTGCTCAAGACCGAGACGCTGCCGGTCGATAGCCCGAGCGGGATCGACTACAAGTTCCTGTACATGCACGGCCGCAAGGCGTTCTCGTTCACCGATGGCGAGCTAAAGAACCTGCGCTTCAACCTGGAGAACGGCGGGCTGCTGTTCGCCGACGCCTGCTGCGGCAAGGAGGCGTTCGACCGCTCGTTCCGCAAGTTCGCCCAGCAGCTGTTCCCGAAGCACAAGCTGGAGCCGATCGACCCGCGGGCGGAGTTGAAGGAGGGCGGGTTGTTCAGCAAGAACCTCAACGGCGAGGAGCTGACGGCGCAAACGATCCGGTGCCGGCGCGAGCGCGGCGCCGAGTACCAGCTCATGGCCCCGGCTCTGGAGGGCATCAAGATCAACGGACGCTGGGCAGTGATCTACAGCCGCTACGACATCGGCTGCGCCCTGGAGCGACATAATTCCTCGGCCTGCCTCGGCTACGACCACGAGAGCGCCCTGAAGATCGCCGGCGCGGCGGTGCTGTACATGCTGCGGCCGTGAGTGACCAGTCGCAGTCGGCAGTCAGCAGTAGGCAGTGAAGTGCGCCGACTGCCGACTGTCCCCGTCCTCTAACCCCCGACCCTTCATGACTGACTGGCACCTGGCCCGCGGCTATCGATACGCGGGCGTCCACAGCGGGCTGCGGCCCGACCCGGACCGACTCGACCTGGCCCTGGTGGTCAGCGACACCCCCGCCGCCGCGGCCGGCGTCTTCACGCAGAACCGCGTGTGCGCTGCCCCGGTGCAGGTGTGCCGCCGCCGCATGCCGACCGCCGACGCGCGCGGGGTCGTGATCTGCTCGGGCAACGCCAATGCCTGCACCGGCGAGCGCGGCCTGGCGGACGCGCTGCGCATGACCGCCGTGGCCGCCGAGGCGCTGGGGTGCCGGACGGAACAGATGCTGGTCTGCTCGACCGGGGTGATCGGCCGCCATCTGCCGATGCCGGTGCTCGAGCCGGGCATCCGCACCGCCGCTGCCCAGCTGGAGGGCAGCGCCCCTGCCCTGGAGCGGACCGCCCGCGCCATCCTCACCACGGACACGCGCATCAAGGTGTCCACACGCTCCGTGACGCTTGGGGGCGTGGACGTGCGGGTAACCGGGTTCGCCAAGGGGGCGGCGATGATCGGGCCGAACATGGCGACCCTGCTGGCGTTCGTCCTGACCGACGCGGCCGCCGCCCCGGACGACCTGGCCGGCCTCGCCCGCCGGGCCGCCGACCGGACGTTCAACTGCGTCAGCGTCGAGGGCCACACAAGCACGAACGATACGCTCCTGCTGTTCGCCAACGGCCAGGGGCCGCGCCTCGGCGGCGCTGACCTGGACCGCTTCGGCGAAACGGTCATCTCCGTCTGTGCCGACCTGGCGCGCGACATGGCGGCCGACGCGGAGGGCGCGACGCACCTGGTCACCATCGACGTGACCGGCCTGCGCACCGACCAGGAGGCGTGGCGCGTCGCGAAGGCGGTGGCCGACAGCGCGCTGGTCAAGACGGCTCTGTTCGGCGCCGACCCGAACTGGGGCCGCATCGTGTCGGCAGCGGGCTACGCGGGCGTGACGTTCGCGGAGAAGGATCTCTCGCTATGGCTCGGCGACACGTTGCTCTACCGGGCCGGCACCCCGGAACCATTCGACGCGGCCGCGGTTTCGGCGTACATGCGGGCCAATCGCGACCTGCACATGCGCCTGGCGTTCGCGCTCGGCGAGGGGCGCTGCACCTTCTGGACCTGCGACCTCACCTACGACTACGTTCGCCTCAACGCGGAGTACACCACCTGAGGCGTCGTCCGCGCCGCGCACACAGCGCCGCGGCGCGGACGACGGCCCCTAACCCTGCCCATGGCCTTCATCGACCTGCACCACCTCAGCCGCGTGTTCGGCCGGCACTGCGCCCTGGACGATGTGACGCTGCGCCTGGAGCCGGGGCGCATCGGGCTGCTCGGGCCGAACGGAGCGGGCAAATCGACGCTGCTGAAAATCCTCCTGGGCCTGCTCCCGCCCACCGCCGGCTCCGGCGAGGTACTGGGGCAGGCGCTCGACGTGCCGACGACCGGACTGAACGCGCTCAACCCCCTGCGCGGGCTGCGCGCTCTGGGGCGGGCGCTGTTCGGCGCCGGCAGCGCGCTGCGCCGGTCCATCGGCTACATGCCCGAGGCCGACGCCCTCGTCCCCGGTATGACCGGCGCCCGGTATGTCTCGCTCGCGGGTGAACTGTACGGCATGGCGCCCCGCCAGGCCCAGCGCCGAGCCCACGAGGTGCTCACCTACCTCGACCTGGAGGAAGCGCGCTACCGCAAGCTGGAGGAATACTCCACCGGCATGAAGCAGCGGATCAAACTGGCTCAGGCGCTCGTCCACGACCCGCCAGTACTCGTGCTCGACGAGCCGACGAGCGGCATGGACCCCGCCGGCCGCGACCGCATGCTCGACCTGCTGCTGGCCCTGGGCCACGACCACGGGAAGGCGATCCTGCTCTCGACGCACCTGCTCGGCGACGTGGAGCGGGTGTGCGAAACTGCTGTCATCCTCCACCGCGGGAAGATCCTCCTGCACGGTCCGGTCGAGCAACTCCGGGCACGCAGGCACGATCGCTACCGCTTGCAAATCGAGGGCACCCCGGACGCCTTCCTGGAGGAGTTGCGGCTCGAAGGGGTACAGGTGCTGCACGACAACGGCAGGGGCGAGCTGCGCGTGGTGGTCCCGCCCGACTGGATCGCGCGCGCCTTCTTCGCCCTGGCCGATAACCACGGCGTTCTGCTGCGCGGCCTGCAGCCCGATGACGAATCCCTCGGCGAGCTGTTCCACCGCGTGATCGAGGAAGCAGACGGCAGAAGGCAGTAGGCAGCCAGGACTGCCGACTGCCTATCGGAAGCGAGGCATCCATGACGTCGAGCGCTCGACCGGACGTGAGCCTGCTCCACTATCGGCCCTGGCGCGGGGCGTTCCGCGGGCCGCTGGGGGCGGTCTGGCCGATCGCGCGCACGGCCCTGGGAATGCTGCTGCGGCGCAGACTGTTCTGGTTCCTCTACGCCGCCGGCCTGCTCATCTTCCTGATGTTCTTCTTTGGCACGCTGCTGCTCGACTGGGCTCAGACGCAGCTGACGAACATGCCGTTCGAGCTGTCCGCCAACAGCCGCAAGCTCGGGTCGCAGGATCTGGTCCGGATGATCAAGCGGCCGCTGGAGGTGCTGAACGGCAGCCAGCGCACGTTCGCGTATTTTTTCATGTACCAGGGCGCCATGCTCATGGTCACCCTCGCCCTGGCCGGGTCGGTGCTGGTCGGGAACGACTTCCGGTTCGGAAGCCTGCCGTACTACCTCGCCAAGCCGCTGTCGCGATGGCACTACATCCTGGGCAAGTGCCTCGCCGTCGGGGTCGTCGTCAATCTGCTGACCACCGTGCCGGCGCTGGCGCTGTATGTGCAGCACGGCATGGGCGACCTGGCGTACTTCACCGACCCGGACTACTTCTGGAACACCAACTCGGGCCGGGGGCCGGCCGGCCTGCCGCTGCTGCTCGGCATCCTCGGCTACGGGCTGCTGCTGACCGTCTTCCTCAGCGTCGCCCTGGTCGCAACCGCCAGTTGGGTGCGGCGGACGGTGCCGATGATCATGGTCTGGACGACGGTGTTCCTGTTCTTCCGCCTGCTCGCGACCATGCTGGTGGACGGCCTCGGTTATCACGAACGATGGCGGCTGATCGATCTGTGGAATAACCTCCGTCTCGTCGGATACGCTTGCCTGGAGATCGAGCGGCCGTACATTCGGCCCAGCCCCCAGCCGGCGATTTACGAGGCGGCCCTCGTGCTGGCAGCGGTGTGGTTGCTGTGCCTGGGCTATTTGAACCGGCGGGTGAAGGCCGTCGAAATTATCGGTTGAGGGCACTACGCGAAGAGCAGTGCCGACCCGGGCGAGGGTGTCCGAGCCGCGCACGCCGCGCAGCGGCGTGCGCGGCTCGGACGCCGTCGGCTTTACCGATTGAGCGCCGGATTCTCCTCGCGGTAGAGGATGATCCAGGGATCGTTCGTCCGGGTTTGCCACGCCCTTAGTTGGCGCCGCAGGTCGTTCAGGACGTCCGCGTGAGCGGGGTCGCTCGCCAGGTTGCGCAACTCGTTGGGGTCTTTCCTCAGGTCGTAAAGCTCCAGCGCCGGACGATTGAGGAAAGCAGCTACGCCACGCTGGCCCATCATCTTGTCGCCGCGCTTGCGGATGCCTTGCCAGGCGGCCGAGCCCCACAGGTCCGACGGCAGGGGGAACTCCTGGCGGGGAGCAAGATTGAGAAGGAGTTTGTAGTCCTTGGTGACGATCGCCCGCATCGGGTAATACATGGTGATCTCGTGGAACTGGTGCGACGCGAAGACGGCGTCGCGCCCCTTCGCGCCGTCCTTGAGCAGCGGCAGCAGCGACTGGCCCGGCAGCTCGTACTTCGGCCCCTTCACCTTCGCGAAATCGAGGATGGTCGGCGCGAGATCGACGTAGCTGGCGAGCGCGTCGGTCGTGCGCCCCTGCGGCCGGCCGGGCGCGGCAATCAGCAGCGGCAGGTGGATACCGGCGCCGTACAGCGTCGTCTTCGCGCCGGGGAACGGGATGCCGTTGTCGCTGACGAAGAGGATCAGCGTGTTCTCCAGCTGTCCCGTCTCGCGCAGCACCTCCAGCAGCAGGCCGACGCCGCGGTCCATGCGGCTCACCGACTGGTAGTACTCGGCCAGTTCCTTGCGCACCTCCGGCGTGTCGGGCAGGTGGTACGGGACGACCACCTTCGCCGGGTCGTAGGGCTTCTCGGCCGGATCGTTCCTGAACTTCTCGTTCCCGAACCCCTTGGCGGCGCGGTGGGGGTCGCTGAAGGCGTGGACGAGGAAGAAGGGCCGCCTGTCACGCTGGTTGATGAACGCGCGGGCGAGCTTCGCCATCGCCGCCACGTCCCGGTTACCGCCCGTCCCCTTGGTGAGCACCTGGTGGAAGTTGTAAACGGCGTTCGGGCCGACGTGGAACTTGCCGATCAGGCCGGTCCAGTACCCGCCGGCGCGCAGCAGGTTCGCGAGGCTCTGCACCCACGGGTGCGCCTCCTGCTTGTGGGTGGCGTGCTGCAAGCCGTACTGGCCGTTCTGATGGGTGAACATCCCGGTCAGGATGCTGGCCCGGCTGGGGCTGCACGAGGCGACGGTCGCATACGCCCTGGTGAACCGGGTGCCCCGCTTCGCCAGGGCGTCGAGGCTCGGGGTACGGATCGCCTGGTTGCCGTAGCAGCCGAGATCCCGGCCGAGGTCGTCGGCGATGATCAGAACGACGTTGCGCGGCGTCTCCTGGGCGGTCGCCGGCGCGGGAGCCAGCAGCCAGGAGAGGGCCAGCGCAAGACCAAGGAGCCGTCGCATCGATGTCCCTCCAGCGGGTGTCGGGGTGAGCGTTTGGGTAATGTACGCGCCGGGCCGGCCGGGAAACAACCGAATCCCGTCAGCTTCTTCGTTTGCCCAGCGCGGCCGCACCTTCTACGATCAACCCCACACAGCGCCTTCCCGAGCCCTTCTCGCAGGAGCCCGACCGATGAGCCCGGGGAACGTCCCTCTCCATCGAATCCTGGCGCGGTCGGCCGGGGCGCGGCGGGGTCGGGAAGGCATCGGTCCGGTTCCCCGTGCAGGCGCGGGACGCTCCTGCGTCCGTTGCGAGATCCTCTCATGACGACTCCCTCACTGCTCCGGCCAATCCTGGGTGCCTGCGCGGCGTTGCTGGCCCTGCCCCTGGCAGGCGAGGCGGCCGGCGGCAAGAAGGCTCGGCCGACCAACGTCATCATCATCTTCGCCGACGACCTCGGGTACGGCGACCTGGCGTGCTACGGCGCGAAGCAGATCCGCACGCCGAGCCTCGACCGGATGGCGCAGCGCGGCGTGCGGTTCACCAGTTTCTACGCCGCCCAGCCGGTCTGCTCCGCGTCCCGGACCGCCCTGCTGACGGGCCGCTACCCGAACCGGGTCGGCATTCTCGGCGCTCTCGGGCCGGCGAGCAAGAACGGCCTGGGCAAGGACGAGCGGACCATCGCCGACATCCTCAAGGCCCTCGGGTACGCCACCGGCATCGTCGGCAAGTGGCACCTCGGCCACCTGCCCGAGCACCTGCCGACCCGGCACGGCTTCGACCAGTATTATGGTTTGCCGTACTCGAACGACATGTGGCCGAAGCACCCGACCGCGAAGTTCCCGGACCTGCCACTCGTCAGCGGGGAGAAGACCATCGCCCGCAACCCGGACCAGTCGAAGCTGACGAGTGAGTACACCGAGAAGGCGGTCGATTTCATCGCCCGCAACAAGGACCGGCCGTTCTTCCTGTACGTTGCCCACAGCATGCCGCACGTTCCGCTGTTCGTCTCCGAGCGCTTCCGCGGCAAGTCGCAGGGCGGACTGTACGGAGACGTGATCGAGGAACTCGACTGGTCGGTCGGGCGGATTCTCGACGCGGTGCGCCGGCACGGGCTGGAGGAAGACACGCTGGTGATCTTCACCTCGGACAACGGGCCGTGGTTGTCCTACGGCAACCACGGCGGCTCGGCCGGCCCGCTGCGCGAGGGCAAGGGGACAACCTGGGAGGGCGGGGTGCGCGTGCCGATGCTCGCCCTGTGGCCGGGGAGAATCCCCGCCGGCTCGACGTGTCCCGAGCCCGCCATGACCATCGACCTGCTGCCGACCATCACCCGCGTGACGAAGGGGAAACTGCCGAAACTCGCGCCGGACGGCAAGGACATCTGGCCGCTGCTCGCCGGAGAGCCGGGAGCGAAGAGCCCGCACGAGGCGTACTACTTCTACTGGGGGCGCCACCTCCAGGGGGTGCGCAGCGGGAAGTGGAAGCTGTACTTTCCGCACAGCTACCGAACGCTCGCCGGCGGACCCGGCGGCCGCGACGGCAAGCCGGCCCCGTACAGGGAAGCGAAGGCCGGACTGGAACTGTACGACCTGGAGGCCGACCTCGGCGAGCGAACCAACGTCGCGGATCGCCACCCGGAGGTGGTACGGCGGCTGCAGATGCTGGCGGACCGCGCTCGCGCCGACCTGGGCGACGTGCAACCCAGGGTGAAGGGCCAGAAGAAGTGAAAACCCACGGGTGGCGGTTCGTGGACTTTGAAGGGCCATCCAGCAGCCCGGGGGAGTTGCATGGCGACGGCGCCGGCCTTATCATCCAGGAAGTTCGCGCGCTTACTCCCCTGAACGAACTACGCGACGAGAGACGGAACGATGAAGAAGACCCAGCGCAAACCGGCGGCGTCGAGCGGCGCAGACCACGGCCTGCGAACGGCCGCGGCCCCGCGCCGCGGGCAGGTCGCGCGGTGGTGGAAGCCGGCCGCCGCCGTCGTCACGCTGGCCGTCACCGCCGGCCTGATCACATACGGGACGTTCCTCGCCGAGCCGTGGGCGGGTGAGCGGGCTTCCAGGCAGGCGCACGCCGAGGCGGACGACAAGACGCCGCCGACGCTGAACAAGACGCCCGCCCCTGGCCCGGCCCCGGCGAACATGGTCTGGATCCCCGGCGGCGAGTTCTTCATGGGCAGCGAGGACTTCCCCGACGCCCACCCGATCCACAAGGTTTACGTCGATGGGTTCTGGATGGACAAAACCGAGGTGACGAACGCGATGTTCGCCGAGTTCGTCAAGGAGACGGGCTACCTCACCGTCGCCGAGCGCCGACCCGATCCCGGGCAGTTCCCGCACCTGCGCCCGCAGGTGCTCGGCTTCCAGGAGCGCTACGCCGATTACCTGCTCGCCGGCTACCCGAACGCCTTCCCCGGCATGCTCATGACGGCGCCGGCCGGCGGACTGCCCGGCGCGGTGCCGTGGGGCGCGACGGTGACCCTGTATCCGCTCGTCGAGCCGGTTTCCCTCGTCTTCCACCCGCCCCTCATCCCGAAGGGGCTGCGCGACCACACGCAGTGGTGGGCGCTCACCCGCGGCGCCAGCTGGCGCCATCCCGAGGGCGAGGGGAGCACCCTGTTCGGGAGGGAGAAACACCCGACCGTCCACGTCTGCTGGCAGGACGCGATCGCGTACTGCCAGTGGCGCAGCAAGAAGGAGAAGGCGACGTACCGCCTGCCGACCGAGGCCGAGTGGGAGTTCGCCGCCCGCGGTGGGCTGGACCGCAAGCCTTACGTCTGGGGCGACGACCTGCTGCCGGCCGGCAAGTGGCACGCCAACATCTGGCAAGGCGTCTTTCCGATGAAAAACACCAAGGACGACGGCTACTACCGAACGGCGCCGGCGGCGACGTACCCGGCCAACGGCTACGGGTTGCACGACATGGCCGGCAACGTCTGGGAGTGGTGCGCCGACTGCTATCAGCCGGACTACTACGAGAACAGCCCGAAGCGCAACCCGAAGGGACCGTCTGCCGGCTTCGACCCGCAGGATCCGGGCATCTCGAAGCGGGTGCAGCGCGGCGGGTCGTTCCTGTGCTGCGACAACTACTGCGTCCGGTACATGGTCGGATCGCGCGGCAAGGGTGAGCCGACCAGCGCCGCCTCGCACGTCGGCTTCCGCTGTCTCCGCGAGCCACGCTAGGAAGCCGTTCCCGCATTCGTCGGAGGGGCTGCGGCCCCCTCCCGTGGCGTGTTGAAACGGCTTCCAACCTGGTTCGCGCCCGCAGCGTCAGCGCGGGAGCGAGCCTCGTCCCGCGCTGACGCTTCGGGCTCGGACAGTCGTAACCAATGGAGCGATCATGACTCGCACCCTCCGGATCGCCGCCGCGACCCTGTTCCTCGTCCCTGTCTCCAACGCCCATGCGGGCGGCAAAAAGGACGTCAAGCGGCCGAACATCCTCTGGATCACCTGTGAGGACATGGGGCCGCACCTCGGCGCCTACGGCGACAAATACGCCACCACGCCGAACCTCGACCGTTTCGCCAGGCGCGGTCTGCGTTACAACGTGGCGTGGTCGAACGCTCCCGTTTGCGCACCCGCTCGCACCACCCTGATCACCGGCGTGTATCCGACCGCGACCGGCTCCGAGCACATGCGCAGCATGGTCCGCCTGCCCGAGTTCATGCGCATGTACCCGGCCCTGCTGCGCCTGCTCGGGTACTACACCAGCAACCGCGTCAAGGAGGACTACAACGCCGCCAAGGACGGCAAGGTGTGGGACGACTCGTCCGGGAAGGCCCACTACAGGAACCGCAAGGCGAGCCAGCCGTTCTTTGCCGTCTTCAACTTCACGATCACCCACGAGAGTCAGATCCGCAAACGGCCGCACAAACTCGTCCACGATCCGGCGAAGGCGCCGCTGCCGCCCTACCACCCGGACACACCGGAGGTGCGCCACGACTGGGCGCAGTACTACGACAACATCACGACGATGGACGCGCTGGTCGGCGCCATCCTGCGCGAGCTGGAGGAACTGGGCCTGGCCGAGGACACCATCGTCATCTTCTGCTCGGACCACGGCTCGGGCATGCCGCGGCACAAGCGCTGGCCGGGCGACTCGGGGCTGCACGTCCCGCTCATCGTCCACTTCCCGGAGCGGCTGCGCCACCTGGCGCCGAAGGCCTACCGCGCCGGCGGGACGACGGGCCAGCTGGTGAGCTTCGTGGACTTCGCGCCGACGCTGCTCAGCCTCGCGGGCGAGCGGGCGCCGGAGTGGATGCAGGGGCAGGCGTTCCTCGGCAAGCATGCGGCGGCCCCGCGGCAATACCTGCACGGCTTCCGCGGCCGCATGGACGAGCGGCACGACCTCGCCCGCAGCGTGCGCGACAGCCGCTACGTCTACATTCGCAACTACTTCCCGCATCGACCGCACGGCCAGCACAACGCCTACCAGTACGAGACGCCGACCACGCGCGTCTGGAAGCAGCTGTTCGACGAGGGCAAGCTCAAGCCGCCGCAGAGCAACTTCTGGGTGAAGCGCGTCCCGGAGGAGCTGTACGACCTGGAGACCGACCCGTTCGAGACGCGCAATCTCGCTGCCTCGCCGGCACACCAGGACATCCTGAAGCGCTTCCGCAAGGTGCAGCAGGAGCATGCCCTGCGGATCCGTGACATCGGGCTGCTGCCGGAGAACGAGATCCACAGCCGCGCGGCCGGCTCGACCCCGTATGAGATGGGCCACGACGACGGCAAGTACCCGCTGAAGCGGGTGCTCGCGACGGCGGACCTGGCGTCGCTGCTGCGCCCGGAGGATCTGCCGCAGCTGCGGCAGGCGCTGGGCGACGCGGACAGTGCGGTGCGCTACTGGGCGGCGCTGGGGGTGCTGATGCGTGGCAAGGGGGCGGTTGACGCCGCGCGCGGCGACCTGCTCAAGGCGCTGGACGACAAAGCGCCGAGCGTGCGCATCGCGGCCGCCGAGGCGCTGGGCACACACGGCAACGCGAAGGACGCCGCCAGGGCACTGGGGGTACTGCTGGAGTTGACGCCGGTCCAGAAAGATAACTGGTACGTCTCGGTGCAAGCGCTGAACGCGCTCAGTGGGATGGGCGAACGGGCGCGCCCCGGACTGTCGGTGATTCGCGAGGCGGGGCGTAGCGCCAAAGGTATCCCCGGACGCTACGCGAATTACGTCCCGCGGCTGGTGGAGAAGCTGGAAGCCGATCTGAAGCGGTGACGACGATAGCCGAGGGGACGGGCAAGCGCGCCCTGGCGAAGCCGGCGGGAGGCGCGGTACAGTGGTACGGTCGGCCCCGGGCTCGCGGCGTGCGCCCGAGCGCGACCCCATTCAGGAGGCGCCAATGACGACCGCACTGCTCGCCCTCACCCTGACCGCGCTGGCCCCGGCCCAGCCCGCCGGGAAGTTCGCCGGGCGCGAGCGCCATCCGCTCGCGCCCAGCTTGCCGGTCCTGACCGAGAAGGAACAGGAAGAGATCGAGCGCGTCATCGAGCGCCTCATCGAGTACGACATCGGCAAACTGAAGGGGGCCGCCGGGGCGAAGGCGCTGGCCGACTTCAACGCCCTCGGTCCGGAGGCGACGTTCCACCTCATCGAAGGGCTCAACCGGGCCGCCGAGATGGAGGCGAGCTGCCCCGCCGTGCTCATCGCCAAGAGGCTCGCCCTGCTGCTGCGCGGGTCGGACGACCCGGCGCTGCTCGACTTCGCCCGCGACAACATCGGCGCCGGCGTCAAGGCGCGCCGCCATCAGGTCGTCCTGAAGGATCTCAAGGTCGCCTGCCAGCTGCGCCGGTCGGCGCTGCAGCGGCGCGTGCTGGCCGCGAAGGGAGGTGGCGCGGGCAAGCCGCTGCGGTCGATGAGCGTGCCCGAACTGGCCGCCCTCGCCGGGAGTGAGCGCGGGCCGCGCCTCAAGCTGGTGCTCGCCGAACTGGAGCTGCGCCAGGGGCCGCAGGTCATCGACACGCTCGGCGCCGCCGCGGTCAACGGCGAGAAGGACGTGCGCCAGCTGGCTTCCGGGTTGCTGGTCAAGTACCTGTCCCGCCAGGGGCCGACCGCCGTCAAGGCCCGGTTCACGGACGAGCGGGCGGAGGTGCGGGCGGCGGCCGCGCGCGTGGCCGGCGAGAAGGGCCTGCGCCTGGGGGCCGAGCTGATCGAGTTGCTGGGCGACAACGAGACGGAGGTACGGCAGGCGGCACGGCAGGCGCTGGTGCGGCTCAGCCGTGGGCAGGACTTCGGGCCGCAGCCGGGCGCCACCGCGGAGGCGACCCTGTCCGCCATGCGGCAGTGGCGCGCCTGGTGGGCGCGCCAGGGCGGACGGTGAGGCGAAAAAGCCCACAGGTGGCGTCCCGTGGGGCAAGTCCCCAGCACTTGACCCACGGGACGCCACCCGTGGGCTTTGCACACCAACACCCCTCCCGCTGCACCAACTCAGTTCCCGCGCTCGATCGGGCTCACGTCGGACGCGCGATGGAGCGGCTTCTCGGGGATGTGACCGGCCAGGGTGACCGGCGCGCTGGGGGTCGCCGCGCCCGTCTTCTGCGGCACGGCCAGCGGCGGCTCGCTGGTGTTGACCGGCTGGTGGATAACTCCGGGGTTCCCCTGCATCGGCACCGGCTGCGGTTGCGCCTGCCGGTTGCGGCCGAACAACCCACCGAGCCACTCCTGCAAGCGCGTGAACAGGCCGCGGCGCTCCGACCTCCGACCACCATCCTGCCAGGTCGCGCCGTTCGGGTACACGGTGCCGTGTTCGACCGTCGGGGCAGGCACCACCTGAACCATGACCGGCCCCGGGGCAGGCGCCTGGGCGGCCAGCCAGGACGCCGTCAGGAAATAGAGGGAATAACTCACAGGTTTCTCCCTTCCGTGGAGAGGAGCGATCCGTTCCGAACGGGCCGCCCCTCGGGGGAACGCGGCTCCATCTGCCGCGCCTGCGGACACGCGCCCAGCCAGGCGCTCTTCCCGACCATCGTGCCGGGTCGCCCGCAGTAATCGTTCTGAATCTTCGACCGGCCGGGCGTTCCTCCTTTAGCACCTTTGCCAGAAGCACGCCGTCTTCCTCCCCCTCCCTGTCCTGGTCTTCTCCGCGTCCTTTGCATATTTGCCATTACTCGTACTCCCGGCACAGGAAGGATGGCCTTCCCAGCCCGCACTCCTCGCTGGAAGCTGCTGGAACTGGCCTGGCCTGTCACCGGCCGGCGCGGCGCTCTATCCTGAAATGAGTGCCCTGCGGAGCGCCCGCCTTCCACCCGCGCCGCCGACCACCCCTTGTCGGGAATCGCAGAGATGACCAGATCCCTCCGCTGCTCCCTCCCCCTTGCCCTTACGGCTGCTGTCGCCGCAGCCGCCGCCGCGCTCCTGCCCGGCACGCCGGCCGCCCAGCCCCCTGCCCAGGCGAAGCCCTACAATCCGAAGATCCATGCCGACAACGGCGACGCCCTCAAGGCGCTCAAGCGGCTCCACGTCCCGCAGGGACATCGGATCGAGCTGATTGCGGCGGAGCCCCTGCTCGCCAACCCGGTCGCGTTCTGCATCGACGAGAAGGGCCGGTTCTACGTCGCCGAAACCTTCCGCCTGGGGGCAGGCGTCACCGACAACCGGAGTCACAGCTACTGGCTAAACGACGATCTGGCCGCGCGCACCGTCGCTGACCGGGTCGCGATGTACCGCAAGCACCTCAAGGACAGGTTCGACACCTACGCCGTCGAACACGACCGCGTGCGCCTCCTCGAAGACACCGACGGCGACGGCAAGCTCGACCGGGCGACCGTCTTCGCCGACGGCTTCAACCGCCCGGAGGACGGCATCGGCTCGGGCCTGCTGGCACGCGGCGGGACCGTCTGGTACACCTGCATCCCCGACCTGTGGCTGCTGCGCGACGTGAACGGGGACGGCAAGGCGGACGTGAAGAAATCGCTCCACACCGGCTACGGAGTTCACGTCGCCTTCATCGGCCACGACCTGCACGGTCTGGTGCTGGGGCCGGACGGCCGGCTGTACTTCTCGGTCGGCGACCGCGGGTTGCACGTCGAGGCGGGCGGTCGGACCCTCTCGAACCCGGACTCGGGGGCGGTCCTGCGCTGCAACCCGGACGGATCGGAGCTGGAGATCATCGCGACCGGCCTGCGCAATCCGCAGGAGCTGGCGTTCGACCAGTACGGCAATCTCTTCACCGGCGACAACAACGCCGACGGCGGCGACCAGGCCCGGTGGGTCCACGTCGTCGAGGGCGGCGACAGTGGGTGGCGCATCGGCTACCAGTACCTGGAGTTCCCCACCCGGCTGGGTGCCTGGAACGCCGAGCGCCTCTGGCACCTGCCTTCGGCCGACCCGGCGAAGGGCAACCAGGCCGCCTACCTGCTGCCGCCCCTCGCCCACATCGGCTCCGGTCCGTCCGGGCTGACGTACCACCCGGGCGTGACGCTGCTGGACGAGAAGTACAAGGAGCACTTCTTCCTGTCCGACTTCCGCGGCAGCAGCGGCGGCAGCAGCATCAACAGCTTCAAGGTGCGGCCGCGCGGCGCATCGTTCGAGGTGACCGACCAGGCGAAGTTCGTCTCATCGGTCCTGGCGACCGACTGCGACTTCGGCCCGGACGGCGGGTTCTATCTGACCGACTGGGTCGAGGGCTGGGGCAAGCCGAATCGCGGCCGCATCTACAAGGTGTCCGACCCCGGACGGGCCGAAGACAAACTCGTCGGCGAGGTGAAGAGATTGCTCGCCGAGGGGATGGGCAAGCGCCCAGCGGCCGAGCTGGGGCGGCTGCTCGAACACCCCGACATGCGTGTGCGCCTGGAGGCGCAGCTCGCGCTCGTGGAGGCCCAGGGGGGCGACAAGCTGCTGGCCCACGCGGCGCGCGCCGGTAAGTCCTTGCCGGCCCGGCTGCACGGACTGTGGGGACTGGGGCAGCTCGCCCGCAGGTCGTCGGCGGCGGTGCCGGAGATCGTGCCGCTGCTGGCCGACAGGGACGCGGAGGTGCGGGCGCAGGCGGCGAAGGTGCTGGGCGAGGCGAAGGGCGCCCCGGCGGCGCAGCTCGTCCCACTGCTGAAGGACGGCGCGGCGCGCGTGCGTTTCTTCGCCGCCCTGAGCCTGGGCCGGGTCGGCCAGCGCGACGCGATCGCGCCGGTGCTGGAGATGCTGCGCGCGAACGCGGACGCCGACCCCTACCTGCGGCACGCGGGCGTCATGGCGTTGGTCGGGCTCGCGGACCGCAAGGATCTGGAGGCGGCGGCGAGCGACGCCGCGCCGGCGGTCCGGCTGGGGGCGCTGCTGGCGATGCGGCGGCGGGCGATGCCGGAGGTGGCCCGCTTCCTCCGGGACGCCGAGCCGAAGCTGGTCCTCGAGGCGGCGCGCGCCATCTACGACACGCCGATCCCGGCGGCGCTGCCGGACCTGGCCGCGCTGGCCAACCGACGCGGACTGTCCGCGCCGGTGCTGCGCCGGGTCGTCAACGCCCATCTGCGGCTGGGCCAGCGCGTCAACGCGGACCAGGTGGCCCGCCTCGCGGCCCGCGCCGACGTTCCCGCGACCGTGCGCCAGGAGGCACTGCAGCTGCTGGAGAGGTGGGCGAAACCGGCTGGCCGGGATCGGGTCGTCGGCCTGTGGCGACCGCTGGAGGCGCGCCCGCAAGAGGACGCCGCGGCGGCGCTGCGGACCTCGCTCGGTGGCATCTTCAACGGCCCGCCGACCGTCCGCGCCGAGGCGGCCCGGGTCGCCGCCAGGCTCGGCATCCAGGAAGTTGGGCCAGCACTGATGGCGCTGCTCGCGGACCGCAAGCAGCCGAGCCCGGTGCGCGTCGAGACGCTCCTGGGCCTGGAGGCGCTGAAAGGGAAGGAGTTACGGAAGGCGGCGGATCTGGCGGTCGTGGACGCCGACCCGCGGCTGCGCGCCGAGGGCCGGCGCGTCCTCGCGGCGCTGGACCCGGCGGGAGCGCTGGCCCTGCTGGAACCGGCCCTGGCGCGCGGCGCGACGGTCGAGCGGCAGGGGGCGCTGGCAGTCCTCGGCGGGCTGAAACAGCCCGGAGCCGATGCGCTGCTGGTCCGCTGGCTCGACCAACTCCTCGCAGGGAAGGTGCCGGCGGAGATCCGCCTCGACCTGCTGGAGGCGGCCGAGCGGCGGCGGGCAAAGGAGGTCAAGGAGCGGCTGGCGCGTTACGAGGCGGCCCGTCCGAGGAACGACCCGGTGGCGAAGTACCTGGAAGCCCTCGCCGGCGGCGACGCGGCGAACGGCCGGCGCATCTTCCTGGACCGGGTGGAGGTGTCGTGCCTGCGCTGCCACAAGGTAAACGGCCAGGGCGGCGAGGTCGGCCCGGACCTGACCGGCATCGGCGCCAGGCAACCGCGGCCGTATCTCCTCGAAGCGCTTGTGGTGCCGAACCGGCAGATCGCCAAGGGGTACGAGACGGTGGTGCTGACACTGACGGATGGCCAGGTCAAGTCGGGCATCCTCAAATCCGAGGACGCGAAGGCCGTCCGGCTGATGACCCCGGAGGGCGTGCTGCTGACGGTGCCGAAGAAGGAGATCGATCTGCGCGGCCGGGGTCCGTCGGCAATGCCCGAGGATCTGGTACGGCACCTGACCCGCTCCGAAGTGCGCGATCTGGTCGAGTTCCTCGCGACCCTGAAATAGCCGAAGGTGGGGCATCTGCCATGCATTCGGACCAGCCCGGATCTGATGGAGCGAGGGAGGACACTGATACGGAAAGGCTCGGCGCGGTGTGCGGATGCGCCCCAGTCGGTGTGCCGGGCCGGACCAGCAAGCCTGGCGGGACGGGGTCGCCGTCAACGCGAGGACGAGCCGGACACCGCTGCGGTACGCCGGAATCGGGCCGTAGAGCCGGAATCCGTGCGAGTTGGCGCGTTCGGCGTGAGACTTGCTCCGCTGCGACGGTGGGGTCATGACGAACCTGCAACAATCACGCCGCCGACCCCAGGCCAAGCGGGAACAGGCCCATGCGCAGCCTGGGATCCCGTGCGGCGCCCTTCACCAGGAGGGTTGATCATGAGCCACACCCTTTCCTCCGACCGTTTGGCGGCAGCGCTGGAGCGGGCCGGCCGCCAGTGGGAAGCGACGCTCCGGCACGACGCAGGGGCGGCGCCCGCGAGACCGGCGCGGCCGTTTGTGGTCGCCATCAGCCGCGAGGCCGGAGCCGGTGGGGCGCTCGTCGCCGAGGCCGTCGGAACCCGGCTCGGCTGGCCGGTCTACGATCGCGAATTGCTCGAGCGGATCGCCGAGGAGATGGGGGTACGCCCCGACCTGCTGCGGGCCGTGGACGAGCGACGCAAGAGCTGGCTGCAGGAGTGGGCGGAGTCGTTCTCCTTCGAGCCGCCGATCAGTGCCCCCGGGTTCGCCTGCCGCGTCGCCGAGACGATGCTGTCCCTGGCCGCCCAGGGCGAGTGCGTGCTCGTCGGCCGCGGGGCCGCCCAGATCCTCCCGCCCGAGACGACCCTGCGCGTCCGTCTGGTCGCCCCCGTCGGCTACCGAGTTCTCGCGATCCGGCAGCGCCTCAATCTCTCGCCGGAAGAGGCGGCCCGGTGGGTCGAGCGGACGGACCGGGAGCGCGACCGCTTCGTCAAGGATCACTACCACAAGGATCCGGCCGAGGCGCGGCTCTACGACCTCGTCCTGAATTCGTCGCGGTTTGACGTCCCGGCGTGTACAAACCTGGTCGTGGAGGCGCTGCAACACCTGCAGGCGCAGCGCGCCGCCCGCGCGGCCGCGCCGCGCGGCGAGTGCCGTCTCGGATAATCCCCCCGACCAGCCCGGAGCGCCAGCGCCGGGCTGATTCCGTTCATGGGAGGCTGCATCATGGTCGCACGAGCCGCCAACGAGCCGCGCGAGCACGTCGTGGACGTGTCGGCCGGAAGGCGTTATCTGCAGGGATTACTAACCGTTCCGCTGGGGGCGTGCGGGGTGGTCGTGTTCGCGCACGGCAGCGGGAGCGGTCGCTGCAGCCCCCGCAACCAGTCTGTCGCCCTTTATTTGCAGGAAGCCGGGTTCGCCACGCTGCTGCTGGACCTGCTCGAACCGGACGAGGAGGGGGACCGGACGAAGGTGTTCGACGTCGAACTGCTCGCCGGGCGACTCGCCGGCGCCGCCGCGTGGCTGGCGGAGTGGCCCGAGACGGCCGGGCTACCGATCGGGTATTTCGGGGCCAACATTGGCGCGGCCGCAGCCCTGGCCGCGGCCGCGCGGCAGCCCAACCTGGTTGCGGCGGTGGTTTCGCGCGGTGGTCGCCTCGATCTGGCGGGCCACGCGCTGGCCGACGTCCGGGCGCCTACTCTGCTGATCGTCGGCGGGGAGGATGACCTGATCCTCGATCTGAACGCGCAGGCGCTGGGTACGCTGTGCTGTCTCCGGGATCTGGTGGTGATCCCCCAGGCCACCCACCTGTTTCCCGAGCCCAGCGCTCTCGAACAGGCGGCCCGGCTGGCGGAAGGGTGGTTCTGCCGACACCTCATGGTCCCCGCCACGGCGGCCGAGACGCCGAAGTAATATCGAAGCGCCCTGTTTATTTCTCCTGCCGCAAGCGGCACGAAGAAGGTTCACGACGATTCCATATTACTCCTCGCCGTCGGCGGTCGGCGGTTCGATTGCCGCCTCGGCTGGAGCGGATTCCTCTGCGCACTCCTCCTCGACCGCCTCGCGGGCGATCTTGGCGATCGACGCGATCCGGTCCTCGCCCCGCAGGTTCATGACGCGCACCCCCTGGGTATTGCGCCCGGTGATACGGATCTCATCGACGTGCGTGCGGTTCACCATGCCCTGCACGGTGATCAGCATCACGTCGTCGCCGTCGCGCACCGACAGCACGCCGACCACCAGCCCGTTGCGGTCGTTGGTGCGGATGTCGCGCAGCCCCTTGCCCCCACGCCGCTGCTTGCGGTAGCGCATGCCCCCGCTCCAGCGCTCCCGGGCAACTTCTTCGCCCGTCTCGGCCGCTTCCGCCGGTTCCTCCGGCACGTCCTCGACGGGTTCCTCGGCGTCCGCCTCGGCCGGCTCCTCGCCCGCCACGTTGGCCCCGAACGGGGTGCGCTTGCCGTACCCCTTCTCGCAGATTGTCAGCAGGTAGCCCTGCGGGTCGGCGACGACCATGCCGACAACCTCGTCCGCGTCCTGAAGGCCGATCGCCTTGACGCCGCGCGTGTTCCGGCCCATCGCCCGCGCCTGTGCCTCGTCGAACCGGATCGCCATGCCCTGCCGGGTGCAGAGCACGACCTCGTCGCCCGGCCTCGTCAAAGCGACGTCGATCAGTGTGTCGCCCTCCTCCAGGGCGATGCCGATGATCCCGCCCGACTTGACCCGGCTGTACTCCGACAGGGCGGTCTTCTTGATCAGTCCGCGCCGGGTCGCCATCATCAGGTGACTCTCGCCGTCGAACCGCCGAACCGGGATGACGCTGGTGATCTTCTCCTCCGGCTTGAGGGACAGCACGTTGGCGATCGCTCGGCCGATGCTGGTCCGGCTCATCTCCTGGATGTGGTGGACCTTCAGCCAGTACAGCTGGCCGCGGTTGGTGAAGCACAGCAGGTAGGCGTGCGTCGAGGCGACGAACATGTGTTCGATGAAGTCGTCCTCGCGCGCCCCGCCGCCGGAGACGCCCTTGCCGCCCCGGTGCTGGGTCCGGTACGTCGTCAGCGGCAGCCGCTTGATGTACCCGTTGTGGCTGAGGGTGACGACGTTCGCCTCCTCCGCCAGCAGATCCTCGATGGTGAGCTGGTCGGGCGGGGTGTCGAGAACCCGGGTGCGGCGGCGGTTGCCGTACCTGTCGCGCAGCTCGATGAGGTCTGCCCGGATCACGTCGTGGATGTTGCGCTCGCTGGAGAGCAGCGTCTCATAGGAGACGATGTCCCTGCGCAGGTCGTTGTACTCCTTGAGGATCTCGTCGCGCTCCAGGGCGGCGAGCTGGCCCAGTTGCAACCGGACGACCGCCTCGGCCTGGGCCTCGGTCATGGCGTAGCTCGGGTGGGTGCCGATCTCGCGCTGCAGGGCGGCGAAGTGGTCCGCCCCGAGGGCGCGTTCGAGCACCGCGGCCGCGACCGCCAGGTTCTGCAGCTTCTGCTTCGCCTCGGCCCGACTGGGGGACGTGCGGCAGATGTGGATGACCTCGTCGAGGGACGAGATGGCGATCAGCTGCCCCTCAAGGATGTGGCCGCGCCGCTTCGCCTCGCGCAGCAGGTGCTCGGTCCGGCGGCGGATGACGGTGACGCGGTGGCGCAGGAACTCCTCGAGCATACGCTTGAGGCTGAGCGTCCGCGGCTGGCCATCCACCAGGGCGAGCATGATGATGCTCACCGTCTTCTGCAGCGGCGAGTACTGGTACAGCTGGTTGAGGACGAGTTGCGGGTCGGCGTCCCGCTTGAGGACGACGACGATGTTGACCGGCTTGCCGTCCCGGGCGCTGCTCGTGTCCTTGACGTCGGCGATCCCCTTGATGCGCTCCTCCTTGGCGAGGTTGGCGATGGCCGCCGTCAGCCGGTCGCGCGTCTGCTGGTAGGGGATCTCCTTGATGATGATCTTCGCCGGCCGGCTCTCCTCGTCGATCTCCGCGTTCGCCCGCAGAATGAGCTTGCCGCGGCCGGTGTGGTAGCCCTCGATGATGCCCTGGCGGCCGCAGATGATGCCGCCGGTCGGGAAGTCCGGGGCCGGAATGATCTCCATCAGCTCCGCGATGGTCGCGTCCGGGTCGTCAATGATCCGGATGATTGCGTCGCACACCTCGCCCAGGTTGTGCGGCGGGATCTCGGTCGCCATGCCGACCGCGATGCCGTCGGCGCCGTTGACGAGAAGGTTGGGGAACTTGGCCGGCAGGACGATCGGCTCGCGGTACTTGCCGTCGTAGTTGTCGATGAAATCGACCGTGTTCCGGTCGAGGTCGGTCAGCATCTCGGCGCCGATGCTGGTGAGGCGCGCCTCGGTGTACCGATGGGCGGCGGGCGGCAGGCCGGCGTTGGACCCGAAGTTCCCCTGCGGGTGGATGAGGGTGTGGCGCATGACCCAGTCCTGGGCCAGCCGGACCAGGGTCATGTAGATGGACTGGTCCCCGTGCGGGTGGTAGCGCTTCATCGTCTCGCCGATGATGCCGGCGCACTTGCTGGTGGCGGACGCCGGGCCGAGGCCGAGGTCGTTCATCGCCACCAGGATGCGGCGCTGGGACGGTTTGAGGCCGTCGCGCACGTCCGGCAGGGCGCGGCTGACGAGGACGCTCATGGCGTAGTTGAGGTAGCTGTCCCTCAGCTCGTCCTCGATGTTCAGCAGGTCGTGGTCGCCGTTGGGGCCGCCCGCGGCGCCGGCACCGGGAGGCGAAGGGGGGGGCGTGCTACCGGGGGGGAGTTCGTCCGCCAAGGCAGGAATCCTCACCTGAACGAGTCGGTTATTCTCGGGACTTTCGCAGATAAAATCCTCGATTTCCTTCTTCATTATCATATCAGAATCGGTGCCGATTCTCTACGCCGGTTGCCGGGTTCCGGGCCGCTCGGCCGAACTCGCCATCCGAGCCCGAAGCGTCAGCGACACCACAGACCCCCGGATGACTGGGAAACCGGATGGCACGCGAGAATTCGAGGGAACGATGATCGAGCTGTTGCGGAACGGCGAGGGGCGGTATCGGACGATCCTGGCGGACCCGCCGTGGCGGTTCGAGAACCGGACCGGCAAGGTCGCGCCGGAACACCGCCGGCTGCGCCGCTACCGGACGATGGACCTGGACGCGATCCGCGCTCTGCCGGTCGGGAGTTTGGCGGACGAGCGCAGCCACCTGTACCTGTGGGTGCCGAACGCCCTGCTGCCCGAGGGGCTGGAGGTGCTGCGGGCGTGGGGCTTCCGGTACAAGAGCAACCTCGTCTGGTACAAGACGCGCAAGGACGGCGGACCGGATGGGCGCGGCGTCGGGTTCTATTTCCGGAACGTGACGGAGTTGCTCCTCTTCGGGGTGCGCGGCAAGAACACGCGGACCCTGTCCCCGGGGCGGCGGCAGGTGAACCTGCTCACGTCCCCGAAGCGCGACCACTCGCGCAAGCCGGCCGCGTTCCACGACCTGATCGAGCGCTGCAGCCCGGGGCCGTACCTGGAACTGTTCGCGCGGGAGCGGCGGGAGGGGTGGGACCAGTGGGGCGATGAGCTGGAAGTGGTCGCAGGCCCACGGGACGCTACCCGTGGACTTTAGAGACACATCAACCCTCCCAGGCCAGGGCGGCAGCGTCAAAGACCGGACCCTCGACGCAGACGCGCCGGTAGTCCCACCCGTCGCCGGCCTTCACCTTCGTGACGCAGCTGAAGCAGATGCCGACACCGCAGGCCATCGGCGTTTCGAGGGACAGGTGGCACGGCACGCTCCAGCGTCCGGCCAGGGCCGCCAGCGCCCGCAGCATCGGCTCGGGACCGCAGCCGACCAGGTGCCCCGGCCGCTCGTGCTGCTCCAGCAACTGCGTCACGAACCCGCGAAACCCGAGGCTGCCGTCGTCCGTGGCGAGGTGAACCTCCGCCCCCGCGGTCCGGAAATCCTCGACGCCCGCCGCCAGGTCCGCCGACCGCACGCCGTAGTAGATCGACACCCGCTTGCACGCTCGTCGCGCCGCCCGTCCGCCGTAGCCGCGCCCGCCGAGCAGCGCGCGCGCGTAGGCCAGGAACGGCGTCTGGCCGATCCCACCTGCCACCAGGCCGGTGTGCGCGACGCCTTCCAGATTGGGGAACCCGTTGCCCAGCGGCCCCCACGCCTCGACGCGGTCGCCCGCCCGCATCCCCGCGAGTCGGCGCGTCATCTTGCCGACGATCAGGTAGACCACGTCGAGGGCGAACGGCTCGCCGTGCGCGTCGAGGACGGTGTCGTAGAGGGCAAACGGCCGGCCGAGAAGCGGGTCGGTGCCGTCGGCGAGACGGACCATCAGGAACTGGCCGGGCCGGATCCGCCGCGCCAGGTCCGGCGCCTCCAGTCGGATGCGAAAGGTGTCGCGCGCGAGCCGGACGTTCTCCAGGACCGTGCAGCCAACCTGGACGAACGGCGCGGAGGCCGGAGGATGGTCGCTCATGCCGCTCCCTTCCTTGTCATCCCAGGGGAAGGTCCACAGGGCGCAGCCCGCGCCCCGTGGACCTTCCTCGCCATTCGTAGTTTAGAAACTGCGCGTGCTACGCCACGTCCTTCTGCTTCGGCTGCCGCTCGCGGCACTGGGTCTCGAACGCCTTCGTCTCCTCGACGGCGAGCAGGATTGCCGGGCCAGCCCAGGCGGACAGGTCCGCCGGGTGGCCAGCCTTCGCGCCGGCCCGGCGGATGTGGTCGAGCAGCGCCCCGCGCTCGCAGACGCCCTGGGCCGCCAGCCGCGCGTCGTAGTCGGTCAGGCGCCGCTGCAACTCCTCCCCGGTGGCCGGGAGCGCGTGCGGGCTCGCCTTCCCCGCCGGGCGGGCCTGCTTCGGTGCCGGCGGCGCCGCCACCACGACCGTCGGCCGGACCTCCTTCGCGGCCGGTTCCTTCTCCTTCACCTCGCGTTCCTGCTTTCCCTTCGCCTTCCCCTTCGCCGGCACGGCGAAGGCGGGCAGGGTTGGCGGCCGCACGAACTGCTTCTTGCGCGGGTCGTAATCGACCCACTGGGCCGGCAGCCGATACAGGTAGCGGCCGACCCCGAACTTGACCGCCGCGCGCTTCAGGGCATCACTGAACGCGGCCTTGAGCCGGTCGCCGCCGTCCGGCTGCTCGCTCGGTCCGCCGACGTCCACCTTGGTGATCCATTCCTCGCCGAGGCGCAGCCGGAGGCGGCACACAACCGACCCATCGGTCAGGCACTCGTAATCGTCCTGCCAGTTCATCGGCCCGAGGACGTCGTCGAGTCGATCCTGGATGACGCGGGCGTCCACATACGCCAGCGCCATCGCCCGGTTCCCGCTCACGACCGCCGGCTTGAACTTCACCTCCGTCGGCGCAAACGGCTCGGCCAGCGCCTGCGTCAGCGCGTCCACATCCGCCGGCGCCGCCCGCGGGTCGTGCTTGTCGGGTGTTGCGAGCTGCATGTTCAATCTCCTCTCTTCGCCGGGGGGAAGCCTCTGTGTCAGGTTGTCGGTTCGTCCGGTGGTGGGTATTGAGCGTTACGCGGCCTCCCCTTCCCCGTTCTATTTTAATGTACTGTTGTACACATTGCAACCCCAGCCGATCGCCGGGTTTCACCATGTCGCTGACGGCGAGTTCGGGGAATTTTGCCGGCATTTCCCGCTCGACCGGAATTTCGCGCACTACTCTTGTCGTGAGTGGATTCGCTCAACGCGGAATAACAGGCATCACCACGACAAAGCTAAACCCGTCGCGAGGCGGGGGCGGAAAGCCATGGACCTCCGCAGCCCCGGAGGCCGCCAGGCTGCCGAAAGGATGGAGCGATGCGACAGTTGCAGATCCGCAGTGTGGCCGCGGTGCTGGCCGCGCTGCTCATGGCCGGCCGTGGGGCCGCGACCGAGGAGAGCGCCGAGGACGTTCCGCCGAGTCCGACGGTGAAGGCCGTCCAGAAAGTCAAGCCGAGCGTCGTCGCCGTCAAGGTCCACGCCGGCAGCCGCAACCGGGAGATGACCGGCACCGGCCTGGTCATCGACGAGCGCGGCTACATCCTCACCAATCGCCACGTCATCGCCGCCGCCAACGATGTCACCGTCCGCCTGCTCGACGATTCGGAGTACCGGGCGGAGGTTCTCTTCGCCGACCCGGAAACCGACCTGGCAGGGCTGCGCATCAACGCCCGGCGGAAACTGGTGGCGCAGCCGCTGGGGACGTCCAGCAACCTGCTGGAAGGTCAGGACGTGATCGCCGTCGGCCACCCCTACGGCTACTCGTACACGGTTTCCCGCGGGATCGTCAGCGCCCTGCACCGCAAGATCCCGATGCCCACCGGGCACGTCCTGACGGACATCATCCAGACCGACGCCAGCATCAACCCGGGGAACTCGGGCGGGCCGCTGCTGAACATCCGTGGCGCGATCATCGGCATCAACGTTGCCCTGCGCGAGGACGCCCGCGGCATCGCCTTCGCGATCAGCGCCGACACGGTCCGGCGCGTGCTGGCGGCCCGGCTGAGCGCCTGGAAGGTGGCGGGCGTCAGTCACGGGCTGAACTGCCGCGAGCAGGTGATCGAGGGGAAGGGACCGCGCCGCGTCGTCGTGGCGGCGGTCGATCCGAACGTCGTCGCGGCCGGGGCCGGACTGCAACTGGGGGACGCGATTGTCGGCCTGGGACGGGTGACGGTCGCGAACCGATTCGACATTGAGCGGGCCCTGTGGGATGCCCGCCCCGGCCAGACGGTAGACGTGACGGTCCTGCGCGACGGCCGCGAGGTGCGCGTCCAGCTGCCGCTGGTCCGCAGTCAGACCGTGGCCGCGGCTGGGCGGTAGTCGCCACAGCGATAATGCGGAGCGGAAAGAGCACGAAAGCCCCGAGTGATACCCGGGGCTTTCGGTTTTGCAAGGCCCGCCCGCTTACGAAGGCAGAGGAGGCCGCGAGTCCCTGGCGCAGCCCTTCGCGGTAGAGCCACAGGGTACGCTTGACCTTGTTCGCCCTCACCGGCCTTCCCTTTGCTGGGCGTAGCGGCGCAGCTTTTCTTGCACGCCGGGTTGCTCCAGGGCAGCCCGGTTCACCACGTTCGCCGGCGCCCGCCCCGCGGCCACGTCGAGGATGCTGCGGCAGGCGGCGGCGCCGACGCCGCGGAAACACTCGTCGGTCAAGCACAACGCATGCGGCGTCACAATCGTGTTGTCCAGCGTCAGCAGTGGGTCGGCCGCGTCGATTGGCTCGGCCTCGAACACGTCCAGCCCCGCCCCCGCGATGCGCCGCGCCGTCAGCGCCTCGGTCAGTGCCCGCTGATCGACCACCGGCCCGCGCGCCACGTTGATCAGGTACGCGGTCGGCTTCATCAGCGCCAGCCGCTCCGCGTTGATGAGGTGGCGCGTCTCCTTTGTCAGGGCGCAGCACAGGCACACGAAGTCTGCCTCACGCAGCAGGGCGTCCAGGCCCACCAGCTCGACGCCGAGCGCCGCCGCATCTTCGGGCCGGGCGTAGGGGTCGTGGGCGAGATGGCGCATCCCCAGCGGGCGGGCGAGGGTGAAGACCTCGCGGCCGATGTTGCCCATCCCGACGATGCCAAGCGTCCGCCCGGTCAGGCCGCTACCCATGTGATCCAGCCACTCGGCCCAGCGTCCGGCACGGATGAGGCGGTCCTTGATCAGCAGCTTGTGGGCCAGAGCGAGGATGAAGGTCAGCGCCGCCGCCGCGACCGGCCGGCGCACGCCGTCGGGAGCAATCGTCAGCAGCACGCCCGTGTTCGTGCAGGCGTCCACGTCCACGTTGTCGTACCCGACGCCGAATCGGGCCAGCACGGTGAGGCGGTCGGCCCCGGCCAGGGTGGCACCCGTGATGCGCGGCGTCAGTACGAGCAGGGCGTCATAGCCGCGTACCTGGTCCGGGCGCAGCTCGCGCACGTCCTCGGCGAGGAACTCCCACGCCACGCCCGGCTCGGCCGCGAGCCGTTCGAGACCAATGTTTCCAGGGCCGAACTGGCCGCCCGATCCGAGGAAATCCCGCGTCACGCCGACTCGAAAGGTGTCCATGATTGATTCCAGGTTTCGTTGCATCGTGGAAGCCGAAACGATTCCCGCTCATTCTATCCGGACGCAGCTGAGGCGACCGTCCGAGCCCGAAATGTTAGCGAGGGTGCAGCGCTGGCCCGCGCTGACGCTTCGGGCTCGGATGGCGCCTCCGGTTGCTCCTGTCCGAGTCCGGGGTGGCGCGCCGCGCCACCCCGGACCGCGTGATGGTGCGCACGACCCGCCACCCCAGCAGGGTGCCCGGCGTCCCAGCCGCATCTCGACAGAACGCCTGTGGGGCCGCGACTCCTTGACGGGAGTCGGCAGTGAAGCTACGTCAAGCCTTGTTGCTCAACGGCACCCTGGCTGTTCGCAAGGAGACTTCACGATGCGACCGTGGACACGGTGGGCGGGGCCGCTGGTCCTGCTGCTCATCTGGCCCGGGCTCGGCGCCGCCGACGTTGGGCCGCTGCTGGGCCGCATCAAGGCGGTCGGCAAGGAGGGCGCCGGCAGCGTCGAGGCGGCGCAGGCGTGGAAGGAGTTAACCGCACGCGGGCCGGAAGTGCTCCTCGACATCCTCACCGCCCTGGACGACGCCAGGCCGATCGCCGCCAACTATCTCCGCTCCGCTGTCGAGGCCGTCGCCGACAGGGCGCTCGCCTCCGGCAAGTCCCTCCCGAAGGACAAACTCGAAGTCTTCGTGCGCGACACGCGCCGCGACGGCGCCGCCCGCCGCCTCGCCTACGATTATCTCGTGCGCCTCGACCCGAAGACCCCTGACCGCCTGCTGCCCGGCATGCTCGACGACCCCGGCGCCGAACTGCGCCGTGACGCCGTCGCGGTCGTCCTCGCGCAGGCGAAGGGGCAACTCGACCAGGGCGACCGGGACGGCGCCCGCATCACGTATCAGAAGGCGCTGAAGCACGCCCGTGCCCGCGACCAGGTCCAGCAGATCGCAAAGCAGCTCAAGGGGCTGGGCGTTGACGTCGATCTGACGAGGCAGTTCGGCTACCTCGCGCGCTGGATGGTCATCGGCCCGTTCGACAACACCGGCGGCACCGGGTTCCACACGACCTACCCGCCGGAGAAGGGTATCGACCTCAACGCGGCATATCCCGGCAAGGGCGGCAAGAAGGTGCGCTGGACCGAGTACATCCCCACAAAACCGCTCGGCGAGGTGGACTTCAACAAGATCTTCGGCGAGCAGAAGGGTGTTGTCGCCTACGCCTTCACCGCGGTCGAGTCGCCGGCCGCGCAGCCGGTCGAGATCCGGGCGACGAGCAACGACGCGGTACGCATCTACCTCAACGGCAAGGAAGTGTTCCAGCGCGAGGAGTACCACCACGGGACGCGCATGGACCAGCACGTCGGCCGCGGGACACTCAAGGCCGGCCGCAACGAAATCCTGATCAAGGTGTGCCAGAACGAGCAGACGGAGGAATGGACGCGCCTGTGGCACTTCCAGCTGCGGGTGTGCGACGCGCTCGGCGGGTCCGTGCCGCTGACGGTCGTCACGGGCAGAGCCGGCCAGAAGAGGGGGCAGCGATGAGCACCCCTGCAACGCCACGCCGGCCGGGCGCCGGCCGCGGGCTCTTCCTGGCTCTGTTCCTCCTGCCCGCGTCGGTCTGGGCGGCGGACTGGCCGCAGTGGCGCGGGCCGGGCGGCGGGGGCGTCGCGCGGGAGCAGGGCCTGCCGGTCCGCTGGGACGCGGGCGAGAACATCCGCTGGAAAGTCGAGTTGCCCGGCCGCGGACTGTCAGCCCCGGTCATTGCCCGTGGGCGCGTGTTCGTCACCGCCTGCACCGGGCCGGACCAGGAGCGGCTGCACGTCCTCTGCCTCGATGAGAAGACCGGCAAGAAGCTGTGGGAGCGGCAACTCTGGGCGACCGGAACGACCCTCTGCCATCCCAAGACGAACATGGCTGCCCCGACGCCGACCACCGACGGCGAGTGCGTCTACGCTCTGTTCGCGACACACGACCTGGCCTGTTACGACGCCGACGGCAACCTGATCTGGTTCCGGTCGCTGACGAGCGATTACCCGACCGTCGGCAACAACGTCGGCATGGCGTCGTCGCCGGTGCTGTGGCGCGACCTGCTGATCCTGGCGCTGGAGAACGCCGGCGAGTCGTTCGCGGTCGCCATCGACAAGCGGACGGGCCGCAACCGCTGGCGCGTGCCGCGGCCAACGGGCATCAACTGGGTGACGCCGCTGGTGGTCGAGCACAAAACGAAGGGCGGGGTGAGAGCGGAGGTGCTTTTCCAGTCCGGCGCCGACCTGTCGGCCCACGACCCGGCAACGGGCGCCCAGCGCTGGAAGTTCACCGGCAAATCGCTCGCCACGATTGCCTCGCCGGTTTTCGCCGAGGGGCTGTATCTGGTGCCCGGTCAGCGCTTCCTCGCTCTGAAGCCCGGCCAGCCGGAGGCGCCGCCGGAAAAGATCTGGGACACGAACAAGCTGCCGACCGGCTACTCGTCGCCGGCGTGTGAGGGCGGGCGGGTTTACACCGTTTCGTCGCGCGGCGTGGTCAACTGTGCCGACGCGGCGAGCGGAAAGGGGCTGTGGAACCTGCGTCTGGAGGGCAACTTTGCGGCGTCCCCGCTGGTGGCGGACGGCAAGGTATACGTCGTGAGTGAGGATGGGACCGCGACGGCGCTGCGCGCGGGGCTGAAGCCGGAGGTGCTGGGTACGAGTGCGCTGGGCGAGACGATCCTGGCATCGCCCGCGGCGGCCAACGGAGCGCTCTACCTGCGCTCGGACCGGCACCTGTACTGCATCGCCGAGGCGAAGGGGGCTCGGTGAAAGCGTGGTGGGTGGTGAAGAATGGAAGGCCCACGGGGCGCCGCCCGTGGATTTTGGGATCTCTGCTACCCACCGCCCGCCATCACCGATCCGCTGCGACCAGGTAGCCGAAGCGCTCGCGGAACTCCTCCGTCGCCATCGAGCAGGTCTCCGCCAGGCGCTCCAGCTGGGCCGGATCGGCGAAGTCGTTGCGCTCCAGGCGGATCATGTAGCGGCGGGCGCACTCGTAGCCCTCGGCGTCCACGTCCACCTTGCGCGTCTTCATGCGCTTTGTCTCGGGGTTGATCATCTTCTGGAACGGCAGCGGTTCCATGCGCCCTTCCACGAAGCTGATGATCGCTCCCAGCTGCCCGGCCTTCTCGGACCGGAGGAACTTGACCGCCCCGTACCCCAGGTCGCGCGTGTACTCGGCGTCGAATGGGATCGGGTCGGCGCAGCGCAGCTCGTAGCCCAGATCCTTGTCGATGAACGTCGTCTTGAGCTTGAGCGGTTCGAGTCGCTCGATCAGCCGGTCCCTGATCATGCGGCCGAACTCAATCTCGCCGAGGCGCAGGTGGCCGTGCGGGTCGATGGTGACGGTGCCGTAGCGGCCGAGTTGCCCGCGGCCCATCGCCTCCTCGAGACCCTTCTCGCCGATGGCCCCGATCAGCCCCTCCGCGAGGACCACCACGCCGTAGCGCGACCCGCGGCTGGCACGCTTGACGATCGACCCGATGATGATGTCGCACAGCGCGTCCAGCGTCACCGGCCGGCCGCGGAACTCCTCGGGGATGATGGTCAACGTTGCCGCTGCCGCCTTGCCGATGCCGAGCGCCAGGTGGCCGGCCGCCCGCCCCATGCTGACGATCAGATACCAGCGCGACGTGGTGCGCGCGTCCTCGGCCAGGTTGCGGACGACGAGTACGCCCAGCTGCCGGGCCGTCTCGAACCCGAACGTCGGCGTCGAGCCGGGCAACGGCAGGTCGTTGTCGATCGTCTTGGGAACGTGGGCGACGCGGATCGACCCGCCGGCGTGCCGGTAAACCTCGCTGGCGGAGTACGCGGTGTCGTCGCCGCCGATGGTTGCGAGGGCGTCGATCTGAAGCTGGCGCAGCACGCCGAGGGTGCGCTCCATGTCTGCCGGCGACTTCGTCGGGTTGGTGCGGGCGGTGCCGAGCATCGACCCGCCGCGCAGGTACAGGCCCTTGACGTCCTCGATGGACAGTTTGCGGATGTAATCCGTGCGACCCTCGACGAGGTGCTTGAAGCCGTCGCGGACGCCGAAGACCTCCATGCCGTTATTGATTGCCTCGATGGTGGCCGCGCTGATGACGCCGTTGATCCCGGGCGCGGGGCCGCCGCCGACCAGCAGGGCGAGTCTCCTGATGTCCGTTCCACTTTCCATCCGCTAGCCCCTTCGCATCAAGGTTGCTTCGGCCCAAACGGGCCGGATTTGCCGGGCCGCCCCGCCAGTGCTGCGGCGCGGAGCGCTACAGGGATCCTATCGGGTGTGCGGGGAGGTTCAATGGGAAGGGGCCGTCGGGCAGAAGACAGTCAGCACAAAGCCCACGGGTTGCGTCCCGTGGGTCGGGTCACTGCAACCTCCTCCCGCGGGACATGGCCCGTGGGCTGTAGCGGCAGGGGTGGGGACCAGTCACTCCACTTCCAGCAGCTTGCTCAGGTGCTTCCAGGTCGTCTCACGCGCCTCCTGGTAGCGCGTGATCTGTTCCGCGTCGCCGCTCGCCCAGTAGGCGCGCAGCGCACTGGCCTGGCGGCGCAGCAGGGCCGTCAGCTCCTGGATGCGCTCCAGCCGTTCCTGGTCGTCCTCGTCCAGCCCGGCCTCGCTGACCTTCTCCGTCTGCCGGTCAACGAGGTCGAGGATGCCGGCCACCGTCGCGAGCATCTGCTCCGCCTCGACCTTGGTGTAGGCCTCACTCTCGACGCCGTCGGCCAGCAGGCCGATGTTGAGGTAGCCCTGGTAGACATGCGAGAGGCTCAGCGCGCCCAGCGCCCTCAGGATCGTTTCACGCTCGGCCACCTTCGCCTTCGACGGCGCAGGTGCGGGGGTAGCCTGGGGAGGAGAGGCTGGACGCCGCGGTTGGTTCTTCTCGGCGACGGGCACTTCGGCAGGAACTGCGGGCGGTACGGTCTGCGGACGTGCGAGGAGCAGGTTGACCACGAGCACGGTGGCTGCGGCGGTGACGAGAACGAGAGCCACGGCCCCCACAACGTACCGCAGGAAACCACCGCTCCGCCCCTCTCCTTGTGCGTGCTCCGGGGTGAGGCGATACGGCGCGGCGCGCGGGTAGTTGTTTTTGGAGGTGTGATGCATGGCAGCGTGCGGAATGAGAGAGAAAGCGGGGCCGGTTACATGCTGGCCCCGCGAGTCGTCAGGACAACGTCAGCGCTTCCGGCCACCTGAGACGCTGCCCAGCGGGGCGCGGTTGCGGCCGCCGACTGCGGCGCCCACCTGACGCCCGGGCGCACGATGGTCCGAGGCAGCGAGCCGCTGCGAGCCGTTCCGGTTACCCGCGAACCCGGATGGGGTGTTCCGGTTGGCGCCGGCCGTGTTGCCGATCCTGGCGCCAGGCAACATACCCCTGTTGCCACTCTTGTTGCTCCCAAAGAGCGTGAGGAGACGGCCGTTACCTGTGGCTCCGCCCTTGCTCGCCGCCCGGGCAGTCGGCATACCGCTTCTGGCGCTCCCGGCAGCCCCAACCATCCCCCTGGGACCGGCACTCACGGTGTTCGGTACGATGCTGCCCTTCTTGCCGGCGCCGCCGCCCGTCTTGCTGCCTCCCTGGGTGAGTTGGGAACGGCCCTTGGTTCCGCCTGTGAGCATGGTCGGCCCGCCCGCGCCCCTCTTGCCGTGGCCGGCCGCCCCCGCAAGATTCGTCGGGCTGGTCCCGCAGATACCGACCGTGCCGCCGACCATTCCTTTCTTGTTGGCCTGGCCACGGGTGTTGATGCCCGCGCTGGTCCCCGGCACGCTGCCCCCCTTGCTCACGACTCTGCTGGCCGCACCCTTACCGTACCTGGTCCCCACCAGGCTCCCACCGAGGAAGTTCTTCCCGTTCTTGCTCCCGGCTGCGGGCACATTCGCCACGGCCCGGTTCCCCGGCGCTGAGCCGTTCCCACCTCCGGCGGCAGAACCCGTCCGCATGAACACGTTCTTGACAATCACGTTGACACCGCCGTTGAACGTTCCCTGGCTGCGGTTGCCCCTGCCCTTCGCGCCCGGCGGCTGCGCGGCGCGGCTGCCGCCCTTGCCGGCGGTCGAGCTAGCAAGACCCTTGCCGCCCTTGCGGCCACCCTGCGCGGCCAGCACCTGAGAGCCGTTCTCGCAGTGCCGGCGCACCAGCTGCATGCCGTTGCCGAGAGCACCCGGGCTGCCGTTCTTCTTCTGTCCGCCGCCAAAACCACCTGACCGCGCTTGACCGGCGCCCGCGGGGTTTTGCTTGCCAGTCCGGGGCGCCTGCCCGCTCGCGGTCAGCCCCACCTGGGACATGCCAGTGCCGAAGGCGCCTGAGCAGCCATGCCCCTGCTGCCGTCCCGGTCCTGCGCGGCCCCCTCCAGTTGCCGGCCGGCCGCCGGTCTGTGGCCGGCGGCCGGGGTTCCGCCCCTTGCCCCTGACCGCGGGAAAGTCGTTACCGGACAGGTTCGGGGCCGCGTTTCCGGTCGCGCCGGCGACGTCCGCGAAGCCTGCGGCGAACCCGCCGCGGGGCGGGTGCCGGTGGTGTCTCCCCTTGCCGGTGAGCGCCAGGACCAGATGATGCAGAGCCTGGTTGATCTGGTTGACCTGCCTGCGCGGCGTCCCTTCCTCGACGGCAAGCCCCAGCAGGTCCACGGTGCCGTGGATCGTGTTCAGCAGGCTCGCGCTCAGGCCCCCGTTTGGCGCCTGGGCGGTGCCCCGGGACGGCAGGGTGAGGAGGCACAGACCGACTCCGAGCAACAGGGACAGCCGGGTGATGCCGTGCCCCCACGGTTTGCGCTGCATCGGGGCTCCTCCTTCCTTCGCGGTTATCGGTGCGTGTGGGACTACGATTGCGACGGTGCCTTGAGCTTCTTGCCAGCCGGCGGCGGGGCCGGTGCCGCGCCCTTACCGGCGGGCGCCCGGTCTCGCGCCGCGCGCTGGACCTCGGCTCGGCCCTTGCTCAGAGCCTGGACCACCCCCTGCAGGTATTCCTGCTCCTGACCGGGGATCTGCTCGAGTGCCGTCTCCAGCGGGAGCATGGCCGCGAGAGCCTGGTCGCCGACCTTGCGCACCTCGACGCGACGCGGCGAGTCGGCCGGGAGGGCGTCGCAGGCCAGCCGCAGGTTGCCCACCACGCCGCGCACCACCAGCGCCTCCAGGTGCCGACCGAGTCGGTCCGCCCGCGGCCGGTCCTTCGCCGCCAGCGCCAGCTGGATCTCATCGACCACGCCCTGCGCCAGCCGGTTGCACTGGGCGGCGCGGCCGAGCGGGTCCGCCGCAGCCGCCAGGTGCAGCCCGCCCGCGACCAGTTTCTCGACCAGCGCCTGGTTGCGCTGGAAGCGAAGCAAGCGCTCCTGCGGCGCCGGCGGGGCAGGACTGTCGGCCAGGGCCAGTCCCGCCGCCAGGGCGACGGGCGCGAACAGCGCCAGCACCAGTCGCCTCATGGGGTTCCCTCCATCAGGCGGCGCAGCTCGTGATCCCCGGCCCGCGCGGCGGCGGCGATCTGCAGCAGTGGCTCGGACGCGGCCGCCGCGTGCTCGGCGAAGTGCCGCGCCTCCTTCTCCGCGCGGCCCAGCTCCGCAACGATCGGCCCCAGGATCGCGCGGCGCTCCTTGCCGGTCGGAAGTTTCCTCGCGCTGGGCACCACCCCGTCCCGGATCACCTGTCGGTACAGCCGCGCCAGCGCCTGCAACTCCTTCTCGCTCGCTGCCTTCGCCTGGTCCACCTTGCCTTCGGCGACCCGACTGAGGGCGCGCGACTCGCGGTGCAGGGCGGCCGCCACCTGGGCGAGCGTCTCAACCCGCTGGCTGGGCGTGCTCGCCTCGGCCAGACGCACGTCACACTCGATTAGCCGGGCGACGAGATCCTGATCCGGCTCGGGAGGGAGCCTGGCGACAGGCGTGCCGGTCGTGTCCGGCGCGCCGTACTGCGCCAGCCAGACGCCGAGATAAACGCCTGTGGCAAGCAGGAGCACGGCGGCCACCGCCCCGACCACGCGCAGGACTTTCCGGCGGCGCCACCAGGGCAGCCGCGGTGGGGCCAACTTGGGGACGGCGGGACGGGCGGCTGGGCGGCCGAGGAAGCGGTGCAGAAAACGCTGCTTGCTGCGCGACCAGGGGACGGGCAGAACGGGAACGTGGCCCTCGATGCGGTTCAGGCGCCGCACCCAGGCGCGGCAGGCGGCGCAGCACCTCAGGTGTTTGCGCACCTCGCGGTCCGGAGCCTCCAGGTTCTCGGTCGCCAGCAAACGGCGTTGGCACGCTTTGCAGTTCATGACTCTTCCTGGTCCAGGTGCGGCGCCAGAGTTTCCATCAACTTCTGCCGGGCCTTGAAGACACGCCAGCGGGCCGTTTCCTCGGTGGTCTGGAGGATCTCGGCGATCTCACGAAACGACAGATCCTCCTCCACGCGCAGCAGGAAGGCTGCCCGGAAGTCGCGCGGCAAGCGGCCGACGGCCCGAGCCAGGAGTTGCAAGGCCTCACGGCTCATGGCCTCCTCCGGGGGGCCAGCGTGCAGCGTGCGCGCGTCCCCGGGGAAGGGCTGGCGGGTGCGCCGGGTCGCACGCTGCTGGTTCAGCAAGGTGTTGTGGCCAATCCGGAACAGCCACGCTTGAAAGCTGGTGCCGGCCCGGAACGAATCCAGGTGAGCGAACGCCTTCAGGAAGGCGTCCTGGGCGACGTCCTCGGCGGTGTGCCGGTCGTGGGCGAGGTGGTACAGCCACCTGTACAGACGGTCCCAGTAATGATCGACGAGCAGCGCGAACGCCTCCCGGGAGCCCTGCTGGGCTCTGGCGACCAGCTCGGGCTCGTCGGGCAGCACCACGCGAGTGACCGTGCCTTCCACGCAGGTACAACACCGGGGGAGCGCAGGACGTTGGTGATCGGCGCAACTTTTTTTATCCGAACGCGGCGATGCGACATCGATTCCCGCCCCTGGGAGTTCGGTGTGCCGGTCTTACAATTGTCCTGACGGCAACGCCCGCTTCAGGCAGCGACAGGAGGAACAACAATGGGCGACGAGCGACCGACCTCCCGACGAAGGTTCCTGACCCGGACAGCGCTGGCGTCGGCCGCCGGCACACTGCCCTGGGTGGCCGAGCGCGGTACGGCTGCCGCGCAGGATGAGCGGTCGCCTGCCGACCCGCGCCGCGAACTGAAGCCGACCCAGGCCGACCTGGGCAGCGTGTTCCCGGACGTCGAACGGCTGGCTGGGCCGGAAAACTACTCGCTCTCGTTCCTTGGCGGTCGATTCCGCACGCTGGAGGAGTTCACCGCGACCGCCCGGCAGAAGGTGCTGGACGTGCTGCAGTACCGCCCGCCGCGCGTCGAGCCCCGGGCAGAGGTGCTGGAGCGGGTCACGCGCCCCGACCACGTCCGCGAGCGCATCGTCTTCTCCACCGGCCCGCACTTGCGGGTGCCCGCCTACGTCCTCATCCCGCGCAACCTGAAACGCCCGGCCCCCGCCATCGTGGACCTGCACTCCCACGGCGGCATGTTTCTGTTCGGCAAGGAGAAGGTTAGCGACCTGGGGAACAACCACCCGGCGATGACGGCCTACCACGAGCGCAACTACGACGGCCGCCCGACCGCCACCGCCCTGGTCGCCCGCGGGTACGTGGTCATCACCATCGACGCCTTTTTCTTCGGCGAGCGGCGCTTGCTCCTCGACGCCGAGCTAAAGGCCGGCTGGGACCGCTCGCGCTACAGCCTGCAGGACGTCCAGCGGCTCAACCAGCAGTGCCGGGGGAAGGAATCCACCCTCACCAAGGCGCTGGTCCTGGCTGGGTTGACGTGGCCCGGCGTCGTCGCGTGGGACGATATGCGGACGGTGGACTACCTGGCGACCCGGCCGGAGATCGATCCGAAGCGGATCGGCTGTCTGGGCATCTCGATGGGCGGGTATCGGGCGATGTACCTGACCGCCCTGGACGAGCGCGTCCGGGCCGGGTGCGTGACGGGCTTCATGTCCACCGTGCGGCCGATGCTGCGGGCGCACATCGACACGCACTCGTGGGTGCATTTCCTGCCGGAGTTGCACCGCTATCTCGACTGGCCGGACCTGGCATCGCTGGCGGCGCCGCGCGCCCTGCTGGTACAGCAGTGCTCCCAGGACCGGCTGTTCCCGCTGGCCGGGATGCGCGCCGCCGTCGAGAAGATCGGCGCCGTCTATGCGAAGGCGGGCGTCAAGGATCGCTTCAGCGGCCGGTTCTACGACGTCCCGCACCGCTTCACCCGGGCGATGCAGGACGAGGCGTTCGCCTGGCTCGATCGGCAGCTCGGCAACGGGAAGCGCTAACCAGCCCGGAGCGCCAGCGCCGGGCGCTGGTGGTGCCCGCCGCTGGCGCTCCGAGCTGGTTTCAGGGGAGGCGGTTCCCCGGGCTCCGCGAGACCACGCCCCGTGTCATAGACCGATATTTCCCCTGTTCTTTCTCCGAGGTATTGCAATGCGCATCCTGCTCTGCGGACTGCTCCTGGCCGGCGTCGCCGGCCCGGCCTCGCTCCCTCGGGTCGTCGCCAGCGACGACTTCAAGCCGGAGCCAGGCTACTCGCTCCTGTTCAACGGCAAGGATCTGACCGGGTGGAAGACGAAGAAGGGCAACGAACCGCTCGACGGCAAGACGGAAGCCTACAAGGGCCGGTTCAAGGTGGTCGAGGGAAAAATCGTCATCGACCCGAAGGTCAAGGGCGACGTGACGATCGAGACGACGAGGACGTTCGGAAAGGGCGCGCACATCAAGTTCGAGTTCTTGCCGGGACCGAAGTGCAACAACGATCTCTTCTTCCGGGGCAATAAGTTCGACCTTGTGAAGACCAACGTCAAGAACCTGAAGGAGGGAGAGTGGAATCAGCTGGAGATCATTTCCGGCGAGAACGAGGTCGAGTTCAAGGCCAACGGCGTGACGCAGCGCAAGGCCAAGGTCAAGGCGGCCAGCAGCCCCCTCGGCATCCGCGCCGAGTTCGGCCCGGTGCAGATCCGCCACCTGCGTGCGAAGACACCGTGAGCGAGCGTGCAGGACGTGCGTTCGCCCGAGCGGCGGGATCGGTTAACCCTGTCCGCACCGCGCCGCGCACGCAGCGTTGCGTGCGCGGACACCATCAACCGGACCGTGTTTCAGGGACGCACGATTTCTGCCGCCTGGAGCGATTGTGCCGGGAGCGAGCGCGGCAGGATGGATGCGTGCGAGGCGGGGCGGTCCGACACAGGATCGCGACCTACTCATTCGGAACGAGCAGCTGCCTGGCAGCGGATGTATGAATTCTGCCTGTGCCGCAGATTTGTTCGCTCCCCTTGCTCGAAGGATCCCCCCCAAAAGCCGACCTGCATCTCGCCCCCCCTTGCTATGCGGTAAACTTCCCTTGCTCTTCCCAGCGCCTCGGCGCGCCCCCGATTCGCCATGAGGTATCCCTTGCGCCACCACTCATCCTTGCAGGTCGAGCAACTCGAGGCACGCGAACTGCTCGCCGTCGATGTCACGACCATCACGCGATCCCCGACGGCGTGCTACGTCGATGGGATCTACAACGACATTCTCCGCCGCGAGGCCGACCCGGGCGGCGCCGCGTTCTACGCGACCCGCCTCGACCAGGGCGGCGCTGCCTTCCAGCAAGTTGCGCTCGCGCTGGCGAGCAGTGCCGAATACCAGAGCGAGTTCGTGCAGAAACTGTATCACTTCTACCTCGGCCGGGCCGCCGACCCGCAGGGCCTCACCTTCTGGCTCGACGCGGCGAAGGCGGGTGCAACGGCCGAGCAACTCCGCGCGGGCTTCCTCGCCTCCGGCGAGTACCTGGGCAAGCGCGGCGGAACGGCGGACGGGTTCCTCGCCGGCCTCTACCGCGACGTACTCGGGCGCGACCCGGATGCAGTCGGGCAGGCGTTCTTCCGCGGCCGGCTGGGGGAGGGCGCCGCGCGCGCCGACGTCGCCCTGGCGGTCGCGACCAGCCCCGAGGCGCGGCTCCGGCTCGTGAACAGCTTCTACCAGTCGTTCCTGCACCACAGTGGGTCCGCCGCAGGGGTGCAGTTCTGGGTGGGTCGGCTGCAGGCGGGGGCGAGCGAGGCCGAGGTGATAGCCGGGTTCGCCGCGTCGGACGAGTACCGAGCCCTGATGATGACGCCGGGCAGCGACGTCATCCTCGACTGGGAAGGAGCCTTGCTGGACGCCGTCCGGGTCGCCAACACGGCCCCGCCGCCCGCGTCGCGCCTGATGGCGATGGTCGGCGTGGCGATGTACGACGCGGTGCAGCTGGTGGAGCAGACGCACCAGATCTATAACGCCAGCGGCGCCATCACCGGCCTGCCCGGTCCGGCCCTGCCCGGCACGTCGCGCGAGGCCGCTGCCGCCGCTGCCGCGCACACGATCCTCGTCAGCGCGTTCCCCAGCCAGAAGGCGACCTTCGACCGGCGGCTGGCGGAATCGCTGGCCAACGTCCCGGACGGCGTCGGCGAGACGGCCGGCGTGGAACTGGGGACCGCGGTCGGCAACGCGATCCTCGCCTGGCGGGCGAACGACGGCGCGAACGCCGTGGTCCCCTACACGCCGGAAAATCAGCCGGGGAAGTGGCAGCCGACGCCGCCGGCCTTTGCGGCGGCGTTCGCCCCGCAGTGGGGCAAGGTCACGCCGTTCGCGCTGACGAGCGGTTCGCAGTTCCGGCCGGGCGGCCCGCCTGCCGTGAACAGCCCGGCCTTCGCCGCGGATTTCAACGAGGTCAAGGCGCTCGGCGCGGCGAACAGCACGACGCGCACGGCCGACCAGACGCTCATCGCCCAGTTCTGGGCCGACGGCGCGGGCACCGAGACGCCGCCCGGGCACTGGATCGAGATCGCCCAGCGGGTCGCCATCCAGCAGGCGCTGCCGCTCGGCGCCAACGCCCGGCTGTTCGCCCTGCTGGGGATGGCCGAGGCAGACGCAGCCATCGCCTGCTGGGATGCGAAATACACCTACAACCTCTGGCGGCCGGTCACGGCGATCCGCAACACTACCCCGGCAGTGAACCCGGCCACCGTCGCCGACCCGACCTGGTCGCCGCTGCTGGTGACGCCGCCGTTCCCGGAGTACACCTCGGGCCACAGCACTTTCAGCGGGGCCGCGTCGGCGGTGCTGACTGCCTTCTTCGGCTCCGACGTGCCGATCCTGGTCGGCTCGGACGACGTGCCGGGGGTGGTGCGCAGTTACGACAGCTTCAACCAGGCGGCCGACGAGGCCGGCCGGAGCCGCATCTACGGCGGCATCCACTACCAGTCCGCCAACCGCGACGGGCTGGCGTCCGGGCGCAGCCTGGGCAACTTCATCGTGGAGAACTTCTTGAAGTAGGGGACCGCCGACCAACCCGGAGCGCCCGCGCCGGGCGCGCCAAAGCCCACGGGACGCCACCCGTGGGCTTTGGCGTTTTCTCTCCCCCGACTCAGGGGACGGTGACCTGGAAGGTGGTGTCCACCGAGGCGCCGCTGCGGTCCGTCGCCCGGACGGTGATGGTGGTCGTCCCGCCCTGGTTCCCGGCCTGGAGTGTCACCCGGTTGTCACCAACGGTGGCCGTCACCACGCCCGGGTTGGTGTTACCGACCACGGCGTAGGTCAACTCCTCGGTCCGGCTCACGACCGTGAGGTTGTTGACGAGGGCGTAGTTGTTCCGCGTAGTGTCCGTCGGGAAGTTGCTTCCGCTGTAGTTTTGCAGCGGGATCTCCGTGAACGTGCCCTGCTGGGACGGCGGCAGGGCCGGGGCGGTCCCCTGGTCCTGGGTCGGAATGGCGGCCAGGGCATCGACCACCGCCTGGTCGGCCGGGCCGACCACCCGGCCGAAGACGGTGAACCCACCGTTCTGGTTGTCGAGGTTGGCGGCGTTGTTGCCGAGGTTGAAGAAGAACTGATCGGTCGCGCTGTTCGGGTTGTTGCCGAGTTTCGCCATCGCGACGGTGCCGCGCACGTTCGACCGATTCACCGGGTCCGGCTCGTTCTGCACCGCCGGGTCGGTCGGGATCGTTTCGAGACGCGCCGGGTTCTCCTGGAACGTGAACCCGCCCCCCTGGAGGACGAACGGCGTGCCGTTCTGCAGTTTCGCCGAGCGGTGGAAGATGGAGTTGGCGTAGTCGTTGTCGGTGACGTAGTTCAGGAAGTTCGCGACCGTCCGCGGGGCGTCCCGGTCGAACAGTTCGATGTTGATCGGCCCGGCCGACGTGTCGGCGCGGACCACGCTGTTGGTGATGTCCGGGTCGTCGAAGATGCCGGCCAGGTCCACCAGGGTGCTGGCCCCCTGGGCGAGCGTCACGTTGGCGGCCGGCGCCCGCACGACCGGGGCGCTGTTCGTGGTGCGAGTAACGGTCCGGTTCGCCTGGCTCGCATTCCCCGCCGTGTCGGTCGCCCGGACGGTGAACGTGTTCGCGCCGGGGGCCAGGTTGACGTCCGCGAACGTGAAGCTGCCGGAGGCGTCCGACACCACGATGACCCCGGTCTGGACGAGTTGCACCGACGTGTTCGGAGCGGTGGTCCCGACCAGCGTGGCCGTCGCCAGGTCGGTCCGGTCGTCCCCGGCGGTGCCGGTGTCGGATGCCGCGTCGAGGTCGAAGGCCGGCTCCCGCGGGGCGGTCGTGTCGAGCGTGAAGGCGACGTCGAACACCGTTGCGGTGTTGCCGACATCGTCCTGAGCTTGCAGGTGCAGCGTGTGGGGGCCGTCGGCCAGTGGGCCGCCGTTGATCTGCTCCAGGCGCGTCCGGTTGAGGACGAATGACCCGTCCGGTTGGAGGGCGCTGAGGATATCAACGAATTGTGCGTCCGGCGTGTCGTTGAACCCGGCCCGGAAGGAGGCAACGGTGCCGGTGTCGGTGACCGTCCCACGGATGGATGGATCGGACGTGATGCCGTCGGTGGCGCTGCTGCCGGTGTCGTTGGCGAGGTGGGCGGTGATGATCGGCGGTGCGGTATCTTCCTCGGGCGTTGGCTCGCCCTGCGGGGGGCCGAACTCGATCCGCCCGACGAGGTCGTTGAAATCCCGGTCGCCGCCGCCCTGCAGATCCTCGAACCCGAAGTCGGTGTCCGAGAGCCAGCGCAGGTGATCGACACCGTCCGGGTTGGCGCCCGGGAAGCCGAAGAAGACGACCGGCTGGCCCGACCCGTCGTTGGACGGGTTGTTCGCCAGCGCCTCGTCGGCGGTGCCGTTGGCCACGAGGTACAGCCCGAAGAAGGCGCCGCCCGGCAGGTTGGCAGTGGACGTCGTCCCGGCCCCCTGGCCGGCGGCGAGGAGCACCTGGCGGGAGGCGCTGGACAGGGCCGCCTGGGCGTACCCGGAGTCGCCGGGGTTCAGGTCGCCGATACGGCCGGTCGCGTCGGCGGTGACGAACAGCCCGACCTCGTCGTTGAACGCCGTCTCCTTCGACAGGGCCGTGAACGTGGCCGTCGTCGTCTGGCCGGCCTGCCCGGGGACGACGGAAGCGCGCTCGCGGGCGATACCGATCGTCAGGACGACGTCGTTGAAGTCGCGATCCCCGAGGCCGGTCAGATCCTCGAACGCGAACTGCACCGTGCGGTCGCCGAGCCCGCGCTGCCGGACGTGGTCGAGGTCGTCGGGGTTGATCCCGTCCACGGAGAAGAAGACCACCGGCCGGCCGGTCGCGCTGTCCTGGGGGTTGCCAGCGAGGGCGTTGGCCGTCGTGTCGTCCTGGACCAGGTAGAAGGCGAGGAGGCCGCCAGCGGTGAAGGTCAGGTTACTGACGGCTGTCTCGCCCCGCCCGCTGGGGAAGAGGATCTGCGCGCTCTGGAGGGCGGCCTGGGCGTACCCGGGATCGGTCGGAAGGAGGCCGCCGACGCGGCCCGCCTGGTCCTCGACGACGTACACGCCGATCTCATTGTCAAACAGCGCCTCGCGCACCTGCCAGCTGAACGTCAGGTCGGTCTGCGCCTGGGCGGCGCCGGGGACGGTGAAAAGCTGGGTGGTCAGGACGAGCCGCGGTTCGAGTTCCTCGACCCGGGGCGAGCAGCGCCGCCCCGCCGACGCGCGGGAGCGGGCCACGCCGGGTTGGGGGTGACGGTGCCTGCGCCGCGACAATCGTTCGGACCACATCAAAGCGCCCTCTGCTGAGTGACATGGCATCGACACTGGGGGCGGCCCCTTGAATCGTCAATTGTAACGCCTCAAAAAGCGCCTGCAAGAGCTTGCCCCACTTCCGGCCCCCGGCCGGCGCCGTCCCGTCCCACCCAGGCCGCCTCGTGCTTCCGCCACAGCCCGTCGAAGAAGGGGCGCCGCCGGCGCTCCAGGCACTTCGCGCTGTAGAGCCGCTCGGTCAGCCAGTACAGCCCGTCGCGCAACTGGTCGGGCGTCATGTTCGCCGGGACGTAGTTGACGTCGAACAGGGTGCAGACGTCCCACCGCTCCGGCTCCAGGATGCGCCCCTCGCGCCGCAGCCGGTCGTACAGCGGCGTGCCGGGGAACGGCGTCAGCACCGTGATCTGCACGTCGTACAGCGGCACGTCAAGGGCGAACTCCAGCACCTCCTCGAAGATCGAAGGGGGGTGGCGGTCCAGCCCGAGGATGAAGCACCCGTTGACGGTGATGCCGGCGTCCTGGATGCGCCGGACCGCGTCCCGGTAGCCGGCGCTGCGCCGCGCCTTGAAGTTCGCCTTCAGCTCCACCCCCTCCAGGGCGCTGCGGCCGGGGCTCTCCAGGCCGATCAGCACCTGACGGCACCGGGCCTCGTGCATCAGCCGGAGCAGCTCCGGATCGTCCGCCACGGAGATGTCCGTCTCGGTGAACCACTTCACCCGCAGCGGCGTCAGCTGCCGGCACAACTCCTTGCCCCACTCCTTGTCCACGAAGGTGTTGTCGTCGGCGAACTCGATGAACGGCCGCTTGCGCAGCTGGGTGAGCGCCTGGACATCGCGGACCACGTCGGCGACCGGCCGCTTGCGGTACGCCTGCCGCAGCATGACGTTCGAGGCGCAGAAGTCGCACCGCCACGGACACCCGCGCGACGTCTGGACGGTGAAGCGGTTGTACGGCCGGCCCGCCAGCAGGTCGTAGCGCGGTATCGGCAGCGTTTTGACGTCCACCGGCGGCAGCGCGGCCGCGTCCCAGGTGCCGCCGCGCCGCCCTGCCTGCGCCGCACGCACCACCGCCGGCCAGACCGTCTCGCCCTCGCCGAGGCAGACGTGATCGACGTGCCGGCGGGCCTCGTCCGGGCGGACCGTGACGTGCAGCCCGCCCATCGCCACCTGCACCCCGGCGCCGCGGAGCCGGTCGGCGATGGCGTAGGCTTCCGGCACCTGGGCGGTGAAGGTGCTGAGCGCGACCAGGTCGCAGTCGTACACGTCCGCCGGCTCGGCCCCGTCGGCCTCGGCCTCGTAGTAGTGTAGTTCATGTCCGGGCGGGGTGACGGCGGCGAGGTAGAGCAGGCCCAGGCTCGGCAGCGACGCGACCACCCGGCTGCGCTCGATCACGCCGGGGAGCGTCAGCCCGAGGTCCAGGAGTTTCCGGTCGCATGCGCGGATGCCGCTCAGGGCGAGGAAACCAATCTTCATCGGATTACTCCGGTAAAGGTCAGCACGGCGGCCCCGGCGAGGGCCGTCACGGGGAGGAAGAACAGGTGGCGGAACGGTTCTTTCCAGGCGGTGAGGAAGCAGACAAGCGGCATCAGCGTCCCGCCAGCGACGAAGCACCATGAAGCGGCCTCCGCCTGCCACGCGGACGGCGGCGGCCACGGCGACAGGGCGTACAGTACATTGAGCATCCCGAGGGCCGCCAGGGCAATGTGCCCCAGGCGGGTGAGGCGGCGCCGCAGCGACGTGTACCCGCCCAGGAAGTCGTCGCGGTGAAAGCCGAGGCCGATCACCGCGCCGGTGACGAACGCGGCCAGGACGAACGCCCAGCCGGCGTACCAGTTCAGCAGGTGACAGGGAGCCGTCATTCGCGCACCTCCGCGCAGGGAGTCGTCGGACCAGCCCGTCGCTGGCGCGCCGGGCTGGTGGGGTTGGACAGGACGGCGCCGGGACGCGCGTGCGTCCCTGGCCAGCAGGAAGCGCCTCCTCTATTGGACCAGGCACGATCCGACAGGCGGTATAATGGGTGGAAGCGGTGCGGGGACGAAGGGAAGGGCCAGATGCACCGGCCGCGCCGGTCGCGCAAGCGCCCGTTGGCCCGGGATGGCCGGCGCGCCGATTTCCTGACGGCGCGCCGGTTGCACGCGCGAAACGAACCGCTACAATGGTGCAAATGCTGGTCGGAGGACAGCCAGTTGAGCAAGGAGCCATCTACCCTGCGGGGAGTACGAGAGATCATTCCCATGTCGGCCGTGAAGGGGCTGTCGATGGAAAAGTGGATGTGCTGGGGCGCGATGGGCGTCTCCGGGTTTCTGCTCTTCTTGTTCGTCCTCGACCTGGTGTTCAAATTCCCTTTCGGCGGCCTCAGCCAGGTCGTTGATGTGCTTGCCATCCTGTCCTGTGCGGCGGTGCTGTACCTCGGCTGGGACGCCTCCAGGGATCTCCGCTAGCGCCGCGCCACAGCCGCTCTCGCGGGGAAGGCGGTGTGACGGCTGTGGGAAGTTACCAGTCTGCACGCGGAACTTCAGGGCGTACCGGCCCGGAACAGTGCCGTCGATGGCGTCGGCCAGTTCGCCCATGCCGGCCTCGCGGAGCTTGCGCCGCAAGGTCTTCACGGCGCTCTCGTCGTGCTTCCTCCCGTGGACGACCGCGGGGCGAATGGCGCCGCTACGCCGCCCACCAGGCGCTGACCGCCTGCCGGGAGACGGCGAACTGGTCGGCCACCGCCGTGATGGACGCCCCGGCCTGGACGGCCGCGACCGCCCGCTCCCGGAGGGCCTGTTGAGCGTCCTGGGATAACGTTCGTGCGTCAGGAAGTTCCATGCCCCTTGCACTATGGCAAACGTCACCTGTATCAAGCTCGGGTTATTAGTTACCGTTCGGCGGGACGCTGGCGTGCGGCGGCGCCGACCGGGGCCGCGTGGGGGAGATCGACGCGCGGGTGGCCGTTCGGCTGAGCGGCCACGAGAACCTGGCTGTCGTGCGCCCCCGCCGTTCCCGGACGGTGGAACCGGGCGGTGAGATTGTCCCAGTCAATCACCAGGCTGCCCCCGGTCGCCTCGTGCTGCCTCTCCCAGTTCAGGAACAGATCCAGGCAGGCATGGTCGATGTAACTCAGCTGCTCGAAGTGGACGTGCAGCTCCGCTCCCGGGGGGACGCTTTCCAGGACACCGGCCAGCTTCGGGAGGCGCAGGAAGGTTGCCGCCCCGCGCAGACGCAGAACGATGCGTCGCCCCTGGGCGTCGGACTCCAGCCGGATCGAGAGCCGGGCGAACGTGTGCAGCAACTTGGCGGCCGACAGGGCGACCCCGAGCAGCACTCCCTTGAGCAGGTCGGTCGCGACGATCATGATGACCGTCGCGGCGAAGATCGCCACCTCCCCCTTGCCGTAAGCCCACAGATCCCGGACGATTCTCGGGTTCATCAGCTTGTACCCGGTATAGACCAGAATGGCGGCCAGGCTCGCCGTCGGGATCAGCCGGAGAACGAACGGGCACAGGCAGACGAAGACGAGCAGCCACAGACCGTGCAGTACCGCCGACAGGCGCGTCTTCGCGCCGGCCTCGACGTTGGTCGCGCTGCGCACGATGACCCCGGTCATCGGCAGCCCGGCGAAGGCGCCGCAGAGGATGTTCCCGAGCCCCTGGGCAGTCAGTTCCCGGTCATACTTCGTCCGCGGACCCTGGTGCATCTGATCGATGGCGGTCGCGCACAGGAGCGTCTCAGCACTGGCGACGACGGCGATCGTCACCGCCACCCCGACCAGGCTCGCCGTTAGCAGTTCCCCGAACAGGACCGGGTCCGGCAGCGCGACCGTCGCCAGCAGGTTGTCCGGCATCTCCACGTGGTTGACCTGGTCCGCCAGCCCCAGCGCGAGGGCCGCCCCCACCGCCAGAATCACGCCCAGCAGCGGGGCCGGGATCACCTTCAGCCGCTTCGGGGCCAGCGCCTTCCACAGGACCATCGAGACGATGGTGAGCAGGCCCAGCCCGGCGGCCCAGCGATGCCGGTCCGGGCTGTTGGCGTCGGGAACGATGCCCTTGTAGACCGCCTCCGGGACGGACAGCAGATTCTGCAGCCCGGTCCCGCGCGGGACGTCGTCCACCATGACGTGGAACTGGCTGGCGAAGATCAGCACGCCGATTCCGGCCAGCATGCCGTGGATGACGGCCGGGGAGACGGCCCGGAACCACTGCCCCCAGCGCAGCACGCCCGCGACGACCTGCAGAACACCGGCCAGCAGGACGGCCAGGCCGAGGGCCGCCATCGCGTATGCCGTCGCCTCGGTTCGGATCCCCTCGTTCGCCCGGAGGAAGCGCTCCAGCGCGTCCGGATTCCCCGCCACCGCCGGGTCGAGGCGGCCGGCCAGGTACTCGCGCGTGTAGCGCTGGATTACCTCGTACACGACAACGGCCAGCCCGGCGGCCGGCCCGCTCACCTGGAGCGGACTCCCGGCCAGCCAGCCGACGACCAGCCCGGCAATCACCCCGGTAATGATGCCAGCCACCGGCGGCGCTCCGGAGGCCAGGGCGATACCCATGCACAGCGGCAGCGCCACCAGGAAGACCACGATGGACGCCAGGAAATCCTTCTTGAACGTTTCTTTCAAACCGGAAGCCACCGGGATTCTCCTGTAACTGGTTCGGTGCTGGCCGCGGAGGCCGGGCGGGCCGTCCTGCAGACGTGCTGCCGCGCGGCGTCCTGGTTCCGTGTTGCTGCTCAGATGGCGTGGGCGGGCTCCAGCCGGGCCGCTGGCGGGATCGCCGACGCGCTCACCTCTTCCAGCGGCAGGAACTGGCCCTGCCGGGGGTCGTACGCGAACACCTGGCCGGTCTCGATCTTGTACACCCAGCCGTGCAACTTCAGGGAGCCGCGGGCCAGGCCGGCCGCGACCGTTGGATGGGTCCGCAGGTTCTCCAGCTGGACCAGCACGTTCTCCTCGACCGTGGCGGTCAGCAGGGCCGGACCCGTGAGGTTCTGGTACTTCTCCTGTATGATGCGCCGGGTCGCCTCCGCGTGCGACAGCCAGGCGGCCATTGCGGGCAGGCGGTCCAGGGAGTGAGGGTGGAGCAGGCCCTTCATGGCCCCGCAGTGGGAGTGGCCGCAAATAATGATGTCGTTGATGCCCAGGCCGGCCACCGCGAACTCGATGGTCGCCCCCTCGCCGCCGTTGGCCGCTCCGTGCGGCGGGATGATGTTCCCGGCGTTACGGAGGATGAACAGCTCGCCCGGATCGGTTTGCGTCAACAGGTTGGGGTTGATGCGCGAATCCGAGCAGGTGATGAACAGCGCCTCGGGCGACTGCCCGTCGGCGAGGCGGTGGAACAACTCTTGCTGCGAGCGGAAGATGTTGGCCTGAAAGTGGTGAATACCCTGGACCAGCTTCTGCACGGTGGCCTCCTTCGGGAAGATGCGATACGGGTGCCGGCACCGGCTCACCGCCGGCGCGGCAAGTACACAGGAAGTCCCCGCGCGCGAGCGGTTGTATCCGTTTGGGTAAACGGCGCGCGCACCTGCGCGATGCGCAACAGCGCACCATCAGGGGGACATCAACGACGTTGGTTAAGGGCGGGCAGAACGAGGCCCGAGGAGATTAACAGAGGAGTGGGATGGCGTCCCGTGCCGGAGACGTTACTGCGACGTGCGGTTGCGGCACGGAACGGATGCAGGCCTCGGTCGGAATGGAACTGAAGTGTCTGGGTTCGTGGGGAGCCAGTTCCGGGATGTCGGACGACATGGGCCGGCGCCGCAGGGAGCGCCGCGACGCCCGGACGGTTGACGTCGGCCCGGAATGGTTCTCTTCTTCGGGGGGCTGCTGCAGGCAAATGGTGTCCAGCTCGTCGATGGGATTGGACGCGGGAGCGGACAGGGCGATTTCAGCCGCGGGGGGCGGCGAGAAGAGAGCGTAGAAAGGGAGCAGGAGCCACACGGCCGCGAGCAGCAGCCGGTTGGCGAGGGCAAGCGTCAGGTTCTCGCTTCTCACTCCCATCAGGATCCCATCATTACCCTGGATCGGCCTTCCTCTTCAAGGTCAGTGCAGCGATTCGCTTCTCCGGGAGGCGGTTTCGGTCCCCGGGGAGAGTTTGTATCGTACTGGACGGAGGAGAGAAGTCAACCGCTCTCCGGTAAAAACCTTGTGAAGACCACACGCGCGCCTCTCCTTTCGCTCTACCAGTCACTCCTTACCAGCCCGGAGCGCCAGCGCCGGGCGCGCGCCCGTTGCATTTGTTCTTGCGGGTTTCGATAATGGCAGGACTTGGCTCATGGGCCGTCTGCGCTTCCCGCCTTCCCCGAGGGAATGAATCCATGCCGCCGCGCTTCACCTGCCTCCTGCTCTCGCTTGTCCTGCTTGCCTCCGCCGCGCCGGCTGCCCGCGCCGGCAACTCGAACAGCCTCCTGGATGTCTCGCCCGACGGCAAGTTCCTCCTCGCCGCCAACGCGGACAACGCTTCCGTCACCGTGATCGATACGGCGGCGAAGAAGGCGTTGCACGAGATCAAGGTCGGCCGCCGGCCCGAGGGCGTCACCTGGATCGGCGCCGGCCCGCTCGCCGCCGCCGCCAGTTACAACGATAACGCGGTCGTCGTCCTCGACGCCCAGGCGGGCCGCGTCATCACGAAGATCCCGGTCAAGCCCGAACCTTACGGCATCGTCGCCGACCGGGCCGGCAAGCGCGCCTGGGTCACGCACGAGTACCCCGGGACGGTCACCGAGATCGACCTGGACGCCCGCAAGGTGACGCGCGAGCTGCCAGTCGGGTCGTTCCTGCGCGGCATCGCCCTGAGCCCGGACGAGCAGCGCCTCTACGTCACCGAGTTCTACACCGGCATTCTCCGGGCGGTGGACCTGGCGTCCGGCAAGGTCGTGGACTCGTGGAAGGGCCACTCGACCGACAACCTGTCCCGGCACGTCGTCCTGCACCCGCGGCGACCGAAGGCGTATCTGTCGCACATCCGCTCGATGATCCATGTCATCGACGGCGGCGGGTCGATCTTCCCGCAGCTGTCGGTGTGCGACCTGAAGTCGGGCGAGGGGCGGCGGCGCACGTCGTTCTCGATGGACACGTACAACGGCGTGTACGTCACCACCAACGCCTGGGAGGCGGCCATCACGCCCGATGGCAAGCGCCTCTACACGATCTACGCCGGCACGAATGACATGAACGTGTCCGACGTGATCGACGACGACTACCAGGAGATCAAGCGCGTCGGGCAGGCCCGGCGGCTCGGGCAGAACCCGCGGGCGGTGCGCGTCAGCCCGGACGGCCAGAGTGTCTACATCTACAACACCCTCGATTTCACGGTTGCCTTCCACGACCGCGACATGCGCTCGCAGGGGACAGTCAAGGTGTGCGACTCGCCGAAGACGCCGGAATGGGTCCGCGGCAAGATCCTGTTTAACACTGCCAACAGCCCGCTGTCGGGGCGGCGCTGGATCGCGTGCGCCTCGTGCCACCCGGACGGCCACAGCGACGGCCGAACCTGGCAGAACCCCGAGGGGCTGCGCAAGACGACGCACCTGTTCGGCATGGCCCACACCCACCCGCTGCACTACTCCGCCGACCGCGACGAGGTGCAGGACTTCGAGTACACGATCCGCAGCCGGCTGATGGCCGGCCGGGGCCTGTTCGCGAGCGAGAGCGGCCGGCCGGCGCCGATCGTGCCCAAGGTCGGATTCGAGAAGGCGGAGCTGAAGCAGAAGCTGAGCGGCGTGTCGAAGGATCTCGACGCGCTGGCGATCTACTGCAACTCGTTCGAGTTCGTCCAGCTGTCGCCGCACATCCCGGCGGCCGGGAAGCTCAGCCCGGCGGCCGAACGCGGTAAGCGGCTGTTCTTCAGCAAGGAGACCGACTGCGCCAGTTGCCACAGCGGACCGTACTACACTGACAGCACCCTCAAGGAGCCGTACAAGATTTACGATGTCGGCACCGGCGGCGACGACCCGAGCGAGAAGATGGGGCCGAAGTACGACACGCCGAGCCTGCTCGGCGCCTACCGCGCTTCGCCGTACCTGCACCACGGCAAGGCGAAGACGCTGCGGGAGGTGCTGACGACGTACAACAAGCAGGACAAACACGGGCGCACCAGCCACCTGAAGGGCGACCAGCTCGACGACCTGGTGGAGTTCCTGAAGGCGCTGCCCTACGAGCAGCCGCCGCGCCTGACCGAGAACACGGTGCCGTACCGCATCCCGGTCGAGTTCCACAAGTAAGAGAGTAAGGTACAAGCGCCAAGGCCCACGGGTAGCATCCCGTGGGCCTTGTTATCCCCAAAGGGAGCACGATGAATCCCGAATGGAAGTCCCGCTACGAGGTTGCGGTCGAAACCGCCCAGAAGGCCGGGCAACTCGCGCTGGGCTACTTCGACGCGGCCCCGACGGTCGAATGGAAGCAGGACATGAGCCCGGTGACCGTCGCCGACCGCGAGGCGGAACAGCTGCTGCGGACTACCCTGCTCGGGAGGTTCCCCGGCGACGGGTTCCTGGGCGAGGAGTCCGGCGACGCGCCGGGGACTTCCGGCTTCCGCTGGATCGTCGATCCGGTGGACGGGACGCGCAGTTTCGTCCGCGGGGTGCCGCTGTGGGGCACGCTGGTCGGGCTGGAGTATCGCGACGAGCCGCTCGCGGGCGTCGCGGTGGCGCCGGCCCTCGGCAACACCTATCGGGCTCTGCGCGGCGACGGCGCGTACCGCGATGGGCGCCGCATCCACGTCTCGGACATCGCGACCCTCCCGGAAGCCCACCTGTTCTATTCGAGCATCTCGTGGTTCGTGAAGGCCGGATGCGAGGCCGCGTTCCTCAGGCTGGCGGCGCAGACGCAGCGGCAGCGCGGATACGGCGATTTCTACGGATTCGTGCTCGTGGCGCAGGGCTCCGGCGAGGTCATGTTCGAGCACGGCTGTCACGTCTGGGATTTGGCGGCGCTGCAGGTGATCGTCGAGGAGGCGGGCGGCCGCATGACCTCCTGGGACAACCAGCCCGACATCCACCGGCCCGACGTGATCGCCAGCAACGGCAAGGTGCATGACGCGGTCCTCGCCGTGCTGCACGGGAAGTAACCTCCCTCGGGTCCACGCCATGCAAGCTCCGCGCACCATCGAATGGGTCGGCGACATCGACGGGCACGTTCGCCTCATCGACCAGACCCTGCTGCCGACCGCCCTGGAGTACCGCGCCTGCCGCACCGTCGAGGAAGTGTGGGAGGCGATCAAGATGCTGCGCGTGCGCGGCGCGCCGGCCATCGGGGTGGCGGCGGCGATGGGCGTCGTCGTCGGTGTGCAGGCGGTCCGGGCAGACGACCCGGCGCTGTTCGGGCGGCGCGTGCGCGAGGTGTGCGCCTACCTCGCCACCAGCCGGCCCACGGCAGTCAACCTGTTCTGGGCGCTGGACCGCATGCGCGCCCGCTGGGAGCAGGCCCAGTCCGAGCGGCTGGATAACGCCGCGCTGCGCCGCCTGCTCCTGCGCGAAGCACTCGCCATCGAAACCGAGGACCGGGCCATGTGCCGCGCCATCGGGGCCGCGGGAGCGGCGCTCATCGGCGAGGGGCAGGGGGTGCTCACGCACTGCAACGCCGGCGGCCTGGCGACGGCGGACTACGGCACCGCCCTCGCCGTCATGTTCAGCGCCGCCGAGCAGGGCCGCCGCTTCCAGGTGTTCGCCGACGAGACGCGGCCGCTGCTCCAGGGCGCCCGCCTGACCGCGTGGGAGCTGCAGCAGCGCGGCATCGACGTGACCGTGATCTGCGACAACATGGCGGCCCAGGTGATGAAGGAGGGCCGCATCCAGCTCGTCATCACCGGCGCCGACCGCATCGCCGCCAACGGCGACACCGCCAACAAGATCGGCACGTATGGCGTCGCCCTGCTCGCCCAGGCCCACGGCATCCCGTTCTACGTCGCGGCACCGTCGAACACGTTCGATCTGAGCCTGCCGACCGGCGACGCCATTCCGATCGAGCAGCGCGACCCGCGTGAGGTGACGCACGGTCTGGGCAGGCAGACCGCCCCCGAGGGTGTGAAGGTCTACAACCCGGCCTTCGACGTCACCCCGGCCCGCCTGGTCGCGGGTATCATCACCGAGCGCGGCCTCATCCGGCCCCTCACCGCGGCCGCCATCCGCGCCACCCTCGCCTGCGTCTCGTAGGGACAGGGGTTCTCGCCTTCAAGAAAAACCTGCGGGGGTTTTGCCGATTTCGAGAAGTCACGACTCGCGTGCCTGCCCCTGAATCGCGTTTTTGCTGCGGTCCTGCACGGGGAATCGATGCGCCTTCTTGGCATTCCCTTTGCGTGTAGCGAATCCGCACATTTCCCGGCTGGGGGCTGGTTGACGGCCTCTGACCGGGTACTACAACGTTTCCAACGGCCTGGACAGGCCCGCCACCCCTGACCCGTACCAGTCCCGAGCGAGAGCACTCGCATGCCGGATCCGACCCCGCAAAACAGCCCGAACCTGCCGCCGCCCAACCCCCCGGAGGCCACGCCGCCCGCCGCGACGAACGTCACGTCCATACCCTCCGCCGCGGGCGCCGCGCCACCGCCATCTACCGGCGTGACCGCCACGCTGTCGAAGCCCGCCGCGCCGGTCAAGCCGGCCCCGCCGGCCAAAATGAAGCCGACCCGGCGCGGCCTGCTCATGACCCTCGTCGGGACGTGGGTTGGGGTGGCCTGGTGTACCTTCACCGGCTCGCTGGTCGCGATGACGCTGGGCACGGTCCGCTTCCTGTTCCCCAACGTGCTGTCCGAGCCGCCCAGCACGTTCAAGGCGGGCGCCCCGGACCAGTACGAGGAGGGCAAGGTAGACGACCGCTTCAAGACGGTCGGAGCCTGGGTCATCCGCGCCCGCAACGAGCAGGATCAGGACACCATCTACGCTCTGAGCACGACCTGCACTCACCTGGGCTGCACGCCGAACTGGCTCGAAGGGGAGCGCAAGTTCAAGTGCCCCTGCCACGGCTCGGGCTTCCGCCTTTCCGGCGTCAACTTCGAGGGTCCGGCCCCCCGACCGCTGGAGCGCTACGCGATCCGCCTCGGCGAGGACGGTCAACTCGTCGTGGACAAGGCGCGCAAGTTCCAGAAGGAACTCGGTCAGTGGGGCGACCCGGATTCGTACATCTTGCTGGGCTAACGGGGAGCCTGCCAAGCCCGCGGGCTGCGCCCCGTGGGCTTTTCCATCACCCCGAAGGGGCAGCCATGTCGATCGGCGATTACATCCGCAACACGCAGGTGTGGAAGAGCATCTTCCGGCACCCGGCGCCCCGCGACCGGCGTAACCGCGTCGTGGTGATGCTCACCAACGTCTTCCTCCACCTGCACCCGGTTTCGGTGCGCAAGAGCGGCATCGCGCTGAGCTACACCTGGTGCATGGGCGGGATCACGTTCTTCCTGTTCCTGGTCGAGACCGTGACCGGCGTGCTGCTGATGTTCTACTATCGGCCGACGCTGGAACACGCCTACAACGACATCCTCTCCCTGCGCGACGTCGCCACGCTCGGCATCCTCCGCGAGCTGCACCGCTGGGGCGCCCACGCGATGGTCATCACCATCTGGCTGCACATGTACCGCGTCTTCCTGACCGGCAGCTACAAACCACCGCGCGAATTCAACTGGGGTGTGGGCGTTGTTCTGCTGGTCTTAACCCTGCTGTTAAGTTTCACCGGCTACCTGCTGCCGTGGGACCAGCTCGCCATCTGGGCCATCACGGTCGGCAGCAACATGGCCCGGGCGACGCCATTGCTCGGCTACGAGGGGCCGGGCGCCAAGTTCCTCACCATTGGCGGGGTGGAGTTAATTCACTCCGGCAGCGATGCCCGCTTCCTGTTATTAGGCGGGCGCTTCGTCGGCGAGACGGCACTGTTACGCTTCTACGTTCTGCACTGCGTGGCCATCCCGCTTGCGGTGGCCCTGCTGATCGCCGTGCATTTCTGGCGCGTCCGCAAGGACGGCGGCATCAGCGGGGCGTTGTAACGGGGAAAGCCCACGGGGCGCGTCCCGTGGGTGTCGTGCCGGGAGCCTCGCCCACGGGGCGCCACCCGTGGACTTTGCTCCCTGATTCCTGACCTCTGGACCTGCCATGCATAACAGCCACGCAGCCCTCTCCGACGCCATGCAGCGCGGCCTCGGGGTTTATTTCCTCCTGGTCATGCTGATGAACCTGGGGTTCGCCGCCTACTATCACTACGCCCAGCGCCACCGCGCGCAGGTGCTGCTCTGGACGGCGGTGTCGATCGTGTACCTGATCTTCGGCGGGCTGTTCCTCACCCTCGTCGGCCCGATCATGCCGCACGGCATTCGCGAGACGATCGACAACCTGATGAACGCGGTCACGTACTTTCTGCTGTCGGTCGTTCTGTTCGTCGCCTTCCTGTACTACCGCCGGGCTCTGACGAAGCCGCCGGTCGCGTGGGCGATCCTCAACGGCCTGCTGTTCTTCGGCGGATGGGCGATGACGGACCCGAACTTCCAGGGCATCATCACCAAGGCCGACAACGTTCCGATCGTCATGCTCATCTTCAGTGTCGGCTTCTTTACCTGGCTGGCGATGCGCAAGGCGGTCCTGAATGATGCGCGCCTGGCGAAGGGCGAGCCGCCGCTGGAGAAACTGGAGGACGACAAGGTTCTCGTCTGGCCGGATCTCGTCTACACCGAGCTGTTGGCGATGGTGATCTGCACCGTCGGCCTGCTCATCTGGGCCATCTACCTGAAGGCGCCGCTGGAGCAGCCAGCGTCGTCGGCGCGCATCCCGAACCCATCGAAGGCGCCGTGGTACTTCCTCGGCCTGCAGGAGATGCTCGTCTACTTCGACCCGTGGATGGCCGGCGTCGTTCTGCCGACGATGATCATCGTCGGCCTGATCGCCATCCCGTACATGGACTACAACCAGCGCGGCAACGGCTACTTCACGTTCGACCAGCGTCAGTTCTCGATCACCATGTTCCTGTTCGGGTTCCTGGTGCTGTGGGTGACGCTGATCGTTCTGGGAACGTTCCTGCGCGGCCCGAACTGGAACTTCTTCGGCCCGTTCGAGCCGTGGGATCCGCACAAGACGGTGCCGCTGAACAACGTCAATCTGTCGGACTACTTCTGGCTGGGACTGATGGGCCAGTCGGTCGAGAGCAAGGGGTGGTTCATCCGCGAGTTGCCCGGCATCCTGCTGATCCTCGCCTATCTGCTGCTGCTGCCGCCGCTCCTCGCCAAGACGATCATGCGGCCGCTGTTTCTGCGCATGGGGTTCGTCCGCTTCTTCCTGCTGGTGACGCTCATTCAGTTCATGGCCCTGTTGCCGATCAAGATGGTGCTCCGCTGGACCATCAACCTCAAGTACATCGTGTTCATCCCGGAAGCGTTCTTCAACATCTAGCGGCGTCCGGGTCCGAAGCGTCAGCGCAGAGGAGTCTCGTCCCGCGCTGACGCTTCGGGCTCGGATTCTTGACCCCCGGATTCAACATGGCTGCTACCGACCAGACCTACCACAACCAGAAGGCCCTGGACGTCGTCTTCGGCGTTGCCGGCATCGCCTTGCTGGTGAGCACGATCGGCATGTTCGTCCAGGACTACAACCGGCCGTGGAAGGCGGAGCAGCGCGAGTTCCGGGACGTGGAAGCGGCCCTGTTCGCGCGCCAGGCCGTCAATGACATGCCCGACCCGGAGAAGTTCCAGGCGGCGCGGGCCGCGCTCGAGAAGGCCACGAAGCAGCGCGACGCGGTGATCGACCCGAAGAAGGGGCAGGATTTGCCGCTGGAGCAGCGGATCAAGTTGAGTGCCGGCCAGGGCGTCAAGGTCGAGGAACGCATCGAGCAGCTCAAGGATGAAATCGCCGCCCTCCAGCCCGACAAGGAGCGCAAGCAGACCGCCGTCGGCGAGGTCAAATCGCAGCTCGAGTCGCGCACCAGTTTCTACAACATCGCCGTCGAATCCGGAGCCACCCGGGAGGCGGAGGCGTACCGCAAGGAAGTCGAGGCGCTCGAGCAGGAACTGACGAAGGCGCAGGCCGAACTCGACGACGTCCTGGCCCAAATGAAGGCCCACCAGCGCGAGAAGGATCTCCTCGAGCGCCCGCTCAACTCGGCGCGCACCGAGGTCAAGCGACTCAGCGACGACCTGATCCGCAAGGCGCGGGCGGCCGTTACCAGGGGGTGGGGGTTTGGCGACTGGTTCCGCACCCTGCCCATCATCGACGCCTTCGCCTCGCCGACGAAGATTCACCAGTTCACGCTGAACGACCTGACCATCGACTACAACTTCAAGGGCGTGACCCGCTTCGACCGCTGCATGACCTGCCACCAGGGCATTGACCGCCCCGGCTTCAGCAAGGCGAACCTCCAGGCTCTGGTGCAGGACGTGCCGAAGCCTCTGGAGCAGAAGCTGGAGAAGACGCGGAAGCTCCTCGGCGATCTCCGGGAGAACCTGGCGCCCACCTTCAAGAGCGGCTCGGAGCTGGACAGGTCCATCCCCGCCCCGGACTCCCTCCAGCTGCAGCAACTGTCGAAGGACCGCCTCACCGAGGCGCGCATCAACGAGTTCTGCGCCCACCCGCGGCTGGATCTGTTCGTCGGGTCCAACAGCAAGCACCCGGCGGAGAAGTTCGGCTGCACCAGCTGTCACGCCGGCCAGGGCAGCGCCACCGATTTCTACTGGTCGTCGCACACGCCCAACGACCCCGAGCAGAAGAAGCGCTGGGAGAAGGAACACGGCTGGGGCTCCGTCCACTACTGGGACTTCCCCATGCTGCCCAGGCGATTCCTCGAAGCGTCATGTCTGAAGTGCCACCATCAGGTCACCGACCTGATCGCTGACGGCAACCGACACGAGGCGCCGAAACTCCTCCGCGGCTACAACCTGATCCGCGAGAACGGGTGCTTCGGCTGTCACGAGATCCACGGCAGCAAGGACGGCAAACCGATCGGCCCGGACATGCGGCTGGAGCCGTATCCGCCGCTGGAGCAGCTGCCGGCCGAAGTCCAGGCGAAGGCGCTGGCCGACAGGGAGAACCCGCCCGGCACGCTGCGCAAGGTCGGCCCGAGCCTGTTCCGCCTCGCCGAGAAGACGAACGAGGACTGGGTCGCCCGGTGGGTCAAGTCGCCGCGGTCGTTCCGGCCCGACACGAAGATGCCGCACTTCTACGGACTGAGCAACAACAGCCCCGAGGTGCTCAAGGGCACCGGGCAGGAGAAGTTCCCCGACACCGAGGCGGCCAGCATCGCCCATTACCTGATGGTCGAGAGCAACAAGTACCTCAAGAAGCTGGGCGACCTGCGGAAGGACGGGGCGGCCGGCCAGAAGAAGGACGAGCAGCTGGTCGAGGAACTGGGCACCCAGCTCGCCAACCGCGCCCTGCTCGCGGACATGACCAACAAGGAGAAGGACGACCTCAAGAATCAGCTGGAGGAGGCGAAGACCCGCATCGCGATGCGCCGCCTGCCGCCGCCGATTGCGGCCGACGACAGGGTGGCCAGGCTCAAGGGGAATGCGTTCCACGGCCGCAAGCTGTTCACCGAGCGCGGCTGCCTCGCCTGCCACAACCACAGCGGTACGCACGAGCCGCTGGAGGCGAAGGGCAAGGAGGAGAAGTCGCTCGCGGAATCGCTGCCAGCCGTCTTCGGCGAGGCCCACTTCGGCCCGACGCTCGACCAGATCCGGGCCAAGCTCGGCACCGCCCGCGCCAGGGGCGACACGAGCGAGCCGACCGACACGGCATCGGCTCGACGCTGGCTGATCCACTGGGTCACCAACCCGACCCTGCACAGCCCGCGGACGCGCATGCCGATCACGCATCTGACCGACCGGGAGGCGGCCGACGTCGCCGAGTGGCTCCTCTCGCAGGATCCGGCCGCGCTGGACCCGCAGGCCTGGGAGGAGTGGAAGAAGACGCAGGTGCCGGCCCCGGACGAGAAGACGCTGGAGAAGCTGGCCGAGGTCTACCTGGTCCGCATCGTTTCCCAGCGCGAGCTGAAGAAGTTCTTCAAGGAGGGGCTCGACGAGACCCGCGCCGCGGAACTGCCGGCCGACGAGAAGGAGCTGGCGGCGCGGCTGAAGAAGGCCGGGGCGGGCGCGGCGCGCCGCGGCGAGATGATGTGGTATCTCGGCCGCAAGGCGGTTTCGCGCCTCGGCTGCTATGGGTGCCACGACGTCCTCGGCCACGAGAACGCCAAGCCGATCGGCACCGGCCTGAACGAGTGGGGCAAGAAGGATCCCGAGCGGCTGGCGTTCGAGGACATCGTCAACTACCTCGACACGCACTACGTCGAGGTGAAGGACTGGGCCGACCAGGACGCGCTGGCCCAGGCGTTCAAGGCGAACAAGCTTCCGTATGAGAAGTTCTTCGCGGAGGCGCTGCGGCACCACACGCGCGAGGGGTATCTGCACCAGAAGATCAAGGCGCCGCGCAGCTACGACTACCAGCGCCTCCGCGCGTGGGACGACCGCTCGCGCATGCCGCAGTTCAAGTTCGCCCACCCGCGCCGGCGCCCGGCGGAAACGCCGGATCAATTCGCCGCCCGCAAGGAGTGGGCCAGGGAGGTTGGCGCGAAGTTCGCCGAGAAGAAACCGCGGCAGAAGGAGACGGCCGCCGCGTTCTTTGCCCGCGCCCACAAGGAGGAAGCCGGCGCCCGCGAAGCCGTGATGACGTTCGTCCTCGGCCTGGTCGGCGAGGCGATCCCGCACCAGTACCTCAACAACCCGCCGCCCGACCGCATGGCCGAGGTGAAGGGGCGGCAGGTGCTCGATCGGTTCAACTGCGCCGGCTGCCACATGGTCCGACCCGGTTCGTTCGACTTCCGCGCCAGCCCGGCGGCGGTGAAGTTGCTGTCGCAGGGCGCAGTGGCTGGGCCGAACGATTACAACTTCACCGAACACAACATCTGGGCCGGGCAACCGCCTGCGGGCAGCGATATCCTGACCGCTCATGGGATGTGGCCGCGGCCGGCGGCGAAGAACCTGCTCGTCAAGCTGACCGAGGCGGTCGCCTTCCGCGACAAGAAGGGGGAGCTGCGCAGTGTCCGCGGGGCCGACCTGCTCCGCATCCCGCTGACCGACCTGGTGCGGCCGGCGCCAGCGGCGGTTTCCTCGCTGGAGGCGTTCGAGACGTTCCTCCGCGAGGAGGGGCCGTATGGGGGAACCTTCGCCGATCTGCTGGTGAAGTACCTGATCGATCTGAGCCCGCGGACGTACCCGGACGAAACCGGCAACAAGGACAACGCCCGAGCCCGGGCGTCGGCCCCGCCGCCGCTGATCGCCCAGGGAGAGCGCACGCAACCCGAGTGGCTGTTCCGCTTCCTGCGCGACCCGGAGCGGGTACGCCGCCTGACCATCCTGCGCATGCCGAAGTTCAACCTGAGCGAGGACGAGGCCCGCGCCCTGGTCAACTACTTCTCCGCCGTGGACCGGCTGAACAACCCGGGCATCGGCCTGAACCAGTCGTTCGCCGCCGTGCCGCAACGCGGCGATTTCGACGACCAGTTCTGGCGCGAGCGCACCGCCGAGTACGTGCGGCGGCTGGAGACCACCGACGACCCGCATCAGCCGAAGCAGAAACTCTACGAGAGCCTGGTTGCCGAGCTGACGCCCGCGTGGAAGCGCGTCGTCGCCGAGCGGGCCGACACCGCGAAGGACGCCGAGACGAAGCTCAAGGAACTGACCGCCCGGGTCGCTGAACTCGAGAAAAAGGCCGAGAAGGGCCAGGCGCAGGCCGTGAAGGACGCGCAGAAGGCGCGGGACTTCTGGGCCGCGGAGAGCACCCGGCGCAGGACTCTCGCCGACCGGACGACGGTGGACGGGCTGCGCGCGGAGTGGCGCACCACCCAGGCGTATGCGCACGGCGGGTTCCGCGTCCTGACCAAGGTGTGCGCCAGCTGTCACGAACTCGGCCACCTGCAGCCGAGCCCGGACCAGCTGCAGGGGCCGTCGCTGAACCTGACGCCGGAGCGGCTGCGGCCGGGCTGGCTGAAGCGGTGGATCGCCCACCCACAGCGCTACCTGCCGTACCCGAGCAGCATGCCGCAGAATTTCCCACGCGACCAGAAGCAGTTCCAGGAACTGATCGCCGGCGCGCCGCTCGAACAGGTGACCGGGGTGCGCGACACCCTGATGAACCTGCCGCGGGTACTGGAGCTGTCCGTGAACCGCGCCTGGCTGCAGACCATCGGGGCGACAAGCCAGGCCGCCGAGAGCGGCGGGGGCGAAAAGGGCAAGAAGGATGAGAAGAAATGAGCCCGCAACCCGAGCGGCGCGCTACGGGCGCGCCGCCCGGGAGAGGAACCGCTTTCCGACGAGGCGTCAAGGCACCGCCCTTTCGCTACAGTAACCCGGGTGTACCGGCGTCGTGCCGGCTCGTTACTCGGGTGCAGGAACAGGAGCAAATCATGGTCCGCTATCTCGGCGCGGCGGCGCTGGTAGCCGTCGGGGTGCTGTGGCTCTGTCCCCCAGACAGTTCGGCTCAGGGCGACAAGGGGTGGGGCACGATCAAGGGTAAGATCATCTGGGGCGGGGCCGACATCCCCAAGCGCCAGCCCGTCAAGGTGACCGCCGATCAGCAGCACTGCCTCGCCAAGGGGAACATCCTCGATGAGGATCTGGTCGTCAACCCAAAGAACAAGGGCGTCAAGTGGGTGATCGTCTGGCTCGTCGATGGCGCGGGGAACGCCCCGCCGATCGCCCCGGCCCTGAAGGAGATCAAGGAGAAGACCGTCTCCCTCGACCAGCCGATGTGCATGTTCATGCCGCGGACGGTGGCGATCCGCGAGGGCCAGCAGCTGGAAGTCAAGAACAGTGCTCCAGTTAACCACAACATCCAGTGGATCGGCGACGGCATCAACAACCCCGGCGGGAACGTGACGCTGCCGCCGAGCAAGTCGTATACGATCAAGGATCTCCAGGCCCAGAAGCTGCCGCTGATCCTGCGCTGCAACATCCACCCGTGGATGCAGGGGCGGCTGGCGGTGTTCGCCCACCCGTACTTCGCGGTGACGGACGACGACGGCAACTTCGAGATCAAGATGGCGCCGGCCGGCAACTACCGCGTCGTCGCCTGGCAGGAGAAGGTCGGCTATCGCGGCGGCGCCAAGGGTCGGACCGGCACGCCGGTCGAGATCAAGGCCGGCGGCACCACCGACCTGGGCGAACTCAAGATCGGTCAGTGACTTACCGGCGTGGCTGCTTTTCCCCGCACCCCCCTCTCCCCTTGTGGGAGAGGGGGGGGTCTCGCCGGTTCGAGACAACCTGTAAGACCTGTTTGACAACTCTGGAGGTGTTTCCATGCGAAGGATTCAGCCCCTGGCGGCGCTCCTGTTCATCCCAACCCTGGCGCTATTCCTGGCGACGCCCGGCTGCGGCAAGAAAGAGGAGCCGAAGCCGGGCGATGGCGCGGCCAAGGCGGACACGAGCAAGTCGGCCGACAAGGGCGATGGGGACATGACCGAGGTGGCCTCGACCGGCTGGGGCCGACTGGTCGGCACCGTCACCTACGACGGCGAACCGCCTGCCCCCCAGCCGCTCAACATTACCAAGGGGCACGAGGACGCGAAGGCCTGCCACGACACCACTGACAAGTCGCAGCTGATCGACCAGACGTGGATCGTCAACCAGAAGAACAAGGGCGTGCAATACACCGTTGTCTTCCTCAAGGCGCCCGAGAACAAGTTCTTCAAGATCAAGGAGGAGGACAGGAAGCCGAAGGACGTCACGCTGAGCCAGCCACACTGCGTCTTCCTGCCCCATGTCTTCGTGGCCTTCCCCGCCTACTACGACAAGGCCGAAAAGGGCTTGAAGAGGACCGGGCAGAAGATCGTTGTTATTAATGACGCCAAGTTCAATCACAACACCAACTTCACCGGCGACCCCAGCGAGGTCAAAGGCGGGAACAAACTGCTGCCGCCTGGCACGACGATGGACATCAAGGCCACCGACATCGGACCGAGCTACACGGTGCCGATCTCCTTCAAGTGCGACATCCATCCGTGGATGAGCGCCAAGTGCTGGGCTCTCGACCACCCCTACGCGGCGGTCACCGACAAGGACGGCAAGTACGAGATCAAGAACGTCCCGGCCGGCGCGAAGGTCACCGTCGTCGGCTGGCACCAGGGGACCGGTAAAGGCGGCTTCTTCAAGGAACAGGAGATGGATCTCAAGGAGGGCGATAACACGCTCGACCTCAAGGTCAAGAAGTAACGCCCGCCAGGTTTCACGGCGGCCCACGGGTACTGCCCGTGGGCCGCGCCGTTTCTCGCCCTTCGTGTGCTGCCCCGACCCTGACGTTTTCGGATGGGGTGCGTTGCCATGAGGACGGTCGTTCTCGGCTCGGCGGGCCAGCTCGGACGCGACCTCGTCAGCCGCCTTCCCGGCGAGGTGCTGGCGTGGACGCGGGCGGAGGCGGATCTGGCGCAGCCCGGCGGGCTGCGCGCCGCCCTCACCGCCGCCCGGCCGGATGCGGTCGTCAACTGCGCCGCCTACAACTTCGTCGATCGCGCCGAGTCCGAGCCGGAAGCCGCGTTCGCCGTCAATGCCTGGGGCGTGCGCGAACTCGCCCAGGTTTGCCGCGACCTCGACTGCACCCTGCTGCACGTCAGCACGGATTACGTCTTCGGCCTCGACGAGGGGCGGCGCGGGCCTTACGCCGAAACCGACGCGCCCGGGCCGGTCAGCGTCTACGGCCTGAGCAAGCTCGCGGGGGAGTACGTCGTGCGTGCGACGGCGCCGCGACACATCGTCGTCCGCACCTGCGGGCTGTACGGGGTGTGGGGCGCAGGCGGGAAGGGGGGGAACTTCGTCGAGACGATGCTGCGCGTGGCCGGTCAGGGCAAACCGCTGCGCGTGGTGGCTGACCAGATCTGTACGCCCAGTTATACGGCTGACGTTGCGGCGGGCATCGTCGCCCTGTTGCAGGCCGGGCGCTGCGGTTTGTACCACGTCCGCAACGGCGGCGCGTGTTCGTGGTACGAGTTCGCCCACACCATCTTCGAGTTGGCCGGCCTCAAGGCGGATTTGACGCCCATCCCCACCCGCGAATACCCGTTGCCGGCCCGTCGGCCGTCGTACAGCGTCCTGGGTATGGGCGCTTACGAGGCGCTCGGTCTGCCCGCGCCGCGGCCGTGGCGCGCGGCACTGACCGCGTACCTGGAAGAACGAGCGCGACGATCTGTTTGAAAGGTTTCGTCCGAGCCCGGAGCGTTAGCGCGGGCTCGGAGCATCTCTTCATGCCGACCGGCGGCCGTCGGCCAGCAGTCCGGACAGCCCCGCCTGTTCGTAGCGGCGGCAGGTGCGCCAGACGGTCGCCGCGTCGCACCCGACTTCACGCGCCACCTCCTGAGTTCGTTCGCCGGCCGCGATGGCCAGCACGATCCGCGCGCGCTGCACCTGATACTCCGGCAAGGCTTCCCCCCGCGCGATCAGGCGTAACACCGGGTAGTCGGCGGGAGTGATCGTTACCGCTCGGGGCTTCCGACCGCGCATCGGCACATCTCCTTTGCTGGGGGATGGCGCCACCCGCCGGGCTGGGCAGCGGAACGGCAGGGTAATCGCCGTGGAGCCGGCGCAGACGGGCGCGCGTGTTAGTGAGCCCAACACCCTCTCAGTAATTCGACGAAAGATCCCGTCCATTATCACGGACGGTCAGGGACAGCAGATCTCGGTCGGTGCGGCGAGCGACAGGCGCATGCCGTCCTCTCGAAGAATGTGTCGAGAGGCTGGCCGTGTCGATTTTTCCGGCCGCGCCCTTGCAACCCTCGCCCCGGATTGAAATAATAACTCCCTCGCATCCGAGACGACAACCGGAACACCCCCGCCGGGCGGTGAGGTGTTCCCTTTTTGTTTTTCCGGCGGACTACGAGGAGCAGCAGTCATGGCGGAATCGGTCACACTGGTCGCACAGGAACGCAAATCCAGGGGTTCGAGCGAGGCGCGCCGACTGCGCCGCACCGGGATGGTCCCCGGCGTCCTCTACGGCCACAAGGAGGCGACCATCGCCCTGGCGGTTTCCCACGACGAACTGAACAAGGCAGTCCGCCACGGGGTGCGCGTCATCGACCTGCAGGCGGACGGTAAGACCGAGAAGGCGCTCATCCGCGAGATCCAGTTCGATCACCTCGGCAGCGACATCCTGCACGTCGATTTCACGCGCGTCAGCGTCGATGAACGGATTGAAGTCGAGGTGCGCATCGAGATCCGCGGGATTGCGCCAGGTGCGGCGGCGGGCGGCATTCTGGAGCAGCCGATGCACAACATCGAGGTGGAGTGCCCGGCGCTGAGCATCCCGGAGTCGATCCGCGTCAACGTGAACGAGTTGCAGCTTGGCGGCGCAATCCACGTGCGCGAGTTGAAGCTGCCCGAGGGCGTCAAGGCGCTGGCAGACCCGGACGCGATCGTCGTTCACCTGGTCGCCCCGGCGGCAGAACTCGAGGAGCCGACTGGCCCGGCTGCCGAGCAGGCGGAACCGGAGGTCATCGGGCGGCAGGCCAAGGAGGAGGAGGGCGAGTGACGCACGCCTTGCCCCCGCACCCCCCGGCCCCCTTCCCCACGAGGGGGGAGGGGAGAAGCAGGGTAGCAGTGGCGGGATGGTCGTCCAGCGCCTGAATTCTTCTCCCCCCTCTCCCCTCGTGGGAGAGGAGGGCAGGGGGGTGAGGGGGCAAGAGGAGACGGGTCATGAAGGTGGTCGTCGGGCTGGGCAACCCCGGCAGCCGCTACGAGGGCACCCGGCACAACGTCGGGTTCGACGTGATCGACGACCTCGCCGACGCGCCGGGCGCCGGCCGCTTTCAGGACAGGTTCCAGGCCGCCATCGCCGAGCTGCGCGTGGGCGACGAGAAGGTGCTGCTCGTCAAGCCGCAAACGTTCATGAACCTGAGCGGGCGGCCGGTTCGGCAGGTGACGGACTTCTATCAGGTGCCGCTGGAGAATGTCCTCGTCGTCTGCGACGACATCAACCTGCCACTGGGCAGATTGCGGTTCCGGGCACGCGGAACGCATGGCGGGCACAACGGCCTGCGCGACATCCAGAACCACGTCGGCACCACCGAGTACCCGCGTCTGCGCATCGGCGTCGGGGCGCCGGACGAGAAGGAAACCGTCGATCATGTGCTGGGGCGTTTCCGCCCGTCGGAGGCGCCGGTGATCGAGGAGGCGCTGGAGAAGGCAGTGCAGGCGGTGGATCTCTGGATCCGCCAGGGGATCCAGGAGTGCATGAATCGCTATAACGGCTGAGGTCGGCACAGGCTCCCGGACCGGCTTCCGGGGTCTGCTCCCCAAGAGGATACCGAGAACCCAACGATGGCAGCTAACGTTTACGAGTGCATGTTCCTGCTCGACACGAACAAGGTGGCGGGCGACGTCAAGAACGCGGAAAAAACCGTCCGCGGGCTCCTCGAGCGCAATCAGGTCGAGGTGCTGGCAGCCCGGCCGTGGGACGAGCGCCGCCTCGCCTACGCGATCGGCAAGCACAAGAAGGGGCTGTACTTCCTGACCTACTTCAGTGCCGATGGTAAGACCCTTGCCAACATGAAGAGGGACTTCGCCCTCAACGAGATGATCCTGCGTCACCTCATCGTGAAGATCCACCCCAAACTGGTCGATACGATGCTGGCCCTGGCGAAGGACGAACACGCCCTGGCCCTGCAAATGATCCACGACGACGGCACCGACGACATGCATGGTGGCGGTGGGCGGGGCGAGGGGGGCGGCGGCTACCGGCGCGGTGGTCGGCGGCACGACGGTGAGGACAAGTAAGCCATCCTGGGCTTTCTTCGCTGAGCAACGGTGCCGCGCCTCGAAATCGCCTTCTGACATTGCACGGCGCCAGCGGACAGGTGTATACTATAACCGCCTGACCCAGGGTGGGCCAGGACGGTCCCAACTGCTTCGCTTTCTTGCTCAGGAGAGTGCCCCATGGCGAACGTGAACAAGGTGCTGTTTATCGGCCACCTGACCCGCGACCCCAAAATCCGCGCATTTCAGAACGGCGGCAAGGTGGCGGCGTTCGGCTTTGCGGTGAGCAACCGCAAGAAGAACATGCAGACAGGTCAGTGGGAAGATGAGCCGATGTTCATCGATGTGAAGGTGTTCAACCGCGGCGAGAACGGGCGGCAAGCCGACCTCGCCGAGCAGAGTTTGCGGAAGGGGCATCAGGTGTTCCTCGAAGGGCACCTGGTCCTGGAAACGTGGGAAGACAAGAACGGCGGGGGCAAGCGGTCGAAGCACGTCCTCGTCATCGATAACTTCCAGTTTCTGGAGCGGCGCGAGGACGGCATGGGCGACGGCGGTTCGCGGCCCGCGCCAGCCCGTCGGCCCGCCGCACAGCCCGCCCGGCAGACGGCACCCGCCCACGACGACTTCGACGAACCGCATCACTCCGGCGGCGGCGGCACGGAAGAGGAAATCCCCTTCTGACCGCCCCGCCTGGCAAGCAGGGGCCATCATGGCAGGAAAAACGAAGCAACGCCAGCAGGTGAGCAAGGGCAGTCACGGTAACATGCTGCTGGTCCTGGTCGAGGACATCCCTAACCTCGGCCGCCAGGGCGAGACGGTCGAGGTCCGTCCCGGATACGGGCGGAACTACCTGATCCCCACTGGCAAGGCGACCGTGCCAACCCAGCACAACCTGCGCCTGGTCGAGCGGCACAAGCAGCGCGTCGAGTCCGCCCGCCAGGCGCGCATCCAGGATCTCAAAACCCTCGCCGAGCAGATCCAGCGCCTGCCGCGCGTCGAGATCCCCGCGACCGAGGGCAAGAAGGCATACGAACTGCCGGCCATCACGATCCAGGCCAACGCCAACGAGGAAGGCCATCTGTACGGCTCCGTGGCGGCGCCGGACATCTCGAAGGTTCTCTACGGCAAGAACCTGCGCGTCGAGCCGGACATGGTCAAGCTGCAGGGTCCGATCAAGGAGTGTGCCCTGTACGAGATCGATATCCAGCTTGGCTACGAGATCCAGACGAAGATCGCGGTGGCCGTGGTGCCGCTGAAGCAGCCAGAGAAGAAGTAAAGCGATGAGCGCGATGCCCCCCTCCCCCCTCGTGGGCGAGGGGGGGCAGGGGGGTGAGGGGGTTCTTGCTCGCCGCTCATCGCCACGGACGGAGGTGAGCCATGTCCCCGGAACAGGAAGGCGCTCAGCGTCTCCCCCCCCAAAACCTGGACGCCGAGCGCAGCGTCCTCGGCAGCATCCTGCGCGACAACAATACCCTGGACGACGTGATTCACATCGTTCAGACTCCGCACTTTTACACCCACGCCCACCAGCTCATCTTTGACGCCTGCCTGAAGATCCGGGAGCGCGGCGAGCCGATCGACCTCGTCACGCTGGCGGAGTACCTGCGCGCGCAGAAGCAAATCGAGGACATCGGCCGTGAGCCGTACCTGGCCGACCTGTGGGACGCTGCGCCGACTGCCGCCAACGCCGTCTACTACGCCCGCATCGTTCGCGACAAGGCACTGGTGCGTAACCTGATCCACGCCAGCACCGAGGTTCTGCGCGACGCCTACGACCAGGCGCTGCCGGCGGCCGAGCTGCTCGAATCGGCCGAGAAGAAGATTTTTGACATCGCCCAGATGGGCGTCACCGGGCAGTACATCACCCTGCAGAAGGCGCTGAACGACGCCTACCTGCGCATCGACCAGCGCACCCAGCGCGGCCCGATGGCGGTGAGCGGGATCGCCACCCACTACGTCGATCTGGACGAGAAAACGGCCGGCTTCCAGAACAGCGAGCTGGTTATCATCGCGGCCCGGCCATCGGTCGGGAAAACGGCGTTCTCGCTGAACCTGATCCGCAACATGATCGTTAACGATCAGCGCTCGGTGTTCTTCGTCAGCCTCGAAATGTCGCGGCTGGAACTCGCCGAGCGCCTGCTCTGCAGCCAGGGCCGGGTGGACAGCCACCGGCTGCGCAAGGGCCACCTCAACGCCGACGACATGCAGAAACTGATCGAGGCCGGCGGCATCCTCGGCAGCGCGAAGCTGTTCATCGACGACAGCCCGGCCCAGGGGATGCTGCGCATCGCCGCCAACGCCCGCCGGTTGAAGATGCGCGAGAAGCTCGACATCGTCTTCATCGACTACCTGCAACTTATCGAGCCGGACAACAAGCGTGACAGCCGCCAGGAGCAGGTCGGGAACATCTCGCGCCGCCTGAAGTTCCTCGCCAAGGAGCTGGAGATCCCGGTCATCGCGCTCGCCCAGGTGAACCGCAGTTCCGAGGACCGCCAGGATCACAAGCCACGCTTGTCGGACTTGAGAGAGTCTGGAAGTATAGAACAAGATGCGGACACCGTCATGCTCCTGCACCGGCCGGACGCCGAGCCGGGACAGGCGGGTGAGACGATCGACGTGATCATTGCCAAGCAGCGCAACGGCCCGACGGACACGGTGACGCTGACGTTCGTCAAGCAGTACATGCGGTTCGAGAATTTCGCCGTGGAGGCGCCGTTTAGCTACAGCCCGTGAGCCGTCCACTTCGCGTTGTCAGCCCTGCGGCCCGGCCGGTATAGTGGCAGTGACCAAATGCCAGGGAGCAAGGCGAGATGCCGGAGACGCGCGTAGGCCTCGGACACGACACGCACCGCCTGGCGGAGGGGCGGCCGCTGCTGCTCGGCGGCGTCCGCGTGGACCACCCGCGCGGGCTGGCTGGCCACAGCGACGCCGACGTCGTTCTGCACGCGGTCACCGACGCCCTGCTCGGCGCGGCCGGACTCGGCGACATCGGCGACGCCTACCCCGACACCGACCCCGCCAACTGCGACCGCGACTCGCGCTTTTTCCTCGCCGAAACGCTCGCCCGCCTGAACCGCGGCGGCTGGCGGGTTGTCAACGTGGACGTGACGATCTTCGCCCAGGAGCCGAAACTCGGTCCGGTCAAGGGCCGCATCTGTGCGCACCTGGCCGAGTTACTCGGCCTGGCGCACGACGCGGTCAACGTCAAGGCGAAGACCGGCGAGGGTGTCGGCGCGATCGGGCGGGCGGAGGCAATCGGCTGCCACGCGGCAGCGCTGATCCAGAGGAATGTTTCCGCCACAGATGAACGCAGATGAACACAGATCGATTCAGTCGATTGAATCTGTGTTCATCTGCGTTCATCTGTGGCCGTTTAGCTGAGGTGGCGGGATGACCTTGCGCGTTTACAACACGTTGACCCGGCAGAAGGAGGCGTTCGAGACGGTCCGACCCGGCAAGGTCGGCATGTACGTCTGCGGCCCGACCGTCTACAAGCCCAGCCACGTCGGCCACATGGTCGGCCCGGTCATCTTCGACGCGGTCAAGCGCTACCTGACGTACCTCGGCTACCAGGTCACGTTCGTCGTCAACCTCACCGATATCGACGACAAGATCATCAGGGAGGCCGCCGCCCAGAAGCGCGACTGGAAGGAACTGGCCGAGTCGGTCACCGCCGACTACCGCGCGAACCTGAAGCAACTCGGTGTGACAAGCATCGACCACTTCCCGCGGGCGACGGAGCACATCGGCGAAATCCAGAAGATCATCGCCGGCCTGATCGAGAAGGGCCACGCCTATGCTGCGGGCGGCGACGTTTACTTCGACGTGACGCGCGACCCCGACTACGGCAAGCTGTGCAACCGCGATCCGGAGCAGCTGGAGGCGGGAGCGCGTATCGAGGTGAGCGACCGGAAGCGCAACCCGGGCGACTTCGCGCTGTGGAAAGGCGCCAAGCCCGGCGAGCCGAAGTGGGACAGCCCGTGGGGGCCGGGCCGACCCGGGTGGCACATCGAGTGCTCGGCCATGAGCATGGAGCTGCTGGGCGAGACGCTCGACATTCACGGCGGCGGCCTCGACCTGCAGTTTCCGCACCACGAGAACGAACTCGCGCAGTCCGAGTCGTACACCGGCCGCCCGTTCGCGCGCTACTGGATGCACAACGGCCTGATGCGGATCCGCGCGCAGAAGGGCAAGATCAAGGACGACGCGGGCGGGGATCAGCCCGAGCTGCAGAAAATGTCCAAGAGCCTGGGCAACGAGATCGTCGTCCGTGAGGTTCTCAAGCGCTACGACCCGGAGACACTGCGGTTCCTCCTGCTGAGCACGCACTACCGCAGTCCGATCGAGTACAGCGAGGACCGGCTTGCGGAGTTGAAACGCAGTCTGGAAAGTTTCCACCGCTTCTTCGAGCGCTTCCAGCGCATCACCGGCAAGAGCTTCTGCGACCTGCAAGCGCCTGCACGACGCGGTGAGTTCCCCGCGGAGGGCGATTTTTTGAAGGAAGTCGGCGAGTTGCGGCAGCGCTTCCTGGATTGCATGGACGACGACTTCAACACCGGCGGCGCGGTTGGAGTGCTGTACGAGTTACTCACTGCCCTGAACCGCTTTGCCGATACGCGCCAGCTGGAGGGCGGCAAACCGGCGGCTCAGGATGTGCGGAGCTTCGAGCGCGGGGTGATCGTGCTGCGTGAGCTGAGCCAGATCCTGGGCCTGTTTGCCGAGGCGCCGAAGGCCGCGCCGGGCGGCGACGACCAGCTTGTTGGTGGGCTGGTGCAACTGCTGATCGACCTGCGTGCGGAGGCGCGCAAGGCGAAGAATTTCGCCCTGGGCGACCAGGTCCGGCAGCGTCTCGGGCAACTGGGCATCACCCTGGAGGACCGCCCGGGCGGAACCCTGTGGCGGCGCGGGTGACAGCAGCCGCCCGGCGCCGCGCAAGGAGGCCGTCGGCATGAGCACATCTCTCCTCAAAGAACCCGCCCGCGGCCTGCGCGTCCTCGGTATCGACCCGGGGCTGCAGGTCACCGGCTACGCCATCATCGAGGCCGGCCCAAACCGCCCCCTCGTCCGCGAGGCTGGCGTCATCCGCTCCACCGAGGGCCGCACCAAAGCTGACATGGCAACCCGTCTATTCTCTCTGTACACTGGTATAGTAGAAGTACTGGAGGAGTTTCGGCCGGACGTGGCGGCGGTGGAGCAACTTTACGCCCACTACGAGCACCCGCAAACCGCCATTCTGATGGGCCACGCCCGCGGGGTGCTGTTTCTGGCTGCCGCTCAGCACAACCTGGAGGTGCTCAGCTACGCCGCCACGCGCATCAAGAAGACGATCACCGGCAGTGGCCGAGCCTCGAAGGAACAGGTGCAGCGGACCATGCAACGCGAACTCGGCCTGGCCCACCTGCCCGAACCGGCCGACGTGGCGGACGCGCTGGCAGCGGCGCTGTGCCACTACTACCTGAACGGTCCGCGGTCGGCGGTCAGCGGTCAGTAGACCAGGAGAATACCCACGGGGCGCCTCCCGTGGGCTTTGGTGCCTGCTGAGGGAGCCATGATCACCAAGATGACCGGCGTGCTCAACCGCGTCCTCGACGAGGAGATACGCCTCCAGGTCGGGTATCTGGAGTACCAGGTACTCGTGCCGGAGTTCGTCCGCCGCCAGGTACAGGGTTGGCTCGGCCGCGAGCTGACGCTGCACACCAGCGAATACCTCGACGGCAACCCGATGCAGGGTCGCGTGGTGCCGCGCCTGATCGGGTTCCTGCACGAGGCCGAGCTGGACTTCTTCGAGTTGTTCTGCACGGTGGACAAGGTCGGCACGCGCAAGGCGCTCAAGGCGCTGGTGCGACCGATCAAGGAGATCGCCAACGCGGTCCAGCGCCAGGACAGCAAGTGGCTGACGACCCTGCCCGGCATCGGCGCCGCGACCGCCGAGCAGATCATTGCCGCGCTGCGCCGCAAGGTCACGAAGTTCGCCCTGATGGCAGCCCCGAACGAGAACGGCCCCCCCGGCGCCGCTGTCGAGGGCATGCCGGCGACGGTGGTGGACGGCAACCTGATCGAGGACGCCTACCAGGCGCTGATGACTCTCGGCCACAGCCCCGCCGAGGCGCGCGATCGTCTCGACCGGGCGCTGCAGGGCGGCCGGACTTACAAATCGGTCGAGGAACTGCTAACGGAAATCTACAGATCGGGGAAGTAGGGAAGCAGCAGGCAGGGCAGGTCCACGGGTAACGTCCCGTGGGTAGGGTGCCGAAGACTTGACCCACGGGACGCCACCCGTGGACTTGCCCTGCCTGCTGACCGCTACGGAGCACACATGGCACGCGAAACCATTGTCCAGGGCGATGCCCCCACCCCCGAGCGCGAGCGCGACGCGGCCCTGCGCCCGCGTCTGCTGCGCGAGGTCATCGGCCAGCGGAAGGTGGTCGAGCGACTCGGCATCGTGCTGAACGCCTGCAAGAAGCTCAAGGAAGCGGTCCCGCACATCATCTTCGACGGCCCCCCCGGGCTGGGCAAGACGACGTTCGCCAACGTCCTGCCGAACGAGATGGGCACCCCGCTGCAAATGACGAGCGGCCCGGCGCTGTCGAAGCCCGGCGACCTGCTGCCGTTCCTGACCAACGCCGAGGAGGGCTCGTTCCTCTTCATCGACGAGATCCACCGCATGCCGCGCGTCGTCGAGGAGTTCATCTACCCGGCAATGGAGGATTTCCGTATCGACATCGTGCTCGGCGAGGGCATCAACGCCCGCACCATCTCGATGAAGCTGAAGCGTTTCACCGTGATCGGCGCGACGACGCGCAGCGGCATGTTGTCCGGGCCGATGCGCGACCGCTTCAAACGGCACGAGCACCTGGAGTTCTACTCGATCGAGGAACTGGCGCAGATCGTCCGCGTCAACGCCCGCAAGCTGCAGACCGAGATCAGCGACGAGGCCGCCCTCGAGATCGCCCGCCGCAGCCGCGGGACGCCGCGCATCGCCAACTCGCGCCTGTGGTGGGCGCGGTCGTTCGCCGCCAGCGAGGGCGACGGGCGCGTCTCCATCGAGGTGGCGCGCGAGGCGCTGGCCCGCGACGAGGTCGATACCGAGGGACTCGACAAGCAGGACCGGCGCTACCTGGAAGTGCTGATCGGCGTGTTCGGGGGCGGGCCGACCGGCGTCGAGGCGATCGGCGCGACGATGAACCTGCCGTCGGACACGTTGAGCGACGAGATCGAGCCGTACCTGCTGCGCGAACAGTTCATCGTCCGCACGCCGCGCGGCCGGCTGGCGATGCCGCGCGCCTACCAGCACCTCGGCAAGCCGATGAAGCGCCTCTCGCCCACCGACGAGGAACAGGAGTTGCTCTTCGAGTGAACCCGTTCCCGTGCGCCGCTTGCGGCTTCGCAGTCTGCGCAGCCGCAAGCGGCACACCGTCAGAACACCGACACCAATAGCAGCTTCGCCGTCCAGATCAGCCAGGTGCGCTCGGTGCGCGTGAACGCGCCGCGCGCCACGATTTCCCCAAGTCGCCGGTCGATCCCGGCCACCATCGAGCGCTGCCGTTCCGACAGCGGGTATGAACCCGGGTTCTCCAGCACGCGCGTCACCAGGGCGTGAATCGTGCGCACCTCGTCCAGGTCCGGCGGGGCCGTCGTGTCCCAGGTCGGTGCGTCAGCATCGTTGGCGAGGCGCCACGTCAGATCCCCGATCCAGCGCGAGATGCTCGCCAAACGAACGTAATCGACCCGGTCCGGCAGATCGCTCGGCTGGTGGTAGTCGGGGTGCTGGCCGGTGCTGAAGAACAGAAACGGGATGCGCCGATCGCGGAACGGCCCGTAGTCGCTGCGCGTCCCGATCAGGTCGGCCCCGACGCGCCCGACCTTGAGCCCCTTCTCCGGCGTCACCTCCTCGACCAGCTTGCGCAACCGCGGCGACGATTCGCTGCCGAGGGCAAACACGTACTCGTCCATCAGGTTCGCCATCGACCGGCCGAGCATGTCGGCGGTCATGAACGTTTTGAGGTGCTTCAGCGGCCGCGGCGGGTTGGCGGCGAAGTGGCGCGACCCGAGCAGACCCGCCTCTTCCTGGTCGAACGCGACGAACAGCACCGTGCGGCGCGGCCGATCCTTCTGCAACGCGAAGCGCTCCGCCACCTCCAGCAGCATCGCGACCCCACTGGCGTTGTCGTCCGCCCCGGGGTAGAGGACGCCGTTGCGCACCCCCAGGTGATCGAAGTGGGCGCTCACGACAATAGACTCGCTGCACAATAGAACGTCCAGGCAGTAGGATGGCAGGATGAGCCACAGCGACCGCTTGAAGCGCACCCCTGACGCCTTTCGCCAGC